>JAAUYH010042485.1_pt1 | contig 51855 bp, 37 predicted proteins | sample 7278061 | NCBI WGS metagenome assembly JAAUYH01 (sample SAMN14350203, study PRJNA611818) | marine sediment metagenome | isolation source: surface marine sediment (0.6m) | place: French Polynesia: Moorea | collected 2018-08
AAACTAGCAGCACCTTCTACACCCTCCTCAGTTCGCCAGGAATTTTTAGACAAAGCAGAAAAAGGTGAGAAAATAACCCATAAAAAAATCAGTCACGCTCTCAATCCCCTCAAAAATTCAAGTATAGTTACCAAATCTCCCCAAATTTCGGCACCTCCACCCAAAATACTCCAAGTTATACCTAAAGATAGCTTAGAATTAGAACTAAAAACACTACAAGACAATTTAGCTCACCAACCCAAAACATCCTCTCTGTCAGTTATGGCACCAACTCAAGTTGAGATTAAATCGGGCTGTTGGTATCTCTTCGATATCATGAATGTCTTATTTTGTGGCGATACCGCTTTGGCCAAATTTTTCCAGCGCGCACCAGAAGCTACTCTAGCTCTAGCCGTTACTTCTGATGATTGGGACCACGATTGGCTAATTGAGAAAGCAGATAATTTAGTGGTACTCAAAGAGTCTTATCTCAAAGAAGGGACGAGCGAGCAAATCATCTCTCTTTTTTCTGCAGAAGGAGATACCATAATTTTGCCCTGGTTGCCTAAAGCAGAAATGCTGGCGATCGCTCACCGTTTGAAGAGAAGAATTGTCGCTGGCGACCCCAGTCCCGAACGCTGTCAAAAGGCGATCGAGCAACTGGGGCTAAATGTCGAGCAAATCAGGTTGTAAGACTTATATAACTACTTCTATTTTTGGCGCAACCAATTGTTCGACTAAGGTTAATACCTCATTACGAGTTAGTTTTTCCTTTCCTAAAGCAATGGCATCTAGAGTTCCATAGGCTAAAGCCAGAGGAATTCGGCAAAAGTCTAATGCAGGACCTGAATTTAAAGATTGAGTATATAAATCGGCTAATTTGAGATTGCAACGGGCATAAGGCATCATGTAAAAATAACTTGAACAATTTACCGAAGAGTTAGATCATCAAAATGTAACAGAATTAAAACTTCAACGGCAAAATTCGGGAAATTAGCAGAATCCTTAAAATATTCTGATTATTTGTAATTATAAGGCTGGAAATGATTAAGAATAACTGTCTCAAGTTTTTAGGTGTCAAAATCTAAGCCCAATCAAGCTTTCAGAGCTGATCGATACATTTGTTTGGGGGAAGTTCAGCTTCATCTGTGGGGCTGCTGAATGTGGGTTAAAAAAATTTACAACATTTGTTGATAGATATTTCATCTCACTATCCATACTATGAGGTCTATAAGCTAGTAGTGGCTCGGAAGCAACTCAAACAGCCTTAAAACGGGAAGTGAATATATTTATGTCTGTCCAAGTCCTTAATAAACCAACAGTTGGAGAAGTTCAAACTTCTCAAGCTATAACCACAAAACAAATAATTCTCGAAGTCCAAAACTCTTATCAGGTTGATATGGAAAGGGTTCTGCGGGTGCTTGCCGAAGCTAAATATGGACAAAACAGTCAACGGGAATTGACCAAAACGGAAAAAGAAATGTTTTGTCTTGCTTGTAGTAGCATTTATTCCACTCTAGAAAAAAGTTTTATCAGAGAGTATAGAAGAAGAATTACCCTAGAAGAACTCAAAGTATATATTGAAATTCTCAATGACACAAATATTAATCTAAACAATAGAGATTCAGCAACTCAATATCGTAATAGTTTAAGAAGAGAGATTGCCCGAGCCTCTTCTAAATCTGTCGAACAAAAATTAAATGCCAAGCTAAGAATTGCCACTAGTAGCGTCAAAGTTTTTGATGATAGAGCTTCATGGTCGAGATTTAAAAATATGTTCATCAATCCCATTTTAAATTTAGACTCAGATAATCTGATTACACCGCCGATGATTATGACTCTGTTTAGATACCAATATCCTCTGATTTAAAATCGTTTTAATAATGTTTGAAAAACACAACTTTATAGCTATAGTCAAATTCCATGCTCTGATTCCAGAAATTCAAAGTCTTCTTCAATCTCAGGGCTTAATCGAAACTACACTTAGTCAAGACCAGATTAAAGTTTTCTCTTTTCAAGGTAGTTACTTAGATTTATATTTCAAAAAAGCTGGCTTTGAGTCCGAGATAATTAGCCAATATTTGACTTTGATTGATATTGGGTTGGCTCCTGAATCCGAGATAGAAACTATTACTAACTCCCAACTAATTAAGGATAGAAATAATCGACTTTTTTCGCTTCAAACCCCTAACAAAATTAACAATTTCTAAGAAGAACTAATTATGTTCGATCTGACCAGACAATATCTTCAAAAACTAGGTTTACCTGGAGAAGATAAAAACAATTTACCTTCATCTAAACTAACTTTTACTGATGGAGCTAACTTTCGGATTGAGATACCTACTGTTAACACTCTTGAAGCTGCTCGAGCTTTACTTCAAGAAGCAGAATTATTAGGAATTACCATCAATCGGCTCACGGAAACTTACGGAATTTTTCGCCACACTCGCAGGGAAATTCAAGATTGGGTCAATCTATGCCGAGATTATGGCTGTCAACTGGTTATGTCTCCAGGTCCCCGTGCTACTTACGACACCAGTGCTACGGTTCAATCATCTCAAGGTGTACGGATTGGTTATCGGCTTCGCGGACAAGAACAAGTAATTCGGGCGATCGAAGATGTTAAAAGGGGTGTGGAATTAGGCATTAAAGGTTTTCTGATTTACGATGAGGGAATGCTGTGGTTAGTCGCACGGATGCGTCAGGATGGAGAATTACCTCCCGATATTTCGTTTAAAGTTTCTGCTCACTGTGGTAATGCCAATCCCGTCTCGGTGAGACTTATGGCCGAATTTGGTGCTGATAGTGTTAATCCTGTCAGAGACTTACAGTTACCAATGATTGCAGCGATCCGAGAAGCGGTTTCTATTCCTCTTGATTGCCATACCGATAATCCTCCTGCCTCTGGTGGCTTTATTCGCTCTTATGAAGCTCCTGAAATAGTCCGCATTGCTGCACCAGTTTATCTCAAAACAGGAAATTCAGTAATTAGTTCTCATGGTCAGTTGACTTCTGTTGACGATGGTAAACAGATGGCCAGACAAGCATCAATCATTGTGGAAATGGTTGAACGTTATTATCCAGAGGCTATTCAATCCCCACGCCAGATTAATTTTGAAACTGATTGGAGCACATCGAACTTGAAACTGGCTCAACAGGTGAAAGGCTAATGATGAAATCCATGTCCTTAAAAAAATCTGGACAGAGTCTACCTTTCCTTTTGCCAATTCTGGGCGGAAGTATCATTTGGTTACTGCCCACTCCTATCGGTATTGAAGAACAAGCCTGGCACTTACTCGCTATCTTTGTCGCTACTATTCTCGGTTTTATCACCAAACCTATACCCATGGGAGCAGTAGCCCTCTCTGCATTAGTAGTGTCGATCGTGAGCCAAACTCTGACTCTGGCTGAAGGATTGAGTGGTTTTAGTCATCCTACTTCTTGGCTGACATTCAGTTCTTTTTTGATTGCCAGAGGCTTTATTAAAACTGGTTTGGCTGCACGTCTTGCTTATCTTTTTATTAAAATTCTGGGACAAAATACTCTCCTCCTCAGTTACGGATTATTAGCCACAGATTTGGTCTTAGCTCCAGGTATGCCGAGCGGTAATGCCAGAGCTGGAGGGGTTATTTTCCCTTTAGTCAAGTCTCTGGCTCAAATCTATCAAAGTGAACCTCATGATGGTTCAGCTCGCCGAATCGGTAGTTTTCTGATGATTACCTCTTTTCAAGGTACTCAAATCACTACTGCTCTATTCTTTACCGCTATGGTTGCCAATCCTTTGATGGCCAATCTAGCTGGAGAAATGATCGGATTTGAAATTACTTGGATTATTTGGGCTTTAGCTGCTCTTGTCCCTGGTTTGATTAGTTTGTTAATCATGCCCGCGATCGTCTATTTTTGCCATCCCCCAGAGATTAAATCCACTCCCAAAGCTACCGAGTTAGCCCAAGATAAGCTAGCTAAGATGGGCAGAATTAGTAAATCGGAATGGTTGATGGCAGGAACTTTTGTACTGCTACTATGGCTCTGGATTTTTGGCGATTACTTAGGAGGAATTAAAAGTGCTACTACAGCTTTATTAGGAGTTGCGCTTTTAGTAGTTACCCAGGTTTTGAGTTGGGATGAAATCATTGCAGAGAAAAAGGCTTGGAATATTTTGCTCTGGTTTTCTGTCTTATTGATGATGGCTTCTTTTCTGAAGGAGTTTGGTTTAATTGCCTGGGTGAGTCAACAGCTAGGAGGTTTTATCGAAGGTTTTTCCTGGCCACTCGCTTTCTGTTTATTGAGCGTAGTTTATTTTTATAATGGTTACTTCTTCGCTAGTAAAGCAGCCAGAGCTAGTGCTATGTATGCCCCCTTTCTTTCTGTTGCTCTTGCCGTAGGAACACCGCCAATGTATGCTGTCTTGGTGCTAGCCTTCTTGCTCAATCTGTCTGGATGTCTGACTCATTACGGCACTGCTGTCGCACCTATTTACTATGGCTCTGGATACGTAGATGTTCGTGTTTGGTGGAAGATCGGATTTATCTTGAGTTTAGTTTACCTTCCTATTTGGCTTGGGGTTGGAGGCTTGTGGTGGCGAGCTTTAGGCTTAATTTAACTAATGGGGGTTTGGGAGAAGCGGAAGGATGTCACTTAGATTCTAAATAAGTAAAATCATAACCAGTTCCCGATTTTTTCCCTGGTTCTACTCTAACTAAAACCCCTCTGGCGAGACGATCTCCATTCTCCATGAAGCGAATGGGTCCCGATGAACCTTCAGCTATGAATCGGGGGTGAGCGAGAATTTCCTGTAACTGCTGACGACTATTAGTTATTTGCAAACCTTTGATAATTACTTGGGTTGCATCATAAGCCATCGCTGTACGCCAACTTCCAGTTTCCTGCCAGAGCTTCTGAGCATTGTTGGTAAAAGAATTATTTTCAGAAGGTTTTGGATACCAAGCCACAGGTAAAACTAGACCGTTGACACTTATTTGTCCCTGCTTTAAGGTAGTCAGACTGAATGTCGTATGACTTCCAAATAAAGGTAATTGTTGTTGATTAGCTCTAGCCACTTCAATGGCTTGATTCAAATAGCGTAATGATGGTGCTAGCACCAGAGCATCTGCACCATTACTGATGACCTTAGCAGGAATTTTAGTAGGATTGAAATCGGCTGCCGAAAAATTGCATTTTACTCCATTGATTACTCCTCCATACTGATAAACTGCCCAGGTTAAGTCGCTCTTAAACGAAACAGTCGCTTTGGCTCGCTCATCTGCACAGATAGCAATATTGGTTTTACGGGCTACGTTAACTATATAATCAGCTAACTTTTCGGCTAATGCTCTAGTGCTTGGGGTGGCACGATATATATAGTTGCCTATTTCTGTCAAAGATTTGGCCGAACTGGTGGGAGTAATCATAACTAGCCCACCTTCTTGATAAATCGGAGCAGCAGCTATCGAAGAATCACTAGCATTATGTCCCACTACGGCTAGAATTTCTGACTCTTGAACCAATTTAGTGGCAATTTCCTTCGCTAATTCAGGATTATTATTATCATTAGTAATAATTACTTTGAGCAATCGATTTTTATTTTCCTGATTCGAGTTAAACTGGTTTTGTGCTTGAGCCACACCACGTAAGATTTCTTGAGCTACATTTAAGTTTGCGCCAATAGGAACGCTGACAGCAATTGTTACTTCATTGCCTTGAGCCACAGCCTTACTATTGTTGAGGTAAATCAATGTCTCTGGATCGTTGGCATAATTTTCCAAAGATGCCCTGAATTTGATTTGAGCTTGCTGGTAGTTTTCACTGCTATATGCTCTGATTCCTTCCAACTTATCGATCCCACCCTCTGCTGTAATCAACATTTGATTTCCTTGACTCCATAATTTTTCTGCTTTCTCTTCAGAATCGATAGATGGTGTTTCGGCTGTTGTTTTTTGCTTATCAATTCCAATTGCATCAGCAGGGCTATTTTTTTTTCTCTGTTCGAGCATAAAAAATATTGTGGTTGTAATTGTGATTACACCGATCAAAAATAACAAAACAAAAATTAACCTGTTATTTCTCGTTTCTTGATTAGACATAAAATGATGTTTCTCTTGAATGAATATACTTGGCACGGGCACAACTTGCGGTTTTTCCATCTATATATTACCGTCAAGCAAAAGCTCAGATTGTAACCGTGCAAAGTACCTCCTCCAGGGTTAATCCCTGTCATTGGGGTTGTTTTGCTACCGGGCGCATCTAGCGGGTTGGGGGCTCACAAGGGTAGGTTTTTTATAATTAAGAAGAAGCTAAATCGCTCTCTATGATTAAAGGAGAAGGGAAGCAGACGACCCCTCACGAATAGGGGCGGATTCAACCAGCTTTGGGCGATCGCCAATCCCTTATTTTGAAGAGGTGATGTCTTCTTCCTCTAGTATTAAGAAGTATTACGATTTACATGACTACAGCTTGGAGAAGTAAGGCCTGTATTCTTTAATTGATAATGCTTTCAGTGATTTATAGTAGATTTGTATGGGGTAAGTTCAGTTAGAAGGGAGGCTTGCGTTAGCGGGTAATTTCTTTCTTATAAATCACCTAAAGCCAATTTCCTAGAATTACAAATTGAGCCCAAAAGAAGGGATGTTGTCGAAAGCGAGGAATTTCTAAGAGTTTTTGTTGGGCGCGTCGCAATGCTTCTGCCTTGGTAACTTTATCCGATGAAAGTTCTTCATAAAATCGGCTCATTAGCATATATGTTGCTTCATCGTTAACCTGCCAGAGCGATCCCAGGGTACTTCTAGCACCAGAACGTACTGCTGTCCCTGCTAGACCCAAAACGGCTTGGCGATCCCCTAAGGCTGTTTCACAGGCACTCAATACTAACAATTCCACCACCACTGAAGTCGATTCATTTAATCCAGTAGTCAATAATATATCCCGTAGCTGATTAATGCTGAGTCGATCGTCCCAGGTCAAGATAAAAGTATTTTCAAACTGAGAGCTAAACTGACCGTGAGTTGCTAAATGAACTATCGGGGCATTTAAGTTACTAATGGCTGTGGCAAAGGATTCTTGAGTAAAGTCCTGATTGAGTAGAATTTTCTGACTGGGCAAATAACCTTGAATTTGCTCAATTTCAGGTTCAACATTGGGTAAAGAGGAAAAACCTTGATTTGCTTCACTAATCCCAGATGCAAGTACACTTAAATTTCGTCGAGCAATGGGATTAAGCTCTAATAGTTGCAGTCCTGGAGCTAGGGCAACAGCATAGTGCTCCATCAAAAATTGTTGCCCATCGTAAAGCACTGCCATGGGAATATTCCGCAAAACGCCATCAGAAATAAATACTAGAGTTTGAATATCCTGACTGGCTAGATCGGAGATAGCGGGGCGGATTAGCCAGTCATATATCTGTTGTGAAAGAGATAAATATCTCTGACTGCTGGTTTGTACTAGAGCTTCCCGTAGTTGAGTCACGGTATCTTCAAGTTGTGTCTTTGCTATTAAAGTACTATAGTGTTGCAGCTTCTGTCCTGGTAATCGGAGAATCACTTCTAATCGGTCTGAGAGGATAATCGGATAAAAAACCGCAGCTTGTCGATCTACCTGGTCGATTCGCACCTGATTTGCATCAATACAGGCTTCACGAAAAAAGTTATCAAGCTCTGCCATTTGGAGAGATTCGATGGTATTTCGAGCCTGTTCGAGGTTTTCGGGTGAGGCAACTGTTTTTTTGTCCAGCAGCAGATCGACCAATTCACGGTGAATCGGTTCAACACTCTCTTGAAAAGCAAGCTGAACTTCGGGATTGAGAGATACCAGATCGCTGCGTAGGGACTGTAATGTATCGACCGATGCTCTGTATGCATCAATGGCGTTTTTATAATCGGGGGGTAGGTTTTCTGGGGTTGAAGCTTGGGCTTTCAGAATGCGCCCTAGCTGCCATTGCCAGCGATAAGAAATTTCGGGAGCATTAATGTTTTGAGAGAGTATCAATGCCTGTTGAGTCAACATTTTAGCATCTTGCCACTGTTTGGCTTCCTCGTAAATATGCCCCAGACTGCCTAAAGCATAGGACTCCGATCGCCGATCGCCTAAACTTTTCGCATCTTGGTTGGCAATTTTTAATGCTTGGGCAATCTCTGTCAAAGTTTCACTAGAAATTGTGATTGATTCGATACTCGGAGAGCTTGGGGCTAGGGATGTTGAAGATAAGGACGATCGCCGATTGGATAAATTAACTTGAGGAGATGCTAAGTCGGTGAGGTTACGACCGATGAAAAAATCTACTAGATTGATGTTATCGCGAGTGTAAGTCGTTATGGGTGTCGCTGGTGAAGCTCTGGTAATCTCAACCTTTCCCATTTTGGTCTGTGTAGCTTGAGATGACTCTTTTTTTTGGGCGAGTTTTAAACGGTTGTCAGCTAAGTTAATTTTGGCATAGATACTTTCTCGATTGAGAGCAAGAGTATCGATCTGTTGCTGAATTTTTAATGCTAGGGCATCTGCTAAAGTCCATTGTTGAGTGTCAATCAGTACATTAAATTCTCTCAACCGAGCTTGAACAGAAGTAATGGAATTTACAGACTGGGTAGCAGCTTGACGATAGTATTTCAGTGCGGCTTCAAAATTCCTTTGAGTACTGGCAATGTTTCCTAATCCGACTTGTGATGCACTAGCAATCTGAGGCAGATTTAATTTTTGTGAAATACTCAGACTTTGTTGCAAAATAGTTTCTGCCTGCTCTAAATTTCCTGCCAGTTGTAAGGCATTGCCCAACTGCTGCAAGCCTACTGCTTTTACTTCAGAGTCGGGTTGACTCTTCAGGTTTTGGTTGACCTCTGTTAAAACTGCGATCGCACGGCGATACCTGCCCATAGTTTCTAGGGCTTGTGCTTGACTTACCTGATTTCGCACTAAATGGTCTGTATCTTCAAGTTGAGTATAAATATCTGCTGCGGATTGCCAAGCTTGTAATGCCGATTTTGCTTTTCCTCGATCGAGATCGAGATATCCCTTCATATCTAAGGTTCTCGCTAAAACTGGTAGTCGATCGGGAGTAGAAACCTTATTCAGTTGTTCTAAACTATCTGAAATTGCTTTTGTAGATTCTTGCCAATTTCCCAAATTATGATAAGCTAAAGCCAAATTTCTCAGTGCTAAAGCTTGATTCACGCGATCGTCCCGAGCTCGATATGTTTCAACAATTTGTTGTAAGAGTGTAATTGCCCGTTCAATCTCGCCAGTCTCGAATAATTGAGAGCTTAGATCTAACTTCTGTTCTATAGTTTGATTTTCACTGTTAGAACTTACCTCTACGTTCTGCCTCCATCGATGGTGAAGATCGGGTTCTAGAGCAACCGCAGAAGTAGCAAGTATCAAAGATAAGGTCAACAAAAATAAAAGAATTTCTCGTGCAAAGCACTGGTGAAACTTGCTCGCAGAACGAAGATAAGACCAACAAAAGTTTGCTAAAGACTTACAGGTTTGCTTCATCCACCTTCTAGCATTAGCTAGGTTAAACCATCGATTAACCATTTTTTTAAATCAATAGATAACATGAATCTATACAACAACTCACTACACGTCCCTTCCTATTTTTTGCGACACAACCCAAGTTACTTCAAGAGTTGAGCATAGCTAATGCTTCCTCAAGGGTTTCACTTGTACTAAAAAAGTCCAAGAAGCCAGTAACAGACATGGTATCTTGAAGGTCTTCAGAAAGTCCTACCAGTACGAGTTTTCCTTCCTCAGCTGCTGTTCGTCGATACAGGGACAGCAGCATCCGCAAGCCAGCACTGGACATATAGGGGACATTGGTCATATCCATCACGATTTTGCTTCCTGGTTCGGCTAAAGATAATACCTGCTTTTGAATTCCTGGGGCAGTATTAGCATCTACATCACCAGAAAGCTCCACCAACTTTACTTCATCTACGTTTTTTAGATTTATTTCCATTGTCGCTTGTCATTTTGTTATCTGTGATTTAGTTTATTGCTAAACAGGGACAATTTGCACCTTAACTTTTACCCGTTCATTGGTTTTTGGTAATTTAACAGTCAAAGCATCTGTATCGAAATTACTGTAAGGTTCTCCATCAATTTCACACTTGCCAATCTTGATACTTCCTGGTGGTAAAATATCTGGTGACACCCGCAAGATATTATCTGGGAATCCTTCTGGCATGGGCTTAAAGTAGAAGTCCATTGGTTGCTTGGTAATCAATAAGTTAGTATAGACGGCAGCTAAATAGCACAATTCAAAAGAATGATAACCACTCATGGAGTGAGAACCTTTGCCCCGTTCACTACCTCCAGCTAGATAGGGAATACCATTAGCAAGGACATTGAAGTAGATACCACCATCTTCGAGATCCAAGAACCAGGCATTATAAAATGCTGCTGCTTCGCGACCTAAGCGTTGATAATCTTTATCTTTGAGAATACCGGTTAGGATAAGATAAGCTAAGATAGCCTGTTCCTGCTGCCACCAAGCTTTGCGATCGTGCCAGACAAAGCGGTGATGGGTTTCTCCTTCTTCTAGAAGACGCTCAACTACATCATACCAACCACCTCTTTGTTGGTCGCTACCTACTGCGGGCATGATATCGGCAATTTTTTTCGCCAGATTGAGATATTCATCCTTGGATTTGAGGCTGTACATGCGCATCAGATTCCAGGCAATCTTGAGGTTGTGACCTACTACAGCACGATTTTGTTGCCATCCCCAAGTAGTATCGTGGGACCAATCTTCATAGAAGCGTTCCTGAACAAATGGACTATGTTCGTAGTCAGGAAAACGCTTTTCAATAGTGTCAAAAGTGTACTCCAGCATATCTGCGTATTCTTGTTTACCTGTTGCCAACCATAGATTAATCAGGTAAGCTGGAGCGTGATCTCCGACTGAGTTCCAATTCTTTTTAGCCTTGTTGTGCCCTAATGATTCGCTGCGAGGGTCTAAGGTCATGGGATCGAGGTGAGAAAAATAGCCCCCAGATTCACTTTTATCGAGAAAGAAGTCGTTGAAAAGTTTAATTGTTTTTTCCGTATCGCTCATAATTTGGGGATCGCCCGTACAGCGATAGGTTTGGATAGGACCAGCCAGGGCATAAATCTGCTCGTAAGCGGGAATAGCATAATAGTCGTCACCAAATTCGGAAGCGAAGATTTTATCTTCCATCTCTCCTTTGACATCAATGCCGTGATACCAGTAGACTATGCCTTCGTCTAAGTCTTCAAACCGCATGTGTTCCCGTAGATATTCAGTACCTCTCTCTGCGGCTTTCAGAAAACTATCTTCACCAGTCAAGAGGAAAGCACTGGCAAAACCATAGACAAGACGAGAAATGGTATCGGTTTCTTGACGGAAATTAGAAATTGACTTCTCACCGCTAAGAGTTACTGAAGTGCGATAATTCCGATAGTTAAATTCTTCTTCACCAAATTGAACTTTTAGGTAAAATCTGCCTAGAGAATTAATTTGTTTGACCCACCAGTCTCGTTTCTCGAAAACATACTCCCTTGTTTTCCTACCGGCAAAAACAAGTTGCTTGGCATCGAATTGATCACTATCTGGATAAAATACTCCATAGGTAAAAAGATACCTACCAGAAACCAGCATCGATCTCATGTTTGCCGTTGCATCAATGTAGCCTTCATCGAAATTTTGGATCAATTTGGCATAAGCCATCGGACTTAGTTTAACTTTAAACTCTCTGCCATCAGATGTTTTAAGTCCAAAAATATCAGTTTCTGAGTCGTAGTTAGTAACGTATCCAGCGATTAAATCCGAAAATGAAAAATTAGCTATATTACCCATTTTTGTATTACTCAAATCTAAATAATGTTGAACTTTAATATGTTTCCTCTATTTACTGGTTAAAACGGCGTGCCAGTGTTTTGTAGTGTTTCCGCTCTAGTGGGTTGGGTAGGATATAAAAGATCGCTACAGCAATAAATATGAATTTTGATATTGTCAAACTGAAGAAAGAAACACCAATTGAGATTAGATAAAATATAGGTGCTTTTCTAATGTGACGGTGCACAAAAGTTATGAAATCTGGGTCGGTATCCTGGTCTACCATTCCATGAGTAGTTGCGTACCACCAAAGCAATTCTAAAACTACTGCGGTTATGGCCCACATTCCAGCGTAAATTGCTACTGTGATTTGTTCGTTAGGGTATTTGCCAAGTAAGCCCGTAGGAAACGGGATTGATGCCACACACAGCAGAAAAATTATATTCAACCAAAGCAAAACATGGTCGTGCTTTTTAATGTGTCCGAACATATTGTGATGAGCGACCCAAAAAACCCCCAATACAAAAAAACTAATGATATGGCTCACAAATTCAGGGACTAAATGGAGTAGTGCTTGAGGCAGTTCCGTGGCTACTAGTTCCTCTGCTATTTCAGGTACCTTAATCTCTAAAACTAACAGGGTAATAGTGATGGCAAAAACTCCATCGCTAAAAGCAAACAACCTCTCATTACCATGAGCAGCAGAGGCTTCTTTTTCTTTGGTTACAATTTGGTTTTCATTAGCCATGAGTCGCTAATTCCTCGAGCTTCAATGTACTACTCTGGTGCCAACCAAAAGGCAACGTTACGGACATAAGCCTTAACATCGTCAAGTAGTTGGGGATTTTGTTTCAGCCTTTCACTAGGGGGTTCTTCAACAAAACTAGGACAACCTAGATCTGGGTTCCAGTTGAAATCGACAAAATGATGAAAACTAGATTCCGCGATCGCCCTTCCCACTAGATTCCCTTCTGCATCTTTAAACCGCTCGAAGACAACGATTAGATTAAAGGGTCTGTTGGTCACTTTACTTCTTCCTCTGGCGATCGCACGTCCCTGTTCCGTACCTGCGGTCATCCCAACTCCCCCTTCATGGGGATGGCTCGGAAAAATTTCTATCAATCCAGAAGCAGAATTGGGATTGTGCATCAGTTCGTGAACGGGTTCAACTAGCTCAATTTTTTGATAGTCTCCATTTGCTCCAGAGTGATAATTGGGCCAAGAAATTGATGGGGTGTAGATATCATCTACACAACAGCGCGAAGGATCTGGATCGGGATTTTGGCTATGGAAAAAGTGGGCGGATTGAATGTCTTGACAGTTACTTCCCAGATTACCATAAGATATGCCTAAATCCTGATGATCGCGGGCAGTCAAAATTCCTTTACCTTGACTCCTAAAACGGGCAATAGCAGCACCCTCTTGTGCGGTAATGCCCTCGCCACAATCCACACCAAGCAGCCAAATTTCTTCAAAATCAGACCGATCTAGGGTACTGAGAACGGGGTCGTCTTCACTATTGTCTAGTTGGCGATCGCGAGCAGTTACTTCAAACAGTGGAGTTCCTGCTTCATCTGTGAGAGAAGCTAAATAATTCTGCAAGAGAGAGAAGCGTGAGATGTTCCAATCATCTTCAATAAAGGGAATAGTAGTTTGTAATAAGATCCGAATTGGTCTAGCCATAATTTTATTTCTTGTTGTCTGTTGTTGCTCATTACTCCAGAGGAGGCGGATTATCCTGATCGACAAATCCCTGACTGATCTCAACAATATTGCCATCGGGGTCGGCAATCCAGACAGTACGCCACCCTGGGATATAATCATCAAAGTCTAGAGGACCCAGGGTTATCTTGGCATCGTCTCCCATTTCAGCCAGTTTGGCATCTACACTCTCAACCTTAAAAGCCAATTGTCGCACTCCTGGATACTGGGGACCATCATTGGTCGGAGGGGGAACGGGAGATTTCTCTTTTGCTTTAAACAGTTCTAGGTAGAAAGCACTATCCATCATTTTGATAAAGACTATGCGATCGCCGTCTGGCAGTTCTGCCACTCTAGCCCGCTTGAAACCAAAATACTTGCTATAGAATTTTTCAGTAGCAATTGGGTCTTGGCAAGTCAGTGCAACTTGAGAAAAGATTTGTAAAGTCATAGCTCACTTTTTCCTTGTTTATGTATGCTAAACCTCTGTTAGTATTTCAATGATTTTTTTGGCAAACAGATGAGCGTGGTCGCCACTACGACCTGTTACTAAATCATCATCTACTACCACATCTTCATCGGTATAGATAGCACCCATATTGACCACATCACCATGGAGGTTATTGTGGCAAGTTATGGGACGACCCTTAACCAATTCTGGTGCAGGAGAAACTAACCACATTCCATGACAAATAATTCCTTTGAGAATGTTTTTATTCGCAAATGCTCTTTTAAGAAATTCGGTAGCTGGGGGCAGTTTTTTTAGATCTTCTGTGTATCTAAGGCGGTCAGATACCATAGCGGAAGGCACGATGATAGCAGCATAACTTTTTAGTTCCTCATCGTCTATTTCCTCAAAGCTTTCGTGACATTCAAAGGGTGCATGATATTCATGTCCCTTGAAAGTTATAGATGGTTGACCCCACAGGCGTGTCAGGAAGTGGAGTTCGACACCTTCTTCCCGAAAGCGATATTTATAGTACCAAATTTCATGTTCGTAGAAATCACTCTCAATGAGAATGCCAATCTTTTTACCTTTGAGTTTCATCTTTTGTTCTTCAGATTAAGGCTGTATTCGAGCAACTATTTTGCCCCGTACATGGCGTTGGGAGAGGCGCACTAAGGCATTAGGTATTTCTTTTAGAGGTATGGTTTCTTGGAGCATGGGGTCTATCTTATGGCAGCTTACCAGTTTGCCAAAGTCTTTACCAATTTGAGCTAGCTCTTCCTGAGCTTTTACGTCTCCCGACAAATGGGCTCCTCCGAGAGCCACATCATGGACAGAAATTGCTTTGCCAAAAGATTGCATTCGGCTGAAATTTGGTAATCCAGCTACGCAGGCGATCGCCCCTCCAAATGCCAGCATATCGAGTCCAGCAGTGGCACTGGCAGAATCAACAGTATCGACAATAGCATCAACCCCTCGTCCGTTGGTGATTTCTCTTACCCTGGAGGGGATATCCTCTTGGTTGTAGTCCAAGACTGACAAAGCTCCTAGCTGGCGAACCCATTCAAAGTTACGGGGAGAACAGGTAGAAATCACCTGCAATCCTTCAAGGGCAGCTAGCTGAACGGCAAAGCCTCCCACACCCCCTGCACCCCCATGAATCAGGATGGTTTGACCCGACTGGATATGTAACTTGTGATAGAGAACTTGGTAAGCTGTAAATCCAGCACAGGGTAAAGCAGCTGCTTCAGTAAATGAAAGATTCTGGGGCAGGGGTGCGATGGTGTGGGCAGTTGTAATAGCCCACTCAGCAAATCCACCAGACTTAGAAAAATCCCCATGATAATAGATAGGGTCGCCTATTTTCCAGTCAAGGACATCTGCTCCAATAGCATCAATGATTCCTGCCACATCAAGCCCTGGAATAAAAGGGTAATTCCAAGTCCGAAAACCTCTCTGAATAAATTTATAATCTGCCGGATTTAATCCTGCTGCCTGAACCTTGACCCGCACTTCACCATTACTCGGCTGCGGTTTCGGCATCTGAACAATGTGGAGTGTTTCTGGAGGACCTGGTTGGTCAAGAACAAGTGCTTTCATGACTAAGCTGATTTAATGATTTGAGTGGCTGTTGTAGTTCACGCTACTGTCCCATCTGGGTACTGAGTCATACCAGCAAAGTGAATGGCAATTTTGCCATCTCTCAACACCCAGCTATCAGCAAAACGCATCTTGGCTTCACCATCATCTGTTTGCATTGTAATGGCTTCGACAATCATTAATGTCTGGGGATCTTCTGTTTCTGCCCAAAAAGCCAGATCTACTTCTAGCCCCTTGATGCCAAGAATACCCTGGAAGTGTTCTTTAAGTTCTTTATGCCCCCTAAAATAAAGTGGTTTTTTTTCGAAACTACTGATCAATACGGCATCTTCTGCGTATTGATTTAACAGACCATCAATATTTTTGTCTAGGATTAATTGAATATGTTCTTTATACATTCTCCCTAAGGGGGTATCAGGTACTTGTCCCATTGGTTTGAACCTCCAGTTTTTTAATGATCGGTTATCAAAATTCTTCAAGGATTGTATTTGTAGGGAAACTTACGGCGGTGATTGATAATTTTATCTTCCACATTGCCAAACAAGAGAGCGCGGGAGTAGAACCCAGGCAATGCCGGACTGCCATACTCCAACATGGGATAGGGATAGGGACCAGCTTCTGGCATAATCGAGTTGAAGGCAGGTAGACTAGCTCGATCTAACTTTTGCATCTGCTCCTCCGTTAGAACAAAGTCACAAGCACCTATATCCTCTTTAGCTTGTTCCACAGTGTGTGCCGAGAAAATAGGAATATTGACTACTGGCTGCTGCATCAGCCAGCGCAAGCAAAGTTGAACGGGGGGCTTGCCGATTTCGTCGGCAATCTTAACCACATCATCCATAATTGCCAAGTCGCGCTTAGTTGCTTCACTCCAAAATAGTTTTTGAGTTGGGTCTACATGATCGGCTTGACGATAAAATTCATCTGGATTTAACTTGCCTCGGTTATACTTGCCCGTGACCAAACCACCAGCTAGTGCGGACCAAGAAACTAACCCAATGTCCAGTTCATCAGCCATGGGCAAAAATTCTGGCTCACAAGAACGTTCGACCATGCTCCACTCTATTTGGGTAGCAATGAACGGATTCCAGCCTTGAAAATCTGCGATTGTATTCGCCCGAGCCAGCCACCAAGCAGGGAAATTCGACGCGCCAATATAGAGAACTTTACCTTGTTGGATCAGATCGTTCAATGCTCTGAGCATTTCGTCCACGGGTGTGGTGTAATCTGGAATATGCACCCAGAGTAGATCGATGTAATCTGTTTTAAGTCGCTTGAGAGAGCCTTCCACAGAGCGAAATAGGTTTTTGCGATGATTGCCACAACCATTGGGATCGTTTAAGTCTGCACCACCATCAAAGAGAGAGTACTTGGTAGCCATTACTAAGCGATCGCGATCGGGATGAATGAATTCCCCTAGAAACTGTTCTGACTGACTTTCCTGATAGCGATTGGAAGTATCGATAAAGTTCCCCCCCGCTTCTACAAAAGCCTCAAATATTTTGCGACTTTCCTCTTTATCCGAACCCATGGGACCCCAATTCGTCCCGAAAGTTCCACATCCCAGGCACAGTTCTGAAACCCGCAGACCGCTTCTACCCAATAGCTTGTATTTCATAAACCTTCTCCTTTTGCCTTGTTGTGAAAGTATTTTTGTTTTCGGTTATGGGTGATGAGTAATAGTTAGCCCTCTGCTAGTAGCTGATAAAAACTAATACTCGGCTCCAGTGCTATCAAGCTATTTAATTGAGACTGAGCTTGCTTGAGATGTGTCGAACTTAGATGGATATTCAGCGATGCTTGATTTTCCCATTCTTCTACAGTAGTAAAATCGGTTGGGTCATTCTTGTTTTGCAACACATTGTAAACAATGCAGCCATTCTCTTGGCGAGTTAGCTCGGTTAAGGTAGTGAGAATTGATTTTACTTCTTCGATTTTGTCTGAGAGTGATACAACTTTTGCTACCACCCACACGGTTGTTTTAAACATTGAAGTATCTTTTACTACAAAATGCCAGGTATAGGGAATTAGAGAGTTTACCAACCAAAGTTCGAGCGACTTTTATCACCCGCTCCAATTACTGTTAAAGCTTGGCTGAACCTTCGTAGTATTTCAGTTCATCAACGATGTAGGTGAGGACAACAGGTTTGCCAGTTTCAGGAGATCGCTGTACTTCCCAAGTTTGATAAGCATCTAAAACGATCCGCTCGCTGGTAGGTGCTGGTGGTTTCCAGACACTTGCTTCCCATTTAACTACCACTTTGACATCTGCTTTGTCGTCGCCTTTGGGAGTAGTTGTGACTTCTTTCAAGGTATGAACTTCATCAAAGAAGATACCAATAACGCGCTCGTACCAACCTGAAAAGCCCTCCCACCCTTCTACTGTCGCTTCGGGGAAGACCATTTTTACTCCTGCATCGGCCAATAAGGGTTTAAATTCTTCTAAGGGAGCATGGACATCTAGTTTTTTATACCAAACATCAGCAAGTTCTTGAACTTCGGCTTGAGTTATTTTGCTCATGATTTAATCCTTTAATTGTTAGTTATTTACTGGGTAATTATTTGAGTTAACTATGGAACAAACAGTGTGGTAATCAGAAATAAAAGAATTAGCACAAATCAAGTAAAACCTACAAGTCTTTTTCAATTAAGAGCAGTTCTTTCAGTACTTTTATATTGGTACATTCTCTTATCAAGACTGCATTAGCTCTATCTAAATAAAAGTGAATTTAGTAGAAGACATTAGAATTATATAGTTTCCATTACTGCTTTTTGCTTAAGATGAGCTTTAATTTTTGCTTGAACTAGCATCTACTGATAAAACAATTGGAGGAGGATCGTCCTCTGGTGGGGGTGGGGGAGGCTCTAAGCCGAGAGCAGCAGCATGAACAGGATAGGAATTACTGTAGAATTCAACCTGGGCCAAAATCTAATCCTGCTTCCAAAATATCGTCATCGATCGTGCCAAAAACAGGATTGGGGTTTTCAGTAATGATATCTTCTACTATTTCTGTTTCCATTGAAACAATCTTCCTTTTAAAGAAAACTTTATGACACTTGGCTGGCGAACTTTCTAATCACTGCATTAAATTCCAGTGGCTTTTCTAAGTGATAAACGTGTCCCACCTCTTGAATCACCTGAAACTCCACTCCGGGAAGGCTATCAGCTAAAGCTTTGTTAGCCTCAAGGGGAGTATCATGATCTTCTGCACCAGCAAAGAAAAGAGTTGGTGTCTTATATTCTTTTTGTAAACGTTCTCGGATATCCCAGTAGAATATTCCAGTGGGATCTTTACAAATGGCATCAAAAGCGTACCGAGGAAAACTTTCTTCAGATAATGCCGTTCCTTTCATCATCTCGACAATTTCTGGTCGTTCTTCCCTACTTTTTTGCGAAAGACAACCATCGAGCAAAAAGTTGATTCCTTCCTCGTAGTTATTCATAAAAGTATCGAGTTGCTCTTTTGGTGTAAATAAAGCAATACCGATCGCTGGACTAACTGCAATATTGCCCAACACTCGCTCGGGATAATCTACACAAAACTGAACTCCAATCATTCCTCCCAAGGAATTGCCTACTAAAATTACTTTATCCAGCCCCAGTTCATCTAGCACAGCAACAGCATCCTTAGCCATTTGTGCCATACCATATCCCTGCTGGGGTTTGTCGGAACGACCGTGTCCGCGATTATCGAGGAGTACACACTGATAGTCCCGAGATAGATCGAATATCTGATATACCCAAGCATAGCTGCTTTGGGTAAACGAATGAAGAAACACAAGAGCAGGGCTTCCTGTGCCATAAGTTTCGTAATAGATATTGACACCATCACTTTTTACGTAGGGCATATTTCTTTCCTTTTGCTGATTTTTATTTGAATTATTATTGACGATCGCGCAGTGCCAGGCTTCGCCCGTTCGACCTGGTTAATCAATAACTAAGTAGCTGGGTGGAATTAAAGATAAGATAGAAACTTTTCATTTCTCCCCCTGCTTTCTTCCGTTTTAAAGTGTTTTTCTGCCAATATCTTGGTAAGCATTTCTTACTCCTTTCAATATTAATCTTGAATTGTCTATTGCGGACGGGTTAAAACTGAACTAACTGGACTTTCTTAGGTTACTGTTGATTTCTAGCAGTCACTGACTAGGTTTGTATAGGTTTTTCATAGGTGAATATCTACTATGACCTTGCCCAGAATCTTGCCACTTTCTACTGCTTCATGGGCAGCGACGACTTCATTGAGAGAAAATCGTTTCGCGATGGGAGGATGTAATGCTTCTGCTTCTAAACAAGTAGTAATATCATCTATTGCTGCTTGCCATGCTGCTTCGGGCAAATTATACACCAGTACAAAATGGATTGTAGCAGCCTTTCTAATCAGTGGAATAATTGGTACTGTAGGTTCGGCAACTCGGTCGGAAGCAAAAGTTGCGATCGCGCAATTTGGTTTGATTATGGCAGTGTCTAGTTCCACATTGCTACCAAATGCTACTTCTACAATATGGTCTACACCTTCTCCACCAGTTATTTCTTCAATCCGAGCTACAAGGTCATCAGTTTTATAATTCAGAACATAATCTGCCCCCAAGCTACGGACAAATTCTGCCTGTTCGGGTCTACCTACCGAAGTAATCACCGTTGCTCCACCCCACTTAGCTAACTGGATGGCACACTGACCGACCCCTCCTGCTCCTCCAGCGATGAAAACTACCTTATCTTTGACAGAACCATCGATAAAAACAGAGCGATGGGCTGTAAAGGCGGGAATTCCCAGACTAGCTCCTGTGGCAAAGTCGGTATTTTTTGGCAGTTTTACTGCCTGAATGTTTGGTACAACTACATATTCAGCCCCAGCACCAAAAGCACGTCCGATTTGGGCGTTATATACCCATACGCGCTCTCCCACTCGCGACGGGGATACACCTTCCCCTACCGCGTCGATAATTCCCGCACCGTCATCGTGGGGTATGATTCGGGGAAACTGCATTGGACCGAAATGCCAATGTCCCGCCCGACGCTTCATGTCCACTGGATTAACGCCGTTGGCGTAGACTTTTACCCGCACTTCCCCAGCACCAACTTCGGGGATTTCCATTTCGCCTACTTGTAGTACATCTTTAGCTGCTCCATTTTTTTCATACCATGCTGCACGCATCATTTTTTTGGTTGTCATTGGCATTTTCTCCTAAGTTTTATGTCCAAAGCAGCCGTGCCTCTTCGATTAATAGAGCTACCGATGCCTCTTCATCGAGAAGACTGCGCCAGTTATCTAATTCTGACTGTACTTCTGGCAATGCCCAAGATTTTTCAAAGGTTTCTCTGTCAGACCACCACATTTCTGCTACCCCGTCAAAGGGCGAAAATTCATAGGTTTCTGGTAGTATATAACACTGTACGTATCGCACCAAATTCATCTTCGGATTTATGGGATCGTAGATTTTCTGCCAACCCTCTTCAAAATCTTTAAGGCTCATCCCTTGCTTGCGCTTGAGAATGAACAGTGCCTTGAGCAAGGGGGTGTCTTGGTCAATCTTTGGTCCAGCGAGTACTACCCGTTCTCGCGTCATCATAAAACCTGTATTTCCTTCGATGAGGTTAGGCTCGTCTAAATATAAACCTTCGAGATACTCTTTACTCTGAGGTAAGTTCAGCGCGTCTTCTAATTTATCGAACCAAGTTTCTGATACGCCTTCATAGGGCGCAGGGCGAAATCCAGGAATTTCTCCAGGAATACGATGGTTCTGGACATACCTTTTGACAACAGGCAAAGTCCGTAACCCAAGAGGTCCATGTACTTCGCGCCAATGATAATGAAATTGTTCGTCACTAAGATCGCGTTTTTTTGTTAATAAACCAAATGACTGAATTTGATTGCTCATAACATTTTTTTACCTTTAAGAGTAAGAGGTTGTCTGAGAAGTCTAATTTACTAAATTCGATCCCCCTAAATCTTCCTTCAAAAGCTATCGTGTACACACAACTCATGTCTTAATTTATTTGTTTGGTTTGACACTTTTTTAGCCCCCTAAATCCCCCAACTTTGGGGGACTTTCTTTCTGAATTGGCGATCGCATTATTTAATTAGCGATCGCCAAGATCGCACAAGATTTCCAATTTTCACAACTAGAACGGTAAATCACTCTGAACTTGGTGGTAATTTGTAACTAGAAAGTTGACAAACTACACACCATTTTCATTGAAGTTATGCAAAGGCAAAAGTCGCTGAAGTCTGGAGTTCGTTGGCTTGCACGTCAAAGATTGTCGCGAGGTCAGAACCCTCAAAAGCGATCGCTGTATCGTTATCCACCTGAGTGAAAGTCAACTCATCCGCAGAGCTAATACCCAATCCCCCTACGCCAATTACGTCTTCCTCAAGATTGAAATCAGTAATTGAGTTGGCAGCATCGGGAATCTCGCCAGTGGCAATCCAGAACTCGTCTGCTCCTGCACTGCCAGTGATAAGATTGTCTCCACCAGCACGAGCAAAGAAACGATCCGCACCTTCATCACCTACTACTCGATCGCCTGTACCCAGAATAAAGGTATCGTTTTCGCTGCCCCCATAGGCACGATTCCCCCCTTCGCTTTGAGACAAATCGATGAGGTCGTCCCCTCCCGCAGCGAAAATCAGGTTATTGCTCACTCCAAAATTTAATCCTGCTTCCAATACGTCATTTTCTGCGGTACCAAACACAGGAGTTGGTTCTGGACTTGGTTCTGGTTCGGGGAATTCATCTAATGGAACTTCATTTACCTCAGCAAAAATCTCACCACCTGTCGACCTGGTGGGAGTAATTGCGACAATATTATCGATGGCATCAAGCACCTCATTAATATCGGTTGAATCAAACTGATTTTCATCAGCAAAGGTAACTTGGACTCTGATTTCAGGTACGTCGATGGGGAAATTGGGTATTTCCGAGGTATCTTTGGTAATTATCAGTCGATCTGATTCATCAGCAGAAGTACTGTTGACAATTTCTAAATCCAAATCTTCAAATATTACAGGAGTAAATCCGAAAAGTTCCAAAGCTTCAGTACCCTCAGATGCAGAAAATAAAACTGCTCCTGGATAAAAGCCAATAGAATCACTGGGAGCGTTGATATTTTCAACCGTCGCATCAATTTGATAGTATTGGACTGCATCAATTTCTGGATCCTGTGGTTGTAATTTGATAACACGAGGCTCTGGTTCCTCTTCGAGACCATTATTTTCCTCAAAGGACGCACCAACAAAATTACCAGTTACTAACAATCCACCAGTATTAGTACCAATACCCTCTCCTAGAACCTGTACTTCACCAAAGTTACCCAGGAATTCTCCAGCATTTTCTTTATCCGGTCCAGCATAAATGAGCATTGCCGAGATATTCTCTTCCAGTGATCTGGTTGAACTACCTCCAATATTGGGATCGAATCCTACAATCTTGACCCACAGGTTGCCATCATCTTCATTAAAACTGATGCCAGGGATACTCGCATTAGTTATCTCGCCACCTTCATAAACTGATTGCAGATCGTCTAAGGCATCATTGAAAATACCCAGAAATGAACCAGGGTTATCAGATTCTGGACCACTATAGACATAAATGTTGTCTTCCGGCCCTCCCGCCGCAGTAATGTAGATATTGCCATCGGGTCCAAAAGTAAACAGTGATGGTCCAAATCCGGGGAAATTTTGCAACTCACCGAAAACGCCTAGAGGCTCTCCAGGGTTATCCGAATTTGGTCCACTATAAGCCAACACTGCTCCCCGACCATTGCTCGGATCGCCATCGGGATCTTCATTAAAGCTTGACACATAGGCATTGCCATCGGGTCCAAACTTGATAATGGTCAAATCTGGTGGTGGTGGAAATGGATCGAGAAGATTATCCGGGAAGCCGTTATCCCGCTCGGCAAAAATGCCCAAGAAGTCGCCTGTCTCACCGTCATACTCTAAGACTCGAGAGGTAGCGCCACTTACCACAAACAAGTTGCCATTGGGACCAAAGTTAATGCCGGTGGGATAGAGTAGTCCACTATCTTCAGCGTTAGCATCCCCAAAGCCCCCTAGAAACTCACCAGTAATACCATCGTACTTAAGAACTTCGTTGCTGCCAACACTGTTAACATAGATATTGCCGTCTGGTCCACGGGTTAACAAGTTAGGTTCGTTTAAATCGCTTCCACGGCTGCTGGCATCTCCTAAAGTACCCAGATAGGTTCCTTGTTCGTCAAACTTGGCTATTTCTGCAGCAGCTACGTTGGTGGCAATGATATAAGGCTCAATTGGGGTATTAGTTGCAGCACCATCCTCCACCAACACTTCCACTGGAGTTGTGGCATCTAAAATCGTAACCTCTTGACTTTCCTCATCCCAAATACCCAGAAATTCACTGGGATTTTCTGACTGTGGACCTCCATAGATATAGGTAACAGATTCCTCAATTCGGGTTCCCTCGTCGTTGAAGCCAAAGATGGTGACATAGAAGTTCCCATCTTCCCGGAACTGCCCCCAGTTCCCTTCAAAAAGATTAAAATCAGTCTGCTCGTCAAAGTCACTGCCAAAATCAGCAAAAACTCCTAAAAACTTACCAGGATTTTCTGCTTCAGGTCCGGCAAAAGTTAAGACTTGATTGGTGTTGCGATCAGTAACATAGAGTGTTCCATCGGAGTCAAAAGTATGGTTTCCTCTGACGTTTTCAGTATCGCCGAACACGCCGAGGGATTCCCCTGGATTATCAGACCAAGGTCCTTCATAAACCTGGATTGAATTACTGCCGTCTAGTTCACCCTGGACATACAAGTTGTTATCTGGTCCAAACTCAATGTTGTCGACAAAACCATTATCCCGTTCAACATATACCCCCATGAAATCACCATTGGAGCCATTGAACCTCAAAACCGTAGAGTTACTGGTTACATATAAGTTACCATCAGGTCCGAATACAACATCAGTAGGGGATATAAGACCACTATCTTCCGTCGCTTCACCAAAGACTCCCAGAAAGTCTCCAGTAACTCCGTCGTATCGAACAACTCTGTTACCAGTGCCATCAGCAACGTAAATATTGCCATCGGCTCCCCTGGTCAATTGTGTGGGTATGATATTGCTATCAAATTCGTTGGCATCACCAAACAGTCCACCAAAGCTACCATCTTGATTGTAAGCTTGTAAGCTATTAGCCTCTAGTCCTGGACTCAGGATAGTAGGTGTTTCCGTTCTCGGTTTGGGTCCTAAGGGATAGCTATCTCCTGGGAATAAGGCATCCACCACAATATGGTTATCCACCACATTCTCTACTGAGACCAGTTTGCCATCCTCGACACTCATCCAACTGTAGATATCTAGGTCAAACTCATTGCCATTAGACCTAATTGATGCATCTTCTTCCTGGATGCGTAATAATACCCGATTCCCTTCAACGAATGATTCGACGATGCTACGGTTTCCTGGGTGAATGATTTGGTCGTAACCGGCTAAGGATTCTTCAACCCCAGCAACCCCCTGGTAGGCTCCTACATAGGGCAAAATATCTCGCGAGGGGGAGAGGTGGAAAGTCCAATCTACATCCTCTGCCAGAAAGTCGCTGTATTCTTCTCCGTTAATCCAGGCATTCCAAAAATCTTCGGCTACTGCCAGAGAGGCTTCGGGGTCTGCGGTTTTATCTACTTCTACTGGTTGACGGAACAGAACTTCATCCGGTGGTGTTTGATTGTAACCGGCGTAAACCTCGTTGTAGATGTAGCTGTTGTAGTAACTACGGTACTCGGTTATTAGTCCTTCATCATTGAAGGTGAAGATGTGGGTGGGACTAAAGGTGTTGGGTACTCTCGAAGGCCGAGGTCTCCCAGCTTCGGCTGCACGCACTGCCACTTGATTGCCATTCTCAAAAAAATCCAAGGTGACAAAACTGCCGATGTCCAGTGATTGTCCGATTTTTTTCCACTCTCTGAAACCACCTATGCCCTCAAAAGTACCCGCTAAGGGCAGTTTGGCCGAGTCTCCCGTGAAGTCCATCACGAAGTCCCTGGTGAATAATCCCTGTGCGGCTTCTATTGACTGAGGATCTGTGACGAAGAGAAATTGGTAAAATTGCGATACCCTTTGAATCTGGGCACTATCTGCATCTAGGCTGTAGAAGGCAGGTACCGCAGTGATGGGGAATCCGATATCACCCAAAACAGTGTTTTCGTCGGCAGATAGTAGTAAGTATTCTAATGCTCCTTCGAGTGAACCGCCTACTTGTGCGCTAATCTCTGGATTTGCCGCTAGAAAGCTGTTAAGGTCCCAAACACTATCATATATGAAGTCCCGTCCTTCTTCTACACCTGTGGTAATTAGGTGATCGTAATAGGCGACCAGGTCATCCCCCAAGTCTAAATCTGGGTTGGCACTGCGGTAAAATTCCAGGTCTACAGTGGGAGCAAAACGCCTGCCTTCTGCTAGTCCTGTGGTTTGTAAGTGTTCTAGTAGTTCTTCTGGGGTATCGATACCATCTTCTGCTAGGTCGGGGTTGCTTTGGGCATAGAATTCTAGGTCTACATAGGGGGAGAACTTTCTTCCTTCTGCTAGTCCTGTGGTTTGTAGATGTTCTAATAATTCTTCTTCGGTATCAATACCATCTTCTGCCAAGTCTGGATTAGCTTGGGCATAGAAATCTAGGTCGTAAAATCTTGATTCTATTTCTATCGGCATAATACTTGTATTATTGGAAAATGAAGGTCCGCTAAAATTAGAAATAAATGGGTCTTCCCCAGAAACTTGGGTCTCGCTAAAGTATCCTAGGAATTCACCAGGATTATCAGAGTTAGGTCCGGCGTAGATATGTACCTGAGTAACATTGGGAAAAACATTGCTCACTTCTGGATCTAATCCACTTACACTGGCATACAGATTGCCGTCATTTCGATTGAATTTCAAACTAAAGATTCCAGATTGAGAAAGCTCACCGTCGTAAATAGCAAGAAAATTGCTATTTACAGTTGCTTCATCCACAAAAACTTCCAGCAATTCCTCTCCAGATTGCTCGGAATCTGGCGAAAAAGTATAAATGGTTGAGTTTTGTGTGCCGTCATTCAGATATAAATTTCCGTCTGGTCCAAACTCAGATCGAGTAGGCAATAGGTTGATAGGATATATTTGCTTTAATTCTCCAGGTTCACTAGAGTTAGGTCCTCCGTACTGACGAATTGTTCCCGTACCATTGTCTGGGTTATCATCACCATCTTCATAAACAACGCCGACATAAAGGTCTCCATCTGGTCCAAAATCTAGGTCCGTAAAATCTGGCGGTGGAAAAGGATCGACAATATTGTCAGGGAATCCATTGACCCTCTCGACAAATGGTCCCATAAATTCCCCTGTTTCTCCATCAAACTGCAATATTTGAGAACTAATTCCACTATTGACGTATAAGTTACCATCTGGTCCAAAAGTTGTCGTTGTAGGATATCTCAGTCCACTATCCTCATTGTTAGCTTCTCCAAATACTCCCAGATAGTTTCCCGCTAGGTCGAATCTGACGATTTCATTAGCTAATTGACTGCTGACATAAACTAAGTTATCTGGTCCTATTACTGGCGAATTGAGAAAAAACATCTCACCCTCTTCTGGTTCGGGAATCCCACTCGCGAAACTTAAGAAGTTTCCGTTGGCATCAAAACTAGCAATCTGCCTGTCTGGCGAATCTCTAAAGAAAGCACTTATGAGGAATGGTTCGGTTACTGTAGGTGGTAAAGGATAATTATCTCCAGGAAAAGATGCTTCAATAGCAATATTGTTATCAACTATGTTTTCCACGGACTGGATTTCACCGTTTTCCACTGTCACCCAACTCAAAATATCCTGGTCAAACTGATTGCCGTTGGACTTGACTGTGGCATCATCTTGAAATAAGCGCAGCAATACTCGGTTGCCTTCAACAAAGGTCTCATCGATACTGATTTTTCCCAGTTCGATGTCCTCCTCAAACTCAAAGACCCATTCTTCCACTCCCTCAGTTCCTTCAAATACTCCAGTAAAGTCCAATAAATCTCTGTCACCAGTCGAACCATAAGTCCAAACTACATCTTCTGCTAAATAGCTCCCAAATTCTTCTCCTTCTGCTAAAGCAGTCCAAAAGTCTTCAACTATTTCTAAGGAAACTTCGGAGTCAGCATTAGTATCGATTTCTACCTCTTGTCCCAAGATATCGTTGGGCAGAATCGAGTTGGGTTCTACATTAGCAAAACTCTGATTGAAGACGTAGGTATTGTAGATACTTTCTAAGGAAGTGATTTTTCCCTCGCTGTTAACTGTCCATAGCTGGGTCAAATCATCTTGATAGAGTACATTCGTAAAAGGAGACTGACCTCGCTCTCTAATTCTGACGGCTACTCGGTCTCCATTTTGGAGAAATTCCAAGGGAGTAAACTCATTGATTTGCAACACTCCTTGCTGAGTTTGCACCCAATCTGCTATTCCTTGACGACCTTCCCAGGTGCCGGTAAAGGCAAGTCGATCTGGATCTCCTTCAATGTCCCAGACTGTATCTTCTGAGTTTAAATCGATAACTCCTTCAATGTCCCCTACTGCCAAGAAATTATATAGTTGTTCTACTGTTTCTATTTCTCTAGACATTGTTAGTATTAATTAGTTAATTATCTAAATCATTAATATTTAAAAAGAGTCTTTTAACTCTGCACTTAGCTTTTCGCCGAGCATCACGCAAGGAGCGTATGTGTTACCACTGGTAACATTGGGCATAATCGAAGCATCGGCAACCCGCAAGCCTTCTACCCCATGTACCCGCAGTTGGGGGTCTACTACCGCCAGAGAATCGTATCCCATTCGGCAAGTACCCGCAGGATGCCAAATAGTCTCCGCATACTGGCGAACATATTCCTCCGCATCGGCACCAACTCCTGGGGTAACTTCCCCGTTATTGAAATCGGCAAAAGCTTTAGTATTGGCAATTTCTCGACAAATTTCAATGCCTCGCAGATAAGTCTGAAGATCGATCTCAGCCGAGAGGTATTTAGGGTCGATAATTGGTTTGTCTTGGGGATTACTCGATCGCAGTTTGACCTCACCCCGACTTTGGGGCTGAATCAGAATCGGCACGAAGATAGAAAAAGGCCCTTCAAAGGGATATTCGGGAGGCGGAAAGCCAGGAATCCCCGCACTGAAGTTAATCTGTAGATCTGGGGGAATATCAGGTCGCGTACTGGTAAATAGTGCAGTCTCGCAGAGTAAAGTTGGAACTGGCAACTCTTTGTGGGACTTGTATATTACCTGCAAGCGCATATGATCCTGTAGATTTTGTCCTACCCCTGGTAAATCCACTAGTACAGGAATATTGTGCGATCGCAGATGTGAACCAGAACCAATACCAGAAAGCATTAACAGCTTAGGCGAGAGAAACGCTCCCGCACTGATAATCACTTCCCGTTCCGCTCTTACCTGGTGAGTTTGTCCGTTTTGAATATACTCAATGCCTACTGCTCGCTTGCCTTCAAACAGAATTTTTGTAACTTCAGCGTGGGTTTGCGCCTTCAGGTTCGGACGATTGAGGATCGGAGTAAGAAAAGCCGAAGCACTACTACAACGCCGATCGTCAGCAGTAATGTTAAACTGCATTACCGAAGCTCCATTCTCTTGTTGAGCTCCATTAAAATCCCAGTCATTTCCGCTATAGCCCCGTTCCACACAGGCATCTATAAAAGCCTCAGCCACGGTAGTTAGTTCGGGACATTTTCGCACACTTAGAGTACCATCAGCTCCGTGATAGGTAGATGCACCTTCTTCGTAGTGTTCCGATTTCTTAAAGTAGGGTAGTACGCGATCGTAACTCCACCCTTCATTACCCAGAGATGCCCACTGGTCGAAGTTACGGCGATTTCCCCGCACATACATCATGGCATGAACAGAACTACCTCCACCCACAACTTTACCCTGGGTAATAAAAATCTCGCGTCCATTTAAACCTTCTTGGGGTTCAGTTAAAAACTGCCAGTCGCGATCGGTACCCCAAAGACTAATAAAACCATTGAGGTTATGAATATTGGGATCTTCATCAGGACCACCAGCCTCTAATAGAAGGACTTTTAAATCGCTGTTAGCACTGAGGCGATTAACAATTACGCATCCTGTAGCACCAGCTCCAACTACTATATAATCAAAAGATTCTTCAAAATTCATAGGTCTTGGTTCCATTTGATATTTAAGCCTCCCACAGCTGGTTTGGAAAGAGCTGTGAGTAGCTAACAACATGCCGTCGAGTTTCAGGAAGACGCTCTTACTTGAGAAATATAAATTTTTTGGATGCTTTAAAGACTTTATGCACGGGAAATTAACTAACTATTCAGATTTTATTTGGCAAAATAGTATAATTTTGCCAAATAACCGAATAAACTAGCAACCAATTTTACTTTAAAGTAGCCCTACGACCTGAAAGGCGTAGTGACTACTTACTGACTACTGACCGCATTTAACTCCAATCATTTCGGGGCGAACATCACTCTCAATAACAACGTCAATTAGGAATGGTCCATCATGCTCTAATGCCTTTTTAACTGCAGGAGCAATTTCTTCCACTGTTTCAACTCGGACAGCTTCAACTCCCATTGAGCGGGAGAGTTCGTCAAAGCGAATTACTGGCTTAGATAAGTCGAAACTGAGGGGGAAATCATGGGGTTCTATATTCTGCTCTTTCCAATATGCCTGGACGTTTAATTGCAGAAGTTTGTAAGAACGGTTATTGCAAATAATAAATTTGGCATTGACATTGTGCCGAGCTGCTGTCCAGAGAGCCTGAATAGTATACATACTCCCGCCGTCTCCTGTAAATCCAATCACTGTTTTGTCAGGATTGGCTAGTTTAGCCCCAATTGCTCCAGGAATCCCCACTCCCAGAGAACCACCACGAGTCAGAAAATAAGAATCTGGCTTGGTGGGAGGATAATATCTCACTACTGGCGGAGAACAAGTTAGAGCTTCATCGAAGAAGATCGCATCCTCTGGTAGGTGAGGTGCTAACTCTTCCATAAAACGAGAAAAATGCAAAGGCACTTCATCCCGCACTGCCTTATCTGCTTCTAAAGCCTGGGCTAATTTTGTTTCCTTAGCTTTGCCAATCTCTGCTGCTCTTTTCTGAGCCGAACTTTTTTGTTGGGGAGTCATTAACCTTTCTAAGGCTTCTGCCAGTTTTGCTAGAGTTAGCTTGGGATCGCTGACAATTCCCAGATCTACAGGGTGATTTTTAGCAATTTCATAAGCATTCAAATCAAGATGAATCACCTTAGCTTCTGGAGCAAAAACATTAGTCAGTTCTGGAAATACCTCTGGCAAAATGTAAGTACCACAAACCAAGTTAACGTCACCTTTCTCCATAATTGGGCGACTGGCAGAGCCAAACATATGACCGGTCATTCCCTGATAGAGAGGATGATTGTAGCTCATATTTAGTTCGCCAGAATCTGCTTCCCAAACCTCTGCTCCCAGAATTTCGGCTACCTTGGTTAATTCATCCTGCGCCCCAGAATAAGCCACCCCATCCCCAACAAAAATCATGGGTTTGTTAGCAGCAGCTAGCATCTGGGCTACTTCCTTGACTGTCTCCTCTTCTGGCATAACGCGAGTAGAGGGGATCGAGGTAGGAACTATTGGCTCTACTATAGGAGCATCTAGGATATCTTGAGGCAGACAGAGATATACAGGACCCATCGGGGGGGTAGCAGCAATTTTAATGGCTCGGCGCAGCATTCGTAGCAGCGAGGATGGTTCCATGACCATAGCCGACCATTTGGTCACTGGCTCTGCCATCCCTACCAAATCTGCTGCCATCTGGGAATCCATTGCCATATACTTAATGCCCGCATCTCCTCCGATAACCACTAAAGGAGAGTGACCTCGCATGGCTTGATATATTGAACCAATAGCATTCCCTAAACCAACACCACTGTGAATTTGTACTAATGTTGGCTTTTTAGTTGCCCTAGCATAACCGTCTGCCGTCATAACAGCAACAGTTTCTTGTAATGTCAGAATGTATTTGAGGTCTGGATAATCCCACAGAGCATCTAGAAACCCTTGCTCTACTGTACCAGGGTTACCAAACATATAGTGAAGACCATCTACCAGAAATTGTTCGAGAATTGCAAATCGACCAGTTTTCTGAGTCATAAATCCCGCCGTATTGAGTAATTAATTAAGTTCTACCATCCGTAGCGGGTAAGTCCTTTTTCTAGAACTTCCACTAACTTTTGACCGCACTCAACCGAAGAAGCTGTTGAGCGACTGGTGATAAAAGGATAATCAACAATTACAGAAGTTTGATGCCCTACGTTGCCAATAAAAGCTCCATCGGGTCCAACGGCATCCCGGAGGATAAATTCTAGAGGATAGAAAGGTGGACCAAAATTGATATAACCGTCGCCAAAGCCTTTGTTAGAGCCATCAATGGCATGGGGTCCTTCAAATCCCGTTCCATCTAAGTAGTCATAATCAATTGGATGACCAGTGACGTGCTTGCCCCAAATCAAGCTCTTTTTCTCGCGAAAGTCTCGTGCAAATGCTAGGCAGCTAACTCCATAACACTCAGCAGCAATAGGCTTATTTAGCTTAACAAACCCTAAAATGAGTTCATGCAATCTAGAATTATTAGCTAAATCGATTAGGGCACCACTACCACCAACAATTACTAAAGCATCGTAGTTTACCAGTTCTTCAGCGATAATCTTGTCTATTTTTTGATAATAGGCTTCCATATCTCTGAGAAAGGTGGGAGAGCTAGGATAAGCTCTGAGAGGAAACCAATCATTGAGACTTTTGGGATTATTCAATCGATCTGACTTATCGACATTAGTAGTTTTTTCTCCCATACTCTCTGAGGTCACTGAACGACCTAAAGGGGGATCGATATAACCAGGAGCGCAGCTAACAGATAGTGGAGTTGGCTTTTTACCAGTGGGGGTTATAAAGGTGATTTCGTATCCAGCCTCATCACAGGCTTGTAAAGGACCAATGAGTTCCTCACCCCAGTATCCCCACTCTGATAAAACGAATAGAATATTTTTCATTGATTGAATTACTTTGTTATTTGTGATTAAAATTAATACAAAACAGTTTTAAGTCTTGACTGCCTGACACATCTATGTCAAACTCTTGATTTTTCGTGGAAATTGGATTTCTCTAGTACGGTAACTCAATCGTTTTAACCAATCATGTCATCCCAAAAAGACCTTTTAGTAAAGAATCGCAGAACCTATACAGGGTAATACTTGGAGTCGCTTGTGTCAGGCAGTCAGGTTTTAAGTCACAAAGCATAATTAAAGTTAAATTTTGTATCAATTTAACTTTATGGTTTTTTCTTCTAATTACTGAAGACAGATGTCATACATAACGTTGGATTTACTTTAAAGCAAAAAAGCAATTTTTAAGTTAATAATTAATATTAACTTAAGTATTTTTACTGAAAAAGTTTTATATGAAGATTATCTTTTATTTTTATGAAATTCTCTAAATTTAGAAACAAAATTTTACAAAGTAAAAATACGAGAGCGTGGTAACCACGTATTTTTACCGTAATGTCACCCGCATTTCTCACAAAAAGAGCGATCGCTTAAAACAGAAACCTTACCTCATGTGGGTTGGACCCTGGGGTTCACTCTTGCTGGAAACAGAAATCAAACCCGTCATCTTCTAATTCTAGAGATAAAGCATATTTACACGATTTGGTTTTTCTCTTGACTTTTTTCTGATTTCCTTAACTTGTGACCAATGCCACATTATGGGATAATTTTTTCTGTCCAATTCCCATTACAGCCAAAGATAATATTTTAGGATCTAAAGACTTTACTGTTAATAGAATAGAATGGTTTCTTGTTATCATTCGGCGAACGGCATTATTTATCGCCACTTAATTTGGCTTTATGGCTTAATTTGTACCATTATTATGCCTTTGTATTCTGGCAATAGTGCGATGGCTGAGGTTATCTTGTCTCAAAATGTCTTTCCAGGAAATTCTCCCCTAGAAGAAAAACCAGTTCCTTCTCCTTCACTGCCACCGACGGATAGTTTATTAACCCCCCCAATCCTACCACCGATTGTGCCAGAACCGCCTCAAAATGAAATACCTGAAACAATTACTGTCAAGGGGTTTGAAGTTTTTGGCAGTACTGTTTTTAGCGAAGCAGAGCTAGCAGAAGTCACCGCTCCTTATATTAATCGTCCTTTGACTGTGGTGGAGTTATATCAGGTTCGCTCTATTATTACTCAACTTTACAATGACCGAGGATATCTCTTTTCGGGAGCTTATATTCCACCACAAACACTGACAGATGGGATAGTTCAGATCCAGGTGATTGAAGGTCGTCTAGAAACGATAAATGTTAGAAATTCAGAACGTCTTAATCCTCAGTATATAATTAAGCGGTTATCACGGGCTAGTGAAACTCCCTTAAATTCAGAAAAGCTGCTGGAAGCACTGCAACTTCTTCAACTCGACCCGTTAATTGAAAATATTTCTGCGGAACTATCCGCAGGCACCGAACCAGGAACCAGTATTTTAGATGTCGATGTAACTATAGCCGATACTTTTGCCGTCGATCTGATAACTAATAATAACCGTTCCCCCAGTGTCGGAAGTTGGCAGCGCGGTGTTGGACTCGCCGAAGCCAACCTATTTGGGTTAGGAGATAGAGTGGAAATCGAATACCTTAACACCGACGGTAGTGATGAAATCACCCTAGACTATAACTTACCTGTTAATGCTCGTAATGGTTCTTTAAGTCTCGTGGCTGACTATACCAATAGTGAGGTCGTGGAAGATCCTTTTAACTTTCTCGATATTCAGTCTGAGACTCAGGACTATGCCCTAAGTTTTCGACAACCTCTCATACAAACGCCTAACCAAGAGTTGGCATTGGGTCTTACCTTTTCCCATAGGCGTAGTAAGACGGAGTTTCTAGAAGACCTCATTGGTGAGTCAGTAGGTTTTCCCTCCCCAGGTGCGGATGAAGATGGCAGAACCAATATCTCGGCATTGCGCTTTTCTCAAGAATGGACAAATCGAGGAAATCGCGATGTATTCGCCATATTTTCTGAATTGAGTTTAGGGCTAGATGTGTTGGGAGCAACTACTAACTCCAATGCTCCAGATAGTCGCTTCTTTAGCTGGCGTGGTCAGGCACAATGGGTACGTTTGCTTGCGCCAGAGACTTTGCTCTTATTCAGTAGTAATATTCAACTGACTGGTGATGAACTACTACCGTTAGAGCAATTTGGACTGGGAGGTCAGAATACTGTTCGCGGTTATCGGGAGAATTTTTTACTGACCGATAATGGTCTGTCACTGACTGGTGAAGTCCGTTTGCCGATTTTGCGCGCTACAGCAATTCAAGGCTTGTTACAGCTTACACCCTTTATCGATTTTGGCACTAGCTGGAATAATGACTCTCCTAACCCCGATGACAATACATTAGTATCTACTGGCGTGGGCTTGCTATGGCAGCAGGGAAATCGTCTCAATGCTCGTTTAGACTGGGGCATTCCCTTAGTAGCAGTGGATAAACGCGGCGATAGTTTACAAGAAAACGGTGTATACTTTTCAATCCAATACACTTTATTTTAATTTTGGCATGGTTGAAAAAAAGCCGATTTAAGGTAAAGTGCTATCCCACTTTTGATTTGGCTGGAGTCCTGTTTGACATCGATCGCTCTCAGGCTAATCGCTGGATGCGCCCGATTGCAGCCTGTATTAGAAAAAGAGCATAGTATTTCACAACAGGTCTATTATTTGCCACAATGGAATTACACTGCTCAACCACAAGGGACATAATTCTGGAGCTTATTTAATTCTCATTCCTTATACCAATTCACTAAATGAAAGCTATACATTGAACTAGTACAAACTCTAATTTAGTGGAATTCATTATTAGCAAAGTTAAAGTGAATTGGTATTACAGTGTTGAATTTGGCTAAAAGGCTTATAAGTAAACGAATTTAGGAAAACATATACAAAATCCAACTATCAAGACCTCAAACTCTTGCACCGCAAGACTTTTAATGACTAGTTTCTAACAGTTTTACATTGCAGGTTCAGTAGAGCCTTTTTTATCTTACGTGAGCGGGAAGACTCCCGTTTATAAAATTATAGCTTTAGCTGTAATTTTTAACGGGAGACGGGGCTTTTAAAGTGCGGAAATAAATTCCGCACACATCCCCTCATGAAAGCGAACTTACCAATAAGCAGTTCTAATTTTGTGCGTTTTATGATAGTATAAAAATATGATTGTCATTGAATACAAAATCAAAGCAAAGCAATATCAACTGACAGCAATTGATGAAGCGATTAGGACTGGTCAATTTGTCAGAAACAAAGCTCTTAGATACTGGATGGACAATAAAGGGGTTAATAAATATGACCTCAACAAATATTGTCGCATCTTAGCTAAAGAGTTTGTCTTTGCTAATCAATTAAATTCTACTGCTAGACAATCATCTGCTGAACGAGCTTGGTCTAGTATTGCTAGATTTTTTGACAACTGCAAGAAAAAGATACCAGGCAAAAAAGGTTTTCCTAAGTTCAAAAAATATTCTCGTTCGGTTGAATATAAGCAATCTGGATGGAAACTAGATCAGACAACTAAAAAGCATATTACCTTTACCGATAAAAATAATATTGGGAAGGTCAAGCTTGTTGGTAGTCGAGATATCTATTTCTATCAACCAGAACAAATTAAACGAGTAAGATTAGTTCGTCGTGCCGATGGCTACTACTGTCAGTTTTGTATATCTATCGAAATCAAAGAAGATATGCAGCCTACAGGTAGAGCTGTTGGCTTAGATATGGGGCTTAAATATTTCTATGCCGACAGTTTTGGTCATACAGAAGAAAACCCCAGGTTTTATCGTAAGAGCGAACAAAAACTTAATCGTCTAGGGAGGAAACTATCTCGTAAGTACCAGAACCCCAATAAAGGGAAAAGTGGTCAGCAGATGGTCAAAACCAAACAGAGACAATCTAATAATTACCATAAAGCTAGAATAGCCAAAGCCAAACAACATTTAAGAGTAAGTAGGCAACGTAAAGACCATGCTGTGAAGTTAGCAAGGTGCGTATGTGCTTCTAATGATTGCATCGCCTATGAAGACTTAAATGTGAGAAACCTAGTTCGTAATCGTAGATTGTCGAAGTCTATATCTGATGCTGGTTGGACACAGTTCCGCAGTTGGATTGAATATTTTGGCTGGAAGTTTGACAAAATAACCATTGCTGTTCCACCACACTACACTAGTCAAGATTGTCCAGTTTGTGGAACGAGAATTCATAAATCTCTATCAACCCGTACTCATGTCTGTAAGTGTGGGTATGTTGAGGATAGAGATATTGCAGCCAGCATCAATATCCTGAAAAAAGGACTAAATACGACGGGGCACGTCGGAATCTACGCTTGGGGAGAGACTCCCTCTTGGGCAATTGGGGCAACCCTGTCGTCTAATGGAGACTCGATGAATCAAGAATCCCCCGTTAAAATTTAGAGCAAATCTAAACGATTTGCTCTAAATTTAGCGGTGGGAGTGTCAATTACTTGAATTGAAATATAAAAATTATGATTTGGCAGAAGTACTATCAATCTATGGGAATTTTGACAATTGTTATATCCCAAGTTGTGACAGTCATCTCAGGCTTTCCATCAAGGTTACTGGCACAATCATCTTCAATGATAATCAGTCTAGAGTTTCCACCTACTAATAAACGAGGAGCTCCTGAAACAACAGCTGGAGGTGGTACACGCACTAATTCTTGTATAAAGACATATGCAGAAGCTGAAGAAATTCCTCTAACACCTTTAATGCCTAACCGAACAAATGTAGGCTTAACTGCTACTACTAGTCCGATATTGTATTGGTATATTCCTGAAAATACAGCAGAGTTGGGAAAATTTTTAGTCAAAGACGATTTGGGGAATGAGGTTTACTCAGCAACCTTCGAACTACCTTCTACTGCTGGCATAATTAAATTAGGCATACCTAAAAATGCTGACCTAAAAACAGATAGAGATTATTTCTGGACTTTATCTCTGGTTTGTAATTCCCAAGACAGACTTCGAGATTATGCGGTCGAGGGTGTGCTTCAACCCACTGAAATTGATTTATCCCTAAAGCTACAACTAGCGGGAAAAACACTTTTAGAACAAGCTGAATTATATGCACAGCAGAGGATTTGGCATGATGCTTTGGACATAGTCGCTCAATTATCTACTGAAAATCCAGAGGAATGGGAAGAATTTCTAAGCTCGATCGATCTGGAAAAAATTGCTAAAAAACCAATCTTAGCGTGTTGCAAGGCTGAAAATTCTTCTGTTCTCTATCTAAATGAACTTTTGGAGTAAAAATTGCCAAGTTAAGGCAGCAAATGACAAAAGTATTTTTAAATTTCTTCGGATTTTTATGTGGGCAAAATTAAAATTGCTTTTTTGGCAGGGGCGCGGGGTGTGGATTACTACTCCTTGTATCACCATATTGGTAATTTTACTGCGCTGGTTTGGTTTGTTACAGTCCTGGGAATGGGCAATTTTCGATCAGTATATGCGCTCGCGCCCCCAAGAAGCTACTGACGATCGTATTAGACTTGTTGGTATAAATGAGGCAGACTTGCAAGAGCTAAAAACAGCAATTATTCCTGATGGAGTCAGTGCTAAGTTGTTAGAGAAACTTAAAGCCCAGCAACCGAGAGCTATTGGTCTAGATGTTTATCGAGACTTACCTGTAGAGCCTGGTCATCAGCAATTAGTGCGGGTATTTGAATCTACTCCCAATTTAGTAGGTATTCAGAAAGTTGCTGGGGAGAAAGGCCTCCAGACAGTTGCTCCACCTCCTGTTCTCAAAGAAAAGGGTCAAGTCGGTGCTAACGATCTGATTCTTGATTCAGACAACAAAGTACGGCGCGGTTTGATTTACTTGTCTGCTAATGGGGAAACTGTTTATAGTTTAGGTTTGCATCTAGCTTTACATTATCTCAAACATCAAAATATTGCTCCCCGACCACTGGAGGGAAATAACGATCGTTGGCAGTTGGGAAAAGCCATATTTACTCCTTTTGCTGCTAATGACGGCGGTTATGTACGAGCTGATTCAGGTGGATATCAAATTTTGTTGAATTACCGAGGTCCAAGTGGCTACTTCGATACTGTTTCTCTAATGGATATTCTCCGAGATCGCGTACCATCCAACTGGGGACGCGATCGCATCATCTTGATTGGTTACGTAGGTGAAAGTTCTAGAGATTTATTCTACACTCCTTACAGTGCTGGTCTGCACGATATCCCCAAACCTCTTACTGGTTTGGAAATTCATGCCCAATTTACTAGCCAGATTATCAGTGCTGCCCTGGAGAATCGCCCCTTATTTAAAAACTGGTCAGAGTTAGAGGAGTGTTTGTGGATCTTTTTTTGGTCTGGAATTGGTGCGACTTTACGCTGGCAGTCGCGATATATCGGAGAAAAAAAAAACCTCTCTTGGTATGGCTGGACTGGCCTATCGATCGCTGGAGTTGTCTTGTTAGGCAGCACCTACGTTGCTTTCTTGGAAGGTTGGTGGCTTCCTGTAGTCCCAGCATTCTTGGGTCTAGGGGGGTCGGTGGCTGCGATCACGGCTTACGTGGCCCGCACTGCTGAAGAAATTCGGAAAACCTTTGGACGCTATCTGACCGATCAGGTTGTAGCCAATATACTAGAAAGTCCAGAAGGTTTAAAACTCGGCGGTGAAAGGCGAAAAATCACCATACTAACGTCAGATTTAAGAGGATTCACCGCTACATCAGAACGATTGCTCCCTGAAGATGTGATTAAGCTCCTTAACATTTATTTATGCCATATGGCAGATGTCATCACTGAGTACCAGGGGACAATTGATGAATTCCAGGGTGATGGAATTTTGGTTCTCTTTGGGGCGCCTACAGTTAGAGAAGATGATGTGACTCGTGCCATTGCCTGCGCTTGCGCGATGCAGTTAAAAATGGTTGAAGTTAACGAACAACTGAAACAAATGAATTTACCCCAAATACAAATGGGAATTGGAATCAACACAGGCGAAGTGGTAGTGGGGAATATCGGCTCAGAAAAACGCAGTAAATACGGTGTAGTTGGCAGTCAAGTTAACCTGACTTATCGAATTGAATCCTATACATTAGGTGGTCAAATTCTCATTTCAGAGCAGACTTTCAAAGATTCTCAATCAATTGCGATCGCCCAAGAAGACAAAAAAGTATTGCCCAAAGGAGCAAAAAAACCTATTATCATCTATCGAGTCACCGGTATAGCTGGAGAATATAATCTTTTTCTCCCTCAAGTAGAAGAAGTATTTTTTACCCTTTCCGAACCAATACCAATTCAGTATAGTATTTTGAAGGGAAAGGATGTTAGCGAGCGCCAATTTAAGGGAAGTATAATCCAGCTTTCAGCTAATGAAGCTCAAGTCCAATCTGAGAACAAGGAACAGCAAGGTATCCCAACTGGACTTAGTAATATCAAACTGAACTTATTGGCACCAAACAAACAAGCTGAACCTAGCGAAGATGTTTATGCCAAGGTCATAGGGAAACCAGCAGAGAAAAATAGTTTTTACATTCATTTCACTTCCCAACCCCCAGATGTAGCAGCAAAGTTAAACTCTCTCTACAAATTGATGAAATGGACTACGGAAAATAAATAACTGTAGTTTAGACTAACGAAAAGGTGAGAAGAGAAAACAGAGAGAGAGTGAAGAGCAAATAGGGAGAAAATGAAGATACCAACTAAATTCAGACTCTCCTCACTATGAAATATGACCGATATCAAAAATTTCGTCAAGAAACCTACCGATGAATCAAAGAGAAAGTCTCTGCGCGGCTAGCATAGTAATGTCATCAAACTGTGGGGCATCGTCAATGTAACGAAACAAATTTCTTGTGATTCTCTCGAGCAAGTCAGACGCAGAAACAGCAGGCTGTTCTAGAAGTGATATAAATCGCTTGCTGGTAAATAAAGCTCTATCAGGGTTTCTTGCTTCAGTCACGCCATCAGTGTAACCAATTAAGATCTCACCTGGTTCTAACTGAATCTGTTGAATTTTGAACTTCATATCAGGCATCATGCCCACTGCTGGACCCGTATTTTTGAGAGTTTTCTTTATCCCAGATTTTCCAACGACAAACAGCGGTTCATGTCCCCCATTTATGTAACTCAGCAACCCAGTTTTTGAATCTAGGACTCCAAAAAACATAGTAGCAAACATACTCATCTGCCAGTGATTTTGGGCAACGTAGTTATTAGTCAGTGAAACAGCTTGAAGAGCTTCAAGATGAGACAAGTTGATTAGCATCGACTCACCCAGCCAACCATCTGGAGTTGGTCGATTCTCTTCTAAAATAACTGAAGTACGTCCTTGTAATTTAGCTTGAGTAGAAAAAATTCGAATTAAGCTACGCATCAGAGCCATGAATAGTGCTGCCCCCACACCTTTATCACACACATCGGCAATTACTAACCCTACATTATCATCAGGCAGCAAAAAAGTGTCATAGAAGTCCCCAGATACCTGCTTGGCAGGATAAAAACAAGCAGCAATTTCCCAATTGGGTGGCTGTATAATTTCATAGGGAAGAAAATCAATCTGAATTTCCCGCCCTTTTTCTAGTTCGTCGTTGAGGGCTTGTGAATACTTTTCCAGTTTGGCGTAGAGCCGAGCATTTTCTAAAAGAAGAGCCATCTGATCGGCAGTCATTTCCATCAAATTAGCTGTTTGATAGGTAAAATGCTCTTTTTTAGAGTGGAGTAGGGTGATAATGCCCAGTACCTCTCCACCTCTGAGAATTGGAACTGATAGGGCTGAACGAACAGTGTAAGGTTGATTGGGTAGGTTTAGCCAGCGCCGATCGGATTCGGTGTCAAAAATCAATCCCAGCTTTTTATTCCGAATGACCCAGCCAGCCAAGCCCTTATCGAGAACGTTACCAATGAGGCGATTTCGCTGTTCTGGTGTGACCTCAGTCCGAGAGATTATTGCATCGGTAACTCTCTTGGAAGAATCTAGTAAAAAAAGACTGCCACTTTCAGAGCCAGTTCGCTCGACAGCGATATCTAACACAGTTTGCAAAGAGGATTTCATTAATCCTTCCTTATGTGAAGATTGTACTATCTCCAACAGTTGCTCGAGTAGCTCACTTTGAACTTCAAAAGCAGCTTTTTCGATTCTGCGGCAGGCTATTTCCAGAACTAGGGCAATCTGGTTGACAGTGATCTCCATAAGTTCGGCTGTTTCAGTGCTAAAAAAATTCTGTTGAGAGTGGAGTAGGGTAATAATACCCAGCAAATCCTCGCCTCTGAGAATCGGAAGCGATAACGCTGAGCGAACAGTGTAAGGTTGATTGGGCAGGTTTAGCCAGCGCTCATCCTGTTCAGTATCAGCGACCAATGCTACCGTGCCATGACGAACGACCCAACCAGCCAGACCCCGATCTAAAACAGTCCCAATTAGCTGTTGGCGCTCCCCTGGTGTTACCTGAGAACGAGTTAGAATGCTATGAGTAACAACCTTATTACTATCTAGTAAAAATAAACTACCTTTCTCGGCATTTGTTAGATTGACGGAGACATCTAGCACGTTTTGTAAAGATTCATTCAGCAGGTTCTTTCCTTCATAAGACTGGGCGATCTCCATCCAATTTTCCAACAAATTATCTTTCTGCAACGAAGATCCCCCTTTTGAGTAGCGTGCCATTTCTACTAAATTATCGAGTAGCTTTCTTTGAGACTCAAACGCAGCTTTGTTGGTTTTGAGTTGAGCGATCTCTCTTTTGAGCAAATTTAATTCTTCGATTAGCTGTTTTTTAGATTGATTCTCAACGCTCATAGTTATCTCTAGTAAACACTTGGGGGATTATTAAAAAAAAGAAAAATTAATAAATTACACAACTATTAGTGTAAAAATGATATATGTTGATGCTATTTTGTTATAAATTGCTTTGCAATAGTATTTGAAAAATTAGGATGTTTTTGACAGGATAACTGTTGCAAGTAACGTTTTTGTAACATGATATCTTTTCTGAGTTTTATATTTTTTTCCTAATCTTCCCAATCATTTCTCAAGAATCATTTAACTTAAATGGTGTCAGCTTACTTTGAACATTTTTGGTTTTTCTCTGAAATTCCTTAAATTTTAGCTCTTTGTGCGATTGACTACAAAAATGTTGCGATTGCGATCGCCTACTCTTTCATAGAAAAACTTATCGACGCCATCAACAGCTAGATATAATCCTAGTCCGCCAATAGGTCGCTCTTCGAGAGGCTTGTGTAAATTTTCTTTTTCCAGAGGTATTTTTTCTACAGGGTTGAAGGCGACACCAGTATCTTCGACGTAAATAGTAAGGCTCTGTTCGTCGATCTTAGCTCGCAAGTTCACTGACCCTTCATAGTTTGCTTGCTGATAAGCATAAACAATAATGTTGGTAGCAATTTCGTCTACCGCTAGTCGAAGTTTATAAGAAGTTTTTTTATCTAAACTAGCTTCTGACGCTGCTGCCATCACATACTTCGCGATCGCTCCTAAAGAGTCCAAAGTTCCAGGTACTGTTAGAGGCTCCATAAACAATCTTTCCATCACAACAATTTAAGTAACAGATACTCGTGTTAACAGTGGCCAATGGGAAAAGCAAACAAAACTAATCCAAGCTTGGACTTAAAATGAGAATGTCTCATCTGAGGTATTCAGATTTATTAACCATACTTAGTATTAATTTCCTGTCGGGTTAATATCCAAAACTGTACTTAACTAGTCTGCATACCTCTGTATATTTTCATCTCACTAGCCACAAACTTATCCTATCTGGGCAGGATCGTACTTGTCTAACACAATTACACTGTGATGGAAGCCCGTCTTTTCTAGAGTATCCATCACCATTTCTTGGGGACTGACGACATAAATATCAACATCAGAACCCATTTTTTGTTTGGAAAACACTAGCACGCGCAAACCAGCACTAGCCATATATTCAAGGTCTTGCATCATCAGGACAAGCTTAGTTAAATCCTGCTTGGCTGCTTCCTCAACCTTTTCTTGGAAAACCTTGGCCGCACTCGCATCTAACTCTCCAGATAGAGTAATTTTAGCAATATCGTCGGTGATTTCTAGAGTTACGTTGAAAGCCATAATTTCAATTTTAGATTTTGTAAGTGCTTATATTGGATTTTGATAAGTTTTACTTGCCCACTAAAATAACGACGGAGCGATCGCCCATCAACAAACCCGATTGATTTTCCAAAACAGGTTCGGAACCAGGTTCAAAGCTATCTTCTGGTGAAGCAACGCCTGTATTGGCAAAGGCGTGCCACATTATTCCCTCTGGCAGCCCTGGAATTTCAAACCAATGAGCTTCCCAATGCATATTCATCGCTACATAAATATAATTATCTTCAACTATACCTTGTTTTGCGTGTTTACCACAAAGCATAAATGCCAGGGTTTTACTGTGAGCAGACCAATCAACATTCCAAGCTTTTGTGCCATGCCAAGTAATATCAGCATAACCACTACCAATATAGTCACGATGCTGAAAGTGAGCTTGATTTCTCAGAACGGGATGGGCTTTGCGGAAAGCAATACAATTTTGACAAAACTCAAACAGGTTAGCATTGCTCTTTAACAAAGTCCAGTCTAGCCAGTTTAGTTCGTTATCGTGACAGTAAGTATTATTATTCCCGCCTTTGGTGCGCCCCATTTCGTCACCCATCAAGATCATCGGCACCCCTTGAGAAACCATCAACATTGCCAGAGCATTTTTAACTTGTCGCTCGCGCAAAGCATTAATTCCAGGGTCATCTGTTGGACCTTCCCAACCACAATTCCAACTATCATTATCGTTGCTCCCATCATTGTTATTTTCCCCATTGGCTTCGTTATGCTTGCTGTTATAAGAAACCAAATCCATCAGGGTAAAACCATCATGGGCAATAATAAAATTAATTGAGGTTGCCGGAGCTCTGCCAGATGCAGCATAGAGATCTGGTGAACCTTGAAGGCGTTGGGCAACATCCCAATTATTGCCATCACCTTTGAGAAATTTACGAATGCTATCCCTGTATTTACCGTTCCACTCCGCCCAGCGTCCATAAGCAGGGAAAGAACCGACCTGATACAGACCGCCAGCATCCCAAGCCTCGGCAATAAGTTTACAATTAGCCAGAATTGGGTCAAAAGCTAAAGTTTCGAGCAGGGGTGGGTTAGCTAGAGGTGCTCCCCAGGGATCGCGTCCTAAAATTGCTGCTAAATCAAAGCGGAAGCCATCGATATGATATTCTGCTGCCCAATAGCGCAGACAATCAAGCACCATGCCCCGAACAATCGGATTGTTACAGTTTAGGGTGTTACCAGTGCCACTAAAGTTAAAGTAATACCCCTCCGGGGTCAGCATATAGTAAGTTTGGTTGTCAATGCCTCGAAAGGAAATTGTCGGACCGTGTTCGTTTCCTTCCGCAGTATGGTTGAAGACAACATCCAGAATAATTTCAATACCATTTTTGTGTAATGCTTTAACTAAAGCTTTTAGCTCATCAACCTGCATTCCAAATTTGCCTGTAGCCGCATATCCTGCTTTGGGAGCAAAAAAACCTACTGTGCTGTAGCCCCAGTAATTATATAATGTTTCTCCCGTTTCTGGGTTGGGGCGGCTATTTTCAAACTCATCAAATTCATAAATGGGCATCAACTCAACAGCATTGACTCCCAACTCTTTTAAGTAGGGAATTTTATCTCGAATGCCCGCAAAAGTTCCCCGATGCGACTCCTTTACCCCAGAGGAGGAATCGTAAGTAAAACTGCGGACGTGCATTTCATAGATAATTTGATCCTCTGGGGGGATTTCCAAGGGACGGTCATCTTCCCAATCAAAATCGTCAAAAGCAATCCGCGCCCGATGTTGATAGAGATTGTTCCAATCTGGCTCTACTCCCCAAACATCTCTGCCACCAATAATTTTGGCATAGGGGTCCATCAAAATTTTGCTTCGATCGAACCAGTGACCTTCCTGAAAATTATTAGGTCCGTCCATGCGGTAGCCATATTCAAGCTCTTCATAATTGAGATCGAAAACCACCATACAGTAGACATTGCCAATACGAAACTCCTCTGGGAAAGGAATTTCAGCCATTGGTTTTGAGTCGTGTTTTTGGAAGAGAACTAAAGTACAAGATGTGGCATGACTGGAAAAGATGGAGAAGTTAACCCCTCCCGGTACTAGAGTCGCACCAAAAGGTTCGGGACGACCGCGACGCAGCTTGAATTTGTCGTAAGTATGAGTCGGATGAATATCAATTCTATCCATAAGATTTGATAGTTATTCCTTTGCTGTTCGATAAATAAATTGACTTCTCACCTGCCTGAAGACAGGTGATTCTAATCTAGGTTACGTGTAATGCCCCCTAAATCCCCCAATTTTGGGGGACTTTAAGTTATTTTTCTCCCCCAGGATTGGGGGCTGGGGGGCGGAATCATCTTTCTATTAAGCAAGGCCATGAATCAACATAATCTCATCTTTTTTGAGAAGAGGAATAATTTATAGGTTATTTTTTAACTTTCTTCCGTAAGAAGTCCCTCAGTTTACGCTTTGGGATGAATTACGGGCTAGATTTGTTGGGTAAAGGTCTATCTTGCTGCTCGACGTATTTTCGTAACTGTTCTATAGTAACTCCTCCACAGCTTGACACGAAATAGCTTCCAGACCAGAGTACTCGTTTACCCCAGTACTGTTTTTTGAGATATTCAGGGTGATTACGCCACATTGTTTTGCTAGATGTTGCTTTGAGGTTAGCTATTAGATTAGATACAGAAACACTAGGCTTGTAGCTAACTAGCAAATGTACGTGGTCGGACTCCCCATTGAACTCCTCTAAACTTCCGCCTCTAGTGTTGAGTATAGAGGTGAAGATTGTTTCAAGCTCCGTAAGTAATTCATCGGTGAGAATTGGTTTTCGATATTTAGTGACAAAAACTATATGAGCAGTAAGGCTATATACTGCCCGATAAGCTTTGTTATATTTAGTTTCCATAAAGATTATCTTATTATCAGTGACAATGATATAATTGTCTCATGAGAAAAGCAATGAAAGTAAGACTATATCCTACAGCAGAACAAAAACAGCTACTTGCGAAGCAATTTGGCTGTGCTAGGTTCTGGTGGAATAGGTCTTTAGGTTTGCAGTACAAAACCCGTTCCACTCAAGGTAGATGGTTAAAACGTACTGAGCTTAATGCTATGCTTCCTCAACTAAAAAAGGAACTTCCTTGGCTCAAAACCGATTGTTATTCTCAAGTTTTACAAGCAACATCCAAACACTTAGAACAAGCTTTGAAAAACTGGTTTGAAGGTCGAGCCAAAAAGCCAAGATTCAAAGCCAAATCTAACAGGCAATCAATTAGTTTTCCGCAAAATGTTTTAGTAATAAGCAATCATCGCAGCGCGTTCCCTAGCGTCTTGAAAAGACGCGGGGTCGCTGCTCAAATTAAAGTTCCAAAAGTAGGCTTGATTGATGCCAAGTTTACTAAAGAAATTGAAGGAATAATTAAAACAGTAACCATTAGTGTTACTCCATCAGGTAAATATTATGCTTCTATTGGTTTAGATTTAGGCGATAAAGAAGTTAAGCAATCAACCGATGGTGCAATTACTGGTATTGATCTAGGGTTAAAAGATTATGTTACTTACCACAATGGAACTGATAGTTATTCAGTAAAACATCCCAAATGGTTAAAGCGTCACGAACGCAACTTGAGATATCAACAAAAACAATTATCTCGTCGAAAAAAAGGAAGTAGCAGAAGAAATAAAGCAAGATTATTAGTGGCTAGAGTGCATGAAAAATTAAGTAATGCACGTCAAGACTGTCTTGGTGCGCGTTCCCTTGCGTCTTTCGCCGACGCGGGGTCGCACCGCTTTTTACATAAACTATCTCGTAAAATAACTGCCCTTAGCCAAGTCGTTGTAGTGGAGAATTTGAACATCAAAGGGATGGTCAAAAACCGTAAATTGAGTAAAGCTATTGCTCAATCTGGTTGGGGAATGTTCCTCAATTTTCTTGACTACAAACTAAAGCACAAAGGAGGTGTTTTAGTGGAGATAGATCGATTCTTTCCTTCTAGTAAACTATGTTCTAACTGTGGTCACAAATATCAAGAATTAGAGCTTTCTGAGCGAGAATGGACTTGTTCGGCTTGCATGAAAAAACATTCAAGAGATGAGAACGCAGCTAAAAATATCAGAGTAGAAGGAATGAGAATCTTAGGGCTGGGACACAGCCCTCGTGGAGATGATGTAAGACTTGGAACTTGTTCTGAGCAATTGTCTGTGAAACGAGTACCCACCGAGAGTCTATCATAGACTGGTAGGAATCCCCCAGTTTACTGGCGGGAGGATGTCAATTTTTGCTTTTCATTTAGAGGTTGTCTGAAAAGTCTCATTTGTTGCATTTAAGCCCCCTAAATCCCCCAACTTTGGGGGACTTTTAACTCTTTTCCCCCCAGAATTGGCTCCGCTAGGGGGGCAAAATCCAGTATAAAAAAACTTTTCAGATATCCTCTTAGTATTGAATTTTGACCTAGAATTTTTACAGGAAGCATTAGGCTCCCAGGGGGTATGGGGTGTAGCTGTTGAAGCGTCAGCAGTAAGTGTAACTGACCCATCTTCATTGATTACCCAACCTTGGAATTCAACTATTTGTGTTGGTTGTGGAGCAGTTGAGATTTTAAGGGTACTTGCTTGGTTACTAGATTGCTCTGAAATTGTTTGGGAATCCAGGGTTTCCCAGGCTGCTAGACTAGTATGGGGACTGAGTTGACCGGGAGTAGGGGGGAAACCGCCTCGACCAGTTATGGTAAATTCCCCCAAGGCTGCGGCAGTATTGTCAGCTCCTGCGCCACAACCACGAGCAACTAGCCGAGAGGCATCTACTAAGCCAGTGGGTAGTTCTACTAAGTCATCACTTGGGTCAACATCTGTTATCTCGATGGTAACCGTACCTTGCAGACCAAATTCAGAGCTAGCGGTGATGTCGCTGAAGGGGGTGGGTTGTTCTTGAAATTCAATGCCAAAAATTTCTAAAGCAGTTATGTCGATGTTCCCTCCATCCCCTTCAAAAGCGTTGGCGGAGATATTATTATCTTCCTCAAGGACAGAAGCAATAAACCCGTCAGGCATATTAATTCTAATATTACCGCCATCCCCAGAACCTCGAGCAGTTCCAGCAGTGGCAGAGATGTTGCTTTGATTGCGGAGGAGTAATAAAGAATCAAGATTTAAGGTGATGTTCCCACCATCGTTACTGGCTGCTTCGGCAGAAATTAAACCGCGATCGAAAAGTTGTAGTTGGTCGGAAGTGATGAAAATTTCTCCTCCTATTCCTGTGCCTTGACTGTCAACTGTAATACTACCGTCATTTTGCACGCGAACTAAGGGGGATTCAATACTAATGCTGCCACCCTGACCGGTAGATTCAGGAAAAGTATTAGATAAAATACCACTACCTTCTCCATCGATGAATAGGTTATCGCTGACGTTCAGTATAATATCCCCAGCGTCTCCGATATTTAGGGTTGAGGCAGTGAGCCGACCGTTGTTGGTCAATGAGAGGGAAGGGGTTGTGAGGGTCAGTGTTCCCCCATCTCCTGTGCTATTCTCGGCTGTGAAGACAGCAATTTCACTTTCACGGATGGGATCGAATTGATCGACATTTTCAAATACCACCACACCATCTATCGATACTGATTGAGTTGCATTAATATCAATTGAACCCGCATCACCATCACCAACGGATACTGCCGTGATTGTTCCCCCATTTGTCACATCAAGAACTGGTGTAGTGATGGTAATATCCCCTCCTTGACCAGCTGCCCCTTCAAAGATTTCGCTAGCAATGGTACTGGGTTCCGATCTATTAGTAAGGTTGAATAAAATCGCACCATCCACCAGAATAGACTGACTAGCTTCAATGTCGATGTTGCCCGCATTACCTATCCCAAAGGAAGTGGTTTGAACTGCTGCACCATCTGTAATGGAGAGGGTATCTGTCGCGATCGTAACGTTGCCACTATTACCTTCTGAATTTTCGTCGACTGAACTACGAATTGCAGTCGGGGAAAAGTTGTCAAATCCAAATGAGACAGTTAAGTCTTCAGACCTAAAGCCAGACAATGAAATATCCCGTGCAGTTACGTTAATATCACCGGCATTCCCCAAACCAAATGTAACAGAAAGAATTTGACCGCCATCCTCTGCAGATATGGAATTAGCTTCAACGACAACATTTCCACCTTGACCGCCTATAAAGCTACTATTAACACTTCCAATTTGGGCAGCTGTTGTAAGAGCTAGGGAGTCTGTTTTCACAATGGTATTACCACCAGTCCCCGAGCCAAAAACAAAAGTAGCAATAGTGGACTGATCGGCAACTAAGGAATCTGCTGTCAGAAAGATATCTCCGCCCTCTCCATCCTCAATATTGGTGAATATTTCACTTTCAATGGCCATTGAAGGTGCTGTCAAACGGATATCTCCTCCTTTAATATGGTCAAAGGTGTCACTTCTGATCAAATTCTGAAAAGAACCAAGGGGAGCATTCTCATGAATGATTGCCGTATTACTGAATAAAGTAATATTCCCTCCCCTTAAGCCGTCGGAGATAATTGTAGAGGGAAAAGGCATGAAAATATCATTTTGGGCAAGCAGAGTTACATCCCCACCATTACCTCCCACATTGGATGTAAAAAATGTATCGAATTCTGCTCCAGATACGTTGATGTCATTAAAGGTTATTCCACCACGGGAATCCATAACTACCGAACCACCATCAAGACCACTGGTGGGATCTGTTGCGGTGCTGACTGAACCAACGCCAATGTCTCCCGATAGCTCGGTATTGGGTTGATATTGATTGGATAAAAAGACCAGACCGCCAGGATTGTTAATGCTCTCAATATTGATATTCGCGTTCGTCCCAGTACCATCTGTTGTTGGTGGTTCGGTTAAACCATCAGGAGCATTGGGTATGAGTCCAGGTGTGTTAACTGCTAATGTGCCTGCCCTGATGTCTAAGGTAGGCTCAGCATTGCCGTCAATATTTACAGTGGTTGAACTGTCTGACAGAATAACCTGTTCTTGCAAAGAGTTTTCTTCCGTATCTGACCCTTCAATAGTTATTTCTCCAATCTCCACGCTTCCCCCTGCCAAGATATGGAGGGAGGCTCCCGTATAGCTGTCAAAGATTACATCACCGTTGGCTCGGACAATGGGATCGTTAGGGCTGGTCAATATGCCAGGACTGCCATCTAATTGTTCGACCCGAAAGTTGCCCCCAGCAAAGAAATGGGCATCCCCAATTACCCGATCATCGGAGCGCAACACCAGATCGCTAAGGGAATATAGTCCGCTATCGGGATGGTTGAGGGCAAAGATATCTAGGGTTCGATCGCCCTGGAGAAGTAGTTCATTGCCCGCAGCAGCAATAAAGGGATTAGTAGCATTATCACGGATAGTCAGGATATCGGTTGCCTGTAATGTTAAATCGCCTCCAGCTTGCAGCTCACCTTGTAAGTCGAGGGTATTACCTGCCAGGGTCAAATTCTCACCGACTGATAGCTTACCAGTACTAGCAATATTCCCTGAAGTTGGAGGCAACCAACTGCTTAACCCTTGCGAACCTGTTACCGCTAATAAAGGAGGGGCATCGGGATTAACGGCACTAAAGTTATAACCATTATCAAAAACTAAACTGTTGCTGGTGCTACCAACAAACGAACCCCTAACATCAAGTTGGGCATCAGTACCAAACAAAATACCATTGGGATTAATCAGGTAAAGATTGGCATTGCCCAAAACCCCAAGAGTGCCGAAGATCTCAGAAGCATTGACACCTGTAACGCGACTAAAAATGTTGTTAATAACTTCAGGATTAGCAAAGTATACTTGTTGCCCTTGGTTGACATTAAAATCTTGAAAGCTGTGAAATAGGGCATTAGAACGAATTGCCCCCCCATCAATGCGGTCTATAAGACCTTTGTCAGAAAAAACATTGGGCGTTACCACAGATTTCTCGTTGCCCAGACTACTATCGGGGGTAATCTGAGCCAATACAGGTGAAGGGAAATTACCCAAACTTCCTAGAATTCCCCCTGCTGCAAAGCTGCTGAGAAAAATAAATCGCCAAGGCTGCTGAAACATTCGATAAACCCTAAGCCTACAAGATTTGGAAATAATTGTAGTAAAATGAGACTAATAACAAAAGGGATTGTCGCAAAAAGTAACGGTCGCCGATATTCCGTAGTGAAGCAGCTTGATGTGCCAGTAGGTTGGGTTA
>JAAUYH010075643.1_pt1 | contig 51489 bp, 50 predicted proteins | sample 7278061 | NCBI WGS metagenome assembly JAAUYH01 (sample SAMN14350203, study PRJNA611818) | marine sediment metagenome | isolation source: surface marine sediment (0.6m) | place: French Polynesia: Moorea | collected 2018-08
CCGCAAAGCACGGCCTGTTCGCCGAAGAGGTCGGTTTCGCACTCTTCCTTGAAGTTGGTCTCGATGATGCCCGAGCGCCCGCCGCCGATGGCCGAGCAATAGGAAAGGCCGATTTCCAGCGCCTTGCCGGAGGCGTCGTTGTCGACAGCGACAAGGCAGGGGACGCCGCCCCCTTTGACGTATTCGCCGCGGACCGTGTGGCCGGGGCCCTTGGGCGCCATCATGATCACGTCGACGCCGGGTTTGGGTTCGATCAGGCCGAAGTGCACGTTCAGGCCGTGGGCGAAGGCAATCGCGGAGCCTTCCTTGAGGTTGTCGTGGACGTACTTCCTGTAGGTCTCGGCCTGCAGTTCGTCCGGCATGGTGAACATCATCAGATCACACCAGGCGGCGGCTTCGGCGATGCCCATCACCGTCAGGCCTTCGCCTTCGGCTTTCTTGGCGGACGGCGAGCCCTCGCGCAATGCGACCGCCAGATTCTTGGCCCCGCTGTCACGGAGGTTCAGCGCATGCGCATGCCCCTGAGAGCCATAGCCCAGAATGGCCACTTTCTTGTCCTTGATCAGGTTAATGTCGCAATCGCGGTCATAGTAAACGCGCATCTCTCCGTCCCTCCGGGTCTCGCTTTGTCTTAGACTTCACGCGCTTCTAGCGAAAATGGGCGGGGATGCAATGGCCGAGGGATTCTGCATTCATTGGTGCTCTGTCCGATTGCATCAAAGCGGCGCTCCGGCTAACCAGATCATGAGTTTGAAGGAGGCGCGAGATGCCCGCTTTGCGTGACGATATCGACCCAGACGGGTTGCTGGAGTTTTCGGTTGTTTTCACCGATCGGTCGCTGAACCACATGAGTGCGGCCTTTCAGGGTGTGATGCGCGATATCAGTACGATGCTGCGCAAGGTCTATAATGCGGATGCCGTGGCCCTTGTGCCGGGCGGCGGGACCTATGCCATGGAGGCCGTGGCGCGGCAATTCGCGGAAGACGAAACCGTGATGGTCATCCGGAACGGGTATTTTTCCTATCGCTGGAGCCAGATCTTCGAGGCCGCGAAACTGCCGGCGGATGAGCACGTTATGATGGCGCGCCGGGTCGGCAACGAAGTGGATGCGCCTTTTGCACCGATGCCGGTGGACGAGGTCGTAGCGCGCATTGGTGAGGTGAAGCCGGCGGTAGTCTTCGCGCCCCATGTCGAGACGTCCTCGGGCATGATCCTGCCGGATGAGTACATCCGGACGGTGGCAGAGGCGGTGCATGCGGAAGGCGGGCTGTTCGTTCTGGATTGCATCGCGTCTGGATGCATCTGGGCAGACATGAAAGCGCTTGGGGTGGACGTGCTGATTTCGGCGCCGCAGAAGGGCTGGTCAGCCTCGCCATCCGCCGGGTTGGTCATGCTGTCGGAACGTGCCGTCGCCGTGGCCAAGGCACGGCAGTCCTCGAGTTTCGCGATCGATCTGGGGAAGTGGCTGTCGATCATGGAGGCCTATGAGAACGGCGGGCATGCTTATCACGCGACCATGCCAACGGATGCATTACGCGGCTTCCGCGATGCGATGGCCGAGACTGAGGCGCTTGGCTTCGAGACGATGAAAGAGGCGCAATGGGATCAGGGGCGGAAGGTGCGCGCGGCCTTGGCGGCTCGTGGGTTTCGTTCGGTCGCGGCGGAAGGCTTCGAAGCACCGGGCGTGGTGGTGCTGTTCACGGATGATCCCGAGCTTCAGGCGGGCCGACCCTTTGCTGCAGAGGGCATGCAGGTGGCCGCTGGCGTGCCGCTGATGATCGGGGAGGGCGACGGGTACAAGAGTTTCCGCCTGGGTCTTTTCGGTCTGGATAAGCTCAGGGACGTGGATGCAAGCGTCGCGCGGCTTGAGGCCGTACTGGACCGGATTGCCGCATAGGTTGGGACCTTCGGCGGAACAGACGACAGGCCAAGCTTCGCACAAGGTTGCGCCACCTTTCTCGCCGCGCCAGGAAAAAGGGCGCTGCCCGCTCTTACCCTGACGGGCAATTCACTCCCGAGGTATTTCTTGGGCCAATGACTGAAACGGACGCGTCCCGCGGAATTGGCGCGGAGTGACACGCTATTGCCCCATACCCGCGCGCATGATCGCACGGCGGAGTGGCACGGTGTCGTGCACCATCTTCAAGCCTGCGCGGCGGAGCGATTGAATGGGTGGCGCGTCGCTGCGGCAGAGCCGGTTATATAGGTCGATGACCTTGGCACGCGCCCGGATATCGGTCTCGCGCCGCTTTGCGTAAGCGTTCAGAAAGGCTGCACTTCCCAGTTCGAAGCGGTCGCTTTTGACGATTTCGGCCAGTGCGGTCACGTCCCAAAGCGAGGTGTTCAGCCCTTGCGCGCCAATCGGTGGCAGGACATGTGCCGCTTCCGCGATAAGCGCCACGCGCTCCGCCGTCAAATGGGTGGCGCGTTGCGTCACCACCGGCCAGAGGCGCCTTGGCGTGATGGGCGTGAGCGGCCCGAGGACAGTGGCCGAACGCGCTGTCGCGGCCGCGCCGAAGCCAGTATCGTCCAGCTGGCTGAGGCGGAGCGCTTCCGGGCCGTCTTCCATCCACACGACGGCAGATGCTGGACGCCCCTGATGATCCGGTAGGGGAACCAGCACGAAGGCACCGCCCCGGTGATAGAGCTCGGTCGAGATGTTCTTGTGCGGCACGTCGTGCGAGACCGCAAAGGCCAGCGCCTTTTGTCCGTATCGGTCGGTATGGACGTCGATGCCAGCCGCTTCGCGGAGCGGAGAGGACCGGCCGTCTGCGGCGATGGCGAGCGCCGCGGTTACCCGCGTGCCATCGCTGAGGGTGATGCGGGCTTCGCTTTCCCGCGTGAACAAGCGCTGGAACCCCGTGCCAAGGCGAAGGTCGAGGTTGGGTGTTCGACCCGCAGCCTCTGTCAGGACCTTGCGGGTCTGCCAGTTGGGCAGGTTCCAGCCAAACGCATCCTCTCCGAGATCGCGAGAGGTAAAGGTGCGTTCGGTCTGGATTGTCGGAGGATCACCGGCCAGGTCGGCCACACGCAACTCTTCGAGCGGTGTGGCATGCGCGGCCAGTTCGCCCCATATCCCCGCGTCTTCCAGAAGCGTGCGGGCGGGCTTCAGAAACGCGGTGGAGCGCAAGTCGGCACTGTCGTCAGTCGCCTCCCTTGCGGGCGGCGTCGGATCGGCCAACACCACCTTCAGGCCGAGGCGCGCAAGCGTGATCCCGGCTGTCAGACCAGCAATCCCGCCACCTGAAAGGAACACATCCGCAGTCTTACGTGTCATGGGCCAGAGATAGGCCACCGAGCGCGGAACGAAAAGCGGCGCAATGTCTCAGATGAGCTTGTCTAGGAAGGTCGCCAGATCGTCGGTGTGGTGATGGATATGCGGGTGGTCCTGCGGCTCGGGAGCCACGTGGACCGTGCGCATGCCCATGGCAAAGGGCGCTTCGAGATTGCGCGTGTCGTCTTCGAACATGGCAGCGGCCCCGGGTTGCAGGCCGTCCAGGTCCACGATGCTCTGAAAGGCGCGGGCCTCGGGCTTCGGGTGGAATTTCGCCTCTTCCACGCCGTAGATCGCATCGAAAAGATTGGTGAGGCCGCGAGCGGACGTCACGCGTTCCGCGTAAACCGCCGTGCCGTTTGTATAGACGATGCGGCGTCCGGGAAGCGCACGGATGGCGTCGGCAAGGTCCGCGTCGGGTTCAAGCGCGTCGAAAGAGATGTCATGCACGTCCGTCAGATAGGGCCCCGGATCGACATCGTGTTCCCGCATCAATCCGGCGAGCGTTGTACCATAGGTCCGCCAATAGTGCTTGCGGAGGTGGTCGGCGCGGTCACGATCGACCGACAGCGCCTGCATGACCCACGCCGTCATCCGCACCTCGATCTGGTCGAAGAGCCGTACCTCGGGCGGGTAAAGCGTGTTGTCGAGATCGAAGATCCAGGTCGTGACGTGGGAAAAGGCGCGCTTCATACGGTCGGTATTTAGGCCCATCTGCCGGTCGGCTCAATGCTGCGCGACATGAGATCCCGTTGCAATCGGGGCGCTTGGCCGCCTAGGTTTCCAAAACGGGAGGGCAGCAATGTCAGAAACGCGTGCGGGGCAAAAGGACGCCTATCAACTGATCTTGGGGGCAATTGACAGCGGTGCTTACCAGCCGGGCGACCGGTTGGTGGAAAGTGAACTGGCGGAGCGGTTCGGGATGTCGCGGACCCCGATCCGGGAGGCGCTACAGCGGCTGGAAACGCAGTCGCTCTTGGCGCGCGACGGGCGGTCGCTGGTGGTGGCTTCGCTCGATCACAACCAGATGGCCGAGCTTTACGTTGTGCGCTCCGAACTGGAGGCGCTGGCAGCGCGTCTGGCCGCGCGTCATGCGACGGAAGAAGAGGTTCGGTTGCTTCAGGAAATGGTGGACGAGGATCGGGCGCTGGTGAATGACCCGGCGGCGCTCGCGCGGACCAACCGACGGTTTCATCGGCAGGTGCATTTGGCCTCGCACAACCGGTACCTCGTGCAGCAATTGGACCTTGTCTATCGCTCTATGGCGCTGATGGCGACGACCTCGCTTGCAGCTGAAGGCCGAAGCGAAGTCGCCGTGGAAGAACACGCCGCCGTGGTGGACGCAATTCGACGCGGCGATGGCGATGCGGCCTATGAGGGGCTGAAAGGGCACATCAGTCGGGCCTTCGAGGCGCGGTTGCGTCAGGACGCAGAGGAAACGGCCAAGGGCGACCGACCCGATCTGATCTAGAGCGTTTCACATGCGCTAGGATGCCGGCGCCGCCATCCACGGAGGTTTGAGGCGGGGGCTTTGCGCCTTGTCCCGACCGTGCGCCGTCTTGTCCCAAAAGAATGGGCGCGCAACCAGTTCTGCAAACCCTTTCCACGAGGCAACAGCCGCCAGTGGAAAGTAGAGGTGCATGAGAGGCACCCATTTGATCAGCCACCGATGGCGCGGCGTGGCAACGGCAAGGGCCGCCAACGTGAGTGTCGCGATCTCGCTGATGAAAAAGAGGACGCCCAGACCAATCACAGCCTCCCACGGGGCGTGGGCAGGGAAGGGGTGAGCGACACCGAAAAGGATCAACCAGAAGGACCAGAGGAGTGGGGCCAAGACGAACTGGCTGAGCGTTCCCAGAAAAAGGATCTGCACGCAGAGAAACCGAAGCGGGCCCAATTCGCCCAGAAGCCGCAACGGATCGCGCATGTGGACTGCCCAGGTCATGGCATAGCCCTTGATCCATCGAGAGCGTTGCCGGATCCAGGCCGGGATCGTCGACGTCGCTTCTTCTTCGGTAGTCGTTTGGATGAAGGCACAGCGATAGCCATGTCGCGCCAATCTGAGACCCAGATCGGCGTCTTCTGTAACGTTGTGGGCGTCCCATCGCCCAAGTGTTTCAAGGGCCGAGCGGCGGAAGAAGACTGTTGTGCCTCCCAGCGGAATGACGATCCCCAATTTCTCGAGCCCAGGCAGAATCAGGCGAAACCAGACTGCATAGTCGATCGTGAAGCAGCGCGTCAGCCAATTGGTCTGGGAGTTGTAGAAATCGAGTACGCCTTGCAGGCAGGCGACGTTGGCGGGTGCGCGGGCAAAGCCTGTGGCCACAAGGCGCAGCTGATCGGCGGCCGGCGCGTCTTCGGCATCGTATATGCCGATGATCTCGCCCGACAGGAAATCCAAGGCGTAGTTCATGGCGCGCGGTTTGGTGCGCAGGTGGCCCCCCGGCACTTCGACGATGCGCATCCAGTCCGGTAAGTCTGCGGCGCGAAGGGCGGCTTCGGTGTCGCGATCGCCCCATTCAAGGATAAGGCAGACTTCCAGTCGTTCGTGGGGATAGTCGAGGCGTGAGAGGCGCTTGATCAAAGGCCCGGCAATATCGCGCTCTTTGTAAAGCGGGACCAGCAGCGAAATTTTTGGCAATCGGTGATCCGGGCGGGCGTCGGAGCGGGTGCTGCGCCATATACGCGCACGGGTGTGACGGTACCGAATTTGGGCGATTGCGGCGATCACGCGCAAGCCGGTGACACCCATCAGAGTTACGGCAGCCCAAAGGGTCACGAGCCAGATTGCAACGCCGGGGAAGGCTGTGGCGAGCGCCGCGAGGCCGCAACAGGCGACGAGGCTGCCGAGAGCCAGCCGCCCCCCAGACCAGGTCCGGCAGCTTTGTGCAGAAGGGGCGCGCTCTTCGGCGCGGCGCACCAGATGGGCATTGCGCATGCGCAGGACCTCGGCCTCGATCACCTGTCGTGTGTAGATACGCGGGGCGACCGGGCCGAGGCGCACGCGCAAGTGCGGTTCAAGTCTGTGGAAGTCCGCCCGGGATTCCACCGCAACAGGGGTCACCGCTCCGGCAGGCGCTAGGGGCAGAACGTGGTTCCTAAGCGCGGTTTCCAGCCCGAGTTTGTCGAGCGCGCGGGCATCGCCGCGGTTCGTCAGGTCTGCGACCTGGTCGCATCGCGCCGACGCGGGCAGAACGAGGGGTGGCGGGGGCCTAAGGGTAAGCACGGGGCAACAAACCTGGGGCAGCAAGAACGCCTTGATGACTAGGCATCTTTGGTTAAGCGGCTATTAAGATTGACGTTTTCTGGATGTGGGTGGCGGTGGGATCGAATATTTTTTGACAGGGTGAAGCCGGCATGGCAGCCGTAAACCTTAACTGATGTTAAGGTTGAGGAAGGGTGAACTGTTGAGGATTCCAAACTTGGGGACAGAGATTTCGGAGCGCCTGCAAGCAATTTCTTCCGGTTTGGTGGCGTCTCGTGGTTTGCTCGGGCGTTAACCTTAATGGGCGTTAGGGTTAACGCGACGTTGAGAGGAGCGACAGGGTATTTGGGTCGCGTTGGCCGTCGTAGAATTCTATGAGGGCTCTCTCGAAAAGCGGGTCGTCCGGTGCGGCGGCCTCGAAAAGTGTGAGGCAAGACCGGAATTTCAGGTCATCTGGCGAACCGAGAATGTCATGGGCACTTTTGTCGGAGTGCTGGAGAATGGCGTCGACGCACTTGTTCAGGCGGTCTGCCAGGATTGGGTCGGCGAGATAGGCGCGCGCTTCGGCCAAATCCTTGATCGCATAGCGTTCTGCCATGGCGGACGTGCCGAGGCGCGCCAGTTGCGGCAGAATAAACCACATCCAGTGGCTGCGTTTCTTTCCGGCAGTCAGTTCGGCCAAAGCGGTGTCGAAGACCGGGGCCTGTGCCTTGTGAAAGCGGGCGAGGGACAAGACGTCAGGTCTTCTTGCAAAAATAGAGTGCGAGGAAGGGCGGCATGTTTTCGTGGGGTTGGGAGCTTCCGGTCGGTCCGACACCTTCGGAGGCTCTTTGCATGTCAATGCGCCAAGAAACATCGTCGCGCGCCGAATAGTCGAAGTAGACGACATTATTTCCAAGACCAGCGTCCATGTAAGAGCTGACGTCCCCGGAAACGACAGGCAAACCGTGTCGGTGCGACGGCATTTGCGCTTCTTTCAGTTCCACAGCCTCGGCGCCCCCATGATCCCTGTACTTCCTTTGCGTGAGCACGTCATCGCGAAAGAGGTTGTCGTCCATCCCGAACGATGCCCCAACAATTGTGCGCCCCTGGCTTTCGGCAAAGGGCGCCCAGCCGTCGGGGCACCCGTCGGAAAGGTCGAAGGCCATGATTGCGCCGGTTGGCACGGAACTGGGGGGTATGGTCTTCAGGTAGGTTTCTTCGTGTTTGTCGTCGCCGTGCGAAAAGGGCTCTCCGGTGTTTGCATCAATCAGCTTGGCGATCTGACCTTCGAGCGCTTCCAGCCGCTGTTGATAGTCTTCGAGGCAGAGGAAGGCCGTATCGGCATCTCCGTCTTGAGCGGGGTCGAGGCCTGTACAATTCAGCGCAAGGTGTCCGCCGGAGTGCGCTTGGGTTCCAAGAAGGAGAAGGCATACAGTCAGGGGTAATCTCGGTGACATTCTGAAATTTTCCTCATGTTGGCATTTGCCGCTTCGAGGCATTCCTGGCGGTTGGCGAACTCGGGCCCGCCGCCAAGCCGCATGGCGGCGTTATAGAGCGTTTCGACGGCTTTCGTTGTGTTGGCCAGAAGGATCAGCACGGCGCTGAGAGCCAGAAACGCCACGATCAGCTTGTTGTTCTGCGCCCAGCTTTGCAGGCGCTTCCAAAGGGTTTCGTCAGACATAAAAAATGCGTCCAGAGAATACTCTGAACGCATGATTGGCGATTTCGCCTTTGTTTTCTAGCCCCGGTTCATCCGGTTCTCGATCAGGTCATCGACCACCTCGGGCTCGGCGAGCGTCGAGGTGTCACCCAGGGACCCGTAGTCGTTCTCGGCGATCTTCCGAAGAATCCGGCGCATGATCTTGCCGGAGCGCGTCTTCGGCAGGCCCGGAGCCCATTGGATGAGGTCGGGCTTGGCGATCGGGCCGATTTCCGTGCGCACCCAGGTTTCGAGTTCCTTCCGAAGCTCTTCTGATGGTTGCTGACCGCCCATCAGGGTCACATAGGCATAGATGCCCTGGCCCTTGATCTCGTGCGGGTAGCCCACAACGGCGGCTTCGGCGACTTTTTCATGGGCGACAAGGGCGCTTTCGACCTCGGCCGTGCCCATCCGGTGACCGCTGACGTTGATGACGTCATCGACGCGGCCGGTGATCCAGTAGTAGCCTTCGGCATCGCGGCGGCAGCCGTCGCCCGTGAAGTAGTAGTTCTTGTAGTCGGCGAAATACGTCTTCTCGAACCGCTCGTGATCGCCCCAGACCGTCCGCATCTGCGCGGGCCAGCTGTCCTTCATGCAAAGAACGCCTTCGGCTTCGGTGTCGTGGATTTCTTCGCCCGATTGCGGCTCGAGGATGACTGGTTGGACGCCGAAGAAGGGCAGGGTGCAGGACCCCGGTTTGGTCGGGATGGCGCCCGGCAGCGGCGTCATCAGGTGGCCGCCGGTTTCGGTCTGCCACCAGGTGTCGACTATGGGCACGTTGCCCTTGCCGATGACGTCATTGTACCAGTTCCAGGCTTCGGGGTTGATTGGCTCGCCCACGGTGCCAAGGACCTTTAGGTCGGAAAGGTCGTACTTTTCGACGAACTCGGTGCCTTTGCCCATCAGCGCGCGGATGGCGGTCGGCGCGGTGTAGAACTGGTTCACCTTGTGCTTTTCGCAGCAGGCCCAGAACCGACCTGCGTCGGGGTAGGTGGGTACACCTTCGAACATCAGTGTCGTCGCGCCATTGGCGAGGGGCCCGTAGACGATATAGCTGTGGCCCGTGACCCAGCCCACGTCCGCGGTGCACCAGAAGACGTCACCGTCGTGATAGTCGAAGACGTACTCGTGCGTCATCGAGGCATAGACCAGGTAGCCGCCGGTGGTGTGGACAACGCCCTTCGGCTGGCCGGTTGAGCCGGAGGTGTAGAGAATGAAGAGCGGGTCTTCGGCCCCCATCTCCTCGGCCGGGCAATCGGCGCTGACCTTTTCCTGCTCTTCGTGGAGCCAGTAATCCAACCCATCGCGCCAGGCGACCTGCTGGCCGGTGCGCTTGACGACAAGACATTTCACGACGTCGAAGTCGTTCAGAAGCGCTTTGTTCACGTTGTCCTTGAGGTTCGTCACGCGGCCGCCACGAGGGGCGCCGTCGGCGGTGATGACCAGCTTGGCGTCGCAGCCATCGACCCGGGCGCCGAGCGCATCGGGCGAGAAGCCTGCGAAGACAATCGAGTGGATGGCGCCGATCCGGGTGCACGCCAGCATCGCATAAGCGGCTTCCGGGATCATCGGCAGGTAAAGGACCACGCGGTCGCCCTTGCCGATGCCGAGACCTTTGAGGACATTGGCGAACTTCGAGACTTCGGCATGAAGCTGATTGTAGGTGATGTGCTGCGCTTCGTCCGATGGGTCATCAGGCTCCCAGATGATCGCGGTTTGATCGCCGCGAGTTGCCAGATGCCGGTCGATGCAGTTGGCCGAAACGTTGAGCGTGCCGTCTTCGAACCAGCGGATGTCGATATTGCCGGGTGCGAAGGACGTGTTCTTCACCTTGGTATAGGGCTTAATCCAATCGATCCGCTGACCGTGCTCGCGCCAGAACGCCTCCGGGTCGTCGATCGAGGCCTGATACATCGCCTCGTACGTGGCTTTGTCCGCATGCGCCTTGGCAGCCATGTCGCTGTCCGGCCAATACATTCCGTCACGCTGGTCCAGCATGATGTCCCCTCCTCAGGTCTTCTGGTGTCGTCGTTCGTCAGATAGCGAGATACTTCGCCCTGAGCGCTTCGTCATCTAAGACTTTTTGCGCAGAGTCGTCATAGACGACCTGACCTGTATCAAGGATCACGGCGCGGTCGGCGAGTTTGAGCGCAGCAACGGCGTTCTGTTCGACGATGATCGTGGTGATGCCCTGGTCGCGGATGTAGTTCAGGGTCTTGGCGATTTCCTGAACGATAACCGGCGCGAGCCCTTCGTAAGGTTCGTCCAGCAGCAACACCTTGATGTCACGGGCAAGTGCGCGCGCGATGGCCAGCATCTGCTGCTCGCCGCCCGAAAGTGTCGAACCGTCCTGGGTCCGGCGTTCGCCGAGGCGCGGGAACAGCTCGTAGATGCGTTCAAGCGACCAGCCAATGGGCGGCGCGATTTGCGCCAACCGAAGGTTTTCTTCGACCGTCAGGCCCTGGATGATGCAGCGATCTTCCGGAACCAGCGCAATACCTTCCTGCGCGGCTTCGTAGCTGGTCATCTTGTGTAATGGCTTGTGGTCGAGCCAGATCTCGCCGAAGCGGACCTCGGGGTTGTCCATGCGCGCGATCGAGCGGAGCGTCGAGGTCTTGCCTGCGCCGTTCCGGCCCAAGAGCGCGATGATCTCGCCCTCGTGCACGTTGAAGCTGACATCCTGTACGATGTAGCTTTCGCCGTAGTAGCTTTCGATATTCCAGACGCTCAGGTAGGACGGCGCGGTGGCCGCATTGTTGGCGCGTTTGTCGAACGTGTCTTCGTCCAGCATGTCTTTTCCTCCAGCGGGCAGAGCGGAACTCTGCAACCGTGTCCTAGTGAGCGGCCTCGCCGAGGTACGCTTCTTGCACCTTCGGGTTGCCCTTGATGTTGTCCGGCGTGTCTTCGACCAGCGGCGTGCCTTGGGCCAGAACGGTGATCCGTTCGGCCAGGCTGAACACGACGTGCATGTCGTGTTCGATAATAGCCATGGTGATGTCGCGCTTTTCCTTGATCTCTTTCAGAAGATCGATGGTGTTGTTGGTGTCTGCGCGCGCCATGCCGGCGGTCGGTTCGTCCAACAGCAGAAGCCGCGGTTCCTGTACCAGACACATGGCCATTTCCAACCTGCGCTTGTCGCCCCGCGACAGGCTGGCTGCATGCATGTGCAGCTTGTCGGTCATGTTCATGTCTTCAAGGATCGCTTCGGATTTCTCCAACAGGTCCTTTTCATGGGCAAACCGTTCGAAAGCGTGCATCCGAAATGCCCCGTCCCGCTTGGCGAAGCAGGGGATCATGACGTTTTCCAGAACCGTCAGATCACCGAAGATCTCGGGCGTCTGGAAGACGCGGGAGATCCCCATCTGGTTGATCTCGTGCGGTTTCCGGCCCAGCACTGATTGACCGTCGAACATGACCGATCCGGTGTCCGGGATGAGCTTGCCGACAAGGCAATTCAGAAGCGTGGACTTGCCCGCACCGTTCGGCCCGATGATCGCGTGGACGGAGTTCTCGGCCACGCTGAGGTTGACATCTCCGAGTGCTTGCAGGCCACCGAAGCGCTTACCGACACCTTTGACTTCAAGGATTGCCATGGGTTCTCTCCTTATTCCGCGGGTGTCTTGGCAGCGACTTCGGCGTCGCTTTCACCACGTTTCTTGCGTCCGAAGAGCGCGCGGCCGATCCGCTGACCGCCTTCAACCAGGCCGCCCGGCAGGAAGATGATCACCGCCATGAAGAGGATGCCCAGCGTCAGGTGCCAGCCCTTGCCAATGAAGGGGTGAATGACAGCGACGATGAAGTCCTCGATACCGTCCGGCATGAAGGCGAACCACTGGTGAAGCACGTTGTCGTTGATCTTGGAAAAGATCGCTTCGAAGTACTTCAGGAAGCCCGCACCCAGAACCGGACCGATGAGCGTGCCTGCACCACCGAGGATGGTCATCAGCACGACCTCACCAGAGGCGGTCCACTGCATGCGCTCGGCGCCTGCCAGCGGGTCGGTCGCGGCCATCAGGCCACCGGCCAGACCGGCATACATGCCCGAGATCACGAAAGCAGCGAGTGTATAGGGGCGCGAGTTAAGCCCGGTGTAGTTCATCCGCTGCTGGTTCGACTTCACTGCCCTAAGCATCATGCCGAAGGGCGACCGGAAAAGCCGGATCGAGAAGTAGAATGCCAGGATCATGATGATCGCACAGAAGTAGTAGGCGACGTTGAACTGGAATTCCCAGGCTCCTACGGGCATCTTGTAGGTCGAGCCCATCGAGAGACCGAAAAGGTGCGGGAAGTCCGGCAAACCGTCGCGATGGAAGATCTGCGGGTCGCTTGAATAGACCTGCAGGCCGGTTTCACCATTGGTCAGGTTGAACTTTGGGTTCGACAGGACCGAGTAGGCGAGCGCGAAGCTCATCTGGGCGAAGGCCAGCGTCAGGATCGAGAAGTAGATGCCCGAACGCCGAAGCGAGACATAGCCGATCAGCACGGCGAAGATGCCGGCCACCACGATCGATAGGGCCACGGCCGGGATCACGTTGAAGGTCAGGAGCTTGTACATCCAGACCGCCGCGTACGAACCCACGCCCAGGAAAGCAGCGTGACCGAACGAAAGGTAGCCGGTCAGGCCGAAGAGGATATTGAACCCGATGGCGAAGATGCCGAAGATGACGAACTTCTGCATCAGGTCCGGATAGCCTGCGTTGAACTGTGCCAGCGAGCTGTCTGCCGGGAAGGGGTTCAGCAGGATGGGTGCCGCAAGCGCAAGGATGATGACGATCACAAACAGCGACGTGTCTTTTGAGTTTAAACCCAGCATAGTCTTATTCCTCCATCACGCCTTTGCGGCCCATGAGCCCGCGAGGACGGGTCAGAAGCACGATGATCGCGACAAGATAGATGATGATCTGGTTGATGCCCGGGATGGTCGTGGTTGCCCAGGTCGTTGAGGCGAAGCTTTCCAAGATGCCCAGAAGGAACCCGGCCAGAACCGCGCCCGGCAGCGAGCCCATGCCGCCGACGACGACCACGACGAACGATAGGACCAGGAAGTCCATGCCCATGTGGTAATTGGGCGGATTGATCGGCGTATACATCACGCCCGCTAAACCGGCGACGGCCGCTGCGATGCCGAACATCATGGTGAAACGCTTGTCGATGTTGATGCCCAGCATGCTGACCGTTTCACGATCGACCATGCCGGCGCGGACGACCATGCCGAAGGTGGTGAACTGCAGGAACCCGAAGACACCGGCGATGATGAGCATTGCGAAGGCGAAGTAGATCATCCGCCAGTAGGGATAGATGATGGCGTTCGGATCGAAGCCGAAATAAACACCCAGATCGAAGGCGCCCGAAAGCGAGTCCGGTGCGGGCGTCGGGATGGGGTTCGCGCCGTAGAAATACTTGATGACCTCTTGCAGCACGATGGCCAGGCCGAAAGTCACAAGGATCTGGTCGGCGTGGGGACGCTTGTAGAAGTGCTTGATCAGCCCGCGTTCCATGATGAAGCCGACGGCAATCATCACGGGGATGGCAAAGAGGATCGCCAATGGCACCGACCAGTCAAGGATGGCACCGCCAACTTCCGGACCGAACCAGCTTTCCACGTAGGGCGTTTCGACTTTCAGCGGATTGCCCAGGAAATCTGTCTTGGTTTCATCGACCGTGACGGTCGAAAGGCTCAGAAGCCGCTGCAGGAAGACTGCGCAGAAGGCACCGATCATGAACAATGCGCCATGCGCGAAGTTCACGACGCCAAGTGTGCCGAAGATCAAGGTCAGTCCCAGCGCGATCAGCGCATAGGCCGAGCCCTTGTCCAGGCCGTTGAGTATCTGAAGGATAAAAGCGTCCATTGCCCCACCTCGATGGTTGCGGGAGTTTCACCCGAGGCGCGCTCGGGGTCGTCTTGGGAGGGAACCGCGCCAAAGCGCAGTTCCCATTGTTTGCAAGGTCTTAGGCGCCCGGGTTGCAGGTGCCGAGCGTTGCTTCGTCACCACCGAACATCGGGTGGTTCGGAGCGTATGTGACCTGCTCAACCGGTGTGATCTCGACGATCTCCAGCGTGTCATAGGCTGTGGTCGGGTTCTGCGCGCCGCGCACAACCAGAACGTCCTTGAAGCACTGGTGGTCTTCGGCGCGATAGAGCGTCGGACCGTTGCCGAGGCCGTCGAATTCGAAGCCTTCCAGAGCCTCGACGACGCCACAGGGGTTGAACGTGCCGGCACGCTCACAAGCGTCTGCATATAGCAGAACCTGAGCATAGCAGGTCTGGGCCGAGTTCGACGGCGGCTTGCCGTACTTCTCGCCGAAGGACTTGACGAATTGCTTCGAGCCTTCGTTGTCAAGCTGCCAGTTGTAGTTCATCGAACCCAACACGCCCTTGATGTTTTCGCCTGCACCAGCGGCCATCAGTTCCGAATAGAGCGGCACGACGATCTTGAAGTCCTTGCCGTTCACCTGCTTCGAAAGCAGGTCGAACTGGATGGCGTTCGACAGCGAGTTCACCATGTTTCCGCCGTAGTGGTTCAGAACCAGCACGTCGGCGCCCGAGTTCAGGACCGGCGTGATGTAGGCCGAGAAGTCGGTAGAAGCGAGCGGGGTCTTGACCGTGTTGACGGTCTCCCAGCCCATGGCTTCGGTCGAGGCGACGATCGACTCTTCCTGGGTCCAGCCCCAGTTGTAGTCCGCCGTCAGGTGATAAGCGCGACGTTCCTTGCCCATCTCGTTCGCCAGCACCGGCGCCAGTGCGGCACCCGACATGTAGGCGTTGAAGAAGTGGCGGAAACCGTTGGCCTTGCGGTCCTTGCCGGTGGTGTCGTTGGCATGGGTCAGACCGGCCATGAAGATCACGCCAGCTTCCTGGCAGAGACCCTGAACAGCCACGGCCACGCCCGAGGACGAACCGCCGTTGATCATGATGGCGCCGTCTTTTTCGATCATCGCCTTTGCAGAAGCGCGGGCAGCGTCCGATTTGGTCTGCGTGTCGCCAGTGACGAACTCGACCTTCTTGCCGAGGATGCCGTTGCCCTTGAGCGCCTTCGACGTGAAGGTGTTCAGGCAGCCGCCGTCGCCTTCACCGTTCAGGTGCTCGACTGCAAGCTGTTGTGCCAGCAGTTCATCGTTTCCTTCGTCGGCGTAGGGGCCGGTCTGGGGAACGTTGAAGCCGAGCGTAACGCTGCCGCCTGTTGGTTCGTTTGTGTAAGCCGCAGCCGAGCTGGCCGTGAAGATGGTTGGCAGAGCCAGGCCTGCGCCAACTCCGGCAGACGTCTTAAGGACGCCGCGGCGTGTGAGATCGCTTTTCGACATGTAAGTCCTCCCATAAGCGTTCTGGCGGTCACAGATCCGGGTCCTCCTGTCCTGCGACCAGTCTTTTACAAGACAAGGCCATTATCGAAGGTGTCAATTAAAGTTGGCAACAACCTACAGGGTTCCTTGAATATTTTTGTAAACTTTTGAACAGTCAATGTGGTAGTCTTGTAAAGAAATTTTCTACGCAACGCAGAAATGCCTTGAAACTTAGGGGAAACCTGTGGCGAAAGCTCCTTTGATCGGGTCGCGCATCAGGACACTTCGAATGGATCGGGGTGTCAAACAGGCGGCATTGGCGCGTGCCTGCGACATTTCGGCCAGCTACCTGAACCTGATCGAACACAACCGTCGCCCCATCGGTGGCGCACTTCTGGTGCGGATCGCGCAAGCGTTGGGTGTCGACCCAGGGCTCTTCAGCGGCACGGCGGAAGTTCAGCTTGCCGCGGCCATGGATGCAGCCGCCGCCAGCCACGAAGGCACCGGCCCCGAGCGCGAACGGGCCGAGGAACTGGCCGGGCGTTTCCCCGGCTGGGCGCGGTTGATCGCGGCGCAGCAGCGCGAGATCCGGCGGCTGGAACAGGTGGTGGAACGGCTGGACGACCGGTTGACCCACGACCCGTTTCTGTCGGCGTCGATGCATAGTGTCCTCTCCAGCGTGACATCCATCCGCTCGGCCAGCGCGATCCTTGCCCAAGGCGACGACATCGAGCCGGAATGGGAGGCACGGTTTCATCGCAACATCTTCGAGGACAGCCAGCGGCTCGCCGCCGCGACGGAAACCCTGGTCGAATATCTGGACAGCGACAGCAGGGCGTCGGACGGAAACTTGCCGCAGGACGAGTTGGATGCCTGGCTGGCGGCGCGGTCGTGGCATGTAGCGGAACTGGAGGCGTCAGAGGGCGCGGCGATAGACGACGTGCTGGCAGAGGCTGCGCTTTTAAAGTCCGCTGCCGCCAAAAGGATCGCGCGTGGCGCGCTGGAGCGCTATGCCCAGGACGCCGCTGTCGTTCCGATTGGTCCCCTGCAGGAAGCTTTGGCGGCTGGTGCTTCGCCGATGGAGATGGCCGGTCGCTTTGCCGTCGGACTGCCGGTTGTTTTCCGCCGGTTGGCGGCGTTGCCGCCTGAAGCCCTGGAGAGTGCACCGAGCTTTGGTTTGGTGGCCTGCGACGGTTCCGGGACACTGACCTTCCGAAAGCCCTTGCCCGGCTTTGGATTGCCGCGCTACGGGGCGGCGTGCCCGATCTGGCCGCTCTTTCAGGCACTGCAGCGCCCGATGACACCGATTTCTCAACCCCTGATCTTCGCGGGGCGCGACGAGAACAGCTTCAACGCCTGGGCCATAGCGGACCTGTCTTACCCCGCAGGATACGATGGTCCGGCAGTTCTGGAGGCCTGGATGCTGTTCCAGCCGACCATGGAAACGGACAGCGCGGCGCGGCGTGTGGGTACGTCGTGCCGGATATGCCCCGAAACCGATTGCGTCGCTCGACGGGAGCCTTCGGTTTTTCTCGGAACTTCGGGCCTTTGACAGATGCGCGGCTGTCAGCAATAGTCGAAGCATCAGGGAACCATCGTCATCCAAGGGAGGGGATGCGCGATGACAGACAAGCGCGTCCTTCTAATTGAGGACGAACCGAACATCATAGAAGCGATCCGTTTCATCCTGTCGCGCGACGGGTGGCGCGTGGACACGCATTCGGACGGCAAGACCGCGCTGGACGCCATACGGACGCGCGAGCCCGATCTGGTGATCCTTGACGTCATGCTGCCCAACAAATCCGGCTATGACATTCTCAACGAATTGCGCGAGACGCAGGACGTCGGCAACACGCCCGTGCTGATGCTGACGGCGCGAGGTCAGAAGAAGGACCGCGAGCTGGCCGAGCGTCTTGGCGCCAGCCGGTTTATGACCAAGCCATTTTCGAACGGCGAGATCCTGAGCACGGTCCGCGAATTGGTGGGCTGATGGCCGGGGCTACGCGAAAACAGCCGATGTTCTTGGAGCGCGAGAGCTATCGTCGGCGCCGCCTGGGCGACGCTGCCCGACTTGTGCCGTTCACGGGTCTGGTGCTGCTGTTGCTGTCCGGGCTTTGGACGACCACGGCCGGGGCAATGATCTATATCTTTGTCGTCTGGGCCATCCTGATCGTGGTGATCGGCGTGCTTTCCGTCCGCCTCATGCCGCTGACCGAGGACAGCGACGAAGCAGAGCCCTCGGTTCCACCCGAGCGCTAGCGACCAATGTCTTTCAACCTGCTTGTCACCATCTGTTTGCTCTATGTCGTGGTGTTGTTTGCGTTCGCCTTCTGGGCGGACAAGCGCGCGGCGGCAGGGCGGGTCGGCTGGCTGAACTCACCGCTGATATACACGCTGTCCCTTTCCATCTACTGCACGGCCTGGACGTTTTACGGTGCGGTCGGTTACGCCGCGCGGTCGGGCATGGAGTTCGTCACTATTTACCTCGGCCCTACGCTGGTCATGGTGGGCTGGTGGGTGTTGCTCCGCCGTTTGGTCAGGATCGGGCGCACCCAGCGGATCACCTCGATTGCCGACCTGATTTCGTCGCGCTTCGGCAAATCGAACATGCTGGGCGTCCTGGTCACACTGCTCGCTGTCGTTGCCACGACGCCCTACATCGCGCTCCAGCTTCAATCCGTCACGCTCAGTTTCAACGTCTTCGCCACGACCCCGGGGGCCAACCTGAACCAGACCGCTTTCGTTGTGGCGGTGGGGCTGGCGGCGTTCACTATCCTCTTTGGGACGCGCAATCTGGATGTGAACGCGCATCACCACGGGGTCGTGATGGCCATCGCCGTCGAGGCGGTGGTCAAACTGATCGCGCTTCTTGCGGTCGGGATTTTCGTGGTTTTCATCCTGGCAGGCGGTCCGGGGCCGATGCTGGATGTCATCGCCGCTTCGCCCATCGCCGAGCAGACCATCCGGCCCGAGCGCTGGACCGTGCTTATCGGACTTTCCGCCATGGCCTTCATCTGCTTGCCGCGGATGTTTCAGGTGATGGTGGTCGAAAACTCGGATGAACGGCATCTGGCAACAGCCAGTTGGGCCTTTCCACTTTATCTGTTTCTGATGAGCCTTTTCGTGCTACCGATCGCGGCGGTCGGTTTGAACGTGCTGCCGGCAGGTTCGAACCCCGACCTCTTCGTGCTGACCCTTCCTCTGGAGTTTGACCGCAACACGTTGGCCATGCTGGCCTTCCTGGGCGGGTTCTCTTCGGCCACCTCGATGGTCATTGTGGCGGCCATCGCGGTCGCGACCATGGTTTCGAACCATATCGTCATGCCGATCTGGCTTAGCCGTCAACAAGGGGGCGCGACGGTATCGGGCGACGTGCGTCACGTTGTTATCACCTCGCGGCGGCTCTCGATCGCGGCGCTTCTGGCGCTTGGGTACATGTATTACGTCTACTCGGGTGGCAGCGGTGCACTGGCTGCTATCGGGTTGATTGCGTTCACGGGCATGGCGCAGGTTCTGCCAGCCCTGGTGGGCGGCATCTTCTGGCGGGGCGCGACGCGCACCGGCGCGGCGGCGGGGCTTACGGTGGGATTCGCTATCTGGCTTTGGAGTTCGTTCCTGCCAAGCTTCGGTGATGCCAGCCTTATCCCTGCGTCCGTCTACGCCGAAGGGCCGTTCGGCCTGAGCTATCTGCGCCCGCAGGCGCTTTTCGGAATCGAAGGGCTGGACCCGCTTGTGCATGCGGTCTTCTGGTCACTTCTCTTAAACACCGCCGCTTTCTGCCTTTTCTCGCTTCTGAGCTTCCCGTCACCACTCGAGCGCCTGCAGGGTGCGGCTTTTGTCAACGTCTTCCGCTATTCGGAAAGCGCGCCCGGGTGGACAGGCGGTGCGGCGGAGGCCGAAGACCTTTTGATGATGTCGCAGCGGATCATCGGTGCGTCGGAAGCGCAGGCGCTTTTCGCCGAGGAAGCCAAGGCGCAGGGGAAACTCGGCTATTTGCCGGATGTGACACCAGCTTTCCTAGAAGGCCTGGAACGCAAGCTTGCAGGCTCGGTGGGTGCGGCGACGGCGCACGCCATGCTGATGCAGATCACCGGCGGCGTGACGGTGTCGGTCGAAGACCTTATGCGGGTCGCGGACGAGGCGCAGCAGATCCTGGAGTACTCCAACCAGTTGGAGGCGAAGAGCCAGGAGCTGGGCCGGACGGCGCAGCAGTTGCAGGAGGCGAACGAGAAACTCGTGGCGCTATCGGTACAAAAAGACGGGTTCCTGAGCCAGATCAGCCACGAATTGCGGACGCCCATGACCAGCATCCGGTCCTTCAGCGAGATCCTGATGCGTGGCGAGACGATGGCGCCGGAAGAGCGCCAGCGTTACAGCCAGATCATCCATGACGAGGCCATTCGCCTCACGCGGCTGCTGGACGACCTGCTGGATCTGAGCGTCTTGGAAAACGGTCAGGTGACGCTGAACAATGGCGAGGTTCAACTTGACGCCATTCTGGATCGGGCCATAGCGGCGACCGAGCAGCCAGATGGCGTGCTGACGATCAGCCGGGACCGGATGCGCGAGGCGATTTCACTCTATACCGACAGCGACCGGCTGGCGCAGGTCTTCATAAACCTGATTTCGAATGTCCAGAAATATTGCGATGCTGACGACCCCGAACTGCGCATCGAAGTTGGCGACAATGGCAGTCGTAAGATCGTGGACTTCATTGACAATGGTTCGGGAGTGAGCGCCGAGGCAGAGAGCGTGATATTCGAGAAGTTCTCGCGTGGGACCGACCACCGCGCGGCGGGTGGGGCCGGGCTGGGCCTGGCGATCTGCCGCGAGATCATGAAGCGGTTGGGCGGTGATATCTCTTACGTATCGGGGCAGAGTGGGGCGGCCTTCCGGGTCACCTTGCCCGCCGCGCAGGCTGCAGCCGCCTGAGCGTCAGATCATGCGTGCGCGCTCGGCGCGGAGCGTCAGAAGGTCGAGCCGCAGGAAGCTTCGCTCCGAGATCAGTGAACTGCGTGACGGGTCGTCCGCGGGCAGGCTTGCCAGTTCGGAGTTGATCTGGCGGATGTCGTTCTCGATCTCGCGGATATCCTGCTCGATCCGATTGACCCGTAGGCCCCTTTCGTTTGCGCGGGTCAGTTCTGCCAGTTGTGAGGATGGGCAGACCGGGGAGAGGTGTTTGCCTCTGCGCCCTTCCTCGAAGGCGCGGCGCCGCGTGCAGTAAAGCGGCAGGCCATCCCGTCGTCCCTCTTCCCAAGCCGTTTGATCGGGGCGAATGCCATAGTCGGCGCAGGCCTTGGCGTGCTGTTGCAGAAAGCTGGACTGGCGTCCGTTGGCCCCGTCCTTCTTGCCGATTGCGTACCAGTCGCCCGCGCGGCATTCGCTTTCGGAAAGTGTCGCACAGGCAGCCAGAAAGAGGAGCGGGGCAAACAGGATCAGGCGCGTCATAACAAAAGATTAGCCCAGAACCGCTCTGTCATGCCATATCATCCGCGGACGACACGAACGAACTCATGAATATGCTCCTCTGGGCAGGACCAGTCGACGACGAGACGGGCTGATCCCGTGGGAGAGGGATAATACTGAGCCCCTGCCGCCTCCAGACGCTCGTGCGCGGCTTCGGGCAAGGTGACAAACAGCATATTGGCTTCTGGCGGGTGGATGAACTCCACGCCGTCGATCTCCTCCAATGCCCCTGCAAGCGCCTGCGCCTTGCGGTTTGCGGCCTTTGCCATCTGAAGCCAGAGATCGTCGGTCAGATAGGCCAGCATTTGGGCGGCCAGATACCGGTTTTTCGAGAACAAGTGGCCCGCGCGCTTGCGGCGGAGCTCGAATTCCCAAGCTAGCTCAGGGTTGAAGATGACCGCGGCTTCAACGCCCATGCACCCGTTCTTGGTGCCGCCGAAGCTTACGGCATCGATGCCGAGTTCATGGCTTATCTCGGTGGGTGTGCAGCCAAGGGCGGCGATGGCGTTGGCAAAGCGTGCGCCGTCGAGGTGGACGGGCACATCGTGAGCTTTGGCGATTTGCGTGAGGTCTGCCAACTCGTTCAGCGAATAGAGCGTGCCGCGTTCCGTTACCTGTGTGAGCGTAAGCGGGCCTTTCCGCGCTGCGTGAACGTTCTTACCCGCCCGCTTATCCAAGGCGGCGCGAAGGCAATTCGGGTCCATCTTGGCATGCGGTGCGTCGATCAGGGTGAGCTTGGCACCGCCGGTGAAGAACTCGGGCGCGTTGCATTCGTCTTCTTCGACATGCGCGACATCCGTGCAGAAAATTGTTTGAAACGGGTCGGCCATGGTGGCTAGCAGAAGCGCATTGCACGCCGTACCGGTGGCGACAAAATAGACTGCGGCATCAGGGGCTTCGAAGACGTCTCTCACCTTCTCGACGGCGGATTTCGTGACGTCGTCGTTGCCATAAGGCAGGGCCCAGCCTTCGTTGGCGGCGGCGAGTGCCTCCATCACCCGCGGATGGACTGGGCCTGCGTTATCCGAGGCGAAGCGCATCAAAGGTCCTCCACGATGTGCTCTTCCCACTCGTCTTCCGGTACTTCGAACTCTGGCACGGTCCAGCCTTTGACCGAAGCGCCCGCCTTGTGGATGGCGTCCGGGTCGTCTGATACCAGAGGATGCCAGTCATAGAGGGGTTTGCCTTCGTAAATCAGGCGGTAAGCGCAGGTCGTAGGCATCCAATAGGCAATTTCGCTTATATTTGAGGGCGTTACCACGACACATTCAGGCACGAATTGAAGTCTGATGTCGTATTGGGCGCAGCGGCAGGTCTCTCCATCCAGCAACCGGCAGGCGACGCGGGTGAAGGCGATCTCGGCTGTGTCAGGGTCTTCGAGCTTGTTCAGGCAGCACTTGCCGCAGCCGTCGCAGAGCGCCTCCCATTCCTTCTTAGTGAGGTTCTTGAGCGGCACGCGTTCCCAGAAGCGATCCCGCAGACCGGAACGATCGATCGGGTCCTTCATGTTTCTTGCCCGGACATCATCCGCGCGACAGGTCCACGCAGAACAATACGATGTCCCGCAGGCGTGACTGCCTCAAGCCGACACCGGTCGCCAGCGCGACGTTGGCGCGCGCTTGGCCCATGAGTTCGACGGACCGCGTGACGATGCAATCGCAGTACTTCTTGGCCACCCGGTTCCCGCCGGCTTCTGCCACGCAAGAGTTCCAGAACACGCCCAAACGGTTGATATCGGCGCGTTGTGACTTCAGGTATTCATCTAACCGGTTCGTTTGAAGCGCGGCTTTGGCCTTGCGTTCCTCTATCAGTTTCTGTCGTGCCTTTTCTGCCGCGATGCGTTCCTCTTCCTTGCGCTTGGCCTCTGCTGCGCGCTCTTCAGCTTCGCGCTTCTTCTGGGCGGCGATCTTGTCTTCGTAAGCCTTCAGAGGAGCACGTGCCTCCTCCAGGCCCGCATCAAGAGCATTCCGCAGAAACTCTGCGCCGCGCTCTGCATTGTACGGCCCGCCCTTGGGGCGTCCCGTATAGCGGTTCTGAACGCGACTTAGGTCCGGTTCCTGTCCTTCGACAAGCATCTTCCCGATTAATAATTGTGCTTGCGGGTCGCCGTCCAGCGCATCGATAACTGTTTTCGCCGTGGCAACGGTTGGATCATCCGAAGGAGGCGCCTTCCCGGCCCATGCATCCAAGAGCGCGATGCTGGGTTCATGCCCGTCAAATGACATCATCTGGATGGTCGGGAAGACCTCGTAGTCGCGCCCGTTGTTCGGCAGTGGTCCATCGCCAAGACTGGCCTGTGCAAGTTCAACTGCCTGGTCATTCAGGCCAGCCATACGGAGTTTATGTGCATAGCGCGCAAGGAACGCCAGGTAATCGCGGTTATCAATCGGAGCTTCGGCCGACGTTGAAATAATCAGCTCTGCCGCGGCGATCCAGTTGCTGTCGTCGCGGACCGTGTTGCCGAGAACGATAAATGCATCGGCCATCAGTTGGGGATCAGAACTCGACAACGCGCCATCATCAAGCTCGATCAGGTACCGTGCCGCATCCTCCCGAACCGAACGCGACGTCGTGGTCTTGAGTATCTCTGCCAATTCCGCCGGAGCTGCGCCCTTGTCGCCAGTGCTCAGATCGCATTGCAGTTTTTGGGATGTTGATACTTCGCAAACCGCCGCAAAGATCGGTTGCACCGCAAAGAGCACGAAAACGAGCGCGAGTGCGCAAGAATTTCGGACCAAATTTACCATCGAGAGACACCACGCAAGAAGAAACCCGGGCAGTATGGAGCGTGGCCCGAAAGACCACAACCGCTAGGGCGCGAGGATGCTCCGCGCACGAGCGCTGTCAGTATCCATCTGTGTGATCAGGGCCTCGAGACTGTCGAATTTCTCTTCGCCGCGCAGGTAAGTCACCAGAGCGACACTGAGCTCGGCACCGTAAAGATCGCCTGCGAAATCAAATACGTGCGTTTCCAAGTTCGGGTGATTTTCACCGAACATCGGGCGTATGCCCATCGAGGCCACGCCGTCATACTCGCCTGTGTGAGGTCCCGTCAGAACACGCACGCGTACCGCATAGACGCCGAACTTCGGGGGGTGCAGCCCATCGATGGACATGTTGGCCGTGGGATACCCCAACTCGCGTCCGCGCTGTTCACCCCGGATGACTTCGCCCTCGATCCGGTGGAGGTGGCCGAGCATCTTCGCGGCGTCTTCGGGTTTGCCGTCGCTCAGTGCGGTGCGGATGCGGGTGGAGGAGACAGCGGTCTCGCCGCCCACCAATTCGGCAATCGTTACGCCAAAGCCGAACTCCCGGCCGAAGGCGTGAAGCATCTCTGCCGTCCCTTTTCGCCCTTTGCCAAAGCAAAAATCGGCACCGACCGTGACGTGGGCCAGGCCCAACTGCTGCTGCAGGATATCGCGGGCGAACTCTTCGGCGCTCAGGCTGGCCAGCCGCTCGTTGAAGGCAAGCTCATAGAGATGCTTGACGCCGAGGCTTTCGAGCCTGTGTGCCTTGGCCTCGGGGTTCATCAGGCGGAAAGGGGGCGTTTCGGGAGCGAAGTACTCGCGCGGGTGCGGCTCGAAGGTGACGACGCCCAAGGGCGCATCGGCGGCCTTTGCGGCAATTCGGAGGACAGCCTGATGGCCCAGATGGACTCCATCGAAGTTGCCGATGGCCGCAGTCGCGCCCCGATCGGTGAAAGCAAGATACGTGGTGTCGCGGTGTATGCGCATGGAGGTGGGGTAGCTTGATGGGCAACGCGCCGCAAGACTGCAATGACACGGTGCTTTCGCGGTCTGTTGGCCGTGCGCTGTCAGGCGTAAAGTTTCATCCAGACACTCGACGGCAACAGCGCCGCCTTTCCGATTTTTCGAATGAGGCGCCGAGCCTTTTGGCTGTGAATCGCCTTGTCCTCGAAGACCTCAAAAGCGGTGTTGAAGCTTGTCAGAAGTCGGCTCTCGATCACCAGCCTATTGCGTGACCAGAATGTGGGAACAGCCACGATCATCGTTGCCCGCCGATAGCCTGCTTCCTGCGCCAGTGTGGCGAAGTTGTCGATTGTGTATTCCTTGAGATGCATGAAGCAGGGCTCGTCAAAACCGAATACCCTGCTCAGGTCATGGGGCCCCGCGGATCTGTGCGGGGTTCTGACCACGTAACTGCCGCCATCCCGAAGAAGTTCTCGCGCGGAGCGAAGATGCACCGGGAGATCGTCTGGATGCATGTGTTCCACCACCTGATCGGAAATGACGTGATCGTGCGCCCCGGCGTCATGGTATTCTGTCAGATGGACCCCGTCTGTCGCTTGCCACTTTACACTGCCGTCTCGAGGCGCAAGCGTTGCGCCGCGTTGGTCTGACAACTCGGTTCCAACGCAGTGGTGCCCTTGGTCGGACAGGAAACGGACAAGCGATCCGGCGCCGCTTCCGATTTCGATGATCTTCGACTTCGGCTTGAGCACCTTGCACCATTCAGCATGCCTTTCGCTTCCGCTGGTTCCGGCAAGCCACGGAAGCTCGGCGTAGAGCGTGTTATAGGCCGACTGGAAAACCGCAGCGCGTTCGTCAGGGTCGGAGCGCTTCAACCGTCCTGTGAGGTCCCATTCAAGACTGGCGTGCTTTTCGACGTGGTGCAGGCCGATTTCATCGCCGAAGTCATAATTCTCCCGGTAGGCCGCAAGAACCTCGTCTCTCGATCGATGCGTGTACAGCAGGTCCAGATCGAACGTGTCGACTTGAACCGTTGCTTTCGGTGCGGGCTCGACTGTTTGCCCCGAAGACACCGCCGCCTGATTATTGGACATCCCACCTGCTCCCTTGACGCTCATCTGTCGCTGAACCGCAGGTGGAAGCAAGTTCCGTCGAGGGTTGGGTGTGGAATGGGCGGGTCTTGGCCCATGGGCGGAGCCAAACCTGATCTTGCGGTGTCAGTCGAACTTGGCCGAGGGGGCCAGAACCGTGGCTTCGCCTTTCAGTACGGGTTTGCCATCCACCAGGCACCGGGTGTCAAGGCGGACGCGGCGCTTGGCGTAATCGATGTCGAGGACCTCGACCTCCGCGGTGACCAGATCGCCCGGGCGAACGGGGGCCAGAAACTTCAGCGATTGCCCCAGATAGACCGCGCCATGGCCCGGAAGCTGTTCGCCGATGACGGCGCTGATCAGCCCGGCGGTCAGCATGCCGTGCGCGATGCGACCTTCGAAGATGGTGTCCATTGCGTATTCGTCGTCCAGATGCACCGGATTGCGGTCGGTCGAGACCTGGGCGAAGAGCTCGATATCGAGATCGGTGATCTCTTTCGTAAGCGACCGGGTCATCCCGATCTCCATGTCTTCGATGACGATGGTGCCGCGTGGCTGGTTGTCGAGCATCAAGAACGCCTCCGCAATAAAAGAACACCAGTAAATCCTGATGTGAAATTTTATTACTCTTGCGAATCGTCTTTGCCAAGCCTTTTCTGCGCTGCGGCAACGGAGTGTTTCGTCTTTGTCACTGGTGTTTTGGGCCGCGCGGCTTAGGTTCTCACGTCAACACTGGTGGGGACCAGACATGCCGAAGAGACTGTACGATCTGCTGATGGGAAACGAGGACGCCGTCCCGGGCGACTACGTTCTTGCGCTCATCGCAACGGTTTTGCTGATGATCGCCGTCATTGCCGGTGAGTTGTTTTAGCTCTTCGCCGTGGCCTCAAGGCGAATACATGCCATCGTAGATCGGTTCCAAAGTCTCGTGATCGAAGAGACTGGAAACGCTTGTTCCGTGCCAGATGTTCATGATCGCTTGCGCGAACATCGGGGCCGTGGGGACGATCCGGATGTTCTGGGCCGCCTTCGTTGCCTCAGTTGCTTCGATGGTGTCGGTGATGACAAGGCTTTTCATGACGGATTTGGTGACACGCTCGATGGCCGGACCGGACAGTACACCGTGGCTGATATATGCGTGCACTTCCTTGGCGCCTGCGTCCATAATCGTCTCGGCCGCCTTGCAGAGCGTCCCGGCTGTGTCGGCGATGTCGTCGATGACGATGCAGACCCGGTCCTTGACGTCACCGATTACCGTCATCTCGGCCACTTCGCCGGGCTTTTCACGGCGTTTGTCGACAATTGAAAGCGGGGCGCCGATGCGTTGCGCCAGTTCGCGGGCGCGGGCCACACCGCCCACGTCGGGTGATACGACCATAAGGTCGTCCAGCCGGTCCTTGAAGGCATGCCGGATATCCAGCGCGAAGATCGGCGCGGCATAGAGGTTGTCGACGGGAATGTCGAAAAAGCCCTGAATTTGTGCCGCATGGAGGTCCATCGTCAACACGCGTTCGATGCCCGCGCTGACCATCATATTGGCCACCAGCTTGGCCGAGATTGGCGTTCGCGCCTTGGTGCGGCGATCCTGGCGCGCATAACCGAAATAAGGCACGACAGCCGTGATCCGCTGCGCCGAGGATCGCCGCAGAGCGTCGGCCATGATCAGCAGTTCCATCAGGTTGTCGTTCGCCGGGTTCGACGTTGACTGCAGGATGAACATGTCTTCGCCGCGGACGTTTTCGAAGACCTCGACAAAGATCTCACCATCGTTGAACCGTTCGACGCGGGCGTCGACCAACCCGACGCTGACGCCCCGATGCATGGACATTCGCCGCGCAACGGCTGTGGCAAGGGTACGGTTCCCATTGCCGGAGATGATCTTCGGCTCTTCTAGCTGGGGCATCGGCAGCGCTGTCCTTTTGTCGTTCCGTTGTAACGGATTCGTAACGTTGACACCGCTTAACACGGGCATAGGGTCAGGGAAAACAAGGGACATCCCAGGAGGCCGCCAAAATGGCGCATATCGACTATTACCTCGCCACAATTTCCCCCAACTGTTATCTCGCCGGGACGCGCCCGGCAGAAGTTGCGGCGAAACATGGAGCGACGATTGCTTACAAGCCGCTGGATATCATGGCGCTGTTTTCGAGGACGGGCGGTGTGCCGCCCGCTCAGCGTCACCCATCGCGTCAGGAATATCGATTGATGGAAATGGAACGTGCGGGAAAGCTGGCCGGGTTGCCGATAAATCTGAAGCCTGCGCATTGGCCGACCAACCCGGCGCCGGCGTCCTATGCGCTGATTGCAGCGCAGAACGCGGGCGGCGGTGATTTGGGCGCGCTGGTGTTCGCCATGACGCGCGCCTGCTGGGCTGAGGAAAAGGACATCGCCGAGGATGCGGTCATCAAGGGCTGTCTGGAGGCGTCCGGGTTCGATCCGTCTTTGGCAGACAGCGGGCTTTTGTCCGGGGCCGAAACCTATGAGGCGAACCTGGAAGAGGCGGTGAATGCGGGCGTCTTCGGTGCGCCATTCTTTATCACGGACGATGGTGCGCGCTTCTGGGGACAGGATCGGATTGCGCAGTTGGATATGCATCTGGAAGGAACGCTCTGAAACATGGCGGTGAAGGCCCCCCTTGCTCTGATCCATTGTGCGTTGGGACGCGCGTCCAACTGGCGCGGGTTTCTGAACGCGCTCGACCGTCCGGTCTCGCCGTTGTTGATCGAACTCCCGGGGCATGGGCTGGCCGAAGACTATGACACGTCCCGCGATTTTGCGGATCAGGCCGTTGAATTGGCGCTTGATGAGTTGCCGTCGGATCCGGTGCCGCTGATCGGTCATTCCTTTGGCGCGGTGCTTGCCCTTCGAATTGCTATTGAGCGTCCGTATCGCGTCTCCTCGTTGGTGTTGGTCGAGCCTGTGTTCTTCGCCGCTGTGAAGGGCCGTTGGGCCTTCGAAAGGCTCGAACGCGATATGGCGTCTTTCAACAAGAAGATGTCGGCCTCTGAACACGCGACAGCGGCCAAGGAATTCTATTCGATCTGGGGCGACGGCAACCCGTGGAACGAATTGACGGGCGAGCAACGCGCGTACATCGTGGACAGAATTCCGCTGATCCCGCCGGGTGACACTTTGCTGATCGAGGACCGATCCCGGCTTCTGGATGAAGGGCGGCTGGAGGACCTCGATATGCCGGTGACCTTCGTCGATGGGGGCGATACGCACCCGGTGATCCCGGAAATCATCAGCACCATCGGCGATAGGATACCGGATGCAGAATGGGTCACGGTCCCGGCGGCCGGTCACATGCTGCCGATCACTCATCCCGAGCGACTTGTCGAAGCCGTGGGCGACAGGCTGTTCGTGGAGCCGCCAAAGCTGGACTAGCCCCGTTCATCTCCGACACCATCGGGTCCATTGACAGCAATCGTTTCCATCGACCCTGAAATATCCTGGGGGAGCTGCCCTTCAAGGGCAGCGGGGGCAAAGCCCCCTAGCCCTGGCAAAGCCGGCGCAATACCTGTCCTGATCCCGAGAGCCCAAAGTCATAAGGAAACTACGCTCCCGGCTTGATCCTTGTTAAACCCCATGTCAGACAGGTCCAACGGAACGGCCAAGAGGCTTTTCATGAAGGTGATCATCTGCGGCGCGGGCCAGGTCGGTTGGCAGATCGCGCGGCATCTCTCGGGAGAGAGAAACGACGTCACCGTCGTCGACAACAATCCCGATCTTGTGCGCCGTGCGACGGATACCCTCGATGTTCAGGGCATTGCGGGCCATGCAAGCTATCCCGACATCCTGGATCGCGCGGGCGCGCGCGATGCCGATATGGTCATCGCTGCCACGCATTCGGACGAAGTCAACATGGTGACCTGCCAGGTGGCGCATTCGGTGTTCGAGGTGCCTCGCAAGATCGCGCGGCTCCGCGCCCAGAGCTATCTGAACGCCATTTACTCCGACCTTTACCGTCGCGATCACCTGCCGATTGACGTGGTCATCAGCCCCGAACGCGAAGTGGCCGAGGCAGCGCTTCGGCGATTGGCGGCACCCGCGGCCTTTGACACCGAGCTCTTTCTGGGCGGCAAGGCGCAGCTTCTCGGCATTCAACTGGATGAAGATTGCCCTGTGCTGAACACGCCGCTGCGTCAGTTGACGGACCTCTTTTCGACACTTCGCGCCATCGTCGTAGGTGTCCGTCGGGGAGGCAAGCTTTTCGCGCCAGCCCCTGGCGATCAGCTTTACGCGGACGATCAGGTCTATGTCATGTCACATTTCGAGGACATGACCCGGACCTTCGAGATCTTCGGCAAAACCGTGCACACCCAGGAACGCGTCGTGATCATCGGCGGCGGAAATATCGGCCTGGCGGTTGCGAAGGCGCTGGAAGGCCGGGCAGAGCGGCTGCGCGCCCGGGTGATCGAAAAGAACCGCGCATGCGCCGAACACGCGGCCGATGCGCTGGAGCGCACGATTGTCCTTCATGGCGACGGGATGAACCGCGATCTTCTGGCCGAGGCGGGGATCGAGCGCGCCGATGCCATTCTGGCCGTGACCGATGACGACAACACGAACCTTTTGGCGTCCGTCCGCGCCAAGCAGGCGGGTTGCCCCATGGCCATCGCGCTGGTCAACGACCCAACGCTTTTGCCGTTGATGGAGCCCTTGGAGATCGACGCCTACATCAACCCGCGGGCGACGACCGTCAGTTCCATCCTGCGCCACATCCGCCATGGCCGCGTCCGCGCGGTCTACTCCATCGGTGATGCCGAGGCGGAGGTGATCGAGGCGCAGATCCTGTCGCCATCGTCGCTTGCGGGCCGCCAGATACGTGACATCGATTTTCCGGAAGGTGTGTTGGTCGGCGCTCTGATGAAGGGTGATGAGATCATCAAGCCCACTGGCGATACGCGGATCGACGAGGGCGATGTGATCGTCGTCTTCACGCTGGCGGCGGATGTGCCAGAAGTCGAGCAGCTCTTCCAGGTCTCGATCGACTTCTTCTGATGCGCCGGGGGCAGCGAAGACGTGCAACGGCTCTATGATATCCCACTGATCGTGATCCTGATGGGGTTCGGCGCCGCCGCGATGCTGGCGCCAGCGGCCTATGCGTTTGTCGTTAGCGATTATGCAACGTCTCGGGCGTTCTTTTATTCGGCGATTTTCTTTCTGGTGATCGTCCTGATGGTGGGGCTGGCGACGCAAAACATGCGCATTCGCCGTCAGGGTCGCAGTCATCTGATCTCGCTTTTTGCCTGTTTGACGGCCCTGCCGGTGATGCTGGCAGTGCCGGTCTCCGAGGCGGTGCCGGACACCCGTTTCGTCAATGCCTACTTCGAAATGGTCTCGTCGCTTACGACGACGGGCATGACCCTTTTCGCGCCCGAGCGCTTGCCGGATGCCGTGCACCTCTGGCGCGCGCTCGTTGGCTGGATGGGTGGCTTCCTGATGTGGGTGGTGGCCATAGCGGTGCTGGCGCCGTTGACGCTTGGCGGCTTCGAAGTTTCGTCGCGCGCCGAGATCGGGCAGGGCGCGCGGCAAGTGGTCAACGTCGCCGATCCGGCGATGCGGCTTCGCCGGTATTCCGCTCGTCTTTTGCCCGTATACGCGGGCCTGACAGGTGCTTTGTGGCTGGCTCTCTTCATCGCGGGCGACCGGCCAATGGTGGCGCTTTGCCACGCCATGTCGACGCTCGCGACGTCGGGCATTTCGCCGGTGGGTGGCCTTATGGGCTCGGCTTCGGGGCATGTCGGCGAGGTGATCATCTTCCTGTTTTTCCTCTTTGCCTTGTCGCGGCTTACGTTCCTGGCGGACGAAAAGTCGAATGGCTGGAGGAGCCTTTTGACGGACCCCGAGTTTCGCCTTGGCGGGGCGATTTGCCTGGCCTTGGCGCTTTTGTTGTTCCTGCGGCACTTCCTGGTCGGCCTAGATGGTCTGGAACTGACGTTCATCGAAGGCCTGCAAGGGCTATGGGGCGCGCTTTTCACGGTTACGTCCTTTCTGACAACGACGGGCTTCGAATCCTCCTCCTGGGAGGCTGCGCGGGCCTGGTCAGGGTTTGGCGCGCCCGGTGTCCTGCTTCTGGGGCTTGCCGTTCTGGGGGGCGGCGTCGCGACGACCGCAGGTGGTGTTAAACTACTGAGATGCTACGCACTGGCGCAGCATTCGCTCCGCGAAATGGAAAAACTCGTCCATCCGTCATCCATCGGCAGCCCGGGCGCTTTCGGTCGTCATTTCCGCCGCCAAGGCGCGTCCGCGGCCTGGGTCTTTTTCATGCTCTTTGCGCTGTCGATCGCGCTTGTGATGGTGGCGCTGTCCGTTTTCGGTGGTCTGGACTTCGAAGACACGATGATCCTGACCATTGCGTCGCTTTCGACGACGGGACCGCTGGTCGAGGCTGCAGGGTCTGAACCTGTCGCGCTTGGCGCGCTGAACGACGCGGCCCGTGCCATCCTTTGCGCCGCCATGGTTGTCGGGCGGCTCGAGGTGATCGCGATCATCGCGCTTTTGAACCCCGAATTTTGGCGCGGATAATCCCGATCACGGTCTGAGACCCGGCAATCCTTTGAAACAAGGGTACTTTTTGGGCTGGTCAGACGCCCGATCAGCCTCCATAGTGGCCACGTCAACAATCCGGCCGCAAAAGGTCGCAAGAAAAAAAGGCTTTAGATCATGGCTTCCGACAGACAGAATCTGCAGGATGCGTTTCTGAACCATGTCAGGAAAACCAAAGTCCCCGTGACAATATTCCTGATCAATGGTGTCAAGCTGCAAGGGGTCATCACTTGGTTCGACAATTTTTGTGTGTTGCTCCGTCGTGATGGCCAGTCCCAACTCGTTTACAAACACGCTATTTCAACAATCATGCCAGCACAGCCGATCTCTCTTTACGAGGGCGAAGAGTAAGGGTGGGGGCGGACGACCCGCGCCACACCCGCGCGCTTGTTCTGCATCCCGACATCACCAGCAATCCGGAACGGCGCGAGGCTGAGCACGCGCTGGCGGAAGCCGTGTCGCTTGCCGAAGCCCTGCCAGGGCTGGAGATTGCGGGTGCCGAGATCGTGCGTCTGCCCAACCCGTCGCCGGGTCTGCTCTTTGGGAAGGGCAAGATCAAGGCGCTGGCGACCCGCATCAAGGCTGACGATATCGAGCTGGTGCTGATCGATGGCCCCGTGACGCCGGTGCAGCAGCGGAACCTGGAACGGGAATGGAAGGTCAAGCTTCTGGACCGGACCGGCTTGATCCTGGAGATCTTCTCGGATCGCGCCGCCACGCGCGAGGGCGTGCTGCAGGTGGAAATGGCGGCGCTGTCCTATCAAAGGACGCGCCTGGTGCGGGCGTGGACGCACCTGGAACGGCAGCGAGGCGGGCTTGGCTTCGTCGGCGGCCCCGGCGAAACGCAGATCGAGGCAGACCGCCGCGCGATCGACGAGCAACTCGTGCGGCTCCGTCGGCAATTGGACAAGGTGGTAAAGACCCGCACGCTCCACCGTGAGGCGCGCGCTAAGGTGCCGTTTCCCATCGTGGCACTCGTGGGCTATACGAACGCGGGGAAATCCACTATTTTCAACCGGTTGACGTGTGCCAAGGTGCTTGCGAAGGACATGCTTTTCGCCACGCTCGACCCGACCATGCGATCAGTCGAGCTGGAAACGGGGCGCGAGGTGATCCTCTCCGACACCGTGGGCTTCATCTCGGACCTGCCGACGCAACTGGTTGCGGCCTTCCGGGCGACGTTGGAAGAGGTTTTGTCGGCGGACATCATCCTTCATGTGCGCGACATCTCGCATCCGGAAACAGAAGAGCAACACGCGGACGTCGTTGCCATTCTGGAAGACCTTGGCGTGGGGGAAGAGCGGACGGTGATCGAGGTCTGGAACAAGACCGATCAGCTTGCGTCGGCGGACCGGGCGTCGGTCGAAACGGCCGCGGCCCGTCGGGATGACGTCGTGACCTCGTCCGCGGTTTCGGATGACGGGCTAGATGACTTGATCCGCGCCATTGAAGACGCGTTGAGCGCGGGGCTGACGCAAGCCGAAATCACGCTAACCCATGTCGAGGGCAGGAAGCGTGCATGGTTGTTCGAGCAGGGCGTGGTCACAGGCGAACGCCAAACAGAGGACGGGTGGACGCTTGACGTGACCTGGTCCAACGCGCAGGCGGCGCGGTTTGCGCGGATGTAGGGGCGTAGATGCGCTTGAAATCGATCATTATGCTGTTTTTATCCGCAATATTCTGGATTGCATCTGTTGTTGCGTGGTTCGTCGCCATGCGCGGGGTCGAGGAGTTGGCAGCACTACCGCCGAACGCCGCCAATGCCGACATTTATCCGGGCGAAACCAAGCTTGTGATAGCTTATCCGCTTGGAATTTTTTGTTCCTTGATCGCCATAATCACAGGCTACTTCGCTGGAAGAAGCAAAGCGGCAAACATTTCGAAGTAGGTCGCCGGACGTCTACTCCGCGCTATCCGGCACCAACCGCGTGATCCCGACCGCACCAGCCCGTGCCAGCTCGGGATCGAGCGTCATGGGGATGTATTCGCCCCGCCGCCAGAGCTCGCCCAGATCGTCATAGTGGCGCGACAGGGGATGCCCGGATTGGCCGGTCGAGATCACGAAGACCGAACTGTCGGGATCGGCGAAATCGTAGACGCCGCGATAGCCCGCACCATGCACGTTGTGGAAGGGATCAGAGGCCGTGCCGGACGTGCGCCCGCGTTGCAGCGTGTTGTCGCCGCCGCTGGTCGATTGCCGGATGTTCACGATCCAGGAAAACCAGCCCACGTCCCCCAGGACTTCGTGGTCATGGGTGGCGACATGGGCGTCGCCCCAGCGGAGGGTCTCCAATGCTAAGCCATAGGTTTCGGAGATCCAAAGAAGCGCGTCGTCGAGCGCAAGGCGCGCGATGTCGGTGCAGGTTTCTTCCGCTGCGCTTTGTATGATGTCGCACCAGGCGCCCGCCCCATCGACATCACGGAAGACACGCTCGAGGAACACCGGTTCCAGATGCGGAAATTCGTTGGCCAGCGTGCCCAACTCGTCGCGGATGAGCCGCTCCTGCAGCGCGCGCATCCATGCCATGTAGATCAGCGGTTCGGGCAGATGCTCGTTCATCTCACCGTTCCAGCCGGCCAGAAGATCCAGCGCTTCGCGTCGCCGCCGCTCGGGCGTGCCCGCTTCCGCCGCTTCGCCGGTGAACCACAGGTCGCGCGCGACCAGCGGCAGAAGCGTGCGTGCGGTGATCGATACCGTGTCCAGCTGCGCCTCCATGAAGCTTTCTCGGGTGTGCACTTCGCGAGACTGCATCAGGCGTTCCCACCGTTGCACCCGCTGCGTGTCGCCCCATGTGTGGCTGAGATGAAAGGGGAAGGGCCGGTCGACAACTTTGTTGTTGGTGTTGCCAAGAATACCACCCTCGGGATCGGCAAAGACCGGGTTGCCCGCGTATGACAGTTGCCCTTGCCAGCGGTTCTCGGGCAACCAGCCCGGGGCGGGCATCCGACCTTCGGTCTGATGGCGCGCGGCCCGGCGGGGCAGCTTGCCGACGACCTTCATGGCGATGCGTTCGCCATCGACCAGCGTCAGGTTCTGAGGCGGTGCCACGAAGCTGTCTCCCGCATCCAAGGCCTCGTCGATGCTGCCCGCGCGCATCAGCGATAGGATGGCGGAAAGCGTCGTGTCCTCGGCGCTGAGCGCTGTCCAGGCAAGGGCCGCCACGTGTCCGCGCGGCGTCACTTCGCCCAGATCATAATGCGACCCGGGCAGGATCGGTCCGTTTTCGGACCAACGGAGAGTCACATTGATGGACGCGGCGTCCTTGACGTTGATGATCGAGCGCCGCGACGCCATCCGACGCCAACCATCAGGTGTCAGCACTTCCTCCGGTGCCTCAGGGTTCAAGCGTTCGATCAGCACGTCCTGATCGTCGGCGCCGGTGGAGGTCAGCGCCCAACCCAGCCGGTCTGAGCGTCCGACCAGAACGGTCGGCGCACCGGGGATGGTGCCGCCGATCACGCCGCCGCTTTCCAATTCCAACCGCGCAAGGTACCAGGTCGACGGCGCGTTAAAGCCAAGGTGCGGATCATTAGCCAGCAGCGTGCCGCCTGCCGCCGAACGCCGAGGTGCTGCCGCCCAAGCATTGGACGCGCCGGCGAAGGCCCGCGATTTGAAGGGCGACAACGGGCTGTCTATGGGCGTCTGCGAACTATCCCCGACCCCTGCGAAGCGGACATTCGACTCCGTCCCGAAGAGGCCTGCATAGTCGGGCAGGGCTGCCACCCCGGCGCCCGGATAGTCGTGCAGCAGGTCTTGAAGCCGATCGTCGGACAGCATTTGATCGGCACGCGCGCGCAAGACTTCGTTTTCCAGATGGCTGGACAGCTGCAAGGCCATCAGCTTGCCAATCGCGATGCTGTCCGCCGGTTGCCAGGGCGCGATCGCCGGCTCGAATAGCCAGAACTCCGGCGCTCCACGGCCCCGCGCGCCTTCGTTCACCTGGGCAAGCCAGGCATTCACACCGGCGGAATAGGCCCGAAGCGCTGCCTGCGTATATTCATCCTGGGCCGCAACAGATTTGACCGAAAGCGCGTAGAAATCGAAGCGTCTGAGCAACTCGTCGACCTTGACCGTTCTTGCGCCAAAGAGCTCCGACAAGCGGCCCTGCGCCGTGCGTCGCATCATGGTCATTTGCCAGAGGCGGTCCTGCGCATGCGCAAGTCCAAGACCAAAATAGACGTCTTCGTCGCTTGACCCGAAGATGTGCGGCACGCTCGCGTTATCGCGTACGATCTCTACCTCGCCTGAAATACCGGCAACGGTGAGCGTTTCGTCGTAATCGGGAACCGAGCGCGAGAAGAACCAATAGAGCAGGAAGGTGACGGCAACCGCCAAAACCAGCAGACCTGTCACGATCCGAAGAAGCCAACGAAAGAGTCTCGCCATGCCTGTCCTGTTGACTGTGACCGCCGGTTCGTTAGGAGTTCGTGCAAACTTAAGCTTTCTGCAGGGAGGATGCCATGGCGAATTGTGCGTTTCTGGGACTGGGCGTGATGGGGTTTCCCATGGCTGGGCATCTGGCGTCAGCCGGACATCAGGTGACCGTCTACAATCGAACTTCCGCCAAGGCCGAAACCTGGGCCAAAGCGCACGCAGGCCAGGCCGCGCGGACACCGCGCGAAGCCGCGGCCGGCGCCGATTTCGTCATGGCCTGCGTGGGCAATGACGATGACCTTCGGTCTGTTTGTCTGGGGGACGATGGGGCCTTTGCCGGAATGGGCGAAGGAGCGATCTTCGTTGATCACACGACCGTGTCGGCGGCGGTCACGCGCGAGCTTTACGCCGCTGCCGCCGAACGCGGTATCGCCTTCGTTGATGCACCGATCAGTGGTGGGCAGGCCGGGGCCGAAAACGGACAGCTGTCGATCATGTGCGGCGGTGACACGCAGGCCTACGATCGCGCAGAGCCCATCATGGCCGCTTACGCCAAGATTTGTCGTCGGATTGGTGAAAGCGGCGCGGGCCAGATGACAAAGATGTGCAACCAGATCGCCATTGCCGGGCTGGTCCAAGGTCTGTCGGAAGCGTTGCATTTCGCCGAGAAGGCAGGTCTCGACGGTCGGGCCGTTGTCGAGGTGATCAGCCAGGGAGCCGCAGGATCCTGGCAGATGGCAAACCGGTACGAGACCATGCTGGACGATCATTTCGACCACGGGTTTGCCGTCGACTGGATGCGCAAGGACCTGGATATCTGCCTTAGAACAGCGAACGAAACCGCTGCAAGTCTGCCAGTGACCGCGCTGGTCGATCAGTTCTACAAGGACGTGCAGAAGATGGGCGGTGGGCGTTGGGATACGTCGAGCCTGTTCAAGCGTTTGCGGGTGTTGGGTTGAAAAGCGTCACTGGCCGCTGACCGGTTCCACGGTAAAGCTGCCCACGCGGCCCTTGTCCAAATCCGAACTGAAGACACCGTTTGCAAGGGTGCCCACGTAATTCTGCTGAACCGGGCCCGGGATGACCCGTACATCACCGCCTTCCCGGCCGGTCACACCCGCATGCAGGGCTGCCATGCAGATATTGCTGATCGCATCGTAAGTCCCGCTGCCGAAAGCGTAGCCGCCCCGCTGCTTACGGGCTTCAACACTGCAAAAGCACTCGAACGGCGTGCTTCTGACCATAGTCGTTTGTCCGCGCCCGGCAAGCTGCAACGGGCAATGTGCCAGCCCTGACGAACTGTTTTCTGCCGCCGCAGCGGTTATAGCAACGGCGGAGGCCGAGGCGCTGATATGAAGTAATAATGTCCGCACCGATCGCTCCAGAAGGTTCTGGTCCAGAGCCCACGCCGCCGATTTCTAGCTGTTCGTACCCGGTCAGCGCGAGACCGTGAACACCGCAGTGAAGATGGTCCGATGTTAGTCGGTGCAAGATAGAAGTGTCAAAATCGACAGGGTTTCGGGAGGGGACGGCGAGCGCCCCCACACCGGACATTCATAGCTCACGGAATGATCCGCGTGTACTTCGTCCCCTCGACCGACGCACCTGCCAAAAGACCGGCTTGGCCGAAGACCACCGCGATTACGGGCGATAAAACCGTTGTCGTCTCTGCCGAGAGATTTGCGCCCTGGTCATTGGCGACATACTCCACATCGGCGCCAGCCGCCCAACCCGGAGACGTCCGGAAATCGGCCAAGGCCTCTTCTGTCATGAAATACAGCACATGCGCGTATTGCTGGGCGCCGGCCTGGATGCCGAAGCTCGCCTGCGCCGCCGAATAGTAGTCAACCGAGACATCGCCGATCCTGAGCGCGCCCCGGCCATAGGAGCCGCCGAAGCCGAAGCTGGCCTCGGTGACAAGCGGAATAACCAGCATGCCAACCGACTTGTCCTGCAAATCCCGCGTGCCGGGATAGGTGGTGTTCAGATAGCTGAGTGTCGCGTCGACCCGGCCATCCAGTTTGGTGGCGCCATCGCTGCCGACACCATTGCCGCAAGCGCTCAGCGCCAGAAATGCTGCTGTGCCAGTCATCAAAGACCGGCGGGGAAAACGTGTCATGGGTCTGCCCTCACATGTAACCTCAAGGTCCTGCCTATGCTGGCAGGTATTCCACAAAGTATAGGGGGTTGTCCCAAGAGAGTCACCCGTTGTTGTGGCCCCTTTGGCGGTTTCCCGCATCACGTTTCGGCCAGTTCCGGAACAATCCTCGTTCTTCTTGGCCGAAATATCCCGGGGTTTGGGGCAGAGCCCCAACAAAGCATCCCGTGCGCCGAGAGGCGTGCAATTGGATCACGGAAGGTCTTTTCGGGTGATAGCCCGCGCCGCGCGGACCCAGGTTACCAGTGCGACGCGCTCGGCCTCGGTCATGTATGTCAGGTTCCCGGGCGGCATGGCATGGCTGTAGCCCGACTGCAGCGCGATAGCTTCCGCGTGACGCGCGATGTCTTGTTGTGTCTCCAGATGCACACCCTTCGGGGCCCAGTGAAGGCCGTCCCAGACCGGTTCTCGGGCATGGCACATGGAACATCGACCAAGGACAATGCTTTCGGCCTCGGCGAATTCCGTGACTTCAGTGTACCGTGCCTCTTGCGGCGTCAGCGGGCGCGCCGCGGCTGTGTCGTAATTCTCCGCCAGCGGCGCGAGCGAGAGCCAAACGATTGCCAGAAAGAGGATCGCCGTCACCGCCCAGGTCCACCAGAGCATGCCACCCCGCATGTGCATCGTGTTGAAGAAATGCCGGATGGTGACGCCCATCAGAAACACGAGCGCGGCGATGAGCCAGTTCCAGTCGCTCGCAAAGGCCAGCGGGTAATGGTTCGATAGCATCAGGAACAAGACCGGCAGGGTCAGATAGTTGTTGTGGGTGGACCGAAGCTTGGCGATCTTGCCGTATTTCGCATCTGGTGTGCGACCCGCCTTTAGGTCCGCCACCACGATCCGCTGGTTCGGCATGATGATGAAGAAAACATTGGCCGACATGATCGTCGCCGTGAACGCCCCCAGATGCAAAAGCGCCGCGCGCCCGGTGAAGACCTGGGTATAGCCCCAACTCATCGCGACGAGCATTGCGAAGAGCAGAAGCATCAGCACGGTTGGCTTTTCTCCCAGCGGGGATTTGCAAAGAAAATCATAGATAAGCCAGCCGATGCTCAGGCTCGCGGCGCTGATGAGGATGCCTTGCCAAAGTGCGATGTCTGCCTTGTTCGGGTCCAGCAGGTAAAGCTCCCCACCGACCCAATAGACGATCATCAAGAGGGCGGCCCCCGAAAGCCAGGTCGAATACGCTTCCCACTTGAACCAGGTCAGATGCTCGGGCATGGCCTCGGGCGCCACGAGGTATTTCTGGATGTGATAAAAGCCGCCACCGTGGACCTGCCATTCCTCACCATCCGCTGGTCCAGGAATGGTGCGGTTCAGACCCAAATCCAGAGCAATGAAGTAGAACGACGAGCCGATCCAGGCGATGGCCGTGATTACATGCAGCCAACGCACAGCGAATTCAGTCCACGACCAGAGAACAACCAGATCGTACATGGCCCGCATCTGAGGCTGCTTCATCCCCAAGTTCAAGGTGATTTCGGCCCATTCAGGGCCGATACCACGCCATATTTCTGCCGTCGTGCCCCGGCAGCATGTCTGCATTGAATTTCATGACGGATGGATAGGATGACCGAGATTTCAGATTCCCCTGTGCCCTTGATAAAGAAGATCGAAGACGCGGCTATCGTCACGTTCGGTCTTGCGATCCTCCCGGTCGTCTTTCTTGTGGCCCCACGCTTTGCCATCGGCCTTGCGCGTGACAGCTTCGCGGTGTCGGTCAACATCCCGGCAAATGCCGACTATTTCTCGGCGAACAGAAAGTTCTCGGACACCGACACAGCACGGTTCGAGGCTTTGATACAGTCCCTGAAAGAGAAGCTGGACACCGACGATTGGGTCGGCCTTGCGGCACAGCTCGAAACGCTGGACAAAAGCCGCGAAGCGCTCGACCAGTCCGACATTCGGCTTTCGGATCTTGCGCTGGACTACATTCGCCACGACCTGTCCGATGCGATCTATGCGCCGAACATGTGCAATTTCGACCATTACTACGAAATCCTCGATCCAAACCTGCAGCGGTTGGAAGCGGCGTCTCGCAAGAACCCGGCCAATCCTTATCTGACCGCGCTTTTGGCGCAGGCGCACATCGATCGCGGATGGTGCGCCCGCGGTGGCGGTTGGGCCCATGAAGTCACCGAGCAGGGGTGGGATGACCTGATGCGAAGCTTCCAGACCGCGCACATGCTGCTCGAAAGGTTCGATGTCCGGGATCTTGGGTCACCGTTCTACGCCCGTGTGAAATTCCAGTTGATGGTCACACTGGAAGCCGACGACGGGTTGGAAATTGCGCGCGAGGCCTATCAGGATTGGTCGGACATGGATATCAGCAATCCCTTGCCGCACCGCCATTTTTCATTCTTCACCCTGCCGCGCTGGTTCGGCAACTGGCCTTTGTTCGAAGAAGAGGCAACGCGTGCGGCGGAACGCACGCGACATAACTCTGGCAAGGCGGCTTACGCGCGGTTCTATCTTGAAGCCTTCGATCATGACGGCGATGCGGCCTTGTCGTGCATGGATGTCGAGTTCTTTCACGACGCTCTGGAGGATCTGATCACCGGGGCCCCGGACCCGGTTTTGAATGCGGTAAAAGCCATTGCAACGTTGAACGAAGTGGTTGCGACCGAGCCAATCACCTTGATCGGCGAGCTTCTGGATCGGCAACTTTTCAGAAAGCGCAAATCGCTCAAGCTGATCATCCGCCATTTGCTGGACAGCCACATTACGCATCTTCCCACAGAGGATGGCTCGGACATCGAAGAACAGATCATGCAGGCGATCAACCGCGCCTACCAGCCCGAACTGAAGGAAGGTTTGCACTTGTCGTTCACTCCCGACGGCATCCGCATGGTGCCGCTGGAGAGCGAAGCGCGCGATTGAAGCCGCGGCCTAAGCGAAGGCGTCCTGCAGCCGATCCATGAAGGTCCCTTGCGTCAATGTATCCGGCAGCCCGGTGTGGGCAACGGCTTGGATGATGCGAGGCTCGCCGAGAGCGGACAGAAACCGGTTGATGGCTGCGATCGCCGCAAAACCGGGTGGCTCGAAAAGCATCAGCGCATGGGCCAGGACTGTATGAGACGATTTGTCTTGCCGACAGGGTCGGAAGCGCATGGCCGTGCCTGCGAACTTTCGGCCTCGGTACTGGACGTTATAGGCGCCGTCACAAAAGGCGCCCGGTTGCCAGCCGATGTTGGCGCCATCGCCAAGGGCCGCTGCAATTGGTCCGCAAAGCCGCCCATAGGCGGCTTCGATATCGAACGTCCCGCCACTGGCCCAAGTGTAGACATGGGTCACGTTCACGATGCCCGGGCCCTGTGGCGTCACATCCCCGCCCGTCGCGCGCAGGTGGACGGGCCAGCCCATATCGGCCATTTGGGCAGCGGCTCTCGCGAAGTTGGGCGAAATTCCCAGTTTTTTGGGCGAAACCAGGCTTTGCGGGCTGGTCCAGAATTTCAGAAAGGACTTTTCGGGACGTTTGGCCGCTTCTTCGAACAGCCTGGTTTCCCAGGCCAGCGCCTCGGCAATGCCCAGCATTTCGATTTGTGGCTTTGCATCCAAGGTCTAACTGCCGCGATAGGTCGAATAACCGTAGGGCGATAGCAGAAGCGGCACGTGGTAATGATCGTCTTCGGCCATTCCGAACCGGATCGGGATGGCATCCAGAAAGAGGAGATTATCCCTCGCGAGGCCTGCGTCTTTCAGGTAGTCGCCAGCGAAGAAGATCAATTCGTACTCACCGGTCTTGAACTTTTCTTCCGGAAGTATGGGCGCATCCGTTCGGCCATCGGCATTCGTCACCGCCTCCGCGATCTTGCGGTGGCTGTTGCCGGAGACCCGATAAAGCGCAATCTTGATGCCCGCCGCTGGGCAGCCCCGCGCCGTATCCAGCACATGTGTGGTCAAAAAACCGGCCATTCTTCCCTCGCGCTGAAAACTTTGACAAAAGTCGTTCTAAAGGAATTCGCTCACCGATACCAAGCGTTTGGAGAAATCGGCAGATGGATGCGCCCAGATATCCCAGAGACATGACCGGCTACGGGCCGACGCCGCCCGATCCCGCCTGGCCGAATGGGGCGCGGATCGCGATTCAGATCGTACTGAACTACGAGGAGGGAGGCGAGAACAACATCCTGCACGGCGATGCGGCTTCGGAAGCTTTCCTCTCGGAAATCGTGGGCGCGGCCGCTTGGCTGGGGCAGCGGCACTGGAACATGGAAAGCATCTATGAATACGGCGCACGCGCCGGGTTCTGGCGGCTGCACCGGATGCTCAGCGACCTGCCGGTGACCGTCTATGGTGTTGCGTCGGCACTGGCGCGGGCGCCCGAGCAGGTGGCCGCGATGCAGGCGGCAGGTTGGGAAATCGCCAGTCACGGACTCAAGTGGGTCGAACACAAGGACATGGACGAGGCTGAGGAACGTGCCCAGATGGCGGAGGCGATCCGGCTGCATTCGGAGGTGACAGGCGCACGCCCGCGCGGTTGGTACACCGGGCGATGCTCGATGAACACCGTGCGGCTTGCCGCCGAGGAGGGCGGCTTCGCCTATGTCGCCGACAGTTACGCCGACGATCTGCCATACTGGCAGCGTTTCGGGGACCGCGATCAGTTAATCGTGCCCTATACGCTTGATGCGAACGACATGCGGTTTGCCACGCCGCAGGGGTTCAATGCGGGTGATCAGTTCGAAAGCTATCTGCGGGATACGTTCGATGTGCTCTATGCCGAGGGCGGACGCATGTTGTCGATCGGGCTGCACTGCCGCCTGATCGGGCGCCCGGGGCGCGCTGCCGCGCTGAAACGTGCGTTGGATCATATGGCGAGCCACGATGGCGTCTGGTTCGCCACGCGTCTTCAAATCGCGGAGCACTGGGCCGCAACGCATCCTGCGCCGGAGATCGAGCGACCCTCCGAGATGTCTCGTGAGACCTTCGTCGAACGTTTCGGCGGCATTTTCGAGCATTCGCCTTGGGTGGCAGAGCGCGCCTACGATCTGGAAGGCGGGCCAACCCATGACACGGCGACGGGCGTTCACAGCTTGCTTGCGCGCGTTTTCCGGAGCGCCAGCGACGACGAACGCTTGGGCGTTCTGAAGGCGCACCCCGATCTTGCGGGCAAGCTGGCCGCTGCCAAAAGGTTGACGGCTTCCTCGACCGCCGAACAAGCGAGCGCGGGGTTGGATGCCCTTCACGACGATGAGCGCGCCGAATTCGAGGCGCTCAATCGCGAGTACACCGAGACTTTCGGGTTTCCATTCATCATCGCGGTGCGCGATCATGAAAAGGCAGGCATCCTGCAGGCTTTCAAAGAACGCGCCCGGCACGATCGGGATACCGAGTTCGCCGAGGCTTGCGCGCAGGTGGTGCGGATCGCCGAGTTGCGTCTTAGGGATGTGTTGTGACCAGACAGGTTTCCATCGCGCCGTTGACGGCGGAGGCCTTTCGGCCCTTCGGCGATGTTCTGGACGCGTCGGGCGCGCCGGACAAGCTGATCAATCAAGGGCTTTGCGGCCGTTACCATGACCGCGCCAGGCTTGATTTCTCAGACGGGAAGGCGGGGATCAGTCTGTTCAAAGCCGAGCTTCGTGGATTGCCGTTAGAACTTGAGATGGTCGAGCGCCATCCGCAAGGCAGCCAGGCCTTTCTGCCAATGAGTGTGGACCCGTTTCTGGTCATCGTCGCGCCGGATCAGAACGGCTCGCCCGGAACCCCGCAAGCCTTTCTGACGTCCGGTGCCGAGGGCGTGAATTATCGCCTTGGCGTATGGCACGGTGTGTTGACGCCACTTTCGGGACCGGGCCTTTTTGCCGTGGTCGACCGGATCGGGCCGGGGGACAACCTGGAAGAGCACTGGTTCGAGACGCCTTGGATCATTGAAACATAGGTATTGCGCCGCGTGTTCCACGCGCCGCGGCGCTGGATGGGTTTTACCCCTCCAGACCTCCCCAGGATACTTGTGGGTCGATGGAGAGAACCCAAGGATCTCATTCTTGCGGGGGGATGAGGAGGAGAAGGCAGATCAGCGCGGCGCTACGTACTTAGAGCGTGAGCGGCATCTGCCGGTTTACATCCTTGTAAAGAAGGTAGCGGAAGCGCTCGGGCCCGCCTTGGTAGCAGGCTTGGGGGCAGAAGGCGCGGAGCCACATGAAGTCACCCGCTTCGACCTCGACCCAATCATCGTTCAGGCGATAGACCGCCTTGCCTTCGAGCACGTAAAGCCCGTGTTCCATCACGTGGGTTTCGGCGAAAGGAATCGTGCCTCCGGCTTCAAAAGTGACGATGTTGACGTGCATGTCGTGGCGGAGATCGGACGGATCGACGAAGCGCGTGGTTTTCCAGAGGCCTCGGCTTTCCGGCATGACTTCGGGCGAGATGTCCTGTTCGTTCGTCACGAAGGGCGGAGGCGTGTCGATGCCGTCCACACGGGCATATCGCTTGCGGATCCAGTGGAAGCGCACAGGCTCGGCATCGTGGTTTCGGAAGGACCAGGGGAGCCCGGGCGGGAGGTAAACGTACCCGCCGGGCGTCAGCCGGTGGCTGTCGCCGTTGAAGCTGACAACGGCGCTGCCTTCCATCACGAAAAGCACGGCCTCTGCATCGGCGTCTTCCTCGGGGCGGTCCGAGCCGCCGCCGGGGCCCACGTCCATCGCGATCTGGGCAAATGTTTCGGCAAATCCGGTCATCGGGCGCGCCAGCACCCAGCCGCGCGTGGCTTCCCAATGCGGGAAATAGCTGCAGGTGATGTCCTTGGCGGCGCGGCGCGGAATGAAGGCGTAAGCTTCCTTGAAAACGGCGCGGTCGGTGACCAACGCCGATGGATCGGGTGCGCCACCCTTGAGTGCTGTGTAGGTTTTCTCAGCCATGTTCTTATCGGCATCTCTTTCGGACTCAAGCGGGGTAAGCGAGCCGCGAACGAATGGCAAGCCTGCTGCAATGAAAACGCCCGACACGAACGGGCGGGCGTCTGATTATTTCCAAAGCTGGCTTAGGCGCGCTTGCGGCGCATCAGGCCAATGCCGCCAAGGGCGCCAAGCAGCAAGACGCCCGATGCGGGAAGCGGGACCACATTGGGGCCGGGGTCCGTCGTGCCGCCGCCAGAGACGGCGATACCCATTTGGGTCGCAAGGCCGTTGATGCCGCTGAAAAGAGCCAAGCCGACCGATGCGGCTTGGTTGGCGCCGAAGAGGAAAAAGTCGCTCGAGGACGTGTCACCGGGCTGCATGTCGCCGTCAACGGCGCTGTACCAGTTGATCGTCGTCTCGCCGGCGTCCACGTTGCTTGCAAACGAGCCAAAGAGTTCGGCAAAAGTCTCACCGGTGAAGTCCTCGACTTCGGTATCCCAGTTTGCCGCCGTCAGTGTTTGCGATCCATAGCAAACGGTGCCGAAAAAATACGACCCGCTGGAGTCGCAGTCGAATGTGTCTCCCACCGACCCGACATAGGCCGTACTTGATGGGTTCGAAACGCCAAAGCCAATGAGGCCGCCGGGATCAGTTGCGTCAAGCGTTACCGTGTAGGAGCCCACACCTGACGCAGGATCGAAGTTCTCCGTGATCGTGATTGCGCTGGCACCGGTGCCAACGCAGGTAGCCAAAAAGGCCGCACCAAAAGTCTTATTCCACATACCAAATACACCTTCATTCCTTGTGCACAAAAATCCACGCCCGAGACAGGCGCAACTGAAAGCCTAACTGGGCCAACAAAACGCGGCAACGATTCTGTCGTTAACCCTCTGAAAAATTGTGTATTTTGGTATTGCTACCATTCTTGTTTACTTTAGGTAAATCTGGCGGGCGAATGTTGGAAATTGTACAGTGGTTTTCATGCTTCACTTCCGCCCGGCGCTGCCAGCCGGTTGAGCAACGGACGAACAGGCGGCCGCCCTGCCAACCTAGCGGTTGCCGCCGCTCGTGAAGAGACCCGCTTCGGCGGCCGCCTTCCGAAGCGCGCGGGCCTTGTTCACCGTCTCTTCCCACTCGTCTTCCGGGTCGCTGTCCCAAACGACGCCGCCACCTGCCTGGACGTAAAGGGCCTGGTCTTTCACAACCGCCGTGCGGAGCGCGATGCACATATCCATGTCGCCGCCGGCGCTGAAATAGCCGACACCGCCGCCATAGACGCCACGTTTTTCGGGTTCCAACTCGTCGATGATCTCCATCGCGCGGACCTTGGGTGCGCCCGAAACTGTGCCCGCGGGCAGTCCGGCCAGCAGGGCAGAAAGCGCGTCTTCGTCTTCGCGGAGCTCGCCTACGACATTCGAGACGATGTGCATCACGTGGCTGTAGTGCTCGATCACGAACTCTTCTGTCGGACGAACGGTGCCGATCTTGGCGACGCGGCCCACGTCGTTGCGGCCGAGGTCCAGAAGCATCAGGTGTTCGGCCAGTTCCTTTTCGTCCGCCAAAAGGTCGGCTTCCAAAGCGCGGTCTTCTTCGGGTGTCGCGCCACGTTTGCGGGTGCCTGCGATCGGGCGGACGGTGACTTCACCGTCGAAGACGCGCACCAGGATTTCCGGCGAGGCGCCGATGACCTGAAAGCCGCCGAAATCGAAATGGAACATGAAGGGCGAGGGGTTCGTCCGCCGCAACGCCCGATAAAGCGCGAAGGGCGGTTGCTTGAAGTCTTGCCGCCAGCGCTGCGAAGGGACGACCTGAAAGATGTCGCCCGCAGCGATGTACTCGCGCGCCTTTTCGACGGCGGCCTTGTAGTCGTCCTTCGTGAAGTTGGACACGGGCTTGGCCACCTCGACATCGTCGCCGAAGTCGTGGCCCGCAGGGGGAATGGCGCGTTCGAGGTCCCGGACCGCGTCCATTACGCGTTCAGCGGCTTGCGCATAAGCCGCCTTGGCCGAGAGCCCGGTCGAGACCCACGCGGGCGAGACGACGATGACCTCGCCTTTGACGCCGTCCAGAACCACCACGACTGAGGGGCGGAGCATCACGGCATCGGGCAGGCCCAGTGGGTCGGGGTTGATATCGGGCAGGTGCTCGACCAGCCGGATCATGTCGTAGCCAAGGTAACCGAAAAGACCGGCTGACGCCTGGGGCAAATCGGCCGGCAACTCGACCCGGCTTTCTGCGATCAACGCGCGGAGCGAGTTGAGCGGGTCGGCCGCTTCGTCTTCGAAGGTGTCCCGGTCATAGCGCGCCTGACGGTTCAAACGCGCTTTCTCTCCGTGGCACTGCCAGATCAGGTCGGGCTTCATGCCGATGATGGAATAGCGCCCACGCACCTCGCCACCGGTGACGCTCTCCAGCAGGAAGGAATCCTGCTGCGCGCCGGTCAGCTTGAGCATCAGCGAAACGGGCGTGTCGAGGTCAGCCGCCAGACGGCTGTAGACCAGTTGGTTCTGCCCTGCATCGAAGCCCTTTGCGAAGCTCTCAAAGGCGGGTTCCAATGCCATCACATGCCGCCTTACTGCCCACCGCCAAGGAAGGCGGCCGCGTTGACGGCCTGAACCGCCGTTGCATTGATGTCAGCCTTCACGTCATCCACCAAAGCCTGCGTGTAAGCGTTTGTAATCGCATTCGAAAACGACTGTGCCGTTTCCGCTGAAAACAGGTCCTTCAATGCTTGCGCATCGGGGGCTTCTGTGTCCGCGGGTGTGATGGCGTCAAGGCGCAACAGCCAGGCGTCGCCATCGGCCGAAAGGACTGTGATGCCACCGTCCTCAAGCTCAAAGAGCGTGCGAATGAAATCGGGCGGCGTGCCTTCTACGAAGCCGTCGCGGGTCAATTCGCGGTTCGACTGCAATTGAAGCCCGAGGCCGGCCATTTCAGCGCCTTGGCGAAGTTCCTCGGCCAGCCGTTCGGCTTTCGCCTGCAGCGCTGTTTGCGTTTCGGCGCGTTCCCACGCCGTGCGGACTTGGTCCGTAACCTCGGCAAGCGGGATCAGTTCGGGCGCGCGGACCTCTTCGACCGTCAACGTCAGGATGCCGCCGTCGTCCAGTTGGATGACTTCGCCGAAATCTCCAGAGTTGGCTCTCGCGGCAGCGGCCCGGAAGGCGCTGTAGGCTGCGACGCCGTCGAAAACATCGCGATTCCAATCGATGGACCCGGCCTCCAACCCTGTGCGTTCCGCGATCAGGGCGGGATCGGCTCCACCTGCGATCAGGTCCTCGACGTCGCCGATCATCTCGTTGATTATCCGGCGCGCGCGGTCGGCTGCGGCTTCGGGCGCGAGCGTTTCGCGCGCCTCTTCGAAACTTACGTTCTCGGCTGCCAGCACGCCGTTCATCCGGTAGAGTGCGGGACCGAGGTCGGAGGGCAGGGGGCCGACCACACCGGGGTCGTCCAGTGCAAAGATGGCTGCACCTGCGTCGCCCAGCTCTGCTTCGCTGACATCGCCGCGGTCTACATCAGCCAGCGTCAGGCCCCGTTCAACGACCAGATCGTCGAACGTCACCTCACCGGAGTCGAGGCGTGCCTTTGCCGCTTCGGCGCTGGCGGTGTCGGAGAACACCAGGCGCTCGAGCAAGCGCCTCTCGGGGCGGACAAACTCGTCGATCTGTGCCTCGTAAAGCGCCCGCAGCTGCGTGTCATCGACGTCGATTGTCGGTGCCAGAATGTCCGGCGTCAGCCAGGCGTAGCGGATGGTCTTCGTCTCGGGCCGCGTGAACTGGTCGGCGTTGTCCTGATGGAAGGTCGAAAGGTCGTCTTCGCTTGGCTCGGGCAATGGCGCGTCAAGATCGTCTGCCGTCAGCCGCGCCCAGGTGACATCGCGGATCTCGCGGGCGTGGTTAAAGAGCGTGTCGACGAAGATGTCTGGTGTTTCGACACCCGCGCCGATTGCGCGGCGCAACAGGCCCGAGGCAAGGTCACTTCGAACGGTTTCCTCGAATTCCGCGACGGTCATGCCGTTCTGCCGAAGCGCTTGTTCGTAGTTGGTGCGGTCGAAGTTGCCGTTCAGGCCCTGGAACGCCTGAATATCCCGGATCTCGGAGCCGACGAGTTCGTCGCCCGCCGACAGGCCAATGCGCCGCGTTTCGTTTTCGATGGCGGCCGTCGTGATCAGTTGACCAAGCGCGATCCGGTCGATGCCCAAGGCCTGCGCGGTCTGGAAGGTCACCGGCTGCCCGGTCTGCTGTTGGAGCGCGTTCATCTGGTTTTGAACGGCGCGCGCATAGTCATTGGCCGAGATCTCGACATCGCCCACAGTCGCAACCGTCTGCGCGGATTGGCCGAATTGGGTGATGCCGAAGCCGCCGAGCGACAGGATCAGCAAGGCCAACAGGACCCATGTAACAGTGCCGGTTTTCTTTTTTTCCGCCATCGGGAATGCCTCGATTCAGAAGTCGGGTGGTGGTATCGCGACCAGGCTCGCAGAGCAAGCGTCTGGCGTTCATCAAAGACACGTGAACTTGGGCCGCGTCGGGTCAGTCCGTTCCGCGATAGGGTTCGACGTATTGCAGCGCCATATCCCAGGGAAAGAAGATCCAGGTGTCCTGGCTGACGCCTGTTATGAACGTGTCGACCTGCGGCTCGCCTTTGGGCTTGGCATAGACGGTTGCGAAATGCGCCTTGGGGTAAAGTTTGCGAACCAATTCCAGCGTCTTGCCGCTGTCGACCAGATCGTCGACGACCAGAATGCCAGTGCCGTCGCCCATCATGTCCGTGTCGGGTGATTTCAGCACCTGTGCTTCGCCCTGATCCTGGTGGTGGTACGACTGGACGCTGATGGTATCGACGGTCCGCACATCCAATTCGCGCGCAACGATCATGGCTGGTGCCATGCCGCCCCTTGTGATGGCGACAATGGCGCGCCAGCGGCCATTGTCTGGACCGCGGCCATCGAGCCGCCACGCCAAGGCGCGGGCATCGCGGTGGATCTGATCCCACGAGACATGGAAGCCTTTTTCATGCGGCAAACGATCGGTCATGAAGGTCCTCCCAGCCAGTGTCGCATTCGCAGCCACGTCGCGGCTACGATGCAGACGCCATATAACAAGAATACAGCGAAGGCCAACGGCGCACCAAAGACGAGAATAGCGCCCAGCGGGGCCGACAGCAGAACCGTAAGCGGCAATAGGTAGATGGCCAAATGCAATCCTGTGGCAACCAGGGTGGCGGCCAGCATGTCGCGCCACGCCGCCAATTGCGTCCGCCAAGCCGCCGCGAAAGCAACGAAGGCGCAGCCGATGGCGAAGACTATGCCTTCTTGCGGAAACCAGTGGGGAAGAGTCAGCGACCCGACGGCATCCATCCAGACCACGGCCATCATGACCAGCGCGCCGATGGCGAAATAGGCTGCAAATTGCACCAGTGGCCGGTCGGCAAGATGCAACCGACTACTCCTTTTTCTCCCGCGTCATATCGGGTGCATCGGGGTTTTTCATCCCGATGATGTTGTAGCCGGAATCGACGTGGTGGATCTCGCCCGTTGTGCCTTTGCCCAAGTCCGAAAGGAGATAAAGCGCGGCACCGCCCACATCTTCAATGGTGACATTCCGCCGAAGTGGCGAGTTCAGCTCGTTCCATTTCAGGATGTAGCGGAAATCCCCAATGCCCGATGCCGCAAGCGTCTTGATCGTGCCCGCGCTGATCGCGTTGCAGCGGATGCCGTCGCGCCCTAGATCCTCGGCAATGTAGCGCACCGAAGCCTCCAGTGCGGCTTTGCAGACACCCATGACATTGTAATGCGGCATGACCCGCTCGGCGCCGGAGTAGGTCAGTGTAAGGAGCGAGCCACCGTCGGGCATCA
>JAAUYH010236688.1_pt1 | contig 51474 bp, 47 predicted proteins | sample 7278061 | NCBI WGS metagenome assembly JAAUYH01 (sample SAMN14350203, study PRJNA611818) | marine sediment metagenome | isolation source: surface marine sediment (0.6m) | place: French Polynesia: Moorea | collected 2018-08
GAATCCATGGTGGCAACATCCTTGACTGAAACACCGATAGCCGCAGACAATTCCTTGTAGAGGTCCTGGCTGTTCATGGATTTGTTGTCTTTCATGATCTTGGCGCGTAACCGGCGAAGATTGAAGAAAAGAGACTTTTGTCCGGAGCTTGTTCCGCCACGTACAATCGACCAATTACGCAAAATATAATCCTGGATCGATGCACGGATCCACCAGGTGGCGTATGTAGAGAAACGGACATCTCTGTATGGGTCGAAACGCGCAGCAGCTTCCAATAGCCCAACATGGCCCTCTTGTGCCAGATCAGACAATGGCAAACCATATCTGCGAAACTTTGCAGCAACGGCGATTACGAGGCGCATATGAGCTGACGTAAGCTGGTGCAGTGCTTCCTGGTCTTGTTTTTCAGCCCATCGCAGAGCAAGTTGGTGCTCTTGTTCTTTCTCAAGATAAGGTGCTTTGCTCGCTGCCTTGATAAGGCTTTTGCCAATATTTTCCTGATGCATCATATCCGAGAACCTTTTTTCTAAGACTACAGTCTTAGCAACGACACAAACAGTAAAAAGTGTTCACGAAAACGAAAAAAAAACCCGGCATTTCTGCCGGGCTGTTAACTCTTTGAAATATAGACGCTTATGCAGCTTCTTCCTGATCGTCGTCTTCAGTTTTAGCGCCGCGTTTAGGGCTCAACGCCAGGTTCTTTTCAATTTCAGTGACCGCTTCAGTGGTAGAAACCTTCTTCACAGCTGAAATTTCACGAGCCATTCTGTCAAGCGCTGCTTCATAAAGTTGACGCTCGGAGTATGATTGCTCAGGCTGGTTTTCGGACCGGAAAAGATCGCGAACCACTTCTGCGATTGAGATCAAGTCTCCAGAATTTATTTTTGCCTCGTATTCCTGTGCACGGCGGCTCCACATGGTGCGTTTGATACGGGCACGCCCCTGAACTGTTTTCAGAGACTTTTCAATTCTGGCAGGTTCGGAAAGCTTGCGCATGCCGGCAGACTCGACCTTTGATGTTGGTACGCGCAAGGTCAACTTGTCTTGTGAGAAGTTGATTACAAAAAGCTCAAGCTTGAAGCCTGCCACTTCCTGTTCCTCAATATCAATGATCTGCCCAACACCATGAGCTGGATAGACAACAAACTCGCTTGTCTTGAATCCCTGGCGTTGTACGGTCTTTTTAGCAGCTGCCATGTTTGGCTCCTTTGTTTCCGGCCCAGGACCGGTTGATTAACTACACACAGACACAGGTTCTGCACCGCTGAAAGTTCTTCGCGAACAGTCGGCAGCAAAATCGACTTGAGTTTGTCAATTGATTAGCAAGATTGGAAAAATACCCCTTGGCCAGCCACTATGCGTTAGGGTTGGCGCGATCTGACACAATACTCTTGAGATTTTCAATTATAGAACCAATGCGGTTTTTTTCTGTTAGAGAAACGATATCACAAAAACGACGTTTTTTCAACCCGCAGACAAATCACATGCCTAACGGTTTCCTTTGCATATGCGGAAAGCATTGCCAAATATCAAATAACCGGAACGCGCCGCCCAAAAATCGATCAATCACCTTCGCCTGGCTCTGGAGAGAAGTATTTTTCAAACTTGCCTTCCACACCGTCAAATTCTTTACCATCAGCTGGGCCTTCACGTTTGATCGTGATGTTTGGCCATTTTTCCGCATATTCTTTGTTGATCTGAAGCCATTTCTCCAGACCCGGTTCGGTGTCTGGTTTGATTGCTTCAGCCGGGCATTCCGGTTCGCAAACACCGCAGTCAATGCACTCATCGGGATGAATGACCAACATGTTTTCACCCTCGTAGAAACAATCCACCGGGCAGACTTCCACACAGTCCATGTACTTACATTTGATGCAGTTATCATCAACGATATACGTCATTCAGAACTCCAGAATGAAGTGACAAACTTTCAGCAAACCGATTAACGTGTTTCATTCAGCTAAACAAGGGCTTGCTTGCTCTGATGCCGTGATGTCGCAGATGGATTTTTTGCTGAATCAGGAATTATTAGGATTCCGTTTCAAGCGCATGGCCTCTTTGCGCTGATGTTTCGTTGGACGTGGACCAGCAACAAGACCGTCAATCGTTTTGGTATCGTTCGTTTCACCATGCTTTTGGGGTTTTGGTGGGCTCAAATCATTGTACAATGTACATGCGGTCGAGTACGGGCCACGTTTGTCTGCAAAAGCAATGATTTCGAGAATTTTTATTTCGCGGGACAGTGTAACGGTCAACACGCTGCCAATGTTTACCTTGCAGCTCGAGTTGGTGATTTTTTCGCGGTCTAAGCGGACCTTGCCACCAGTCACAAGTTTTTGTGCCAGGCTTCGCGTCTTGGTTATCCGTGCATGCCAAAGCCACTTGTCAATACGTTGGCTTGTGACGGGTTCATTCATTCGTCAGATTTCATGCCGGCCTTGAGAGCAGCCAAAGCCGCAAATGGTGAATCCGGGTCTGCCTGTTTCGGTTTTGATTTTCCTGAGCTTGTACGAGGTTTGCCACCAGCTTTGTTGTGGTGGCCTTTTTTGCCGAAGTTTTTCTTGTTTTTGTTTGAATTTGGCGGTCGTTGATTGTTGCGGTTTCCAGCACCTCCGTAACGCCAGATCAATATCCGTTTTTCTTCTTCAGGTTCAGAAGGCGTTTCAGTTTCGATTGCTGTTGCAGCGTTGTCTTTTGGTTCCGCAGGTGCTTCTATCGTATCTGTTTCAGCTTTTGGTGTTTCGGCATCAGCTTTCTCCGTAGGAAGATCAGAGCTGGCGATCTCTGCCACTGGTTTGATTTCCGCTTCAAGTCTGGACTCGGATTTGTAACCCAGCTCCTTGAGGATGACTTCCATATCGTCGTGTGTTGCACCAAGGATAGACATCATGGCTGGTGTTACAAAGAAATCGCGCCCGTCAATGGCGCCTTCTGGCTTCTGTGCGTCACTATCAGGCTTCCAGAGCGTGGTTGGACGAATGAGATCGGCGAGACGTTCGAGAATATCAATCCGGACTGCTTTTTTGCCAAGAATTCTGAATCCTGACAGGGCATAGAAATGAGGTTCGAAGTTCTCATCAATTGGGGCAGATGTACGCCCGGCTGCAGATAATTCGGGAACTTCCGACAATCCGTCCGCGTCAAGTTTGTCGTTTTGTGCAGCCCAAAGCAAGCTGATTAACTGGCTTTGAGCTGGCTTGAGAAGGGCTGGCATGAAGATATGATATGCGCCAAATCTAACGCCACAACGCCGCAGGCTTCCGCGGGCTTCCTGGTCCAGACTTTTGACGTCATTGGCGATCTCTTTGCGATCTATCGACCCCATGTTCTCCAGGAGCCTGAAGGCCACACCTTTTGCGATGCCCTGCAATTCCTGATTGTTCTCAAGATCAGCAAGAGGTTTCAACACGGTATTTACGTGGTTTGCCAACCAGCGATCTATTCGGGCAGTGACCTTATCAAGCGTTGGGCCCGTCAGATATTCATCGGCCAGCATGATTATGCGCGGCTTGAGAGATGTCTCGCTTGAGCCAAGTTTGGCAATGACTTCACCCAACCAACGAACAGAACCGTCATTGGACAATACAAAGTCGCTGTTCGGGCTGGCGTTCAGACGTTCAGCTCTCTTTTCCACTTCTGCTGACAGGACTTTTGTCGCGGCTGCATTCAATGCCTTGGCGTCTTTGCCACTTGAACCATCAATTGAAAAGCGGAAGCCGCGAAGCGCTCCGATTTCGTGACCTTCCACAGTCACTTTTCCATCCGTACCAATTTCTGCTTCAAGCATTCGGTTTTCTTTCAGTCGCTTCATGAGGACGCTTGTGCGGCGGTCAATAAAGCGTTTGGTCAGGGTTTCATGCAAGGCGTCCGATAGTCTGTCTTCTACCTCACGGGTCTTTTCGCGCCATTCCGCAGGTTTTTCAAGCCAGTTATCGCGATTTGAGAGATAAGTGCAGGTTCTGATGCTCGCGATGCGGGTAGAAAGAGCATCAATTTCACCATGCGTGTTGTCTGCGGTGTTTACCAGATTTGAGAACCAGTCCTCGCGTATATGCCCCTCTGTTGTTAAGCCAGTATACACTTCAGCCAGAATTTCGGCATGGGATGATGGTGAAATTTTCCGGTAATCCGGGATTTTCGCAACTTCCCACAGTAGTTTTACCCTGTCTTCCCCTACGGCGAGGTCATGTATGTCCGGATCTCTAGAGAGGCTGTCCAACGCCACGACATCAGTGCCTGACGGCGCTCGCATCAATCGTGGCGAATTGGCAGGTATTTCGAGGGATTTTTGGAGTTTGGAAATAGATGAGAAATCGAGTTCGCGGTTTCTCCATGTCAGCACTTTGTAGGGCTCGAAGATATGGGTCTCCAAGGCCTCAACAAGTTCTTCTGAAAAGGGTTGAACCCGACTTGTCACACCAAAGGTTCCGTCATGGGTATACCTGCCCGCACGTCCAGCAACCTGAGCAAGTTCTGACGCTGTCAGTTTGCGATATTGATACCCGTCAAACTTGCTGTCCTGCGCGAAAGCCACATGATTCACATCAAGGTTCAGCCCCATGCCGATGGCGTCTGTCGCAATGATGAAATCAACATCGCCAGACTGATAGAGGGCAACTTGAGCGTTTCTTGTCCGCGGGGACAGGGAACCTGTCACAACGGCTGCGCCACCGCGTTCCCGACGCACCAGTTCTGCTATTGCGTAAACCTCGTCAGCAGAAAATGCCACTATGGCGGAGCGGGAAGGCATGCGTGTTATCTTTTTGGACCCTGCGTAGGAAAGGACGGACATTCGCGGTCGTGTGACGATCTTGATACCAGGCAACAGGTCCCTCAGTGCCGGCAGCATGGTATCTGCCCCTAGCAACATGGTTTCGTGTTTGCCTCGCAGGTTTAAGATGCGATCTGTGAAGAAGTGGCCGCGTTCAAGATCAACAGCAAGCTGCACTTCGTCGATTGCCACAAAATCAACGTTCGTTTGATCCGGCATTGCTTCGACAGTGCAGACCTGAAACTGGGCGGTTTTTGGCGTAATGCGCTCTTCGCCAGTGACAAGTGAGACACTGGCAACGCCAACCTTCTCGCAAATTCTATTGTAGACCTCACGCGCGAGTAATCGGAGCGGTAATCCAATAATGCCACTCCCATGCGCAACCATCCGCTCAATGGCCATGTGGGTCTTACCGGTATTGGTAGGGCCAAGGACAGCTGTAACACCGTAGCCTTTTGAAGATGATGGTTTGGAGGGCATGAAAAAGATATTGGTCGAAAAGTTTTCCCGACAATATCGTCTGGCGACAATGCCTGCCAGTGGCTAATTCGCCTTTGGACCAAAATATTTTGGCGAGGCTGTAAACCGTCCATATTTGGTGCCGACGCGAATTTGAATTGGTGTGAAGACGCTCACTCCCGCCATTGGTGCAAGCCAAATTTCCATGTTCTTGTTTGCAGCCATCTCTTTGACGGACCGATGGTCTTTTTTGTGCCCGGCCACTGGCACGTAGCGCATCTGACAAACATAGGCATGGCCATTGTAGCCATTGGTTTTTATAGGCTTTGTGCTTTTGTAGTTCAGCTGGATATCGTAGCGGGTTTCGCCATCAAAAACAGGAAAACGCTGATTGCAAACCTTGGAGCCACTTTGGGCATCCTGGCCTGACATTGGGACAATCAATGTGCTTACAGGATCAAGCACTTTAGCCATGTGTTTTGCTTCTACCGGAACATAAGCAGGGGCAACACGCTTCTTTGATGGTTTATTTGACTTGATCTGGATGTCTGAAACGCTCTCATTGGCAAATGCAAGAAGAACGCTTTGTTCCTTCTTCTTCCGCTCTTTCACTGAAACTTTGTGCTTTGCCGGACGCAACTGGTTCTCAATCATCTGACCAGCGCTGGTGAAGCTGCCGGTGGAAGGCGCGAACCATTGGATCAATCCTGTGGTTTTGCCTGATCCAACAAGTTTGTATGATTTTTCATCAAACTTTATGTCGAAATTGGCAACACCGATTTCCAATCCGCCAAACCTGACCGAAAATTGCGTTTGATGTTCTACTGTCTCTGCAAGAGTGGGCAGGGCGCTTGATACAGCAAGTCCTACTGAAAAGAGTGCAATTTTCATGTGTGTGTTTACTGGCATATTATGCCCCCAACTGGATCGCATTCGATAATGCTTTTAATTCTTGCTAACTGAATAAACCCTGAATGAGGAAAAACCATGTTGCCTGGCACGGTTTTGACACAGCTATTTCATCTCGTATTGGCAAGGTTTTGCTTGACCTGCGGGCTTGTTGGCACTATTACCCTGCCAACCTTCCGAAAGCTTGCGGATTTTTCGGCTCAGGAGAACGAGCAATCCATTCGCATTGCGTGGAAACACAAAAACAGAATTTATCAGGATAGACCCATGTCCAGACGTTGTGAATTGACCGGTAAAGGCGTGATGAGCGGCAATAATGTTAGCCATGCGAACAACAAGAACCGTCGTCGCTTTTTACCAAACCTTGTAGACGTAACCTTGATGAGCGAAGCTTTGAACCAGCGTGTTCGCTTCCGTATCAGCACTCAGGCATTGCGCACTGTTGAGCATCGTGGTGGCTTGGACGCGTTTCTTGCTAAAGCAAAGGAAAGCGAGCTTTCACAAAAAGCCAAGCTAATCAAAAAACAGGTTGCAAAAGCACAAGCTGAAGCTGCTGCTTAACATTTAAGCAGACCTAAATTTGATATCGAAGGCGGGCAGACCCCGCCTTTTTCTTGTCCTCTAGCTGGTGGCATCACCCAGGGTAAAAAAATGCAAAACATTTCCCGTTTAGTTCCATACATCATCGCGATGGTTGTCATTGTTGTGGCAGCCAACATCCTCGTTCAAACTCAGGTCCAGTATTTTGGGCTTCAGGAAGTTCTTACCTGGGGAGCGTTGACGTATCCGTTCGCGTTTTTGGTCAATGATCTGACCAACCGACATCTAGGCAGTGCGGCAGCGCGCAAAGTAGTTCTTATCGGATTTGTGATTGCAGTTATTCTATCGATCTGGCTCGCAACGCCGCGGATTGCGATTGCTTCCGGCACCGCGTTTCTGGTTGCGCATTTCCTCGATATCAGCATTTTTGACAAGTTGCGCAACAACGCCTGGTGGGTCCCACCTTTCATCTCAACCTTTATTGGTTCTGTCGTCGATACCGTGATTTTCTTCAGCATGGCTTTTGCACCGACGTTTGCTGGTATCGATGCGGCGTTCGGATTTGATGACAATTCGCTTGGCTTCCCAGCCAGTGCATTTGGCATTGAAATGCCTCTTTGGGCATCTTTGGCTGTGGGCGACATGATTGTCAAAATTTGTGTCGGTCTCTTCGCGTTGATCCCATACGGCGGATTTCTGAAAGTAACCGAAACCAAGGCCGCCTAATCAAGCAGTTTGAATTCCAATAGGACTGTTCTCTGACGTTTTGAAAAATTGTCGTCAGAAACAAGTGTCAATCGGGCTGAGCCATCGTCCATTTGAGAGATGGCCAATCCCTCAATGTTATCGATTTCGTAGTCATCATCTACGTCGATCAGAATTTCGCCATCAAGAGGCGTGTCCGCAAAAAGATCAGCCTTTGCCACTCTGCGCATACGCATGAATGGTCCGGTAAAGGGATTGTAGTAGCGCTCTAGCATCAAGAGGTCCCCATTAGGGAGAAAATGCGCATCGGTTAGCGAAAAGCCATTGCGCTCTTTCATTGAGATTGTTTTCTCAACCTTCCCCCCGGAAATGATGAACCCCTGATGGTTGCCTTTACTGTTCAGGGCATATTCGGCAAAGGCAAATAGTTTTCCGGAATTGGGATCGAGCGCCATTGCCTCCGGCCCCTTGTTGTCGGGAAAATCATAGGGCTCAAAGTCGATTTTGTAGGACCCGTCAGCAATCAGTTTCCTGCCACGCAGGTTAAGTCTCAAAATACGATCATTGCGCTCATAGCCAACCAAAAACTGGTTTCCTGCAAGCTCAATCGACTCAGCATCCTTGTCATCAGCGCCCGTTATTGTCTTGCCGTTCGCGGCTTTTATGCGGGTAATTTCTTCACCTTTAATCGCATGCGGTTTGCCGTTTTTACGTTCAAGGCGCCCGGTAATGACACGTGCCTTGTCAGTAACGGCTATAAAATTATTGTCTTTGACAAAGCGAATGCCGGAAATGCCGCCAAAATCATCATGCTTGCTGGTAAGCACCAGCCCACCAAGAAATTCGAGCTTTCCGAAACGTGTTTCAGTCGATCCGGGTTTGAAAACGCTGATCGGCTCTGCCTTGATTTTCAAGTTATCTGCAAGGGTGGTGGATGATAAAAGGAAAATCCCGAGCAAAAAAGAGAACATGCGTAACATACAAGGCCTCTTGATTTAGCTCGCCCGTTTCATTTTCTTTCGAGCACCCGGACGCGCTGCGACTTCAGGATTTTCCTCGAACAAGTCGGCCAATTGTTCGGTAATTGCGCCAGCGAGTTCTTCCGCATCAACGATGGTCACGGCACGCTTATAGTAGCGAGTAACATCATGTCCGATGCCGATTGCAAGCAATTCAATCGGAGAATTGTTTTCGATGTCTTCAATCACATGACGCAGGTGGCGTTCCAGATAATTGCCCGGGTTTACAGAGAGCGTTGAATCGTCCACCGGAGCGCCGTCCGAGATCATCATAAGGATACGGCGTTGCTCGGAGCGACCCATCAGACGCTGGTGAGCCCACAACAGCGCTTCACCGTCGATGTTTTCCTTAAGCAAACCTTCTCGCATCATCAGACCAAGGTTTGGTCGTGCGCGACGCCATGGTGCATCAGCTGACTTATAGATGATATGGCGCAGGTCATTCAGGCGTCCTGGATTGGCAGGCTTCTCACGTTTCAACCATTCTTCGCGGCATTGGCCGCCTTTCCAGGCTTTGGTTGTAAAGCCAAGAATTTCAACCTTCACGCCACACCGCTCCAGCGTGCGGGCCAAAATATCCGCGCAAGTTGCTGCTACTGTGATTGGACGACCGCGCATGGAGCCCGAATTGTCGAGGACGAGCGTTACAACGGTATCGCGGAATATCGTATCCTGCTCCATCTTGAACGATAGAGGCGTCATTGGGTCAGTTATAATCCGGGTGAGGCGGGCAGTATCCAGCACCCCCTCTTCAAGATCAAAATCCCAGCCGCGATTTTGCTGCGCCATAAGGCGGCGTTGCAGACGGTTCGCCAGTCGACCAACCACACCCTGTAAATGAGCCAACTGTTTGTCGAGAAATGCTCGCAGGCGTTCAAGCTCAGCGGAATCACAAAGGTCTTCGGCAGCTACTTCCTCATCAAACTGTGTTGTGAAAACGGTATAGTCGAAATCCGGTGGCAGTTCAGAGAACGGAAGATCAGGACGTGTGGTTTCGCCAGGTGTTTCTTCATCCTGATCGTCTTCATCAAAATCGTCGCCACCTTCTGCTTCGGTGGCTTCCATTTGACCTTCTTGCTCTTCCTGGGATTCAGATTCGTTTTCTTCAGGTTCGCCAGAATCTTCACCAGTCGACTCTTCGTTGTCGCGTTCGCCTTCCTGCTCTTCTTCGTTCGGGTCCTGATCGTCTTCCTGATCTTCGTCTTGTTCAGGTTCTTGCTCGCCCAGCTCATCAGCCATATCAAATGCAACCAGCACATCGCGAATGGCTTCAGCAAACGCGGCCTGATTTTCGATATCGTCCCCGAGTGCGTCCAGTTTCTCACCTGCGCGTTCTTCGATCCAGTCTTTCCAAAGGCCGACAACCTGATCTACGCTGGAAGGCGGCTTGTAGCCAGTCAGCCTTTCACGCACGACCATTGCCAGCGCCTCTTCCAAGGGAGCATCGCTACGTTGTTGAACAGCCGTATAATTTTGCTTGGAATACTTGTCTTCCAACATGTAGTGAAGATTATTGGCAACACCCTCCATACGGCTCGCGCCGATAGCTTCAACACGCGCCTGTTCAACAGCATCAAAAATAGCCCGCGCATTGTCACCTTCAGGTGCCAGCTTGTTGTGAATTTTCGCGTCGTGGCAGGCTTTGCGCAATGCCATCGCGTCGCCAAGTCCCCTGGTCACAGCGAGTTGGCGGCGGGACATCTTGCGTCCCATTTCCGGCAGCCGAACCTGATTGGCGGCCATGCCCGGTTTATCACCGGAAAACACAACTTCAAGCTCATGATCTCCAGCGATAGAGCGCACGCAATTGGCGAGCGCCTGCTTTACGGGCTCGAAGTCCTGCGCTTTCGCATTGCCGCGCTTTGAGTTGTCGCCGGAGCCTGCCAAATCTTCCTACCGATCAGGCTACTGCCATGTTGATGACGGTGTCAGATATCTCTTCGCCAAATGCACGCTGGTAAAATTCGCCAATGGTGACACGTTCCAACTCATCACATTTGTTGAGGAAGGTGAGCTTGAACGCGAAGGCAAGGTCATCAAAAATCTCGTGGTTCTCGGCCCAGTTGATCACCGTCCGGGGGCTCATCACTGTGGAGATGTCACCATTGATAAAGGACGAACGGGTCATATCCGCGACACGCACCATTTTGGAAATCATTTCGCGGCCCTCAGGGGTGTCGAACGATTTGACCTTGGCAGCAATAATATCGGTTTCCTGATCATGCGGCAGATAATTCAGTGTTGTGATGAGTGACCAGCGGTCCATCTGCGCCTGGTTTATCTGTTGGGTGCCATGATAAAGTCCGGTTGTATCACCGAGGCCTACCGTGTTCGCAGTGGCAAACAGGCGAAACGCCGGGTGCGGTGTAATAACGCGGCTTTGGTCGAGCAAGGTCAGGCGACCGGAGGATTCCAATACACGCTGGATAACGAACATCACATCAGGACGACCCGCGTCATATTCGTCGAACACCAGCGCCACATTGTTTTGATATGCCCATGGAAGGATACCATCGCGGAATTCTGTCACCTGAAGACCATCTTTGACGGTGATGGCATCTTTGCCGATCAGGTCAAGACGGCTCACATGGCTGTCGAGGTTGATCCGCACACATGGCCAGTTAAGGCGTGCAGCAACCTGCTCAATGTGTGTGGACTTACCCGTACCGTGATAGCCAGACACCATGACCCGGCGGTTATGTGCAAAACCTGCCAGAATGGCACGCGTCGTAGGGCCGTCAAAAAGGTAGTCGGGGTCCAGTTCTGGCACATGCTCTGTGCGTTCCTTGTAGGCTGGCACCATCAAGTCACTGTCAATTCCAAATGTCTCGCGGACGGAAACTTCCGTATCCGGCAATCCCTGTGTCATGTCCCGAACCCTTTCATGGTTAGGTCTAGGCGATAATTTTTCTGCCTTTTGGGGTAAAAGGTTTTTTCAACCGTGGTTAGATGAGGTTTTGTCGCGTCTTGGGTGCTTTTTCAAGCACAGAATCCACCTTGTTTCAGAATTTTGTATGACTTGATAATCTGCGCCAGTCGAACTTCTGCACTTCTATCACCGCCATTCATGTCCGGGTGGTGACGTTTCACGAGCGCCTTGTAGTGCTTTTTGATGTCATCCGGGGTAGCTGAATGAGGAATACCGAGATCGTCAAAGGCTTTTTTCTCCAGTGCTTTAAGCTTTCTTGCCGGAGCCCCTGACCCGTGTAGTTGGCCGGTACGACGCATGGAGCGTTGGATCACACGGTCGGCAATTGCAGCGCGTGGATCGCCTTCTGAATATGGGTTTTTCTTCCCATCCTTGTTCACGCCCATGGTCCAGGTTGGACGATGGCCCGTTAGTGCATCTTTCTGGAACTTCTTGATGTCATCGTCACCAAGACCTGAGAAGTAATTATAGCCTTTGTTGTACTCTCGGACATGATCAATACAGAAACTCAGGTATTTGCCTTCCATGTCACGGCCAAGTGGCGCTTTGTGAGTTCCTGGTTTTTCACAGCCATCCCACTGACAGACTTCAGACGTGGTTTGACGCGCACTCGCTTGGGGCTTCTTTTTCTTGCCCTTGGTGATGCGGATCGAATCAAAATATTTGGAGTTTGTATTCATCTGCTAATTATGGAGTTTTTTCGCTCATAAACAAGGATTGACTTTCACCCGCTTACCCCGCACAAAGCGCGGTTATGCGGACACGCAAATTCTTCGTTTGAGGTGAAAAAATGGGACCGGTCGCGCAGTATCTTCAAAACAAACTGACAGAAGCATTCGCGCCAGAAAGCCTTGAGATTGTCAACGAAAGCCACCTGCATGCTGGTCATCATGGCCATGATGGGGAGGGTGAAACCCATCTTCGCATTCGCATTGTCGCTGATGCTTTCAAGGGCATGAACCGTGTGGCGCGTCACCGTGCGATCAATGCAATTGCCCAACCGAAGATCGATGAGGGTCTTCACGCCTGTGCGATAGAGGTCAAGGCGGCGGGTGAATAGGGTGCATCTTTTAAATGAGTGTGGGCGATTTTTATGAATACCGATGGACTTGCAAATGTTGCGGAGAAGAGCAAGCCGGCTTGCCAATGGATATGAGTTTCTCAAGCCCTCATAATTGGCCTTCTAGCAGCTTTTTCGAGCGTCTTTTCTCAAAAAAGGACAGTGATCTTTGCAAGATATGGCGCAAGGGGGAGCAAAACGAGCATTATGTAAGAAGCGTAATGCGTTTTCCGGTTCTTGGTGAAAATGCGGTTTTTTCTTTTGGTGTCTGGATTTCTGTTTCTGAAAAAAATTGGCTGGCTTATCGTCAGGACTTCAAGAGTGGAGCCTTTGGAATAGAGACTTGTTTTGGCTATCTGATGCATGAAATTCCCGGTTTTGAAGACACTTGGGCTATGCATTGTGAAGTTGAATTTCAAGACAGCGGTTTCCGACCATTGATATTTTTACATGAAGCAGACCATCCTCTTTATTACGCTCAACACAAAGGGTTGAGTCTTGAATACATCCAGGACTTGGTTGCTAGAAATCACTAAACAGATTTATTGGCATCATTCCTGCACTGTAGCTTCCGAACCTGTTCAAGTAACACAAGTTAAGTTGTTTGGAGGCAAGATGGGTCTGGGTGAGTTTTCTGCAGATACTCTAAGTGCCAATCGCGTGAATGGCGCATCAAATTTATTGCCACGTGACATTGCCATGCGAGTGCCTGACAATTGGCTGTCGATGAAATGGTATCAGCGCCCGCTCAGCATGAAAGGTTCCGAGTTCTGCAGGATTCATAATCAGTCGAGTGAAGCCGAGCGATATATCCGTTGTGTACTGGCTTTGCCTTTGAAAGGAACCGATGAAGAATTTCGCTTCGGGGTTTGGATGTCGGTCTCAAAAGAGAGCTGGAATATCTACCGTCGCGGATATCGTAGCGAACAATACGAGAAACATAGCTGTTTCGGGATGCTGGGAAATCATCTGCCAAATTTTGGAGCAACTTTTGGCATGCATGCGGATATTGAGTTTCAGGCCGAGGGGCAGCGCCCGCTGGTGTTTTTGCATGAAGCAGATCACCCGTTGTTTTACGCACAGCGCGATGGGCTAGAAATTGCGAATGTGCAGCGATTGATGGCAAAGTAGAGTTGAATTCAGACACTTGCTACTTCCGCACTCATTTTCTTGAAACCGCGAAACCGTACCCTCCCACCATGCATGCGGTTGGTGATGGTGTAAGACCGGATCCTCTCCAAAAAACGCGAAAGGGCGACTTGCCCTTCGAGACGGGCTAGCGTGAGCCCGACACACACATGTGGCCCGCCCGCAAAAGCAAGGTGGCGATTTGGTTTACGTGTGATGTCAAATTTTTCGGGGTTTTCAAAAATCTCAGGATCACGGTTTGCGGCGCCGATGCAGAGATGCAGATTTGTTCCTTTTGGAATTGCTATACCGCCAATCTCGATATCCTCCGCAGTTTCCCTATTGCCAAACTGATTGGGCGAGGCCATTCGCAGGATTTCTTCAACGCATGATGCAATCAGGTCAGGACTTTCCCTCAGTTGCACTTGGGCTTCCGGGTGGTCATGAAGAAGAGCCAATCCGTTTCCGATGAGGTTGGTTGTGGTTTCGTGTCCCGCATTCAGTATGAAGATGCAGTTTTGAATGAGCTCGATTTCTGTCAGGGTTCCTTCAGCATCTCCATTGATGAGGCGCGTCAGAACATCGGTTTCAGGATCGCCGGGATTGCGTTTTCGGTCTGTAATCAGCGCCTTTAGATAGGCTTTGAATTCCAAAACTGCCCGCTCGCCTGTTTCGAATTGCTCCGGGCTTAAGACCGGTTCAAGCGCGCCAAGGATTGCCAGAGACCAGTCGCGCAATGGACCGCGTTCCTCCATTGGTACGTCCAGCAGGTTGCCAATGATCTGTATTGGAATCTGCGATGCAAAATCTTCGATCAAGTCCGGCGTTTCGGAAAGTTTGTCGAGCAGATGATCGACGGTCTCCTCCAAACCTGGTCTTAAGCGTGTGATGGCGCGGGGTGTCAAAGCAGATGCCATGATGCGCCGCACTCGCGTGTGCAGGGGAGGATCATTGAACACCAGCGATGTAGTATGATGTTCATAAAGTGGGCTGTCTTCTCCAAATTTGGGTTTGAATGCCTTGCGTTTGTCTGACTTGAACAGGTTTGTGTCTTTGTAAACGCGTTCAAGGTCTGCGTGCCTGGATAAAACAATCGATCCGTCAGATTGTTGGCAGACGGGAGCTTCGTTCAACAAAAGATCATAAAAAGGATAGGGATTTTCGTGAAAGCCATCCGGCAGGTTCTGCAAATCGATCATGATTGAGCGTTGTCTGGTAGAAGCTGTATGTCAATGCAGAGTTTTCTAAGCGTCGTCCTTCGTTTCGAAAATCACAAACAAGCCAGCAGTAATTCTCTGGTATTCTCTTCTGTCATCTCAACCGGATTTCCGCCGGTGCTCGGGTCTTTCAGGGCATCTTTCACCAAGCGGTCAATGTCCGGGTCTTCAACGCCCAGATTTGTGAGTGTCTTGGGAATATTCATGGACGCATTCAAATCGTCCACATAAGTGCAGAATCCATCAAACCCGCCTTCAATTCCAAGATAGGCTGCGGCTGAATCAAAGCGCTCCGATATCGCTTCCCTATTAAATTGTAGAACCGCCGGCATGCATACAGCGTTCGTCGTGCCGTGATGAGTATGATGGATTGCGCCAATGGGATGTGAGAGTGCATGAATTGCTCCAAGCCCCTTCTGGAAAGCTGTTGCCCCCATCGAGGCCGCACTCATCATGTTGGCCCGAGCTTCAAGATCGGTTCCATCAGCATAGGCGCGCGGCAGATATTCTTTTACCAGCCGCATGCCTTCAAGGGCAATTCCCTGGCTCATCGGGTGGTAATGCGGACTACTGTAAGCCTCAACGCAGTGGGCAAATGCATCAAGACCGGTTCCGGCAGTAATGTTCCTCGGCATTCCGATGGTGATTTCAGGATCACAGATCACTGTAACGGGCAGCATTTTCGGGTGGAAAATTATTTTCTTTTCGTTGGTTTCAGAATTGGTGATGATGCTTGCGCGACCCACTTCCGAACCAGTCCCGGCGGTCGTGGGGACTGCGATTACCGGCGCAATCGCATCTGGGTCTGCTCTAGTCCACCAGTCACCAATATCCTCGAAATCCCAGATGGGTCGTGTTTGCCCGGCCAGAAATGCGATTGCCTTGCCAAGATCGAGTGCAGAACCTCCACCGAAGGCGATCACGCCGTCATAACCTCCTTCTTTGTAAACTCTGACACCCGCTTCGACATTCTTATCTGACGGATTCGGATCGACATTGCTGAAGAACGCCCTGCCCAATTCTGCCTCTTCCATCAGCGCAAGAGTTCTGCCGGTAATGCCAAGGTTCACCAAACCTTTGTCGGTTACCAATAAAGGTTTTGTAATCCCTGCTGATGTACAGACTTCTGCAATTTCGGTGATGCGGCCATTCCCAAATCGAATGGGTGTCGGGTAGTTCCAGTTGGCCGTCAGTGACATGGTTTGGTCCTTCTCAGAGCCCTCGAATGCGTAGGCTCGTGATTCTGTTCTTCTCCCGTTTTAGTATAACAAACCGCTTGCCGTAAAATGTGAAGGTTTGTTTTTCTTCCGGGATCATTTGTGCCGCATGAATTACGAGGCCAGCCATGGTGGTTGCTTCCTCATCTGGCAAGTCCCAGTCCAGTGCGCGGTTGAGGTCGCGAATGGGAACCGATCCATCGACAATCCAGGAACCATCTGCCTGCGGTGCAACCCCTGAGACTTCGGTGTCGTGCTCATCGGCGATATCGCCCACGATTTCTTCCAAAATATCTTCCAGAGTAACCATGCCTTCCACTTCGCCATATTCGTCAACGACCAGAGCAAGGTGAGCGTTTTTGCGAAGGAACGCGTTGAGTTGGTCCTGCAGCGTTGTGGTTTCCGGAACAAACCAGGGTTTGGTAGCAATTCGTTTGAAGTCGATTTTGGATGCGTCACCATGCTTGGCGATGGATCGCAGCACGTCCTTGGAGTGTACCACGCCGAGTATGTTGTCATTCTCACCCTGCCAAACCGGAATTCGCGTATAGGGACTGTCCAGGATTTGCTTCACGATTTGCTCGCGATCATCATCCAGATTGATGGTCTCCATATTTGTGCGGTGGATCATGACATCGGAAAGCTCCAGTTCGTGCAAATCCAGAATGCCGCCCAAGCGATCCTTGTCATCTTTCACCATGGAGCCGTCTTTGTGCAGCACCTCCACGGCACCGCGCAATTCATCATGAGCGGAAAGCAGACTTTCGCTCTCGATCCGAAATCCGACAAGACGCAAGAACGCCCTCACGATCCAGCCGACTGCTCGGGCAAACGGGGATAGCAGGAATACGATCAGTCGAATGACGGGAGAAACGGTGAGTGCAAATTTGTCAGAATGTGCAAGGGCGACTGATTTAGGCAGGACCTCTGCGAAAATCACAACCAGTATAGTCATTACGATCGTGGCAACCGCTACACCCGAAGGACCCAGCACCGCTATGAAAAAACTGGTTGCTAGAGCGGAAGCAAGAATGTTGACGATATTGTTGCCAATCAACAGTGTGCCGATCAGTTGATCCTGTCGCTCGAGTAGTCGCGTCACGTATCCTGCACGTTTGTCGCCGTTTTTCTCCAATGAGTGCATCCGTGCTCGCGAGGCCGCAGTCAATGCAGTCTCAGAACCTGAAAAAAAGGCAGAGCAAAGAATTAAGAGAAAGATTGCGAAGAGCAGGAGCCAGATGGCAGTGGTCATGAGTCAAGCTGATCCGTTAGAAACGCCGATACTTCTGAAGGTGGTACGTCGTCGGCAATATAGGACTTTCCAATTCCATTTGTAAGGATAAAGGTGAGGGCCCCGCGCTTCACCTTTTTGTCCTGAGCGATAAAGCTCATCAATGTTTCGCTGCTCGGCAGTTCACCGGGAATGTCTTGAATGCGGGTTGGCAGACCCACGGCTTTCAAATGCGTTTCCACGCGATTGACATCATCCATTGCGCATTGGTTCAGGCGGTTTGAAAACTGGTGCGCCAGCATCATTCCAATTGCCACACCTTCTCCATGCACCAAGCGCGATCCGTCATAGGCAGTGTAACCTTCCAGCGCGTGGCCAAATGTGTGGCCGAGATTAAGGAGTGCACGTTGGCCTTTTTCGGTTTCGTCAGCTGCTACGATTTCGGCTTTTGCCTGACAGGATTTTGCAATTGCTTCAGCAAGCGCCTTGCCATGACTGAAAACGTCACCGTGATTTTTTTCAAGGAACGCGAAAAACTCCGGATATTTAATAAGACCGTACTTGGCAACCTCTGCGTAGCCGGCGCGAAACTCTCTGGCAGATAGCGTTTTCAATATGTCGAGGTCGATCAATACTCTGGAAGGTTGGTAGAAAGCACCGACCAGGTTTTTGCCATGTGTGGAATTAATGCCTGTTTTGCCGCCGACGGAAGAATCAACCTGCGCCAGAAGTGAGGTGGGGATTTGTATGAACTTCATTCCACGCCTTGCAATCGAAGCTGCAAAACCAGCAAGATCACCAACTACCCCGCCGCCGAACGCAAGAACAAGATCCGAGCGCTCCAGGCGGTATTCCAAAATTTTGTCAGTCACCTCTTGTAATACAGCCCAGCTTTTTGACTTCTCACCAGCCTGCACCTCAATCGTATCGTGTTGGATGCCTGCATCATCCAAATATTCGCGCAGTTTGTCGCCATGCGCAGCATTTACGTTAGTATCGGTTATGATTGCGCATCTTGCACCAGAGCTTGCGGCTTCAATTGCTGACGAAATCCGGCCAAGTGCCTGTGGGCCGATTTCGATGTCGTAGGAACGGTCGCCCAAATCGACAGGAACAAGTGTTGGGGTGTCTGTGTTCACTGGGCGTCTTCCTTTTCAGCCAAGGCCAAATGTTCGTCTAACCGGTTTAGGAGATGATTTCTCATATCAGATTTTGTACCGGATACTGATTTCACATGGAGTTCGGCGCGTGCATAGATTGGCGCTCGTTTGGCCATCAAATCCGATAGAATTTCCCTCGGATCGCCCTTTGTCAGCAGTGGGCGCTTCCCCGGTTTTCGCATCACGCGCTCAAACAGCGTTTCAAAATCCACATTCAGCCAAACAGACAAGCCGTTCTTCAGAATATTGCCTCTGGTCTCATCGTTGAGAAATGCACCGCCACCCAAGGCCAGAACCATCGGTCCTTCGGTTATCAATCGGGCAATCACACGTTCTTCCAACCGTCGGAATTCAGGCTCGCCATATTCTTTAAAAATATCTGCAACACTTCTTCCCGCCGCAAGCTCTATTTCCTCATCTGCATCCTTGAATTCAAGGTTGAGCTTTCTTGCCAGCATTTTTCCAATTGCAGATTTTCCACATCCCATCATGCCCACCAGAACAATGCTCCGGTCGCCCAATCGCTCCAAGATTCTGGAGGTTTTCGATCTGCGTCTTGAAGGCATTAAAGGCTCTGTTCCATCATATGGGTGACTGATATCGTGGTCAGTTTCTTTCGATACCATTCACCCATGCAGGTCAAGTGGATTTTACCCAAAGGCAATTTACCCGGTTGCCAATCAGTCTTTGATTTTCCATAAAGAGACAGGCCGGATTGAGGGGTCGAGCTGAATGCCGAGTTTAATACGTTTTCTAGTCGTGTTGGGAGTTCTTGCGGGAGTAGCCTATGGCGCCCTGTTTGCTCTAACGGTATTTGTCGAGCCCACACCAAGGGAGATGACGGTCAAAATACCAGCCAAAAAGTTGAATCCACAATAAGATCCCAGAGGTTTGGGCGTGAGCGAAGCGCATCTGGTAGAAGCCTTTCTTGAGATGATGAGCGCAGAACGAGGTTCTGCAAAAAACACCCTTGAGTCTTATGAACGCGATCTTTCCGGCTACATTGTTTATTTGTCAGACAATGGACAACGACCCTCTACCTGCCAGACGGATGTCATTCGTAAACATCTTGGAAGTCTTGTTTCGGAGGGTATGTCAGCGTCCACACAGGCACGGCATCTTTCTGCCATTCGTCAGTTTCACAAATTCCTGTTCGCTGAAGGAGTTCGTTCGGAAGACCCTACTTCAACGATTGAAAGTCCCAAGACCGGCCGCCCATTGCCAAAGGTGATGAGTGTCGAAGATGTTGATGCGCTTCTTGGTCTGGCAGAAGCTGAAATGAATCTTTCGGGGATTTCAGATGCCCAACGGCTTCGGGCGGCGCGCCTCTATTGCCTGCTTGAATTGTTGTATGCAACTGGAATGCGCGTCAGCGAACTGGTCGGTCTGCCAGCAACCTGTGCGCATGAAACCGGTCGTTTCCTAACCATTGTCGGCAAAGGAAACAAAGAGCGTATTGTGCCGCTCTCAGATCGCTGCAAAGATGCAATACATGCTTACATCAATTGCCAAAACAGCTCAGGCAAACAGGCCGACAGCGCTTTCCTGTTTCCCGCAAACTCGAAAGACGGACATTATGCCCGGCAAGCATTTGGGCGGGATTTGAAAGACCTTGCTATCCGGACGGGGCTTGATCCAGCTCAGGTTTCGCCGCATGTCCTGCGTCATGCCTTTGCCAGCCACCTTCTTCAAAATGGTGCAGATTTAAGAGCTGTCCAGCAATTGTTGGGGCATTCCGATATCTCCACAACACAAATTTATACCCACGTGTTGGATGAAAGATTGAAACAACTGGTGGAAGAACATCACCCGCTTGCAAAAACCTGAATGGTCAACTGCCAAACGGCAGTACTATGCCCGATGGTTTTCTGACCCGGGTTATTCACCCACAACACGAAATGGCGCAGGTTGGCTATGGGCAGTGTAACCGTCACGGGTTTGTGGTGTTTTCATACCTAGCGCTTGACCTGCAATCTGATTTCTCAAAACCTGTGCCGTGCCGCCGCCGATGGTGAACATGCGAACATCACGGTACATGCGTTCGAGAGGTTCCTGGTCGCCATAGCCGCGTGCACCAAACATTTGCAGCGCGTCATTAACAGTTTTGATTGCTGCCTCTGATGCAAACAGTTTTGCGCGTGCGGCCAATGTCATGTCAGGGAAACCGGTCGGACTTGTGTCTGCTGAGCGCGCTGCTTCATGCAACATGAGACGGGATGCATGAACACTTGTGTCCATGTCTGCAATCATCCACTGCAAACCCTGGAACTCCGCAAGTGGACGACCGAATTGTTCACGTTCCTTGATATAGTCCTTGGCGCGGCCCAAAGCGCCGGCAGCAATGCCCATTGCTACTGTTCCCGCGCCAACGCGCTGTGAATTGTAGGCAGTCATCAGTTCTGCAAAACCCTTCCGGTATCCAGATTTTGGTTGCAGAGCAAAACGTTCATCAACTTCAACATTTTCAAAATGTAATTCAGCTTCCGGCATGCCGCACAAGCCCATGGTATGCTCGCGCCTACGCACTTCAAATCCTTGTGGGTTGATGCCTTTCGCCGGATCACGGTGCATAATGAACCCACCAATGCCAAGATTGTTTCCCTGTTCATCAATGACTTGTGCAAAGACGAGGTGTAGTTTGGATACGCCGCCGCCGGTAATCCAGTGTTTTGTGCCATTCAGGATATATCGGTTGCCTTGCTTTCGGGCGGTCGTTTGCATTTCGGTGGCAGCACTGCCTGCCTCCGGCTCAGTAATGCAAATAGCAGGCTTGTCGCCTGCGAGAACAATGGGCGCGCAAAACTCTTTTTGCTCTTCCGTACCATAGGCCATGATGGCACTGATGCCACCCATATTGGCCTCAACAACAATACGCGCTGTCAAAGTACATGCCTTGGCAATCTCTTCGATGACCAGCACGCAATCATGATAGGACGCACCAAGCCCGCCGTATTCCCGGGGTAGGGTCATGCCCATAAGGCCTGCATCTACCAAGTGGGGAATATTGTCCCAGCAATAGGTCCTTGTTTTGTCCCATTCAGCAGCGCGTGCGGCAAATACCGGCGCGAGCTCTTGAGCAAGTTCCTGATAAAGATTTGGTCTGATTGCAATCATATTGGGCTCCGATTCTAGAATAGTGCCGGATTGTTAAATACGAAACAATCGAATAAATATGTATGTTAAATACAGGAAAACTGAATATGCAAACGCGCGCACTTCAAACTTTGGTTCGAGTTTCAACCCTCGGGTCTTTTGCCAAAGTGGCAAAAGAGATGAATACCACGATCTCGACAGTTTCCATGCAGGTCAGATCGGTGGAGGAACAATTGGGTTTGGAATTGTTTGATCGTGCCCACAGGCCGCCCAAACTCACGCCAATTGGGAGGCAGGTTTGTGAAAGGGCAGGTGATTTGCTGAGTGCCGAAAACAGGTTGTTGGCGCTCTCAAACAGGGATGGAGAACTTGCTGGAAACTTCAGGATTGGTTTCGTCGCAACTGCCAGTGTGAGGCTGTTGCCCGGGTTTTTAGAAAACGCCCGCCAAAGCGCCTCGGGCGCAAGTTTTGAACTTGAAACCGCTTTGTCAGAAGTGTTGGAGGAGCGGGTGCAGTCAGGTTTGCTGGATGCAGCGGTGGTTACTGAATCACAAGAGAGCAAGGCAGGTCTTGAATATCATGTGCTGCGCACGGAGGCATTGAAGTTCGCCATTCCAAAGCACTATGCCGGTATGCGTGTTTCAGAATTGCGAACAGAGCTTCCTTTCATTCAGTTCAATCCGGGGTCAGGCATTGGTAAATTAATCGAACGCTTTATGTCTGATTTCAGTTCAGAACGCGCAAAGCAGGATATTGTTCTGGAAAGTGTTGAGGCGATAGTTGAATGCGTAAACAGAGGTATGGGTTTTACGCTCCTGTCGGAGCCGGATATCGTTCGATATGCATCAAAGGCCTGCTCTATTGTCCCAGTCAATTCACAGGCACTGGAAAGACATCTTTCGCTTGTGGTTCGGTCTCGTGCCTTTTCTGCTTCTTCTCGGGATCAATTGATCCGCTTGTTCGAATAGGCTGTGTTATTAATATTATATTGAAAAAATCGATTTAATCTATTTTTTTATTTCGTTTTACGAATGATAATTGATCTGTCATAGTGTCTTCAACAACGGCGCATCGCTTCCGAATTCTTGCAGTGAAATATCGGCGAGACAGGTTACAAGATTTAGCGTTGGCAGTCGTTTAACAGTTTCAACGAGGTTGTTTTTGCCAGCCTAGACCTCGTTGTAAGGGCAACGATACCCCCATTTTCGTTGTCTCACTTTTAGAGGCAGAGTTTCCAAAAGGAGACCTGCCTCTTTTCTTTTTCAGCGCTCAAAATTCTCCCCAAACTGTATTTATCAAATTCAAGCGCTGAGTTTGCCGCGCGCTTTTTGCGTGCAAGGGCTTGGGTGGTTTCGAGATTAGAGTGGTATTGGAAAAACAAATTTAAAATATGCGAATAAATTGTTTTACTTATTAATTAGGCTTTTGCACAGTGGCAACGTTAATTCTGAAACAGCGATGTGTGGCGCTGATGTGGTTGTTCTGTGGGTTTCATTTTGCTGAAAAAAACCTTAGGGGCGGGAGCGACTGCTTTCAGAAGTATCGGAGTCAACATGCCAGCCTGACTCTGATTCAGGCAACCATGGCCCGACCCACATAAGGGCCATGGTTGCGCCTGTTATCCGGGCCGCTGATAATTTTGAGGAATAGCGATCTTTAACCGAACGCATTTATTCAGTTAATCTTGACTTTGCATTGTCAAATCGCCAGTGTGCCGCCGAATTCGCAGGGTTTAAAAAGCCCTATGGACAACCCTTTTCGAGAACATCCTCAATCCATGCCAAGTTACCTAGAATTTGAAAAAGCCGTCGCGGATCTGGAAGGCCAGATCAAGGAACTCCGCAGTGTATCTGAAGGTGGGGATGAGGTCGATATTTCGGAAGAAATCCGCCGATTGGAGGGTAAGGGCGATGAGATTTTGAAAAATCTCTATTCGAAGCTCACTCCATGGCAAAAAACGCAAGTTGCAAGGCATCCTGATCGCCCGCATTTTATAGATTACCAGAAAGCGTTGATTACTGATTTCACGCCACTGGCAGGCGATCGGTATTTTGGCGAAGACCACGCAGTATTCGCAGGTCTTGGACGGTTTGAAGGTCAGGCTGTTGCTGTAATTGGTCAAGAAAAGGGTATGAATACAGAGACCCGCCTGAAGCACAATTTCGGCATGGCGCGGCCTGAAGGGTATCGCAAGGCCATCCGGGTTATGGACTTGGCAGAACGCTATGATTTACCGGTGATTTCACTGGTGGATACTGCTGGTGCTTATCCAGGAATGGGGGCAGAGGCGCGTGGTCAAGCTGAAGCTATTGCCCGCTCCACAGAGAAATGCCTCAATCTGAAAGTTCCAATGATTTCTGTGGTGATCGGTGAGGGTGGTTCCGGTGGCGCGATAGCGATTGCATCGGCAAACCGGGTCTACATGCTGGAGCACTCAATCTACAGTGTGATTTCGCCTGAAGCTGGTGCCTCAATTCTCTGGCGGGATTCTACCCGCGCCGAAGATATTGCCACGACCATGAAAATTACCGCCCAGGATCTTCTTGGAATGGAGATCGTCGATGGCATCATCCCAGAGCCCCTTGGCGGCGCGCATCGCGATCATGATTCTGTTTTTGCATCAACGCACGAACAGCTGAAAACAGCCCTGGGCGATCTTGCGAAATTTGATGGTGATGCGTTGAAGAAGCAGCGCCATGAGAAGTTTCTTGCAATGGGACGCAACCTTGCCTGATTTTTGCCTTTGTCGCGAATAAAGTCTGCGAGAATTCTTGGTTCAACTAACGAAAATGTGACTTTGCGGTGGTAACTGCTTGTCAACATGCTTGTTATAAGACTGAATGCTCTTAGAGGGTGTTATCTGCGGGTTTTAGGTTTGGCTTTCCGTGCTTCAAAATTGGTGACAGTAGTCTTTGCTGGAACGGTGCTTGCTGCTTGCAACGGCGTGTTGGAAAGCAGTGTGCCGAAGCATGAAAAGCCTGTTCCGGAATATCTGACCAAGAAGATGAAAACCAAGGGCATGAGCCTTGGCGCCCCCATCCTTCTGCGCATTTTCAAAGAAGAAAACGTGATGGAAGTCTGGAAGCAGGATCACACCAAGCGATATGCTCTTCTTAATTCCTATGAGATCTGTAAATGGTCAGGCAAACTTGGGCCGAAACATAAAGAAGGCGATCGTCAGGCACCTGAAGGTTTTTACCACGTTACGCCCGGATTGATGAACCCAAACTCAAGTTATCATCTATCGTTCAATATGGGTTTTCCCAATGCTTACGACCGGGCGAATGACCGTACTGGATCATATTTGATGATCCATGGCGCATGTTCTTCCGCCGGGTGTTATTCCATGACTGATGAATATGTGGAAGAAATTTACGCCATGGCCAGGGAAGCGTTCAAAGGTGGTCAAAAGGCATTTCAAATTCAGGCTTATCCATTCCGCATGACCGCGGAGAACCTGGCCCAAAAAGTAGGGCACCAGGATTTCGAATTCTGGAAAATGCTCAAAGAGGGCAGTGACCACTTTGAAGTAACCCGCAAACAACCGAAAGTAGATGTGTGTGAGAAACGTTATGTTTTCAATCGCTATGCGGATGAAGGCGAGCGATTCCAATCTCGTGCGATTTGCCCACCTGCAAAGATGCCGCGCAGTCTGGCACTTGCCTTCAATCAGAAGCAGGAGAAGGACCAGAGCGTTTTTGACAAAGTCCTTAAACGCAATGCATCGAATCTCTTTGTGAAACCTGAGGACAAGCCACGGATTGCGCAAGCATCTATTAAAGCGAGCCCAACTCAGGGTGCTTTGGGAATTCTCGAGCCAAAGCCGGTTGTTGCTGCAGTGCCTTTAAAGCCAGAGGCTGATGAATCCAACGACACGTCAACTGATAATGCAACAAAGGTGATTGTTGGGGAACAGGATGCAAACCCGATCAGTGCTGAAGTGAGTGCGCCGGATACAAGTGCTTCTCAACAAGCTGAAGGTCTGGAAAGGGAGACCCTCCCCAACACTGCGGTTCCAGAAAAGGCTAACCGGCCAACCGCAGCGACTGGTTCTTAGGGACAAAAAACCCGCTCAAAGGATGCAATCGATGAGCGGGTTCTTTCAATTTCGGGCCTATTTCAGTGCTTCAACTTTGGTCTTCAACTCTTCATCCAGAATTTCGAACTCGAACTTCTTGCGCGCATTCTGGGTCAGGTTGAAGTATTTCTCCCGTGCGACCATCTGACGGACCTGATCCTTGACATCGTCATAGGCGGGTGGAGGGGTAATTCTGGCTTCTTCTTTCAGGATGACATGCCAGCCAAACTGCGATTTAACCGGATCTGTTGTGTATTTGCCGTCTTCCAGAGCAAACGCAGCAGTTTCAAATTCGGGAACCATCTGGCCTTTTCCGAAGAAGCCCAAATCACCACCATTTGGGCCGCTGGGTCCGGTAGATTTGCTTTTTGCCAATTCAATGAAATCGGCTCCACCATCCAGCTCTGCAATAATTTCACGTGCTGCTTCTTCTGTTTCAACCAGAATGTGCCTGGCTTTAACCTCTTGAGACTCCGGGAAGTTTTTTATCTCAATATCGTAGCGTGTTTTGAGTTCATCGTCGGTGATGACATCAAGTGCCTGTTTTTGAAACAGCTCATTGTGCAGTGTGCGTGAGCGGGTGAATGCCATGCGTGCTTTAAAGTTTGGTGTTTGATCCAAGCCGGCTTCTTGTGCTGCAGCGGCGAGAAGCTTGATGTCAATCAAGGCATTCAGGATAGCAGCGCGCCTGTTTTCTGCGGGAGTTTGTGCAAATTGCTGAAGCATGTCCACTTCTGCCAGTGCAAGTTCCTGCTCTGTAATCTCAATGCCGTTCACTTTTGCAATGACTTTGACGCCTTCTGCTTCTTGCGCCATTGAAGGAAGTGACATGAACAAGGCTAAGCCTGCAGCAATTGCTGTCTTTTTCAACTGAATTGCGGTGCGGTGTTGAGCCATTGGAAACCTTTCAAATAAACTACAAATCAATTTTGACTTCGATGCCTGAACGAATTCGCGTCAGACTAACGTGCATGTGCCCGTGACTGACGTTGACATAGGCTATTGTCCCTCTTATCTGTCGATTGTTCGAACGTCCAGTTTTCTCGGCACACTTTTATGTAATGCGCTTGTTGGCGATTTACATCTCAAGGGTCTGGAAAAGTGAATAGAAATTCCATCATAGGGTTTACCCCCGTTGTCGTGAGGCCTCATGGGCATTTTTAGTGGCATAGCCAGCAAAATTTTTGGTTCAGCAAACGATCGCGAGCTGAAAGCGTTTTATCCTAAAGTTGAAGCAATCAATGCGCTGGAATCCGAAATGGTAGCGCTTTCTGATGAAGCTTTGCGCGGGAAAACGGATGAATTCCGCAAGATGCTTGATGACGGCACAAAGCTTGATGACCTTCTTGTTCCAGCCTTCGCGGTGGTTCGTGAAGCTGCGAAACGGTCCCTTGGTATGCGTCATTTCGATGTACAGCTTATTGGCGGCATGATTTTGAACGGCGGTAACATCTCGGAAATGCGTACGGGTGAGGGTAAGACCCTTGTCGCCACGCTTGCCACCTATCTTAATGCATTGCCCGGAAAAGGCGCTCACGTTGTGACGGTAAACGACTATCTTGCCCAGCGTGATGCTGAGTGGATGGGACAGGTTTACGGGTTCCTGGGAATGTCCACAGGCGTAATCATAGGTGGCATGGACGATTTGGCGCGTAAAGAAGCGTATAATTGTGACATTACTTATGGAACGAACAACGAGTTCGGCTTCGATTATCTTCGCGATAACATGAAGCATGAGTTGGCGGAAATGGTGCAGCGTGAGCATCATTTTGCCATTGTCGATGAAGTCGATTCAATTCTGGTCGACGAAGCGCGTACGCCTTTGATTATTTCCGGTCCGCTTGAAGACAAGTCAGATCTTTACACAACGATTGACGCCTTCATTCCAAACATAGCTGACGAAGACTTCGAGCTGGATGAAAAACAGCGCTCTGTGACCTTTACAGAAGAAGGCAATGAAAAGCTTGAAAACAATCTTCGCGAAGCCGGTCTTCTGAAGGGTGACTCCCTCTATGATATTGAGAATGTTTCGATTGTTCACCATGTGAATAACGCGCTAAAGGCGCACAAGCTTTTCACCAAAGACAAAGACTACATTGTTCGCAATGACGAGGTGGTAATTATTGACGAATTTACCGGACGCATGATGCCGGGTCGTCGCTATGGTGAAGGTCAGCATCAGGCACTGGAAGCAAAAGAAAAGGTTAGCATTCAGCCGGAAAACCAGACCCTCGCATCAGTAACGTTCCAGAACTATTTCCGCATGTATGACAAACTGTCAGGCATGACGGGTACTGCGATGACCGAGGCTGAAGAGTTTGCCAATATTTACGGCCTGAACGTTGTGGAAGTTCCTACCAATCTTCCGGTGGCGCGTATTGACGATGACGATGAAGTTTATCGTACGTTTGAAGAAAAATACCGGGCGATTGGGGCTCTCATTCAGGAATGCCGTGATCGTAGGCAGCCTATCTTGGTCGGGACGACTTCAATTGAGAAATCCGAGTATCTGGCAGAAATCTTGAAGAAGAACGGTCTGAAGGATTTTCAGATCCTGAACGCTCGCCATCATGAGCAGGAAGCGCAGATTATTGCGGCAGCCGGCGTTCCTGGTGCGGTCACGATCGCGACCAATATGGCAGGTCGTGGTACCGATATTCAGCTTGGCGGTAATTTCGAGATGCGTTGTGCGCTGGACATTCCGGAAGATGCTGATGAAAAGACGCGCGAAGACATGGAAACGAAAATTCGCGAGGAGATTGAAACCCTGAAGGCAGAAGCTAAGGCTGCAGGCGGGCTTTATGTCATCGGAACTGAACGGCACGAAAGTCGCCGGATTGATAATCAGTTGCGGGGCCGTTCAGGCCGGCAGGGTGATCCGGGGCACTCGAAATTCTTCCTCTCGTTGCAAGATGATCTGATGCGGATATTTGGTTCAGATCGCATGGATGGCATGCTGCAAAAGCTTGGTCTGAAAGAAGATGAAGCCATTGTTCACCCATGGATCAACAAGGCATTGGAGCGTGCCCAGAAAAAGGTCGAATCCCGCAACTTTGATATTCGGAAAAACCTTCTGAAATTCGATGATGTGATGAATGATCAGCGTAAGGTGGTATTTGACCAACGCAAGGATTTGATGCGCGGTGAAGACCTGTCTGAAACTATCACTGATATGCGTCACGAGTTGATTGAAGATCTTGTGGCAAGACACATCCCTGAAAAAGCATATCCAGAACAATGGGATACGATCAATTTGCAGCAGGATGTGATGCAGTTCCTCAATCTCGATTTGCCTATCGTTGAGTGGGCAAATGAAGACGGCATTGATGAAGAGCAGATCATTGAACGCTTAACTGATGCTGCGGACGAGTTTTATGAAGAAAAAGTTGCACGGTTTGAGGATGCCGAAGAGGGTATCTCCAAGATGGTGGAAAAGCAGTTTATGCTGAATTCCCTGGATTCATTGTGGCGCGAACATCTTGCAGCCCTCGATCATCTTCGCTCGGTTGTTGGCTTCCGAGGTTATGCCCAACGTGATCCGCTTCAGGAATACAAGTCTGAAAGTTTCGAATTGTTTGAAGGGCTTTTGTCGAACCTTAGACAGGCTGTCACCGCGCAGATGATGCGCGTTGAACTGGTCAACCAGGATGAGATGCCGCTGGGTGGCATGGGTGATATGAGTGGTGCGCCTGAAGGCCCGACAACCGCGTTTGGTGATCCGCTACCGTTTGTTGATGAAGAAACCATTGCAAGCTGGGGGAAAGTTGGACGAAACCAGCCGTGTCCTTGTGGATCCGGCCTCAAGTACAAGCATTGCCACGGTCAATTCATTTAGGTCTGCAACATAGGGATGGAAGCAAATGAAAGTCTCTCCACTTGCTCCAAAACTTTACCCGGAACTTCCGCCGCTCAAAGGTGTCGCCCTTGCGGCAATTGAAGCGGGTATCAAATATGTTGGCCGAAAAGACCTTTGTCTGATCAGATTTGACAAACCGGCTGAAATTGCTGGTGTTTTCACGACTTCCAAATGCCCGTCTGCACCGGTTGACTGGTGTCGGAAACATCTTTCAAAGGGTAAGGCCAATGCCATTCTGGTCAACTCCGGCAATGCAAATGCATTCACCGGCAAGAAAGGCGCTGATGCTGTAATTCTGTCCGCAAAGGCAGTCGGCGCGGTGCTTGGCTGCTCTCCGAAAACGGTGTTTCTTGCCTCAACGGGTGTCATTGGCGAGCCTCTCGATGCAAGCGGGTTTGAAGAGAAAGTCCGCATGACTGAAGCGGTTCTTTCAGAAGACAAGTGGCATGAGGCAGCGCAAGCGATCATGACCACGGATACCTATCCCAAACTCGCAACGCGCAGTTTTGAAATAGAGGGTAAGACTTACAGCCTCAATGGCATTGCTAAGGGATCGGGCATGATTGCGCCTGACATGGCAACCATGCTGGCATTTCTTGTGACCGACTTGCCAGTCGACAATAAAGTGCTTCAAAAACTTTTGTCGCGGAATACGAAAAACACCTTCAATGCGGTGACGGTTGATAGTGATACATCCACCAGCGATACGGTGTTGCTGGCTTCTTGTGGAGAAGGCAAGAAAATTACAGAAGCAGGCGACGCGCGCCTGAAAGTGTTCAAATCTGCACTTGAAGAAGTGATGCACGAACTCTCCATGTTGCTTGTCCGTGATGGCGAAGGGGCAACCAAACAAGTTGGAATAACGGTAACGGGTGCAAAAAATAAGCGCTCTGCCCGGAGAATAGCGCTTGCAATCGCCAATTCTCCGCTGGTCAAAACCGCAATCGCCGGAGAGGATGCCAATTGGGGGCGCATCGTCATGGCGGTCGGTAAAGCCGGCGAGCCCGCCGATCGCGACAAGTTGGAGATCCGGTTCGGGGATGTGGTTGTGGCGCGTGAAGGTGAGCGTGTGCCAGACTACAATGAAGAAGACGCATCAAAGATCATGAAGAATGACGAGATCGAGATTTATGTCGATTTGGGTCTCGGCAATGGTTCGGCAAAAGTCTGGACGTGTGATCTGACCAAAGAGTATGTGGCGATAAACGGCGACTATCGTAGCTGAGTGCATTTTGACAAACACGGCCACCCAGAAAGAGGATGAAATGATGCAGTTCTTGGCTCAGGTGCGCAGGCTTGAGGCTGTCAGTTTTCGCTCATTCCCGTCCACTTCCACACACTATGACGGCACTTGGGCTTTGCGCTTGACTGCTGGACATCCAGCCAAACGCCTTAATTCGGTAAATCCTTTGGACCCTTCCGACCATGCATTTGTGGATGCGCGGCTCGAACTGGCAAAACGACGTTTTGAGAGCTTTGGTCGACCCCTGGTGTTTCGTCAGTCGCCGCTCGCGCCTCGTGAGTTAGAATCGCTTCTTGATGATCGCGGCTGGATACGATTTGATGAGAGCATTGTCATGATGCTGGATCTGAAGGCGGTCGATCTTTCTAACGCTCAAGACTATGTGCCGATCAAGGATATCGGCTACTGGGTCGACAGCTTTCTTGAATTGTCAGATGAGGCAAAAAACACGAAGCCAGGCCTGTTTGAGGTAATTTCATCCATAAAACCGAATTCAGGGCTTTTTGTAAAAAGCGTCGGTGATGAGCGTGTTGCTGCCGTCAGATGCGTCCATGACAACGACCTTGCCGGGATTTTTGATCTCGTGACTGGAAGGGGTTTTCAACGTCAGGGTCATGCCCGTAGCCTTGTGCTGAGCGCGTTGAAATGGGCCAAGATTTCAGGCGCGCGCCACGCCTGGTTGCAGGTCGTCGCAGAAAATGCATCAGCTAGGGAACTTTATACCAGTATCGGATTTCGTGAGTTGTATCGTTACAGCTACCGTATGGCTCCGGCAGGAAGTTAGAGCATCATGTCAAAACCTGTGATCCTTGTGAGTGCCTGCGCATTGGTTGATGCGGACAACAGAATTCTCATCGCGCAACGGCCCGAAGGTAAATCCATGGCTGGGCTTTGGGAATTTCCGGGCGGCAAGCTTGAGCCAGGTGAAAGCCCTGAGGAGACCTTGATACGCGAGCTCGAAGAAGAACTAGGGGTTAAAACATGGGAAAGTTGTCTGGCACCGTTGAGTTTTGCCAGTTATCCCTATGATGACTTTCACCTTTTGATGCCGCTATTCATTTGTAGAAAGTGGGAAGGATATCCTCAGGCCCGTGAAGGCCAGAACCTGAAATGGGTAAGGGCCGGTGCGTTGCGAGAATATCCGATGCCGCCAGCGGATGAGCCACTGATTCCAGCGTTAATGGATATTTTATAGTTTTGTTCCATTTTTAACGATTATAGCGCGACCGTGGTGGGCATGGCGCGAAATTTTCGGGGAAATGATATGAAACTTGTCAATGAAATTCTTGGATTCCTGCTTCCGCAACGTACAGGTCATACATTTCAGTTTGCGGTATTCTTGAGTGGGGTCGCAATTCTGTTCGCTCTGTTCGGCGTACCTTTGTTAGATAAAGCGGCTGAAGAATATGCGGAAAACAGAGGTTTTGGGATCGACCGTGTGATCACAAGTTCGGTTGAGAAACTCGAACGCACAACCGTTAGGAGAAGCGTGCTTGACAAGTAATATTGACTAGCTCACTTTCCTTACAATTTGATCTTTCTCGTATACGGAATTTTTGCCCAAGTTATTAACTCGGGCTTTAAGCGTTACCCTTAGTTTGTCTGTATTGGCAGATTCGAAGGAAAAGAGTTGTGGGCAATATGATTGCGAAATTTTTGAGAGACGAGAGCGGAGCGACCGCCATTGAATACGGTCTTATTGCTGCTCTTGTTGCCGTGGCTACAATTGGCGGTATGCAAGCTTTGGGCTCTGCAAATCTCAATATGTACAATGACCTTGAAACAACCATTCTTGGTGCAGGTGTTGGCGGCTGATACTTTCAGGCCGCGTTCACTATTTTTCCAAGAAATCGGACAGCGAAGCTTTAGCAGATCCGGGCTTCAAGGGCTTTTGTTGGGATGCATGTGGCGCCCAACCGGACAGAAATACAATTTCTGCTGTAACGCGGATTTTTCCATCAGCATCTGAAAATCTCTCAAAATAAATTTCTTCGCAACGTTTGAACAGTTTTCGTGACGCATATGGCTGTTTTGAAGCCAATGATCTCGTCGCAGCCATTGCCCTCAAGTCTCCGGCGAGAGATTTCAACGAACTGTAACGAATGGTATAGTGTTCACTGTCGACAACCGGGAGTGCAAACCCGGCGCGTTGAAGCAGATTGCCATATTGGCGAACTTCTCCAAAAGGTTCTATCCGTAGCGATACATTGCCAGTCAATTCAGACTCAGCCGCAATAATGCATTCTCTGAGTTCTTTTAGCGTCTGATCTCCTGGCAAGGCAGCAAGGAAAAGGCCATCAGGTGCAAGTGACCTTCTTATTTGAGACAACATACCCGGCAAATCATTCATCCAATGAAGCCCGAATATACTTGTAATCAAGTTTTGGCTCTCCGGGTCAATTGGAATGCCTTTTTGCTCATCCCAACTTTGATTTTGGCTCTGGAATTGGTCATCATATCTTCCAACCGCCAAAAGGTCGCCAAAAGCAGCAATATTCTTGACGTTCGGTGCGTTGGATAATTTTTCCTGCATGTGCCCGAAAAGACTGAACAAATCCAGAGCATTATCGAATTGACGATTGACCACAGACAGGCGTTCAGCAATTACCTCGGACGCAAGTTCCGCCAAAAAACCTGCATCATCCTTGTTAATCTTCCTTGCGCGAGCAATGATCGCCTTCCTGCGTTCGTTGCTGAACAATTGCTTAGGACTCGTCTTTTCCATGCAATGTGATTAGACTTTTTGAATGGACGTTTCCACGGCTATTTCGAGCATCGGTCAAAAACTCGCAAGGCACTCGCGTTTGCTGGCAGATATTGTTGTCCCACCGACATGTTTGACCTGCGACGCATTCGTTTCGGAACAGGGGGGATGTTGTGCAACCTGTTGGCAGCAGCTCCGGTTTGTTTCCAAACCGTTCTGCCCGGTTTTGGGAACGCCTCACTCTGTTGATCTGGGCGAAAACATCCATTGTGCAGAGGCTTTAGCTGATCCACCGCCTTTCACACGGTTACGTTCAGTGGTGCTTTATGACAAGCTCGCCCGGCAACTGATATCTTCCCTTAAATATGGAGATCGCACTGATCTTGGTCCTTGGCTTGCTGAGTGGATGCGCGCAGCTGGAAATGAACTGATTGAAGATGCAGATTTGATTGTGCCGGTTCCTCTCCATAACAAACGCCTGTTGGCACGCCGTTTCAACCAATCGGCCGAATTGGCCAGACCTCTGGCGAAATTGTCTGATGTCCCGTTCAAACCCAAGGCTCTTGTCCGCAAAAAACATACTCAAAGACAAGTTGGATTGACGCAAAGCCAACGGGAACGAAATCTTTCAGGCGCCTTTATTGTGCCGGAAGAGAAAAAGATTGAAGTGGCCGGAAAGACTGTCTTGCTTGTAGATGATGTTTATACAACCGGTGCCACAGCGAAAGCTGCAACCCGTGCTTTGTTGCGTTCCGGAGCCGATCACGTTGACGTGTTGGTGTTCGCAAAGGTTGAAACAGAACTCCTTTAATCTCTATATACGGAGCAGTTTAATCGGAGGCTGTAATGTCTGAAGTTGTAATTTATACGCGAAAAATGTGCGGCTATTGCAGTGCCGCAAAGTCATTGCTCAAGTCGAAAGGTGTGAAGTTTACCGAACACGACGGAACCTTTGACCAAAGAGTTCGAGCAGAGATGGTCCAAAAGTCAAATGGTGGGCGAACATTCCCGCAGATTTTTATCGGCAAGACCCATGTCGGTGGATGCGATGAACTGCATGCTCTCGACAGGGCGGGCAAGCTCGATCCACTATTGAAAGCCAGCTGACTATGAAGGTCGCTGCTGTTCAAATGCGTTCAAAGGGAACAATTGAGAGCAATTGTGCCGACTTTGAGCAATTTGTCCGGGAAGCAGCGGCAGCCGGTGCTGAATATATTCAGACACCTGAGATGACAGGTGTTTTGCAAAGGTCGCGCCGTAACCTGTTTTCCCAGATCAAATCGCAGGATGAGGATCCGTTGGTCCGATTGGCATCAACGCTCTCGGCGGAACTTGGAATATGGTTGCATGTTGGAAGTCACGCAATACGCCTTGGCGAGGAAAAAGCTGCCAACCGTGCTTTCTTTTTTGGACCAGACGGAACGCTGATTGCGACTTACGACAAGATACACATGTTCGATGTTGATTTGGAAAACGGCGAAAGCTGGCGGGAATCCAATGTGTATCAACCCGGTGAGAAAACCAAACTGGTCAGAGCAGGTGAAGCACATGTTGGTTTGTCCATCTGCTACGATATTCGTTTTCCCGATATCTATAGGCAACAGGCTCTGGCAGGGGCAGAAATTCTTACTGCACCTTCGTCATTCACAAGGCAGACAGGCTATGCTCATTGGCATATCCTGATGCGTTCGCGCGCGATCGAAAACGGTGCTTTCATGGTGTCGGCAGCGCAAGGTGGTGATCATGAAGATGGAAGACAAACTTTCGGACATTCGCTGATTATCGATCCATGGGGCAAGGTTTTGGCGGAAAAACCGGACGAAGAGCCCGGCATCATTTTCGCCGAACTTGACCTGAACAGCGTGGCGCAAGCCCGAAGGAAAATCCCAAGTCTTGCCAATTCAAGGGATTTTGTGCTTGAAGATGCCACCCTTGAAACTGGTTCAATAAATGAGGCGGCTGAGTGATAAAATATGCTCTAATCTGTGATCAGGCTCACGAGTTTGAAGCGTGGTTCGGGTCAAGTGACGATTATGACAAGCAGCGCAAACGCGGGTTTGTGGATTGTCCGGTGTGCGGTTCCAACAAGGTTGAAAAAATGTTGATGGCGCCAGGTGTGTCAGGCACCAAGAAGACCGGTAGTGCGGACGTGCCAATGACTACCATGCCTCAAATGCCTGCTGAAATGGTGGAAAAGCTGCGCGAGATTAAACAACATGTCGAAGCGAATTCCGAAAATGTTGGCGACAAGTTTCCCGAAGAAGCACGAAAAATTCATTACGGCGAGTCAGAAGCGCGCGGGATATACGGTAAGGCGAGTGTAGAAGAAGCTGCCAGCCTTGTGGAAGAGGGCGTTGGAGTCATGCCGATTCCTGAGTTGCCGGAAGATAAAAATTGAAGGCTGTTTTTCCTAGCCTTTTAATGGACCAGATCAAGCCTCGCGGGCGCGTAGCAAATCTTTTGATAACTTGCTGTGATCAAAAGCACTGATCGCAAATTTCTCCATATATTACATTTCATGCAAGGGGCATTTTCATGTGTGGAGAATATTATGTCTATACTCAAAATTCTTAAAGCTACTACCGTGGCAGTTTTAGCCACAACCAGTGTTGCTTCAGCGGCACAAGATTGTTTTCATTTTGATCTGCGACCGGGTGATAGCCCTTGGCGGGGTGGTGAGTTCATCCTTGCTGGTGACCAAATTCAAATGATCGTTGAACCTGGACCTATTACACGACCGAATGGTTCGCAAACACAAGGCGGCCCTGAGTATCGTGTAGTACCATCGCGTTGTGATCTCGCAGCAGATACTGTGTACACCCAGAACTCTAACCTGAATTTCTTCTTCAACTCGAACGCTGGGCCGATCACCGAGATCAGCGTCAACGTTTGTGACTTCGGCGGATATGAGAACGTGTCTGGTATCGTCAAGGAGATCAAGTTTGTGGGCGACCTTCCAAAGGTTGACGGTGCCAATCTGCCGACGCCTAACGGTTCAGATATTCTTGTGAATGTGGTTGAAAAACCCATTAATGGTGGCCGAATTGCAAAACTAAAGTTTAGCGGAAAAGATATCCGCGAACTTGCTGTCGGTGGCCAGGAGTTATTCATCAACTCAATTTGTGTTGGTACCAAAAAGTAAAACATTTATTGAAAGAGGCAGGCTTTGACCTGCCTCTTTCCGGTATCTGGTTTTGTGTGGTATCTCGCGATTTGTAGATAGAGATGACCATGCATCGTTCTTTAAACGTGCAGATCAGGCGCTATATCAGGCAAAGAACTCGGGCCGAAATCAGGTAGCTGTCATGGCCCTTATGAACATCGGTAATCTCAACGACGGCACTGCCTGACTCAAGCCAGCCTTTTTGCCAACACCATGTAGTTCACATCCATATCTCGTGACTTGTTCCAGCGGTCCTGGAAGACGTTGTAAAAGACGCCAGTCTGGTCAATCACTGACATGCCTTCAGCTACCATGGGCGCTTCCATTTCTTCTGGTCGAACAAGTTTCTCGTATTGATGCGTGCCTTTCGGCAGCCAACGGAGGACATTCTCTGCCATGAAGATTGCCAGCATGTTTGCTTTTGCTGTCCGATTGATTGTGGCGCAAAACATCAGCCCGCCCGGCTTCACCATCCGCGCACAGGACGACATGAACAGGTTTACATCCGCGACGTGTTCGACAACTTCCATATTGAGTATGATGTCAAATTTCTCTCCAACAGCCTCCAGTGCTTCTGAGGTTTCAGCACGATAGTCGATTTCAAGACCAGATTGGGCTGCGTGAATTTTGGCGATTTCAATGTTTGTTTCTGATGCATCCGCGCCCAACACATCCGCTCCCAGACGCGCCATGGGTTCCGACAGCAAGCCGCCACCACAGCCAATATCCAGCAAGCGCAACCCCTTGAATGCTTTTGGATCGTTCACGTCACGATCAAAATTTTCGCAGACTTTTTCCTTGATATATTGCAGCCGCACGGGATTGAACTTGTGGAGCGGCTTGAATTTACCGGACGGGTTCCACCATTCCGCAGCCATGGCGGTGAATTTGTCCACCTCAGTTGTATCAATAGTGGTATTTGCTGTGTTGGTCATGCTTGGTTCCTTCACCTGTACAGGTCGTGCATGTCATGTCCCAAGTCAAGATGGGGTGCTTGCGGCATTGTGTATTTTCGGCTATGACCCCGGCATTGCTCCGCATCGTCCGGAGCTTCTTTGTTTTCTGAGATCACGGCAGGAAGATCATTGGCCCGATTGGTTATGAAATTCGGTGGCACTTCGGTTGCGGATATTGACCGTATTCGCAATGTTGCGCGCCATGTAAAGCGGGAAGTTGAAGCCGGAAATGAGGTGGCGGTTGTTGTTTCCGCCATGTCGGGAAAAACCAATGAGCTGGTCAACTGGACGAAGGAAATTTCTCCAATCCATGACGCTCGCGAATACGATGCAGTTGTCGCCTCGGGTGAGCAGGTGACATCAGGATTGCTGGCAATGGCTTTGCAATCCATGGGAGTGGATGCGCGTTCCTGGCAGGGGTGGCAAATTCCGCTTAAAACAGACAATGCTCATGGCGCTGCGCGGATTGAGGACATTGAATCGGCTCTCCTGATAGAACGGATTTCTGGCGGGCAGGTAGCAGTGGTTGCCGGGTTCCAGGGTATTGGTCCCGACAATCGTATTGCAACGCTCGGTCGGGGTGGTTCTGACACATCAGCGGTTGCCATTGCTGCTGCGATCAATGCGGACCGTTGCGATATTTATACGGATGTGGATGGTGTCTATACGACTGACCCCCGCATTGAGCCGCGCGCCGCTCGAATGGAAAAAATTTCATTTGAAGAAATGCTGGAAATGGCATCTCTCGGTGCGAAAGTGCTTCAAGTGCGGTCGGTCGAAATGGCCATGGTGCATGGGGTTCGAACCTTTGTTCGTTCGAGTTTTGATGATCCGGAAAGTATCAATTCCAAAGCAGGGTCCAATGATCCTGTTGGTACGCTGATTTGTGATGAGGATGAGATCGTGGAAAGAGAAGTTGTAACGGGCATTGCCTACTCGAAAGACGAAGCGCAAATCTCCCTTCGCAGGGTTCCGGACAGACCGGGAATATCAGCGGCCATTTTTGGTCCGTTGGCGGATGCGCATATCAATGTGGACATGATCGTTCAAAGCGTTTCTGAAGATGGGTCGAAAACAGACATGACGTTTACGATTCCTGAAACTGACGCGCAAAAAGCTGTTGAAGTCTTGGAAACGCAGAAAGAGGCAATCGGATTCGAGAATATTCAAAGTGATACCGGCCTTTCAAAAATTTCTGTGATTGGCATTGGTATGCGGAGCCATGCCGGTGTGGCTTCGACAGCGTTTTCGGCGCTTGCGGAAAAGAATATCAACATTCGGGCAATCACAACTTCTGAGATCAAGTTCTCCTTGTTGATCGATGCTGACTACACAGAATTGGCGGTTCGTACGCTTCATGCGGTTTATGGGTTGAACAAGTAATCAATCCCAATTTCTGGCCTCAGATTTGGTGTGAGGCGTCAAAAATGGTAGAAACACAAGATGCGACTCGACATTAAAGGTCCAAGCGCACTGTTGCGCCGGTTGCGGTCTGTTATGGCGGAACCGCTCGAACCACAGACGCGTCTTGATACCATTGTCCGAGATATTGCAGCCAGTGTGGATGCTGAAGTGTGTTCTGCCTACATTCTGCGAGCAGACGGATTGCTTGAGCTTTACGCTACACAGGGATTGAAACCAGAATCGGTGCATGTATCGGTTTTGCGTGTTGGTCAGGGTCTGGTCGGTACCATTGCCGCAAGTGCGAGGCCACTTAACCTCAGTGAAGCCCAGAAACATCCGGCATTTGCCTACCTGCCTGAAACCGGGGAAGAAATTTACAATGCCTTCCTCGGGGTTCCGATTTTACGGGCAGGACGGGTATTGGGTGTTCTTGTTGTCCAGAACAAGACAAACCGGGTCTATACCGAAGCGGAAGTTGAAGCGCTTGAAACCACTGCGATGGTTTTGGCGGAACTCATTGCGACCGGAGAACTGGAAGGACTTTCAAGCAAGGACGTTACCCTTGATCTGAGCCGTCCGCTTCAATTAAATGGCATTCCGCTCTCAGACGGGATTGGCCTTGGATATGTCATTCTGCATCAGCCGAGAGTGGTTGTTACCAATCTGTTTAATGAGACGGTTGACGATGAACTGCAGCGGTTACGGGATGCGTTGCTCAAGGTTCAAGTCTCCATCGATGTGCTGTTCAAAAGTGGTAGTGTTGCCAGTGAAGGAGAACATCGAGATGTCCTTGAAGCCTATCGTATGTTTGCGCATGACCGGGGTTGGAACCGGCGGATGGAAGAGGCTATCCGAGCTGGCTTGAGCGCGGAAGCAGCGGTTGAGAAAGTCCAGAGCGATAATCGTGCTCGAATGATGCGCATTCCGGATCCCTACCTGCGGGAGCGATTGAACGACTTCGATGATCTTGCAAATCGCCTGTTGCGTGAACTTATGGGTACTTCTCTTGATCCAAAAGACGCTGGTATTGAAGGCGACCATATCATCGTGGCGCGTTCCATGGGTGCTGCTGAACTGCTGGATTATAACTCTGATCGATTGCGGGGGCTTGTACTTGAGGAAGCCGCTCCGACCTCACATGTCGTCATTGTTGCCAGGGCGCTTGGCATCCCTGTTATTGGGCAATTAAGCGACATTGTAGACAATGCTGAAAACGGCAATGCGATTATTGTCGACAGTGACGAGGGCATTGTATCGCTTCGCCCGCCGCTTGATGTGGAAGCGGCTTATGCTGGGAAGATAAAGTTTCGAGCAGGACGTCAGGCCCAATATGCCAAGCTTCGGGACAAGCCTTCCATCAGCAAGGATGGCGTTCCCGTATCGCTGAACATGAATGCTGGCCTGCTTATGGATTTACCGCAGCTCGAACAATCCGGTGCTGAGGGAATTGGCCTGTACAGAACTGAACTTCAGTTCATGGTGTCATCCAGCCTGCCAAGACCGGGTGAACAGGAGGAGCTTTATCGCAAGGTTCTTGATGATGCTGGCGATCATCCGGTTACTTTCCGGACCCTGGATATTGGTGGTGACAAGGTGCTTCCGTATCTCAAGACGATCCATGAGGAAAATCCGGCACTCGGCTGGCGTGCCATTCGTCTTTCTTTGGACCGACCCGCATTGCTGCGCCCCCAGGTTCGCGCATTGCTCAAAGCCGCAGCAGGTCGACGGTTGCGCATGATGTTGCCACTGGTTTCTGAAGTGAGCGAACTGGAACAGGTTAAAGGCCTGATAAAACGCGAAGTGGAAATGCAGACACGTTTTGGCCATGAGATGCCTACATGTTTGGAACTTGGTTGTATGCTTGAAGTGCCAAGCCTCCTTTATCAGTTGGATGAGTTAATGGCCGCCGCTGACTTCGTTTCTGTCGGCTCCAATGATCTGTTCCAATTCATTATGGCTTCTGATCGGGGCAATCCACGCGTTGCAGGCAGGTTCAGTCCGATGAGTAAGCCGTTTTTGCGAGTGCTCAAATCCATTCTGGACAAAGGCATACAAACCGGAACTCCCGTCCATCTATGCGGCGAGATTGCCGGTAGACCCCTGTCTGCGATGGCATTGCTGGGTTTGGGGTTCCGATCCATATCCATGTCATCGGCCGCAATTGGTCCGGTCAAGGCCATGCTTCTTGAGCTTGATATTGGTGAACTTGAAAATGCCCTTCATTCAGCGCTGGCGGCAACAAGTGATGATACAACCATCATGGAACTGCTGACAGATTTTGCGGACCGTCATGGTATTCCATATTAGGCGATACCTTGACTGTTCTATTTGCTTGATAAATCTGTAATTCCGTATATCCAACTTACCCATGATCGTAGATGAAAAATTAAGCCAGATGCTGGCGCGGCACGCTGCTATTGAATCGGAAATGGCAGATGGACCTGATCCCGAACAATATGTTCGACTTGCTTCCGAACATTCGGAACTGACCCCCGTGGTTGAAAAAATTCGCGAGTTCCAGGAAGCGAAATCCAACCTCGAAGGTGCAGAGGAGTTGCTGGCGGACAGCGAAACCGACGCGGAGATGCGGGAACTCGCTGAGCTTGAACGTGAGGAAGCAAAGGAAACGATTGCCGCTTGTGAAGAGCAGCTGAAAGTGCTGCTGCTGCCAAAAGATGCAGCGGATGACAAAAGTGCGATCCTTGAAATTCGTGCTGGCACCGGCGGATCGGAAGCCGCTCTGTTTGCCGGTGATCTGTTTCGCATGTACGAGCGTCACGCTGCAGAAAAAGGCTGGAAAGTCGAAATCATGTCCGAAAGTGCGGGCGATGTCGGCGGCTACAAGGAAATCATTGCTTCAGTGAATGGACGTGGTGTCTTTGCGAGACTTAAGTTTGAGTCTGGTGTGCACCGTGTACAGCGTGTCCCGGAAACAGAATCTGGTGGCCGTGTTCATACCTCAGCTGCAACCGTGGCGGTGCTTCCTGAAGCGGAAGATATTGATATTGAAATCCGCAACGAAGATATTCGCATTGATACTATGCGTGCTTCAGGCGCTGGAGGTCAGCATGTTAACACAACCGATTCTGCAGTGCGGATAACCCATTTGCCCTCAGGCATCGTTGTGACTTCCTCGGAGAAATCGCAGCATCAAAACAGGGCTTTTGCCATGAAAGCCCTTCGGGCAAAGCTTTTTGATATGGAAAGAACAAAGGCCGCGCAAGAACGAGCCGATGCCCGCAAAGGTCAGGTTGGCAGTGGTGACAGGTCCGAGCGAATCCGGACTTATAACTTCCCGCAAGGTCGCATGACTGATCACCGCATCAATCTCACGCTTTACAAGCTGGACCGCTTGATCATGGGAGAAGGATTGGATGAAGTGATTGACGCCTTGATCACAGATTTTCAGGCGAGCCAATTGGCGGCCATGGAAGAAGATGCCTGATCGGCCAAGCTTTGCTGAATTACTGTTGTCAGCAGTAAATGCGTTTGACTATGCGGGAGTTGATACGCCCCAGTTGGATGCAAGATTGTTATTGTCACATGCAGCCGGGATCACTCATGCAGAGTTCATTTCTCGTACTCATGACTTGGTGGATGAAGCGATCCAAGACCGATTTTCGGACTATGTTTCCCGCCGGCTGGCGTCTGAACCAGTCCACCGTATTACCGGATCACGAGAGTTCTATGGCCGTGAATTTGAACTAGGTCCGGGATCGCTTGTTCCCAGACCGGATACAGAGACACTCGTCGATATCGTGGTTGGGACGATTTCAGATAAGTCACAACCATTGAAGATCTTGGATTTGGGTACTGGCAGTGGTGCAATTGCGGTGACACTCGCCTGCGAACTTCCGGCTGTAAATGTTGTTGCGGTGGACATATCTGAAAATGCGTTACTCGATTGTGCAGCAAACGCTTCGCGACTGGGTGTTGAAAATCGTGTGCATACCCTTCAATCGAATATGTTCGAAAATGTTGAGGGGGTGTTCGATCTGATCGTTTCAAATCCTCCCTACATCCCGACTGGTGACCTTGACAGATTAGCGCCCGAAGTCAGGCAACATGACCCTCTTGGAGCGCTTGATGGTGGTGTGGTTGGGCTCGATTTTTATCGTCTGATTTTTAGCGAAGCGAGGGAGCATATCAATGCGAAAGGGCATTTGGTGATGGAATTTGGAATTGACCAATCCGATCAGATGAAATCCCTGGCGCGAAAACATGGCTGGCGCGACATCATTATTCGCAACGATCTTGCCGGTATTCCACGCGTATTAATGGCAAACTCTTAACGAAACAGCGTTTTATGTCCTGTTAATGGAAAATGACGAATTTCATTTTTGGGCTTGGATTCTGTCGAATAAACCGCTAACAATTACCTGGAGCGATGAAGAAGGCACAGAGTGCGATTCGCTTAATATCCGTCCAAACACAATGATCATGAGACTGAGGGGCAGGGCGGTACTGTTTCGAAAACAAAATCGAGAATGCATGCGCAAGATGCGCGTTCAGAAAGCAAGTAACAATCATTTCCGAATGTGAACATAGTAGGTAGTTGATGAGACAATCACACCAGAAGTCACGGTCAAGAGGCCGTGGGCGTAAACCTCAAAATCCGCTTTCGCGCAACTATGAGAGTAATGGTCCGGACGTAAAGATTCGTGGCAATGCTTCACATATCGCCGAAAAATACACGACACTGGCGCGCGATGCCCAATCAAATGGCGACAGTGTGATGGCGGAAAACTATTTTCAACATGCTGAGCATTACAATCGGATCGTGGCCGCGGCTCAGGCGCAACGTGCGGAAGAACAGGCGCAACGCGAAGAGCAGATGGCTCAACAACAGGCCAATGGCCGGGGTCCCCAACCGGATGTTGAAGAGTCGAATGAAGCGAAACCGGAAACAACAGACGAAAATTCTGGTGCTGAAACAGCTTCTGCTGAGAATGACGAGCCTCAGGCAAAGCCTCAAAAAAGTGGCCGCGGCAGACGTCCTCGCAAGTCAGCGAATGCTGAAAGCAATGGTGAGAGCAACGGCGCAGATGCCCAAGCCTCTGAAGTAGAAGCCTCCGAGGCCGAAAAGGCAGCCGATGTTCCAGTAGAGGCAATTTCTGAGGATGCTTCCAAACTGCCAGGAAGCATTACTGGTGGTTTTTTGGGCGATGACGCCTGATCCAGATTTGGTTTCAAACTACCCTCTTTAACTGACGCTTTTTAATTCCCATATCTATCCTGAAAGGTTCGCCGCAATCGGGAGCCTTATCCGAACCGTTTCTCCATGCTGCAAATGCGGGTGGTGAACATAAAGGAGACAAGATATGGATTTGGAAAAATATACAGATCGGATGAAAGGATTCATCCAATCGGCTCAAACGCTTGCCCTTTCTGCCGGGCATCAGCAGTTTCTTCCTGAACACTTACTCAAAGTATTGTTGGATGACCGTGAGGGTCTTTGCTCGGGATTGATTGACCGTGCTGGCGGCGATTCCAAGCTTGTGCACCGTGAAGTTGAGCGTTCGCTCGATGGTCAGCCAAAGGTGAAGGGTGGAAACGGGCAACTCTATATGTCACCTGCCTTGGCGAAGGTTTTTGCCACTGCCGAAAAGGCTGCTGAAAAAGCAGGAGATTCTTATGTCACCGTAGAGCGGATGCTGCTCGCACTTGCGATCGAAAGCGGTGCCGATACATCGAAACACCTCAATAAAGGGGGTGTGGATGCCAAGTCTCTCAATGGGGTTGTCGAAGAAATGAGAAAAGGCAGAACGGCTGACTCCTCAAATGCTGAAGCGGCATATGATGCTCTCAAGAAATATGCGCAGGATTTGACGCAAGATGCGCGCGATGGGCGTCTTGATCCGGTCATAGGACGCGATGAAGAAATCCGGCGTTCCATCCAGGTTCTTTCTCGTCGAACCAAAAACAATCCGGTTCTGATTGGTGAACCAGGCGTCGGCAAAACTGCGATCGCTGAAGGTCTCGCATTGCGTATTGTCAACGGTGATGTGCCGGAATCCCTGAAGGACAAATCTTTGCTCGCGCTTGACATGGGTGCGCTAATCGCCGGCGCAAAATATCGGGGTGAATTCGAGGAGCGGTTGAAGTCGGTGCTCAACGAAGTTCAGTCAGCAGATGGTAAAATCGTCTTGTTCATTGACGAGATGCATACGCTCGTGGGTGCGGGAAAGGGGGATGGGGCAATGGACGCTTCAAACCTTTTGAAACCCGCATTGGCGCGAGGTGAATTGCATTGTGTTGGCGCAACAACATTGGATGAATATCGCAAGCATGTGGAAAAAGATGCAGCGCTTGCGCGGCGTTTCCAACCAGTCTTCGTGAACGAACCGGATGTGGCTGATACGATTTCCATCCTTCGCGGGATCAAGGAAAAATACGAGTTGCACCACGGCATTCGAATTTCGGACTCTGCGCTTGTGGCGGCTGCCAATCTTTCCAATCGTTACATCACCGACCGGTTCCTTCCGGACAAAGCGATTGATTTGATGGATGAGGCTGCGTCACGCATTCGCATGCAGGTAGACTCAAAGCCGGAAGAGCTTGATGAGTTGGATCGTCGTTTGATCCAGTTGAAAATTGAGCGTGAGGCTTTGCTTAAGGAAACGGACAAAGGGTCAAAAGAGCGTTTGAAATCACTTGAGAAAGAGCTTGCTGATCTACAGGAGAAATCTGACAGCCTGACTTCCCGCTGGGAGACTGAAAAGCAAAAACTCTCCGGAACGCAGAACCTGAAAGAGCAGTTGGATCAGGCTCGCAACGAGCTTGAACAAGCACAACGTTCGGGTGACCTTGCCAAAGCAGGAGAGCTTGCATACGGCACAATCCCGGATCTGGAAAAGCAGATTGCCGAAATTGAGGACACCGAAGAACAAAGTGAAGCCGGCGTGATGGTTGAAGAAACCGTTCTACCCGATCACATCGCACAGGTCGTTTCACGTTGGACTGGAGTCCCGGTCGACAAGATGCTGGAAGGCGAACGCGAAAAATTGCTTCGCATGGAAGATGAATTGGCTAAACAAGTTGTCGGACAAGGTAAGGCGGTTCAGGCGGTTTCGAAAGCCGTTCGTCGTGCGCGTGCAGGGTTGCAGGATCCGTCTCGTCCAATCGGTTCGTTCATGTTCCTTGGGCCCACTGGTGTGGGCAAGACGGAACTTACCAAGGCGTTGGCTGATTTTCTCTTCGATGATGCATCCGCCATGCTGCGGATCGACATGTCCGAATATATGGAGAAACATTCGGTAGCCCGATTGATCGGCGCGCCTCCGGGATATGTTGGATATGATGAAGGTGGTGCGTTGACAGAAAGTGTTCGTCGCAGGCCTTATCAGGTTGTTCTCTTTGATGAGATCGAGAAGGCGCATCCAGACGTGTTCAATGTCCTTCTTCAGGTGTTGGATGATGGTCGCCTCACTGACGGGCAGGGTCGAACCGTTGATTTCTCCAATACAATGATCGTGATGACTTCGAATATGGGGGCGGAATTTCTGGTCAATCTGGTAGACGGCAAGTCTGCGTCTGATGTTCGTGAAGAAGTCATGGCCGTGGTCAAGGCAAGCTTCCGGCCGGAATTTCTCAACCGGTTGGATGAGATCATATTGTTTGAGCGTCTCAAGAAAACGGACATGTCCGGAATTGTTGAAATCCAGCTTCGCCATCTACGTAAACTGCTCGAAGATCGTCGCATTGAGTTGGAGCTTGAGGATGAAGCCATTCAATGGTTGGCCGAACGCGGTTATGAACCTGCCTATGGAGCGCGGCCTCTTAAGCGAGTGATCCAATCTGAATTGCAGGATCCGTTGGCTGAGCACATTCTGTCAGGCGATATCCACGATGGCATGCTTGTAAAGGTTAAAGCCATCGGCGATCGTTTAAAGCTGACTGGCAAAGAAAAGCCCTTACCTGCTGACAATGACAATGAGAAAGACGCCGCTTGATTTCACTCGAAGACTATAACGCCTATTGCGCTTCCCTGCCTGCCACAAATCATGTGGTTCAGTGGGGAGGTGCACACGTCTGGAAAGTGGGTACGAAAGTCTTTGCGATTGGTGGCTGGTCGAATGGCGAAGAGCTGGCTGTAACGTTCAAATGCTCACCAGAGAGCTACGACATGCTGAAAGAGCAACCTGGATTGCGCCCAGCTCCCTATCTTGCTTCACGTGGCATGAAGTGGATCCAGATGACATCAGAAGAAACTTTCAGCATTGATGATCTGAAAACTTATCTCAAAGAATCCCACCGGCTGGCAGCGGCGAATTTGACAAAGAAAGTGCGAACGGAACTGGATTTGGACTAAAGCTTCCTAGGGATAGTTGGGTTTGAGAAGGTTCACTATGCGGATTTGGTTGGAACCGTTTGCTAAGAACCGCGGTAACTCGCAAACATATCGTTAACTACTTTACTAAAGCGGGTTTTAAACCCTGTCCGTTATTACCTCACCTGGATTGGCGTAAATGAATGGCTGGGATTTATGCGCAAAAGGGAGCGTTTTTCAAAGACGTTGAAGTGTTTCACTTCATCGCAAAACGGCAGTGTAGCTTTAATAGCTGCACTTATGCTGCCAGTTTTGCTTGGTGTTGCAGCATTGTCTGCTGACTATGTTGTGATCTTCAATAAATCATCAAAATTGCAGCAAGTCGCAGATTCAGCCGCTATCGCAGGTGCATTGGAGCTGGTAGTCGCTGGCAATAATGACCAGAAAATCGAAGCGATTGTAGAGGCGTTCGTTTACTCCCACTTAAAATCTGAAACGGCGCTTGATGAGCTTAAGGTGGATGCTTCGGTAAGTGATGATCGCAGAGGTCTAACGGTCAGCGTGAATTACTACTGGAGCCCATTTTTTGCGCACTTTTTTGATTCTAATGCCCTTCCTATTAACGCAGCCGCATCTGCCCGGTTGGCAGGTTCTGCCAGTCTTTGTTCTTTGGCCTTAGACCCAACTCAAAGCGGCAGCTTCCAACTGACCGGAGAATCAGGAGTACTTGCCGAGAATTGCTCAATTCAGGCGAATTCCCTTAACAAGGCTGCCATTGATGTTCCCAAAAACGCGAGAATTGTAAGTGGTTCAATATGTTCCTCTGGCGGATATCTTGGTGTGTCGTCAAGCTTTGTGCCTGCTGTTCTCGTGGATTGTCCGCAGCTTGATGACCCCTTGAGTGATAGGAATTGGGCTTCCGCGAAAAGTAATTGTGATTACAAAAACATAAAGATTGCGGGGAGAAAAGTTACCCTTTTCCCAGGCACTTATTGCGGGGGCATTCAGATTTCAAAAGGTGCAAGTGTCCGGCTCGCTTCTGGGACTTATACCTTTGTCAATGGTGATCTCGATGTAGGAGGAGGCTCCGAACTTAGCGGAAAAGGAGTGGGCTTATACTTCTACAAGAATGCGAGACCATTTATTCGAAATGCATCTACAATAAACCTCACGGCACCAAAATCTGGAACTATGACAGGGGTTTTGGTTGCGGGAAGCTCGGTTAATAATCCCAACCTTTTGTTTGAAATTCAAAGTAGGGATGCACGTCAGTTTACGGGACTGATTTATGCGCCGGCAAATACGATCAAGATTGGGGATGACGTGGACGGTGATGGAGTTTGCGATCCTGGAAATGATGCGCCTCGTCTCGTGGGCAATGGCGGCAATGAAGAGGACGAAGATGACGAAATTGACGAAGACGAAAATGATAAAGATTTTGACAACCGGGGTCGCAGAAAACGTCCAAGAAACCAATATGCTGACGATACACTAGGTTGCGAAGCAAATGTTGGTCAGTATTCTGATTGGACAGCAATTATTGCCCGCAAAATCATGATCACTTCCGGTGTCCAACTGATCCTGAACTCTGACTACGAAGGGTCCTCAGTTCCTGTACCTCCAAACAACGGCTCTATCGGAGCGCAGGTAAGACTGACAAAATAAGTTACAAATTTTAGTTCGAGGCGACTTCTATCTCTTCTTCGCCGGTAACCAGAGCGTTGATGCGGTCGCGTTCTGCTTCAAAGGCGGCGAGTTCTTCGCCGCGAAGGATTTTGCCCTTTGGCAGGCGAATGCGCATTGGATCCACACGCTTACCGTTGACCTTTACTTCATAGTGAAGGTGCGGGCCGGTGGAGTATCCTGTCGAACCAACATAGCCGATCACCTGACCCTGCCGTACTCTTGTTCCGGGACGAATGCCTTTGGCATAAGCGGTTTGGTGTGAGTAGGATGTCTCATATCCATTGGCATGTTGAATGAGAGTCTGACGACCATAACCACCAGCCCATTTTGCCTGGGTTACAACACCATTACCGGCTGCCAAAATGGGTGTGCCTCGCGGTGCTGACCAGTCAACGCCGCCATGCAGTTTGAACACTCGTGAAATCGGATGTCGACGCATGCCAAATGGTGAGCGGAAGCGACCATTGGGTACCGGTTGGCGCAGAAGAAACTTTTTGGCGCTTTTTCCGGTGTCGTCGTAAAAATCAACCCGGCCGGTTTCTGCATCCCGAAAACGGTAATATCTGCGAGTGACTTTTCCGGTTGTGATTGCGGCATACAGGATTTCAGATTCTGCGTTTGGCTTTTCCTGACCTTCTTCCAGTGAGACAAAAATCTCCAACTGGTCCTGCGGTTTGATGCGGGTCCTGAAATCGACGTCAAATGCGAATATCTTGATCAGTGAAGAGGCGAGATCTTGTGTCAGCCCTTCTGAAAGTGCAGTTCTGTAAATAGCATCATAAACTGTTGGCAGGTTTTTGGTCGGCAATACAGGTTGCTGTGCTGCGGCTGCCGCAAGAGCTTCGTCATCGTCCGGCGCTTTGGCATATACAAAGCGGTCATCGTCTGTTCGAGCGATGCTGACCAAATGTGTCGGTCCGCGATAAACGCTGATTTTTGCGACTTGTTTGTGGACGCCCTCGGAATTCGGACTGTGTTGCAACCAACTGTGTAGACGGTCACCGGCCTTCACATCAGCAGAGCCGAGATCGGTGCTGAGAATATTTTCGATCGCAAAGGCTTCTTCTTCAGAAATGTCTTCAAGCTGCAATACACCCGCGATTGTATTGTCCGCCAATACCTTGATGTCACGTTCTTGATAGCTGACACCCGGATAGGCTGCACCGGAATAGCGGGAAAGAAGGGACACATTTTCTGGTGTCACAGTGATGTCGGCTGACGAAAGTAGCAACTGATCAGTTTGAGAAAAGCGTTCACTGTCAAAGAATGAGATCGCTGAAACATAAGACCCGCCGCCATCAAGGTTATGGGCGATAGCTCTGATCTGTTGCTCAATCTCGGCTGATCTCTGGCGGGGTTTGGAATTCCCGACAGCTTCTCTATAGGGAAAATCGGTGACATTGAGCGTGACTTCACCTTCGACATCGGCCCCATACATGAAGTCACTGGATTTCGCGATGATCTCCTGCTTGCCTGATTCTGAGAAAACGGCAAGTGCATTAAAGGCCGGGTATTGTTCCGCCGGCGTTGGGGCAAGTGCCATGGAGGCCTGCACATTCATGAATGGGCGAACCTTGATGACGTTGTTGTCACCCTGTTGGGAAACGGTAGACACCATCATGATATTGGAAGTGTCTTCAGCGAGCTTCAACCTCAGGCCGGGATGATTTCCCTTTGGCGCTTTCTCAGGCGCGTTCGAGGCAATGTCATCTCGTTGATAGGCTTGAGCGGGTGTTGTGAGCTGCTCGCGTCCTTCAAGTGCTGCAAAAAGCGAACCACCCATAAGAAGCGCCGATGTCACACCGACTAGAACAGAACTGGCAAGCCACCGTTTGCTGACCTGGCGTCGTTCCGGTCTTTTGCCATGCTTGCTGACAAGCAGCGGTGCCAATTCACCAAGAAACTGTGCTTCTGTATCTGCTTGTGCGTTCATGCCCAACCCGAATTCGAGGATCAATTGAGAATATCTTTTATCGATAGTTCGTCTTGTTGCAAGAAATTTGGGCGAGATTTGGAATCTCCTCTTGTATGTGTTAGTGTCAATTCTCGAAAAAAGTGGAGAAATCCGCGTAAATCGACGGTTTTTGGAGCCCTAGAGAGCGTGGTAAAATTTTGTTTGAAAAAAACTTCATTTTTTTGAAAAAAGCCGTTGACACTAGAGCGGGTTGAAGCCTATATACCCTCCACAACGAGGGCGGCGCGCCGCTGGCGACAACATCGTTCGCTCTCTTGTTATCCCAGAGACTGGCACTTTAAGTGCATGTTTCAAGAGGCTGAAAAAGCAGGCTAAGCTTTGTTTCGACAGCCAACGAATTGTTTTGCAGTTCGGTTCTTTGACAATTGAATATGAAAAGAAAGAGAAACGTGGTTGGCGAAGACTTGCTGATCATGGCATCGTATTCCTTTGCGATGTGCATGTTACAGAGACTTTGGCGAGTCACGTTTCGAGAATGTTACTTAAAAAACCAGATTTGGTTTCGATCAAATCTAGGTGTGTTTAAAATATGTTCTCGTCAATTCGTTGGTCATACCCATGACCAGCAAAGATATATGTAAATATATGCGTGACCAGGTCATCGCCATTCCGCGATGATTATTAAAAGCCAATCAAAATCTCATATCAAACCTGAGAGTTTGATCCTGGCTCAGGACGAACGCTGGCGGCAGTCTTAACACA
>JAAUYH010181183.1_pt1 | contig 51428 bp, 45 predicted proteins | sample 7278061 | NCBI WGS metagenome assembly JAAUYH01 (sample SAMN14350203, study PRJNA611818) | marine sediment metagenome | isolation source: surface marine sediment (0.6m) | place: French Polynesia: Moorea | collected 2018-08
AAAAAGATAACCTGTTCTGAAAGATTTTTTTGGTCAATTAAGGCGACCGCGTAGCGTTCTCTTCGAGATCGCGAGACTGAAAAAGCTGATTCACTCGTTAATGAGGTACGCGGACTCGGTAAAAATTGATTTCATTTTCACTACTGTCAAATCACGCTCAAGTCTTGCCCTACAAGACTTATTAGGCTACTTGTAGCCCCCCCAGAATTCTATCTTAAATGTCGGAAGAGGACTCCTGCTAAACCGACGATAGGATGTTAGCGGTGAGATGAATTCCTACCAATAAATCAAGGCGAAGCATCCTTGTTTTTTTTAGGTGGTCGCTTAAGGCGTTTACAGTAGTCTTGAATAATCTCTGACATACTAACCCCACGTTGTTCGGCTGCATACTGAAGTCTTGATTTTTCATCTTCAGTAAGCCTTATTCTTAAAGAATGTTCTCTAGTCATTGTATCCACATAATGTGATACAATAATTCTAACATTCAGTGGAGCAATGATTAAATTTACTTACCGTTATAAAATTAAGCCAACTAAACAGCTTTTCAAACAGTTTGACCAGTACTTAGATATTTGCCGAAGTGTTTATAACTATGGTCATAGTGAAAGAAAGGCTTGGTTAGAATCGCGGAAATCAAAAATAGATCGTTGTTCGATAGTTTCTGAATATATAATTGCTGCGGATGCTGCATTCCCTAGCTATAAGAATCAAGCCAAAGCGTTAACTGAAGCTAAAAAGAAATTTCCTCATTTAAAGCTGGTAAACGCTCAATGTTTGCAGCAAGTGTTAAAGAGGTTAGATAAAGCTTGGACTGATTTTTTTAAAGTACCAGAACGAGGATTTCCTAGATTCCGTTCCAAAAACAGATTTCGGAGTTTTATTTTTCCGCAGTTAGGGAAAAATTGCCTAGATATAGGGAGAGTTAAACTCCCTAGCATTGGCTGGATTGGAATACGACAATCAAGAGATTATCCCACTGGCTTTACCCCTAAGCAATTTCAAATTGTTAGACGTGCCACTGGTTATCATTTAATGATTGTATTTCAATCCTCTGAAGTAGTACCAGAACCTATACCAGGAAAAATATCATTGGGTCTAGATGCAGGAATCAAAAGTTTTGTAGCTACTTCATTTGAAGAATTAATCAAGAGTCCAAAATTTCTTAGAAGCAAGTTGAGAAAGCTGAAATTGCTCCAACGACGACTTAAGAAGAAAACTAAAGGCTCGAATAATTGGTTAAAACTTCAAAACAAGATAGCTAAATTTAACGAAAAAGTAGCCAATACTAGACGCGATTGGTTATTTAAGTTAGCCCATTATCTCTGTGAGCAAGCTGATAATATTTTTGTTGAAGATATTAACTTTAAATCTTGGTCGAGAGGATTATTTGCTCTTTCGTCTCTCGATTCAGGAATTGGGGGGTTTATCAATGAAATACTCCCTTTTGTGTGCTGGAAAAGAGGTAGGTTTTACCTAAAAGTTGATAAAAATTTTACTTCTCAAGAATGTAGTAATTGTGGTCAACGTACAGGCAAAAAGACCTTAAATCAACGTCTTCATATTTGTCAATTTTGTAATCATACTGAATCGAGAGATACTAACAGCGCGAAAATCATCATGCAGAGAGGGCAAAGGGCGGTAGGGCATACCGTTCAAGAAAAGCGCGACAACGCGGTCTTGGACGGGGCGTTCAAGCACCTGAACTTGGTTCAGGTGTCAGCCCCTTGGCTTTCCCCCATGAGCGATTGTCGTAAGAAAGCTTGCAGAGACGGTCTGACGGGGGCATAACTTTCGGGTTATGTCTAGTTAAGAGTCGATGAGTCAAGAATCATGCGCTCTTTCCGCAAGCGGTTATCCCATGAGTGTCAAGTTCCCGATGGCTGTATAGTACCTTCTAACTGGTCGAATCGTTTTTTGATTTTTTCTGGCTCCACTGTGCCGACTCGGGATAATAATACTGCACCGAAGCCAAACAGATTGAGCATTAAGATAATTAATCCTCCAGCAATGGGAATGAGAGTAATTACAGCTAAAATCAGCATTCCTACTACAAACGGAATAAAAGCCGTTTCTCTGTGAGGAAAAACTTTCTTACCAATCCATAAACCTGTGGCAATCGCACCTAGCAACCCAGCTACAGCAAAGGCTAAATGAGCAATGGGAATTAGCAAGAAACCAAAGACACTACCAGCAAACAGAGCAATAAACAGGGTAATCGCTACAATAGCACCTAAACCCCACATTCCACTTTTAAATGGATGTTGGTACATGGTTGCAGTAATGCTTTGAATGTGACCTGGAAGTAGTAATAGTAAAAATACCCCAAAAGCAAAGACAACTACTAGAGAGAGTAGGGAGAAGAAGGCGTTGGTTAAATAAAGAGTGCCAAATAACCCAAAGCCCTCGAATGGTACTATGGCTACTTCACTACCATCAACAATTGCACCTTCTTCTTTAATAACCTGTCCGCCAATGGCTACTGCGTCCCCTCCAACATAAGCATTAGGCTTGAGAATTACATCACCACCAATAGCCACAGCATCGTTGGTAACTTGTCCCTCATTCAGGATTGTCACATTACCACTAATAGCTACAGCATCAGTCATAATTTGTTTTTCGGGAACTATAATATCAGTACCCACTTTGAAAATGTGGATATCACTTTCATTATTAGCCACAGCAACTCCAGTAACAAAAATCAGTACGAAAGCTGCGAAAAAAGCTAAGATTAGTGGTTTAATTTTGTGCCAACTCATTTTATCTTCTCCTTCTCTACAATTAAATTAATTACTCCTAACGATTTACTAAAGTCCGAAGAGTTTGAGTAGTTGATTCCGAATGGCGAAAGATACTAATCACAGCGCGAAGTGTGAAGACAAATAGGGCTACAGCACCTAAAGAAAACAGAATATCCCCAGGTATTCGCAGCCATACTGTCCAGTGCATCCAAGGACTATGAATTACTGCTGCACTACGGGCATACCAAGTACCGTAATTAACCGAGGCAACCAATTGATAAAAACCACTGGGAATAAAGAGAAAAGTAGCGATCGCACTGCTATTCCCTGTCTCCACTAAGTAATCGATTGTACATCGGGTACTTATGCAGTGTTAATGCTCTGAGTTTAATTTGAAGTTAGTGCAAAAGTTTGAGGAACTTGTGAAGAGAAGAACGAGCCTCTGTTCTCAATAAAAATAACTTATAAACTATTGCTGCTGCTGTACAATTGATTTTACTTAGGCTACATATAATTCTTATATGGAATTAAAATCAAAACTACTGGATACTCAAAGAGGATTATATCTATACGGTACTACTCCTCCACGCCAGGGTACATCGACAGCAAAGCTATATGCGATCGCGGAAAAACTGACAGCAAGATTATCCAGCTTAAAGCCAGACGCTATTAACGTTTATGATATCCAGGACGAAGAGGGTAGAACTCAAATATCAAGACCTTTTCCTTTTTTGCCAATTATAGATTCTAGAAAATATGCCCAAATCCTTCACAAGTTGACAGGTAAGGAAATTATTAATTATAAGTGTGTTGTCCATCAGCCGAAAGCAGATTTTCCCACCTGGCTTGACCAATCTTGGCAGCAATTTGGTTTGCACTATCTTACCTTTGTAGGTGGTTCTACATCCAAAATGACTTACCCAGGACTTACCTTATCCCAAGCTGCTCAAGTAACCAATAAACACCAGTACGATTTTGTTTTTGGTGGCGTAACTATTGCGGAACGTCATCTTAGCAAGGGCAATGAACATCTTAAATTAATTGAAAAATCCCGTTGGGGAATGCAATTTTTTACCTCTCAAGTAGTGTATCAGCCCAAAGCAACTATCAAGCTACTTCAAGACTACTCCCAGCAATGTCAGAAACTCAATTTATCTCCTGTCCGAATTATTTTGACATTTGCTCCTTGCGGACATCCGAAGACTTTAAACTTTTTAAAGTGGTTGGGAGTAAATTTCCCTTTAGAAACCGAACGAGAAATTTTCTCCGCTCAGTCTCCACTTGAGAAATCGATGGAAGTTTGTTGCTCGACTTTGAGGCAAATTTTAGAGTCTGTAGAGCCTTCCAAAATTCCTTTGGGGATAAATGTCGAAAGCGTTTCTATCAAAAAAGACGAGATTGATGCTTCAGTTGAGCTTTTCCAAAAATTACAAGGGATTTTGGCTACTTTTTATACTTGAGCATTTAACAAACAAAATTCGTTAAAAAGCGATCGCTACTAACCACTAACCACTAACTACTAACTACTAACTAACCATTATCCATTTGCCTTGCTGCTAAATACTGATACATAGCATAGCGGGTATTCACATCTTCTTGTGCTTGTTGCATAAGTTTTTTAGCTGCTTCGGGTTGGGAGTGCATTAACATTCGGAAGCGGTTTTCCGCATACATAGATTGTTCTACTAGTTTTTTTGGCAATCTACTGTCAAGTAGCAAGGGATTTTCACCTTTTTTGGTGCGTCTGGGGTCATAGCGGTAAAGTAACCAGCGTCCCGAATCAACTAAAGCTTTTTGCTGTTGCATAGCGGTAGTCATATTGATACCGTGAGCAATACAGTGGGAGTAAGCAATAATTAAAGATACTCCTTCATAAGCTTCTGCTTCGAGAAAAGCTTTAAGAGTATGTTCGTCTCTTGCACCCATAGCAACACTGGCGACATAGACATTACCATAGGTCATTGCCATTAAACCAAGGTCTTTTTTCGGTGCAGGTTTACCACCAGCAGCAAATTTAGCTACTGCACCTCTAGGGGTAGCTTTCGACATTTGACCACCCGTATTGGAATATACTTCTGTATCCATGACCAGAATATTTACATTCCGTCCACTAGCAAGAACATGATCTAGTCCACCATAACCAATGTCGTAACCCCAACCATCACCACCGACGATCCAAACGCTTTTTTTAACCATATAGTCGGCTAGGGATAGAAGTTGTTTGATTTTGGTTGTTAGTGGGTAGTTGTTAGTGGTTAGTAGGTTTTGGAGTTTTTGTTTTAGTTGAGCAACACGATCACGCTGTTCGCAGATATCCGCTTCATCTTTTTGTTCTGCGTTTAAGATACTGGCTGCTAATTCTTCTCCTACTTCACTTGCTAGAGATTTAAGCAACTCAGCAGCAAATTGAGCCTGTTTATCGATGGAAATGCGGAATCCTAAGCCAAATTCGGCATTATCTTCAAAGAGGGAATTTGACCAAGCCACACCCCTACCTTCTGCATTATGCGTCCAGGGAGTAGTAGGTAAGTTACCACCATAGATGGAAGAACAACCAGTAGCATTAGCAACGATCGCGCGATCGCCAAATAGTTGACTCATTAATTTTAGATAAGGAGTTTCGCCACATCCTGCACAAGCACCAGAGAATTCAAACAGTGGTTCTTGCATCTGCTGTTGACTAATTTTATGCAAATTTAACTTAGTACGGTCTGGATTAGGAATATTTAAGAAGAAATCCCAGTTTTCTTGCTCTTGTTCCCGTAAAGGTAACTGAGGCTGCATATTAATGGCTTTAAAGCGCGGTTGAGATTTATTTTTAGCAGGACATACATCAACGCAGATACCGCATCCTGTACAATCTTCGGCTGCTACTTGGATAGTAAATTTTAATCCCTTCCAGTCATGTTCTCTAGCATTGGCACTCTTAAAGCTAGCTGGTGCATTTTCTAGTTGCTCAGGTTCGTAAACTTTACTACGAATTACTGCATGAGGACACACCATGACACATTTACCACATTGAACGCAAACATCAGTATCCCAAACAGGTATTTCTTGGGCAATATTGCGTTTTTCTAGCTTGGAAGTGCCAGTAGGATAAGTACCGTCGCAGGGTAAAGCACTTACAGGGATGCTATCTCCTTCACGAGCGATCGCTTTTCCTAATACTTCTTGTACAAATTCAGGATTTATTCCACCCTTCTTAAGGGGGGTTAGGGGGGATTCTTCTCCCTTATTCAGGGGGGTTAGGGGGGATCGTTCTTCAACTTCATACAAATTATCTAAAGTTGCATCTACAGCTTTCAGATTCATGTTGACAATTTCTTCGCCTTTTTTACCGTAGGTTTTGCGAATTGATTGTTTAATAGCTGCGATCGCTTCTTCTTTAGGTAGCACCCCAGATAAAGCAAAGAAACATACCTGCATTACCGTGTTAATTCTGCCACCCATTCCTGCTTCACGAGCAACTTTATAAGCATTGATAGCGTAGAAATTTAATTGCTTATGGATAATTTGCTGTTGTATTTGCTGGGGTAATTGATTCCAAAGTTCATCTTGATTATAAGGACTATTGAGCAAGAAAATTCCCCCTGGTTCAATGGCATCGAGAATAGGTAATTTTTCTAGAAAATGCCACTGATGACAGCCGACAAAGCTGGCTTTATTAACTAAATAGGTAGAATGAATTGCTTGCGAACCAAAGCGCAGGTGAGAAACTGTAACAGAACCAGATTTCTTGGAGTCATAGACAAAGTAGCCTTGAGCATAATTATCCGTTGACTCGCCAATAATTTTAATGGTGTTTTTATTCGCTCCAACAGTTCCATCCGAACCTAAACCATAGAAGATAGCGCGGACAATATCTTCTGGTTCAGTAGAAAATGCTGGATTGTATTCTAGGCTAGTCTGAGTTAGATCGTCATTAATACCGATAGTGAAATGATTTTTCGGTAAGGCTTCCCCCTTATTAAGGGGGGAATTGAGATTATCGAATACTCCTTTAATCATGGCTGGAGTAAATTCTTTAGAAGATAGTCCGTATCTTCCTCCAACAACCTTCGGTAGAGACTTCCTATTTCCCGTCTCTACAAGGGCATTAACTACATCTAGATACAATGGTTCTCCTGCACTACCTGGTTCTTTGGTGCGATCAAGAACGGCTATACTTTTAACAGTTTTAGGTAATGCAGCTATAAATCTTTGGGTATCGAAAGGACGATATAACCTGACTTTGACAACACCTACTTTTTCACCCTGTTGATTGAGATAATCTACTGTTTCTTGTACCGCTTCACATCCCGAACCCATCAAGACAATTATTCTTTCAGCTTCCGTGTCGCCATAATATTCAAATAATTTGTATTGTCTTCCTGTAAGTTGGGCAAACTCATCCATTACTGTTTGAGTAATTTCTGGACAAGCTTGATAATAAGGATTAACTGTTTCCCTAGCTTGAAAATAAATATCGGGGTTTTGTGCTGTACCTCTAATTACAGGGCGATCTGGAGTTAAAGCTCTTTGACGATGGGCAATGATATCATCTTCTGAAATGAGCGATCGCATTACCTCTTCGTTTAACAATTCGATCTTTTGAATTTCGTGGGAAGTGCGAAAACCATCAAAGAAATGTAAAAAGGGAATGCGCGATCTTAAAGTTGCAGCAGTAGCAATTAAAGCCATATCTTGAGCTTCCTGTACTGATGCCGAACACAGCAGGGCAAAACCTGTAGCGCGAGTCGCCATCACATCACTATGATCGCCAAAAATAGAAAGAGCTTGTGCTGCGATAGAACGGGCTGCAACATGAAATACTGTTGGTGTAAGTTCCCCAGCTATCTTATACATATTGGGAATCATCAACAACAATCCCTGAGATGCAGTAAAAGTAGTTGTCAGCGAACCCGTCTGTAATGCGCCGTGAACTGCACCTGCAACTCCTCCCTCACTCTGCATTTCTACCACTGTCGGCACAGTACCCCAAAGATTTTTTTTACCATGAGATGACCAATTATCAGCCCATTCAGCCATCGGCGAAGAGGGAGTAATAGGATAAATCGCAATTACTTCATTAAGGGGATAAACTACACGAGCAACTGCTTCGTTACCATCAAGGGTAGCAAAGGTTTTACTTTGGATTTTGGTTGTTTCTCTAACAGGCGAGCGCACCATAACTAACCTCTCTCTCGTAGTCAGAACAGTTGTATAGTTTGTATAGTTGCACTGCTCTAAGTTCACTTTGAAATTAGGTCAAAAGTTTGAGGATGTTGTGAGGTGTTTTGAAGAAGATGCAATAATTTAATGAGAAATTTCTCTTAGGGTTTTATACCATTTCTATTTAGACTTGCTACAAATAACCCATCTAATAGCAATCCCCACTTCCCCACTTCCCCACTTCCCCATCTGTAGCTTGACTTTTCAGAATTGGTTTTAATTATTGGGGGATGTTCTCTGGGTGGGCGAGAGATTTGAATTTCATCAAACATATATAGGTCGCCATCACGGTAATAGTTAACAGCTATTGGGGGAGCTATCTTAGCTTTGAGTTCATCCCCTTGTTCTTTCAAAAAGTGTCGTATGTATCGTAGGCTTGCAGTTTTACTAATTTGGCGAAATACTAAGCAGATTGGGGTCTGATTAAATATAGTAGGACGATGACCCAATAGTAAACTAAGGCAGCATGGTGGGCTATAAAACTGTCAAGCCAGTGGTGATCGCCTCCCTAACAGATAATCAGTAGATGGGATTGTTTCTAAAACATAAAACCGAGGATACCAGCGATTTTGGTAAAATTGGTCGATCATGAATCCTAAAGAGTTGACTAAAAGGCGAATCATTGGGGCATCTCCTTAAAATTGAGATTTAATTGGAGTAATTTCTTGAGATAAAGGTATGCTTCTGGTGGCGTAAAAAAGTTCGATTCAATGTAAAACTCCCAACAATCTGGGAAATAACGAACCACAAAATTAGAAATAAGTCCTAACTCCATAGCTTCGGTTCCCAATTTTTCTGTTGCTTTTTCTAATTCAATTTGATTGCTAAGTTTGTTTTTAGTCATGGTTTTGTCTCCTAATTTTTCTGTATGTAATTAGGCTTGTATTTGTATTTTACTTCAGTAGTTATTTTCGGTTAACAAAATTCATCGTTAATGTTGGATAAGCTTGGACTTTGAACTTTACACTTTCAGTGTGGTCAGTAAAGATCGCAACTTAAGCAGGTAACTTAACAAGTAGGAATTGGGCATTGCCAAACCCCTACTTATTTTTCTTTGTTTTCAGATAGTTTCTGACTTTTGTCTGTTTTTAAATAAACTTGTTGGGCAAAACTTCTGTCTTGAGCAATCCCGCTTTTATCCTCTAAAAAAGAATTGGCAAAAATAATTTGAAAGCAGCAGTTAAAAGTAAGTTGATTAAAGAAATGGGTAGAAGAAATTTCCATCCTAGATTTAACAACTGATCGATGCGAACTCTAGGGACTGTCCAACGCAGCAGAATTGCTATAAAAATCATTAGATAAGCTTTCACAAGAGTCATAAAAAGACCCAAACTTAAGACCATGGGTTGTAACCAGAGCGCAGTTGCACTTACTCCCAACCAACTAGCTAAAAGCTCTACAGGGATAGGAAAACTCCAGCCACCAAGGTAAAGGATAGAAAAGATTAAAGATGAAAGAACTAAATTGAGGTAAGAACTACCATAAAAAAGCATAAATCTAATGCCACCGTACTCAGTTTGGTATCCTGCTACAAGTTCTTCTTCTGCTTCTGGCAAATCAAAAGGAAGACGCTCCGCTTCAGCTAAAGCAGCAATCCAGAAAATAACTACTCCAATAGGTTGTCGCCAGATATTCCAACTTAAAATTCCGTGACTAGACTGTTGCGCCACAATATCTACCGTACTAAGACTATCAGACATCATCACAATAGCTAAAACAGATAGAGCCAGAGGAACTTCATAACTAATGGACTGAGCAGCAGAGCGTAATCCTCCGAGAAGGGAATACTTGTTGTTGGAAGCATAGCCAGCCATCAGCGCACCAATAGGAGCAATACTCGAAAGAGCAATCCACAGAAAAATTCCTATCCCAATATTGCTGATAATTAGATTTTGTCCTAAAGGAACAATTAGAAAAGAGAGAAAAATCGGAATGATAACTAACAAAGGACCCAAGGTAAACAGCAAATCATCGCTTTGTCTTGGTGTTACCGTTTCCTTAAACACTAATTTAACTACATCTGCAACAGGAACTAGTATTCCCTGGGGTCCGATATATTCTGGACCAATTCTTTGTTGGGCTGCTGCGGAAATTTTACGCTCTAACCAAGTTGTCACCAATGCTAGTAATGTAGCTAAGACAATTACCAAAATCATCGGGATTGGCAGCCAAATAGCTTTAGCGATACCAGCAGTAAAACCCCAATCTGTGAAGATTTTGACAAAACCTGTTTGAAAGTCAATCTCTTTAGTTATAGTTAAGATCAAAATTGAATTCATCTAGCACCTCCGTGGAGACTTCCACTTTCTTTGTAGATATAAATCGAGAAAAACTAAGGATATTTGAAGCTAGATCTGTACTTAATCATTCATCAATTGTTCCTGTCGTTTCAAGTATTGCTACTAACTTATTGGCTCTTAGTTCAGCTTTCTTGAGGGAAGCGCGATCGCAGACTGAATTACTTTGCTATGAGGACTTGTGAGCACAAATTGGGCATTTGGTTCTTGGCAAGCGGTCATAGTTTTGATATGTTCTGCTTCGTCGTCCCGAATGGCAACGAACACATCTCTTAGGGTTTTAATTATCGGGCGACGTTCTGTGGGTAGGCGAGAGGTTTGAAATTCATCAAACATATAGAGGTCGCCATCACGGTAATAGTTAACAGCTATTTGGGGAGCTATCTTAGCTTTGAGTTCATCCCCATGTTCTTTCAAAAAAGTGTCGTATGTCTTGTAGGCGTGGCGTTCTACTAATTCGGCAAAATAGTAAGCAGATTTGGGTCTAATTAAATAGAGTAGGACGATGACCCAATAGTAAACTAAGGCAGCATGGTGGGCTATAAAACGGTCAATCCAGTAGCGATCACCTCCTAAAGACTCCATAATCAGCAGATGATGTAGTTCGTTCCACGATTCGGCAAAGTGAACTTTGAGCCAGTCTGCTTTGCGCCAACAGCCTAGACTCTCATAAAGATGTAGGACTGAAATGTACGAAAAATAAGGAACGCGAGCCACTGTTTCTAAAACATAAAACCGAGGATACCAGCGATTTTGGTAGAAGTGGTTGATCACAAACTCTAAAAAGTTGACTAAAAGGCGAATCATTGGGACACCTCCTTAAAATTAAGATGGAATTGGAGTAATTTCTTGAGATAAAGGTATGCTTCTGGTGGGGTAAAAAAGTTGGATTCAATGTAAAACTCCCAACAATCTGGGAAATAACGAACCACAAAATTAGAAATCAGTCCTAACTCCATAGCCTCGGTTCCCAATTTTTCTGTTGCTTTTTCTAAGTCAACTTGATTGCTAAATGTCTTTTTAGTCATGGTTTTGTCTCCTAAATATCTCTTCAGTAGTTATTTTCAGTCAACAAAATTCACCGTTAATGTTGGATCAGCTTGGAATATAGATGCCATTTCTTTCTGCTGACTGAGAAATTCGCTATAGTCGGCTAAATTATCGAGTCTGATAGAAGTGAGCAAAATTTCTGCTCCTAACCAGAAGATGATTTTGACCCATAGTTTTTGCCAGTGAATTTTCATGATTCCCTCCTTAAAATTAGTGTGAGGGAGAATATTGCTAATCGATTGGTTAGAATTGCCTCAAAAGTTGCGAATCTCCCAGTTGACGAAGTCCAAGCCCGCTTAGACTTCGTCCAGAATTAGGCAATTGAACTTGACACTTTCAGTGTGCTGTAGTTGCTAGCTAATGTCGAGGAAAGATCGCAACTTAAGCAGGTAACTTAACAAGTACCTAAAAATCACCAAGAAATTTATTTCTTGGCTAATATCTCAAGTCCTCTCAAGAGGACTATTATGTAGTTTTAATAACAGTTATAGTCTATTAAAATAGACTTATTCTATTAGCCTAAAACTTCAGTTTTAGGCGGTTTGGTATCTAGGTGCAAGATAAAGATATGAGTTGAGCAAAGAAACAGTTAAGTTTCCTATAGGGGTTGTTTTTAAATTTCAAATTAACTGCGGGGGGTTGTGGGGTAAGCTCAAATTAATTGCGAGGGATTCCCTCGCACTACCTAACAAATTAAACTGGATGCGGGCTTTACAGTCTGTTTCGTCCCTATCCTTTTGTTGGGTTATCTGGAGCAGACAAAATCAACTGATAGAACTCCAAATCTAGCCATCTTCCAAACTTAAATCCTGCTTGTTTTATACTACCGCATTGCTGAAACCCCATAGATAGATGCAGTTTGATACTGACGTTATTTTGTGCATCAATTCCACCAATCATCATATGGTAATCTTGTTGCTTGGCAAATTGAATTAGCTCTCCCAGTAATTTTTTGCCTACCCCTTTGCCTCTATATGCAGAATCTACATAAACTGAGTGTTCGATAGAATATTTGTATGCAGCCCATTGGCGAAATGCGCCGTAGGTAGCAAATCCCATCAGAGAGCCATTACCATCTTCGATACCGATAATAGGATACTTTTTTGCTTCTTTGGCTTTAAACCATTTTTGGATCGTCTCTAAAGTTCTTGGCTCATAATCATAAAGTGCTGTTGAATTGGCGATCGCATCATTAAATATACTGAGAATAGTTCTTCCGTGGCGATGGTATTGGCAACTTACTATGTTCATGGCAACTTTTTCAGGTAATTAATTCAAAAAAATTTCACAATGTATAGTTCTCGCTTTTCTACAAGTTACTATAATGTTTCCACTGATAAACATTAAAAATGAGGTGCTTCTAAACTAGAATTACACCTCCTTTGAGACTAAAGCCAATTGCTTAGAATCGATTGCATTTGTTTTAAAGTTATTTAATTGTCTATAGAGAAGTTAAAATCACCAGTTTCTTAGCTCATAGCTGCACCAGAGCGGTCATAAATACTATTAAAATCATTGAGAGTTTTGCCTTGAATATGGCTGTGAAATTTGGGATCAACATCTACGCCAATTTCAGCAGCCGTACGGCTTAACATTGATCTTTCACGGTTTAAGACTAATTTGTGATGGCGCATTAATAAAGAGCGAGCTTGATTTTGAATAGACATTTACCTTGCCTCCTTGTTTCTTTCCTTACCATAAATATATCATAAATTCTGTATCAATAGTTACTTTTTATTTTTTGTTCCTCACAAGTTCTTCAAGTTATTTTTCTAGTCTGAGATTATAAGAAGTTCCTTTGCAATTTTGTAAATCTGTATAACTCAGATTTTGGGAAACGAGGGAGGAATAAACAGATGAATACCAAACTAGCCTGGAAAATTGTAGCTACAACTATAACCAGTTTTATTTTAGTAATAATTGCAGCTACTCCCCTTGCAGCCGAACAACCACTCGACAGTAGTGAATATAATTATTGTTGTCGCTCTCACCCTGGCTGGGGTAGAGGACGATATAGCACAAGATACGATCTCAACAAGCTGGAAACCCTTAATGGAGAAGTGGTTAGTATAGACACCTATACATCTCGAAGAGGAGTTTCTCAGGGCGTACATCTTCTAGTAAATACAGGTAAAGAAACATTAGAAGTACACTTAGCACCGTCCTGGTATTTAGAAGATCAAGATTTTGCAATTGCACCAGAAGACAAAATTGTTATTACAGGTTCGAGAATTAACATTGATGGAGAAGAAGCAGTAATCGCCCGTCAAATCAAAAAAGGAAATGAAACTCTCATACTTAGAGATGAAACTGGTTTTCCCCTCTGGCGTAGTTGGAGACGTTGACCAAAGTAGCAACTCAGGGGTCAGGGGTCAGGAGTAGCGAGTAGCTTTTTAGCAACTAACCACTAACTACTAACCATTAACCATTAACAAAAATGCCAATCACTAAAAAAAATCCTAAAGTACATCCCAGTGGCGATAAGCGGTTTCGGATGCTGGAAGCGACAATGAAACGCTATCAGTATGCTTCCGATGCACTGATTGAGGTGCTTCACCAAGCACAAGAATTATTTGGATACTTAGAAGAAGATTTACTGCTTTATATTGCCCATAGCCTCAAACTACCTCCTAGCAGAGTTTATGGTGTAGCTACTTTTTACCACTTCTTTTCTTTGAAACAAAAAGGAGCGCATACTTGCGTTGTCTGTATGGGTACAGCTTGCTATGTCAAAGGAGCAGCTAATTTACTGACAACTTTAGAACAGCAGCATCACATTAAAGCAGGGGAAACCAGTCCTGACGGTCAACTATCTCTTGTAACTGCTCGTTGCTTGGGTGCTTGTGGAATTGCTCCTGCGGTGGTGGTTGATGGGAATGTAGAAGGTCATCAAACCTCCGAATCTGTTATTAGTCGAGTTAAGGAATGTCTGGATCATGGATATTGAAGAACTCAATGCGATCGCTCAAAGAGAAAATCAAAAACAACAAAAAACTTGTATTCGTTGCTGTACTGTGGGGGGATGTCTATCTGCTAATGGGCTAGCAGTAAAAGAGCATCTAGAAGAAGCTGTTACCGCAGCAGGTTTAGGGGGAAAAGTCTCTGTTGCTGGCGTTGGCTGTATGGGATTATGTAGTCAAGGACCATTAGTCAGAGTCGATCCTGAAGGGACTTTATATGATCGCGTAACCACCGATAACGCTTCAGAAATTGTGGCATCTTTAAGCAACAATGTATCTGCAATGGATGAATTGTCTTTAAAAACCTATCCCGCCTCTCAATATCAACCACATAATCACCCTTTCTTTACCCGACAGTTAAAAATTGTTTTGGAAAATAGTGGCAAAATCGACCCAGAAAACATCGAAGAATACATTGGTGCGGATGGTTATCAAGGACTCTACAAAGTTTTACGGGAAATGACCCCAGAATCGGTAGTAGAAACAATTACCCGTAGTGGTTTAAGAGGTAGAGGTGGTGCGGGATATCCTACAGGATTAAAATGGGCAACTGTAGCCAAAGTAGGGGAAACCCCCCGTAGTGTCCCACAAAAATTTGTCATCTGTAATGCTGACGAGGGCGATCCTGGTGCATTTATGGATCGCAGTGTTCTAGAAAGTGACCCCCATCGAGTTATCGAAGGTATGGCGATCGCAGCTTATGCTGTGGGAGCAAACCAAGGTTATATCTATGTCCGTGGAGAATATCCCCTCGCTATCAATCATTTACAAACAGCGATTCGTCAAGCAAAAAGGTTAGGTTTATTAGGTAGTCAAATCTTTGAGTCTCCTTTCGATTTCAAAATCGATCTGCGTATTGGCGCAGGTGCATTTGTCTGTGGTGAAGAAACTGCTTTGATGGCATCTATTGAGGGTAAGCGGGGTATTCCTCGTCCTCGCCCTCCCTATCCTGCTGAGTCTGGGTTGTGGGGTTGTCCGACTCTGATTAATAATGTTGAAACCTTTGCTAATGTTCCTACAATTATTCGTAAAGGTGCAGACTGGTTTTCTAATATAGGAACAGAAACAAGTAAGGGAACTAAAGTTTTTTCACTAGCGGGGAAAGTTTGCAATACAGGCTTAATTGAAGTGCCAATGGGTACTACTCTACAGCAAATAGTTGAAGAAATGGGTGGTGGTGTTCCCGACGGTGGTAAAGCCAAAGCGGTACAAACAGGGGGTCCTTCTGGTGGATGTATTCCTGCTGCTGCTTTTGATACTCCTGTAGATTATGAATCTTTGACCAAACTAGGTTCAATTATGGGATCGGGTGGTGCAATTGTTATGGATGAGTCAACCAATATGGTAGATGTGGCTCGTTTCTTCATGGAATTCTGTATGGATGAATCTTGTGGTAAATGTGTTCCCTGCCGTGCTGGAACGGTTCAACTATATCAGCTACTAACCAAAATTCGAGAAGGAAAAGCGGATTTGACGGATTTGGAAAAACTAGAAGAATTATGCCATATGGTCAAATATACTAGCTTGTGTGGTCTGGGACAATCTGCACCAAACCCCGTTTTTAGCACTCTTCGCTATTTTCGAGATGAATATCTGGGGTTAATTTCTACGTGACATCCTCCCGACGCTAACCCGAAGGGTATAGCGTGGGCTTCCTTACCTCACGATAAGGCATTCCTGCACTGCGCCACGCCAGTCGCTCATGGGGGAAACCCCCAAGACCGCGCTGGCTTACTTATCTAGATACACAGCAGCTACCATGTATCCCCGATAGTACGACGGGGCTTTTAAAGGGCGGAAGTAAATTCCGCCCGCAGCCCCTAGACTTTACAGGCAATTTCTTTCCCCCAGTGTCCCTGGGTACTAACGTATTTTGGAAATACTCAAACCCCTTTGTACGTTTAGAATTTTACCGACACGACGTGCATTTTCCGTGTTGAACCCCATATTCCAAGTTGTCAAGGTACGGCTTTGTACGAGGTTACAGCAATTTCTAGCTAGATTTTACGTACAAAAGTATTGTACAACCCCTGAACTTGCGGTTATATAAAGATTTATTTACCAAAATGTCTCAAAAATCTAAACCGACAAACCTTGACCACAATTCATCACAACGCCAAATCTTTGATTATGGCGTGAGACTTCTTGCGGAAGAAGTTAAATGAACCCAATGGCGATCGCACAAATCTTTCCTAATCTTCGACCTAGTTGATGCGCGATAAATCACCAAGAAATAAATTTCTTGGCTAATACAGAAAAGTCCTCTCAAGAGGACTTCAATTTAGTTTTAATCACAGTTATAGTCTATTTTAATAGACTTATTATATTAGCGATGAAGGATGAATCAGTTATCAGTTATCAGTTATCATCAACCAGTATTTCTCCCTCCCCTAGTCCTCCATTCCCCAGTCCCCTAACCCCTGACCTCTGACCTCTGACCTCTGACCCCTGACCCCTCCAAGATTTAGGTCTTCATCGAACTCACGTTATTTGGATTAATCTCTTGCTTTAAAATACCAATATAGATTGGCAACTGTAAGATTAGAGGCTTGTTGAAGATTATTTTTGTTTAATACTTTATGCCCAGATACCGAAGCGCGATCGCTGATATAAATTTCATATTCATCTCGTAAGTTTGATGACATCATTAATCTAAGTTGATCTACTAAAGAAGCTACGTGAGAGCTATTTTGTAATTCTTCATAAAGTATTATTTCTGTTGGTTTTTCTACAGTTAATTCTGATTGATTATTGTTTATTATTTGAGCTTCAGTAGTTGTTGGAATTGCTAGCAATTCTAATTCTGAAGGAGGAAGAGAGCGTAACCAATCAACTTTATTTTGCCAGGTTTGTAAAACAAATAAATCATGATCGTGAATGCGAGTAATTTCAGGAAAGAGAAAATCTAACTCTTGTTCTGATTCACAATTATCAATAACTTGGAGACAATCTTGACGAATTTTATCTTGAAGATAAATCAGGCGATCGCTAACTGCATTAGGTTCATTTTGTAGTTGATAAGTCAGTATAATAGTTTGTTCTATCGCCCAAGCACATTCTAATCTTCTTAGTTGTCCTGCTGCACAAGTTTCTGATAGTAAATTAGGATTATTATAGTTAGCTAAAGCTTCTCCTAATGTTTGTCTGGCGTTAGCTAATTCGATTTTTCTACTAGCAATATCTTGAAACTGTATAGAAGTTTTGATTAGTTTTGTAGCTTCAATAAATCGCCCGTAAGCTTTAATTAATTCGAGACGATGTTGTTCAAATTTAATATCTTGAACTACTCGCTCAATATGTTCAATTACTTCTCTTCCTCGATCTCTTAAAGCAGTTTTAAGATCGAGAAAACCATCTCTAACTTCTAATATTAGTTGTTGAACATCTTTTCTTAACTTTACTAAAGATATCATTCATTCTTTAACTGGTTGGGATTATATTTTAGATGCCTTATGTCTCTAGCTACTTTTGACAATTGGTATAAGACTAAATCAATATCGAACATTATCTTTTTTCCCCCATCGTAATTACTTCTGGATATACGGCAAACCAACTGTCTCCATATTTATCAAGGTATCTCTCAAATTCTTTTTCTATTCGTTCAGGTTCGTTTGGTGAAACCAAACTAGGGCTTGTTAGTTGACATAATTTGACCGTCGCGACGAGATATTCCATTAATTTTGACCCTAGTTCATAATTATTATGTAATACAGCCTTTACTCTTTTGACATTAAACCCTGATTTCGACAGCAGTTCAGGAATTTCTCTGCCAATATAACGAGCTGTACCAGCATGATTACCAACCATTTTCAAAATATTGACGACTTGATAAAATGCTTTACAGTCAGGATGAATTTTAAAGAAACCATCATCTTCTTCAACTACATAAATTCGACCATTTTTTGGTAATTGTTCATAAAGATACTGGAGAATTGAGATAGGTTTTGAAACGTGTTGCAACACTAATCGTAGTATAATTTGCTCGAATTTATTGGCAATTTCTTGAGGAAAAATATCACTATCCATATCGCATTTAGCAATTGAATAGTTGCTAGCAACAAGCTCTTCGTTTTTACTGTTAAACTCTTCAATGAATTTGTCGTTTCTTTCAATTCCGTAAAATTGGGTATGGGGAAATTGTTCTGCTAAAAATAAACCATAGTCTCCATTCCCACAACCTGCATCCAAAACACCTTTTTCTGTATCCCCAAAGCCCCAAGCGCGTAAGACTTTTACCTCTTCAGGTCCAAAAAATCTGGTTTGAATCGAAAGAACCTTGCTCCAAATTGAAACAAGCTCCTCTTTTTCAATATTGCTCATCATACCTAAAGTTTGTGTCATAATATCTTCCTTATTGACTGTAGAGACTTGATTCCCTCCTTCACTTTCTTTGGAGTTTCAATTATCAGGACTTAGACAAAAAACAACAAGAAAAAAGCCTCAAACCCTTATGAAGAAAAGGATTTACACCAAACACTAAAAAATCGCGCTCTACTCAAGTAGATCAAGAAAACAACCAAATCGAAGTAAAAGCATTACTGTATATAGCTTTGAGACTGTTTTTGACCAAAAAATGTCTAAGTCCCGATAAGAAATAAATTTGCCATATATCTAACTATTTTCGAGAATTGGTATAAGCTATGAAATTTGTTTTTCCTATTTACGCCAGAAGTTTGAAACCTATGCAATCTTGTTACATTGCTTAACTTGACAATTTTTCTTTGTCCAAAGTTCAACCCTTACCTGTAACGACCCAAAATCTGCGATTCGTTTCTCGCCTTTGTATGGCAATGGAGAAATTTTGGTCGCTAAGAAAAATTCAAGTCCTGAAACCCTTATGAATAAAATACTTTGATGATGAAGAACATGATATTAATACAGTTTTAGCTCAAGCAATAGAATAATATAGATACAGTAGTTTTCAAACGAAAACTAGATAAGAGTCGTCTTGAGAGGACTTGATACTATTAGCCAAGAAATTTATTTCTTGGTGATTTATCGCGCTTGGTGCAAGATATTAGATAAAACTGAATTTTGTAAAACGATCGCTAAAATACCCAGATTATATTTCACCTTAAAAAATACTGGACAAGAGGTAGAGTAAAAAACGCCATTAAAGTATTGAAACAAATACTTTGAGCAAGGATGCGTGTATCGAGTTGAAACCGATCTGCGATCGCAATAGTTAATAATTGAGTAGGCATAGCAGCTTCTAAAACCACTGCTTCAAAATAAGGTGAGTTAAATTGCAATAATACTACTACGCCAAATACTACTAAAGGCGAAACTAAAAGTTTAATGATTGCAGTAATTAACAAAGTAGGAAGATGCTTAAAACGTTGATAGCGCAGACTCATACCCAATGAAAGCATCATTAATCCAGATACAGTATTTCCCAGAAGATGAGATGCTTGTAAGATAAACTCTGGCACTACTAATCCTACAGATTTAATCAATAGGGCTATAATCACAGCCCAAAGTGCAGGAAGTTTTAAAACTGGTTTAATAATTTCTAGCAGAGAATATAGTTTTCCCGATCTAGAATCAGTTTGTGAGGATTTTAAGGAACTAAAACGATATGCTAGAGAACTTCCCACAACCAAATTTAAGGATGCTGTAGTAATTTCTGCTAAAATAGCAATCTTAGCAATATCAGGTACATCGGGAAAAAGTCCAATCAATACAGGTAAACCCACATAAGTGACATTTCCAAAAGCTCCTGCTAATAACAATGCTCCAGACTCAGAAGCAGGATTTTTGAATTGCTTTAAACCACTATTTTGCAAACAATAGCTGATAATTATACCCAGAATTAGACAAGAGATAATTCCTGATGCGATCGCTATTGGAATTTTATAAAACTCTTCACCTACAGAGGAAGTATAGACTACTCGAAAAATTAGTGCTGGAAGAAAGATATATAACACTAAAAGATTGAGCGACTTACGTAATTGATCTATATCTAATTGCGGAAAAAGATAACGAAGTAAACTACCAATCAGAGTAATTAGAGCTAGAGCCAGAAATACCGTAGTCATTATTTATTTGATTACAATCTAGAGTTTTGGAATTACTATAATTCGTCAAAATTTGATTTGGCAGAAATTGTATCATTAAACGATATCTAAATATAGTAGGGTGGGCATTGAGCAACCTACCTATGGTGTTATTAGGCACTGCATCACCCTACTTTTTGTGGGATATAAAAAATTAATTATCCCTTTCTGCTAACTCCATCCATCTCTCTGTCGCCTGCTCAATTTCTTCATTCAAAACCGATAACTTTTCTGATAACTCTTGCAGTTTATTAAAATCACTAGGCGGATTATGATAAACAGTCTTTTCTAATTCTTCTTTTTCTATTTCCATCTGGGCAATTTTCGTTTCTAACTGTTCATATTCTCTTCTTTCATAGTTAGATAGACGACGAGACTTATTATTAGTAGTATCTTTCTTGGTTTTAGTAGTAGCTCCTGGCTTCTTGATGGGGGTTTCTTTTTCCTTGACTTGCTTCTCTTCTGCTTTTTTATAATCTAAATAAACCGAGTAGTTACCAGGATATAGACGTAAATTTCCGCCAGGAGCGATCGCGATGATAAATTCTACGGTACGATCTAGAAAATAGCGGTCATGGGATACAGTAATTACACAACCGTTAAAACTTTCCAGATAGTCTTCTAAAACAGAAAGAGTTTGCACATCAAGATCGTTAGTAGGTTCGTCTAAAATTAAAACATTGGGCGCAGCCATCAACACTTGTAAGAGAAATAAACGGCGTTTTTCTCCCCCTGATAACTTATGGATGGGTGCATACTGTTGATTGGGATTAAACAAAAACCTTTCTAACATCACAGAAGCACTAATTTGACTTCCATCAGAAGTAGTGACGAAAGCTGCAATATCTTTTATATAATCAATAACTCTTTGATTAGTATCGATCGCATCTAGTAAATCTTCTGAGTGTTGATCGAAATAACCAATATGTATCGTCTTACCAATTTCTACTGTACCTGAGTCTGGTGCGACTTTTCCTGTAATAATATTCATTAGGGTTGATTTACCAGCACCATTACCCCCAATTATCCCAATGCGATCGCCTGGAGTAAATTCGTAACTAAAATCTTGAATGAGGGTACGGTTTCCGTAAGCTTTGGAGATATTTTTTAATTCAATAACTTTTTTACCGATGCGTCTTCCTGGGGTATCTATTGCAACTTTACCTTGCACCTCTTTAAATTCTAGATTCTGCATATCGCGGATGCGGTCAATTCTAGCACGCTGTTTGGTACTCCGCGCTTTGGGACCTCGTTTTAACCATTCTAATTCTCTTCGCAGTATTCCCCGATGCTTATGTTGTATCTTGGCATCTGCTGCTTCTTGTTCTGCTTTCTTTTCTAGAAAATAAGAATAGTTACCGCTATAAGTATATAAATCTGCCCGATCTATTTCTAAGATACGGTTTGTTACTTGGTCGAGAAAATAGCGATCGTGAGTAATTAATAATATAGCACCACCAAAACCAGCCAGATAGTTTTGCAACCATTCTACTGATTCTGCATCTAAATGGTTAGTAGGCTCGTCCATTAATAATAGATCGGGTTCTTCTAATAGTGCTGTGGCTAAAGAAATTCGCTTTTTATATCCCCCTGATAAACTCCCTACTTTTACATCAAAGTCTTGAATTCCCAATTTACTGAGAATTATTTTAGCTTTAGTCTCCAACTCCCAAGCATCCATTGCATCCATCTTTTCCATGACGCGAGTGAGTTTAGCTGTTATCTCTTCTCTCTCCTCGTAGGGGAGGGTTAAGGAAGATTGAGCCTCTATTTTCTGGGATAATGATTCATATTTTCTGACTAATCTTAATTTTTCACTACTGTCATTAAATACTTCATCCAGAACTGTTTTTTCTTCGTCTAAGTTAGGTTGTTGTGGTAAATAGACGATACGTGCGCCAGATTTTACTGTTACTGTACCACTATCAAAGGTTTCAAGCCCAGCGATCGCTTTTAACAGAGTAGATTTACCAGAGCCATTAACCCCAATTAATCCGACTTTATCATTTTCTTCAATACTAAAACTACCATCCCGCAATATTTCTTTGATACCGAAGTCTTTTTTGATATTTTGTAGAGTTATAAGAGTCATCTTCTTCTCTCAAGGAGACCCTCACCTCCCGATTTGGGGAGGAATTGAGAGTCAGGGTTTACAAAAAAAGTGCAGGTTTTTTGGTTGGAAACCTAGCTTAAAAACCGACTCCCATTGCTGGGGTGATGTTTGCCGAATCATTGTTAACGGTCGGTACTATCCAAGCAGCACTGCCCTAACCCGTTTAAAGCTGTTTAACTACTTGGTTCTAGAGCATGGAGCACCTCACGCACCCCAAGGTAGGAACTTTAACACTCGCCGTTAACGTAGTTCTCAAGGAACTTAGACTGGTCAACTTACGAGGCTCTTTTTCAAGCCCCCGACTCCGTCAGTGGGTTGTTGACAGAATAGATGTTATGAAAGTGTTGCTTTCTGTTGGTAAAAGCGATACAAATCCTTATTGTAACTAATAGTTATGTTTAAGAAAGAAGTATGGTTAACATTAAACTAGTCTTTTTACTATTATTGAGTTTATTACCTTCTGTTGGTTATCTGTTGGTTTATCGCAAGCTGAAGCAGCAATGGGAAGCTAGACTAGAAAGAGTACGTTGGATGGCTCAATTTAGTTATCTTAGTTATGGGACAAACGTTACAGATTCTCATCTCTTGGGAGAAGAATTAGCAGTTTCTTATATTGGAGATTTAAGCTGTATCTATAATGCTCGTTCTCCTTACATTCGTTGTGCTGTTAATCCTTGTGGCTCATGTCAAGATTGTCCTTACTATCGATCAATATAATAATTTCTGTAATAAATATTTACAATAAGAATAGCAGTTTGATAAACATAGGTATTATATGCACCTGACTTATTTCGATAGTAACTCTTGGCTCATAGAAATTAACCACAAAAGAATTCTTCTCGATCCTTGGTTAGTAGGAGATTTAACCTTTGGTGGTGCAACTTGGCTGTTTAAAGGTACAAAAAATCAATCTCATCCCATTCCCCAAAATATAGACTTAATTTTGATTTCTCAGGGCTTAGAGGATCATGCTCATCCTCCTACCCTAAAAGCCTTAGATCATAATATTCCTGTTGTGGCTTCTCCCAATGGGGCGAAAGTTGTCAAAGAATTGGGCTACACTTCCGTAACCAGCTTAGATCATGGAGCAGAATTCAAATTAGACGAGAAAGTAAAAATTACTGCTGTTCCTGGCTCTCCCATTGGTCCTAACTTAGTAGAAAATGGCTACATCTTGCAAGATTTGGCATCGGGAAAAACCCTTTACTATGAGCCTCATGGTTATCACTCCGACAAGATAAAAACTCAGGAATCTATTGATGTAGTAATTACACCCCTCATTAATCTTAAGTTACCTCTGTTGGGTTCAGTAATTAAAGGGCAGAAAACTGCATTAGAATTATGTGAATCTATTAAACCACAAGTTATTGTTTCCACAGCAGCAGGAGGAGATGTTAGTTTTGAAGGCTTACTAATTTCTCTGATCAAAGCTGAAGGTAATGTAGAAGAATTTAATAACTTATTAAAATCAAAAAATCTTTCCACCTTGGCTATCGATCCTAAATCGGGAGAAAATATAGAATTATCCTTAACCTAATATTCTCTAGCAAGAGATACCTACACATACCTATATGCCAGAAAAACTGACTATCTCCCTGGGAAATATCTTTTTAATTGTTGCTGTTGGTTTGTTACTAGTTTTATTGTGGCAACTGAAAAGTTTAATTGTGGTATTGATGATCGCAATAGTCATAGCAGCTACTTTAGCTCCCATTATTCAAGCTGCTAATAAATTGGGTATTCCTCGTTGGTTATCGGTGATTTTAGTTTATTTAACTCTGATTGCTGGTTTAACTGGAGTTGGGCTACTTATTGGTCCTACTGTTGCAGAACAAATTGAGCGATTAATCCGCAAATTACCCAGTTATCTAGAAACTTTGCGATCGCTTTTAGAGGATTTGGCTTTACGATTGGGTATGAGTGAACCTGATAATCCTAGTCTGATCAGTCAATTTTTAGATATTCAAGGCTTAACTGGTTGGGCGATTCGTTCTAGTCAAGAATTGGTAGTCCGTTCTTATAGTGTAACCAGAGGAATTATTGGTAGCGTTTTGGGTCTGATACTGGCTTTGTTACTATCTGGCTATATGTTGTCAGGTTCAGAAAAATTGCTCGGAGATATTATCAATCTTTTTCCCCATCCTTGGAATAGAAGACTGTTGGCTCAAGTTCAGCCTGTTAGTAAAAGAATGGGGGGTTATATTCAAGGGCGAATTGTAGTTTCTACTATCTTAGGAATACTCATTAGTATCAGCTTGACCTTTTTGGGGCTATCAGAATTGGCTTTGGGTTTAGGGGTAATCGCTGGTTTTACCAATCTAATTCCCTTTTTTGGTCCAGTATTAGGCGCAATTCCCGCTTTGATTGTGGCGAGCGCACAAGGCGGGTGGACATTGCTGTGGGTACTACTCTTATTTGTAGTAATTCAGAATATAGAAACCTATCTCCTGGATCCTCTCTTAGTAGGTACTTCCGTTAAAGTTGCCCCTCTATATCAATTATTAGCAGTATTAGGAGGGGCGCAAGTTCTAGGGATTATCGGTGCTTTGATTGTGCCACCTTGGGTTGCAGGAAGTTCTGTACTATTAGAAAATCTTTACGTTCGACCTAAATTAATTGCTGAAAAAAAAAAAATTAAACACAGTATCAGGGATAAATTATGAGGGATGAGGAGACTGGGGAGAAATATTACTTATTACTTATTACTTATTACTTTCTTCTGAGTCCTTTATCCTTCATCCCTTACAGATGTAATTCAGACTTTTTAAGAAACGGGATATATTTAGATGAATAATTGTAAAATTTTGACTTTAAGTTAAAGTTTTAGCCAATCATATTAAGCTTAATTTAATCAATTAACTTTAAGATATAAATAAACAATTTAATGAATGCTTAATTATGAATCTAACTAAGCAAGAAATCTTTATTATTTTAACTATTGCTCTTGCTTTTTTTGTAACGACTTTATTAGTTATATTACAAGGGCTTCAGTGGGGAGTAATGGGAGGGGTAGCAGCAATTATTATGGCTTTTTGCTATAGATATCCCCGTAAAGCATTATGGTTATTTCTAATCTATATGCCTTTTGCTGGTACTGTTGCTTACTCCCTTGATTCTGTATATAGAGCATCGGGAGCATACGTAGTTTTTTCTAATACTTATGTATTGGTTCATCTAGCCAAAGATATTTTTTATTTTCCAGCATTAATTGGGATTATTCTGGCAAGCTCCTGGCTCAAACAACTGAGATTTAATGCTAAGACTATCCTGTTAATAGGAGTAGCTTTATTATGTGTATGTCTATTAACTTTATTTTTAGTTAACCTTCCTCAACAATTAGCTGAGTCTGGTAATGATAAACCATTTTTAATGGGATTAATCGGCTTAAAAGTCCTTATAGGATATATTCCTTGTTTAATCTGTGGTTATTATTTGGTACGCGATCGCATTGATTTATCTTGGTTGATGCGAGTGCATCTGATAATAATTCTTATTTGCTGTACTTTATGTATAGTTCAGTATGGGTTATTAAGCACGGGAATTTGCCCAGGAAATGTGGATTTAGTACATCCAGCTAACATGAGAGCTACACTACAAGCTAGATGTTTTGTTGGCGGTTCTTTACTGTATAATCCTGAGCGTAAACTTATTAGTTTACCAGGAACTTTTGTTGCACCTTGGCAATGGGCATGGTTTTTAATTTCTAGTAGTTTTTTAGTGATGGGAACTTATTTCAGTGAATCATCCCGATTCTGGCGTACTATGGGATTTATTACTGTAGGATTAGTTCTGGTTGCTGCAATTATTTCTGGTCAAACTACAGCAACTTTACTTGTTCCAATTATTTTGTTAGTCTTAGTACTGATAACTGAACCCAATCGCAATCGACTTTCTCTAAAACTTTTTTCGGTAATTTTATTATTATTATTTATTGCTAATAATGTTGGTATTTTTGGTTCTGCCCTAGATAGTATAATTGCTCGCTGGCAATATTCACCCCCACAAGATTTTATCGTTAGGCAATTTCAATGGATTAATAATGAAGGAATTAATATATTAGGTTCTGGCTTGGGTAAAGCTACTAGTGCTGCTCGTAAATTGGGGGATATTAAACTTATAGAAACTTTCTACCCCAAACTACTTTATCAGATAGGCTGGTTAGGTACTTTGATGTTTTTTCTACTTCTATCTGCCACAACATTTGTCACTTTCACAAAATATCGTTGTCTCCAAAGTAAATCTTTTAAACGTTTAGGAATTTGTTTATGGATTTTTATTTTGTTAATTAGTTATAACACATATTATTATCCTCTTTTGGTAGATCCAGTATCAATTTATTACTGGCTGTTTGCAGGAGTATTACTAAAACTACCAGAGTTAGAAAAATCTTAAATCATTTGTTAGTGGTTAGTGGTTAGTAGCATGCTACGTCCCTACAGTAGTTAGTAGTTAGTAGTTAGTGGTTGAGACCTTCGGTAGTCGCTTCGCGATGGTTGATGGTTGATTGTTAATTGTTAATTGTTGATAGTTTAGTGGTTAGTGGTTAGTGGTTGAGACCTTCGGTAGTCGCTTCGCGATGGTTAATAGTTGATTGGGGCGTGGGGAATTAGTAATTAGTAATTAGTAATTAGTGGTTGATAGTTAAGATGATTTTTCCTGATTAATATCAAAGAGATTTTGGGGAAATTTTACACAAAAAATAGTTTTACCTTGCCTACATTCTAGAGTGACGGATGCACCAAGAACTTTGGTGAGTTTCTGTACTAATGTTAGTCCTAAACCAGTACCTCCATATTGCCAAGGATCATTGTTGGGAATGGGGTAAAAAGGGGTAAAAACTAATTCCTGTTCTTCTGGAGAAATTTCAATTCCAGTATTAATTACACAAAGCTCAATTTCAGTTTCTTTCGGCATTTCGTAAAAGGGTACTGCGTCCTTATCCGAAGGATAGGGCGTAGGCGTGCCGTATAAACGCCTGGGGAAACCCCAGGCGACAGGCACTTGGGAATTTTACGCCTCTAATTACTGGGCGAATTTTGATGTTGAATATAACGCTTTACAGTCTCTAAATTAGCACCACCAGTAGATGAGACAAAATAACCAATTTTCCAAAAAACAGGCTTGTGGTAAAACTGAGCGCATCTATCGGGGAATTCTTTTCTGATTAGTCTTGAGCTAACAGTTTTAAGATTGTTAGCCAAAGCACTAATTTGAGCTTTAGGATTAATAGCTATTAATAAATGGCAGTGGTTGTCTGAGCCGTTGAACTCTTTTAGCTCACATTCCCACTTGTGACAAACAAAGCGCAAATATCTCTTCTAATCGTTTCAACATAGGGGAATTAATGACTTTTCTTCGGTATTTTGTTACCAGTACTAAATGTATAGATAAGTCATATACTGTTCCTCCACTTAACTTTTGCATTACTATGGCTAAAGACGGTTATCTCGTAAGAAAAAAGGTAGTAACAATTGGAAAAAAGCGGGAAAAGTTGTAGCCAAAGTTCATAGAGATATTCGTCGTCATCGCCAAGATTTTCAATGGAAGCTAGGAAAAAAGATAGCAGCAATGGCTGATGTTATCTCGTTTGAGGCATTAAATATTCAGGGGATGAAGCGACGATGTAAACCATCTCTCTGTCCTGAAACTGCTACTTATTTAAGGAATAACCAGAAAGCTAAATCACAATTAAACAAAGCTATCTCTGACGCTGCTTGGTACTCCCTACGGCAAAAAACCAAACATCAAGCAGCTAAATTAGGGAATTGGGTAATTGAAGTTAATCCCCGTGGTTCATCTCAAGAATGCCATCTATGTGGGTATAGGAGTCCCAAAAATCGAATGGGAGAGAAATTTGTTTGCGAAAATTGCGGGCATTACGAAGATGCTGATATAGAATTTGGTTCGAGGATCATCCCCTCTGTTACCCGATAAATTGCCATTCTAGTGCGTCTTTCCAGCAATTCCTTCATCAGACTCTTAAAATCTGGTGATAAGTGCTGAATTACCAAAAAAGTCGCCCCACTATCCGTAGGCATATTTTCAAAAAATTCTTCTAAGGCTCGTAATCCTCCAGCAGATGCACCAATCCCCACAACAAAGAAGTTATGCTTTGAGTCAGTATAATTCCCCCGTGATTGCTCGCGATTAGACATAAATTTTAAGGATGGGATAAATAATATGGGGCTATTGTACAAGCCAACATATAACAGACCTAATATTGAGGATAAACTTTCAGCCAGTCCCTTATCTGACCCAAATCTTAGGAAAATCTAAAATTTTTACTTTTTGTTTCAGAAATGCACAAAATTCCTAAAAGTGTGTAATAACCTAGGCATCTAGTTTACAGCTATTCATCTTGGTTGATATATTGCAATTTGTTACATAAATTGTTAACTTTGTTTAAGTACAACTACCTGTATGCGATCGCTCTGCCTTTCTGCTCCGTAGAGATAGCACAAAAGTTAAACCTCACAATATAGTGATAGCTTAAACAAGATGAAAATTAGATGGAAAGCTCTATTCATCCGAGGAAGTTTCTGGTTAATGACAGAGATGTACCTCAATCTAGTAGGATTAGATAACTTAGCCGACTACAGTGAATTTATATTCGAGCGCCAACAAATAGTGGTTAGTAGTTAGTGGTTAGTGGTTAGTAGTTAGTAGTTAGTTGTTAGTTGTTAGTTGTTAATGGTTAATTGTTGATTGGAGCGCAAGGCTTGCGCCCGAGAGCATAACTAGCACCCACTATTGTTGATGAGTGAGAGTAGAAAAACTATTTCTCTAATCGGCATCTTCCCGAGTTATCATCCAAACATTGGTTTCTACTAGCTATAACTTCTGATAATTTTGGTCTTCCTGTAAGTTGTAATCGCCACTTCGCCCAAATCTCATATAACCAATCTGCGATCGCACCCAGAATAGGTAATTTTGTTACAGCATAAATCCAGCCCATTCCTAACTCTTCATAAACCCTTCTAAACACTTGTACATTGGTAATAATTTCCCCATTGTCAGTGATAGCGTGAATCCTTCCCATAGCTGTTTCATAATCAATACCACTGTTTTCCACTGCACTATAATTTGGGTCAGCAATATCTACAAATTTAATAATTTCTCTTCCTGCATCTTTCTTGAGCAAAAAGTTAACTTCTCTCAGACATAAAGGACATTCACCATCGTATAATAGTTTAATTTTCCAGGTTGGTTTTGTTTCTAAGTTTGTTGTAGATTCAGTTAGTGAAGTTGTCATAAAATAAGAGTAAAAACAATTAATATTATCTCAATATATTGTAACAAAAAAAAGGATAAAGGATGAAGGATGAGGAAATATTAAACTTATATCTTGCACCAGTACCTTGGACCAAGAAATAAATTTCTTGGCTAATATCTCAAGTCCTCTCAAGAGGACTGTTATGTAGTTTTTATAAGATAACAGTTATAGTCTATTTTAATAGACTTATTGTTTAATCTGCGAAACTTCAGTTTTAGGCGGTTTGGTATCGAGATGCAAGCTCTGAGTTAAATAGACTTTAACTAGGGATAAAAAGTACTTTCCTCACTCCTCATCCCTCATAATTCATCCCTGATGAAAAGCATGAATGTTATTTACGAGAAATAGTATCACTACCCAAGCACCAACCTAAAAAAGCTAATCCTATATACCCAAGAACAAGCCAACTTAAAGAACTAAGATATTCAACAAGATGAATGGGAAAAAATACTAAAATTGAAGTTAATATCTGATTACCTAGTAACAAAAGTATGGAAATCACTATAAAAAGCATTTTAACCTCCTATCTAAATTTGATCTAAATTAATTTTATTGAACTTAAACTGAAATCTTACACCTAATATGTAATCGATCTGCGCTATTAGCGAAAAGGGAAAAAAGCAAGAAATTGATGATTAATCCTTTTAGTAGTCAGTTTGTAATCTGCCAAGAGGGACTTAATAGCGATCGCATTAGTCAAGAAATCACCATCTGTGCGATCGCTTATAGGCAATTATAGTCAAGTTTATGGTTGCTTGTAGAAATTAAAGCCAAAACCAATGCAGTTTACCCATTGGATGTAGGCGTGTCGACTTGAGTCGCCGTCACAATCTATGGTTGGCAATGTATTTTTTAATCGTATCGGAAGACATTTCTACGGCACGTTCCACAGTAATAGCTTCTAGTCCACATTGAAGGAAGCTATTACTGTGGAAATTCCTGTCTCAAAATTCTAATTTTACATCCACACTATCACTTTGAATCACTTTTCTGGTAAGCTATCTAATTAGTTCGCCAGTAGCAACATTTCAGATATCTAATACCAATTCACTTTAGTTTTACAAAGATAAATCTACTTAAATAAAAAGCTGAAATGACCTCATAAATATGGCATTGATTTTGTGAATTCGTATCAGGGGTGATAATTCTACTGCCAATACTTCTCCAATAAGCAATATTCTCTGTTAAATCCTTAAACAAGATGTTATTGATTCTACTGTTATCTAAATTATTTGAGAGAGAAACAAATGGGAAAAGATAAAAAAAAGCTTTCAGACAAGTCTCCAAAACTATCAAATAAAGAATACGAAGCTGCAATAACTAAACTGCACGCTGAACTAGTTAAATTACAATACTGGGTTCAAGAAAAAGGATTGAAAGTCATTGTTGTCTTTGAAGGGCGAGATGCAGCAGGGAAAGGAGGAGTCATTAAGCGAATTACCGAACGGGTCAGTCCTAGAGTATTCCGTGTAGTTGCCCTACCGACTCCTTCAGAGCGAGAAAAAACCCAGATGTATGTTCAACGCTACATGCAACATTTTCCTGCTGCTGGGGAAGTCATAATCTTTGATCGCAGTTGGTACAATCGTGCAGGAGTGGAGCGAGTTATGGGCTTTTGTACTAAAAAAGAATATGTCCAGTTTCTGCAATATGTACCCCAATTTGAACACTTTATAAAAGAATCAGGCATTCTCCTGATTAAATATTGGTTAGATACCAGTATGAAGGAACAAGAAAAGCGTTTTAAGCAGCGCATTAACGATCCGCGTAAAATCTGGAAGTTAAGCCCGATGGATGTAGAATCCTATCGACGTTGGTATGATTATTCTCGCGCCAGGGACGATATGTTAATTGCCACAGATAGTGAGGACTCACCCTGGTATATTGTCCCAGCAGATGACAAGAAACGCGCTCGTCTTAATTGTATTTCCCATTTCCTCAGTTTAATTCCCTATGAAGATGTTACTCCAGAAAAAGTTGAACTAGGCGAGCGGGATATGACAAACAAGTATGATGACGAACTTTCACCAGAAGGGAAACATTTTATTCCCCAGAAATACTAAATATAGTTTTTCTCATAGGTTTTAGGTGCAATAACTTAAGGGCGAAGCCCATTAAATTTAACTGTTCCTAATACCCAATCACCAATCACTAATACTACTAACCATTAACCACTAACCACTAATTCAAAATATCTGCCCCCATTAGTCTGCGATAACGAATAATTAGCTCTTGTTTCAGTTTAGGATAATTGCTTAAATTAGGGTCTTCTAAAATAAGTTTTTCGGCTGCATCTCTAGCCAAATTTAATACCTCTTGGTCTTCTACTAAACTGGCTAAAGCAAAGTCTGGCAAACCTGATTGACGAGTACCTAAAACTTCACCAGGTCCTCTAAATCTCATATCCATTTCTGAGATAAAAAAACCATCTTGAGACTGTTCTAAAACTCCTAATCTCTGTTTCGCCTCTTGACCTCTACTACTACTAATTAAAAAACAATAGGACTTGTGTTTACCTCGTCCTACTCTTCCCCTTAACTGATGTAATTGGGATAAACCAAAACGTTCCCCATGTTCGATTACCATTACTGTAGCATTGGGGACATCCACACCTACTTCAATGACGGTAGTAGAAACAATTATCTGAGTTTCATTATCCCGAAATGCAGTAAGTGCGGAATCTTTTTCAGCAGAACTCATGCGCCCGTGTAATAATCCGATGTTAAATTCGGGGAAAATAGTTTCTGAGAGTCTCTTATGTTCTTCTACCGCAGCACGAAGATCGAGTTTTTCGGATTCTTCTACTAAAGGAAAGATAATATATGCTTGTCTTCCTTGGGCAATTTCCCGACGAATTAGATCATACACTAATTTGCGATCGCGTCCTGTTTTAGCATAGGTTTTGATGGGTTGTCTTCCTGGGGGTAGTTCATCTATTTGACTCACATCTAAATCTCCGTGGAGAGTGAGAGCGAGAGTACGAGGTATAGGGGTTGCTGTCATACTCAGGACATGGGGAGATTGACCTTTAGCGAGTAGCTTGGCTCTTTGATGGACTCCGAAGCGATGTTGTTCGTCTATTACCACTAAACCCAAGCGATTAAATTTTACAGGGTCTTGAATTAAAGCATGAGTCCCCACCAGTAGGGGTAATTCTCCTGTTTCTAGTTGAGCGTGAATCTCTTTTCTTTTGGCGGTTTTAGTTGAACCTGTCAGTAACTCTACAGGAAGATGTAAGAGATTGAACCAACTAACTAATTTACGGTAATGTTGTTCTGATAGAACTTCTGTAGGTGCCATTAAAGCAGCCTGATAACCAGACTGAATTGCTGCTAAAATTGCAAACACTGCCACAATAGTTTTACCAGCCCCTACATCTCCTTGTACTAAGCGATTCATTGCTTTAGAAGATTGTAAGTCGCTGAAGATTTCATTTACTACACGCTGTTGGGCGTTGGTGAGTTTAAAGGGTATGATTTCCTCAAACCTACTTATAAGTTCTCCTGTAGCAGAAAAACTGGCACTACCTTGCTTTTCCTTGAGGGTTTGGCGACGTTGTAAAAATCCTAGTTGCAGATAGAAGAATTCATCAAAAACTAATCTGCGTCGGGCGTGGGCTAGGGTATCTTGATCTTCAGGATAATGAATATTCGCGATCGCCTCTTTTAATTTTACCAGGTCATATCGTTGACGAACATTAACTGGTAAGGGGTCTTTAAGCTGTTCTGCGACAGGTAAAACGGCTATAACCGCTTTTCTGACTGTATCTGCTGGTACACCCTCAGTTAAGGGATAAACTGGCAATATTCGCCCGATTTTAACTGATTCTATACTAGAACCTGCACTGTCTAAAACTTCTATTTCTGGTTTTTCGAGAGTGATACCATATTTATTTTGCTTAACTAATCCTGACGCTGCCACAATAGAGCCTACAGGAAACTTGCGTTTATAGCTTTCTTGCCAACCTCGGTTACTATAGCGAGTACCACTAAAAAAGTTACTGATAGTAATCCTTCCTGTAGAGTCGCGCAAGACTAATTGAAAGATAGTAAGTTTCTTATTTTTCGGACTACTAAAACACTTACAACTTTTGACCGTCCCTATTACTGTAACGGTTTCCCCAGGCTCAAGATAACAAATCTGTACTTGACGAGCATAATCTAAATGTTCCCGGGGATAGTAGAATAGTAAATCTCTGACAGTATAGATGCCAAGACGCTCTAGATAACTACTCCTGCGTCCAACTTCTACTACTTTATAGAGTACTTGGTCAAGACTAACGGGCTGACGAGAGTAGTAACTGTTTACAGAAGAATCTTTAGTTAAAGAGTTAGTACGGGGTTGTTTCAGTTTTGGCGTTTCCTGTTGCGTTGCTATCAGGTTGCGCTGTTGTTGGAGAAAATTGCGAGTACTCGTAACAAGAGAATGTCTTTGGTTTACTGTTAACTGGGGATAGCTAGCATAACTTTGTGCTAAATCTTGCCATTGAGCGCGATCGCTGTTAGAAACAGTTTTAGGTGGTTTCCCTAAACTCAGACACAGAAACTCACTAAAGCGATACTGTTTACCTACTAAATCAGAATAGCCCCGTTCAGCTTCTATAGCCAGAGCCTTCTGTAACCTTACCCAGTCTAAATTTTCCTCCGTCATTACCCTGTTCTAGATGAGCGCGATCAAAATCCATTTTATAAAACTTTTGCACTAATCAATTTTAAAAAATTAATTTTATATGGATAAATTTAGAGTAGAAACTATTGTTGCAACCCCTAATCCTCAACAGGTAGTATGGGCAGCAATGCACCAAGATTATAGCGAAGAATTTGTCTGGGATAAACGCGATCGCTTTCCTGAAGAATCTAAAGCAGGAGAATTAATTGTCAAACATCTTTTAGCAGGAAATAGAGGTCATTACGGATGTTATTCTGCGGACACAGAAGTCTTAACAAAACAAGGTTGGATAGCTTGGGAAAAAGTCACAGAAAATCATCAATTACTAGCAGTTGATATTGAAACAAAAACTGCTCACTTTGAAAAACCATCATCAATTCAAAAAATAAAATTTCGAGAAGAAGATAAACTTTATTCTGTCAAAAGCCAATATCTCGATTTACTAGTAACATTAGATCACAGAATGGTTGTGAGCGATCGCCAGAAATCGGGAGATTTTTCTGAATGGTATTTTAAAAATGCCAGTGAAATCTATAATAAACCAGTTCGCTATTTATTAAGTTCTTTTCTCTCACCAGAAGCCAGAAAAATTCCTGAAGATATCCCCCAAGATATAGATATTTACACAATATTTAAAGTTGCTGGTTTTTTCTTTGGCGATGGATTAAGAACCCATAATAAAAACCCTGCATCAATTAGATTTAGACTTAGAAACCCCAGAAAAATAGCTTATCTTTTATCTTTAGATTTGCCTACTCTTGAGATGAAAGGTGACAGATATGTAATCAAAAATAAATCTTTAGCAGCTTGGGTACATGAAAACTTTTCTACAGACAATGGTAAATGTATTCCACAATGGATGCTTACCTTACCAGAAAATGCCATCTTAGCTTTTTGGGATGGTTTAAAAAATAGCGATGGAACAAGAGTAACAAAAAAATCATGGGGGTTTAATTCCTGTGAAAAATCAGCTATAGATTTAATTCAAGCTACAGCCCATATTAATGGGTTTTCCGCAAATTTAACCTTAAATAATCCCAATGTCGGACAAAAACATCTCAATCATAAACCTTGTTGGCGACTTAATATTTCAGAAAGGGAAACTCAATTATCTCAAGAAGAAAGAAATCCTGGAATTTTTGAATCCTTATCCGACTATTCAGGATATGTTTATTGTGCTTCTGTAAGCACAGGTGCTTTACTTGTTAGAAGGAATGGGAAAGTTATAGTTTGTGGGAATTGTCTTGAACACCCACAAATTACTTTTAATGTAGGTTATTTTCCCCATTCTATGATGCAACAAGTACGTACTCATAGAGTGGGAATGTGTTTAACAGGAGATGTTGAAGTTCAGTTTACCCATTCGTCTTTATCCCAAGGAGAAATCTATTATAAATCGACAATAAAAGAATTAGCGGAACTTTGGCATTATGGTCGTAAGCATCAACAAACTATAGCAGATGCTAACTATATGAAGCGTCAAATTTCTGCAAGAAAGATCCAAATCTTAGATACAAATACTAACAGAGTAATATCTAGTCATATCACTGATATATATATTAATGGTGTTAAAGAAGTCTATGAAATAAAAACCGTCACTGGTGAAAGTATTAAAGCCACAAAAAACCATCTATTCTGGACTAATTTGGGTTGGAAGAAAGTATCTGAATTCACAAGAGAAACCCAACTCTGTAGCATTGTCTATTCTGGTCAAACAACAGAACCATCTGAGATTAATTGGACTGATGAAGAAGGGAAAACTATTAACAATTATCCTTATTATCAAGTTTCTAGTTTAGGTAGAGTTCGTTCTTATATACCAAGAGGCGGTAAACATCAACCCAAAGCAACAACTGTTCAAGCAATAGGGAAAAAATTAAGTAAGGCTAAAAATTATTTATTTGCTACTTTTTCAGATTACCCTGATAGATTATTTTTAGAAAATTTCAGACTTTTAGATGATTATTCAGGGATGGAAGCGAGACATATTAATGATAATAGCTATAACAATCCTATTGCTAATTTAGAATGGGGAACATTTAAGCCAAATATACAAGATGATCTTGTTAACAATGTAATGTCCAGTAAGAGGGGGGAATTTGTTAATATTTTATCTATAGAATATGCAGGATTTGAACCAACTTATGACCTAGAAATTGAACATGAATCACACAATTTTATTGCCAATGATCTAGTCACTCACAATTCATTCGATGTTCAATCTTTCCGCTATACAGGTTCTAGAATCATAGACGTAATTGAACACAATAAAGATATTGAAGATGTGTTTTATTTACGTCCTGTTGGTAACTATACCAATCGTCAAGGAAAACATTATTTCTACTCTGAAGAACAAAGACAACAAGACCTACAATGGTGTCTTGAAGCTTGCAAAATTTATCAACAAAGAATTAGTGAAGGATTAGCAGAAGAACAAGCCAGAAGTCTAATTCCTTTTGATGCTAGACAACATTTCGTGATGAGTTGTAATGCTCGTTCTTTGATGCACTTATTAGATTTACGATGGAAAAAAGATGCTCAACTAGAAGCCCAAAAATTCTGTGAATTACTATATGAACGCTTTGAAGAATGGATGCCTAATGTCGCTCATTGGTATCTAGAAAATAGAGCCAAAAAAGCTAGATTATCTCCCTAAGTAGTAGGGGGATGCACTGTCCACCCTTATAATTAGCAAGGGTAAAATGATACCCACCATCATGGGGTATTTGTTTTGATAATATCTTTTTGGCTGCTTTAACATAAGTTAAGTGTTGCTTATGTTGTTGAATCTATAGCCATGAACAATATTATTCCAACTAAGGCTTAAAATTGATCAATTCATCATAGACATAATCAAACTGTTTTTTTAAATTACGAGATGAATCTAAATAGAGAATTTACCTGGGAAAAAGCACAACAAACAGTGGAGAGCTTAGTCTTTCAGCAAACAGGGAAACATCTGAGCGATATCGAAATTGCGATACTTCGAGGTGCTTGGGATAATAAAACCTATGAAGAAATTGCGGAAGCTGAAGGCTATACTAGCAACTATCTTAGTAAGGACGTAGGCAGTAAGCTCTGGGGTAATATTTCAGCAGCTTTACAAGAGAAGGTATCAAAGAAAAACTTTAAAGCAGCTTTGGAAAGAACATGGCGCAAACAAATTCAAGATAGTTTTACTAAGGATCAAACTCAAATCTCAGAATCTCTCACCAAAGAAAATCTCACTTTTCCTGAAGGTTCAGTTCCTTTAGACTCTAGTTTTTATATTGAACGAACAGGAGTCGAATCTGTCTGTTATGAAACAATTGTTAAACCAGGCTCTTTGATTCGGATTAAAGCAGCAAAATGGATGGGGAAAACTTCTTTAATTAATAGAATTCTTGAACAAGGACGTTCCCAAGGTCACAAAACAGTATATTTAGATTTTGATAGTATTGAGCGGTCTATTCTCAAAGATTTAGATAAACTATTGCGCTGGTTATGCGTTATGGTTTCCCGTCAGTTGGGATTAAAAAATCAGGTAAAGGATTATTGGGATACAGATATTCTTGGTAGTAATGATAACTGCACTGTTTATTTTGAAGAATACCTCTTAGCTGAAACTGATGGCGCGATCTCCATTGCCTTGGATAATATAGACAGATTATTCTCTTACGAAGAGATAATCGAAGATTTCTTTGGTATGTTGCGGAGTTGGCACGAAAAAGGCAAGATTTATGATTGTTGGGCGCAACTAAGACTAATACTGGCACATTCTACAGAAGTATATGTATCTTTAGATATTAATCAATCTCCCTTTAATGCAGGATTGCCCATTTTACTGGAAGAATTTAACTCTTCACAAGTAGAAACTTTAGCCTATCTCTATAAACTGGATTGGGGTAAGTCTCAGATTACGAAGTTAATGGATTTAGTTGGGGGTCATCCTTATCTAGTAAGATTGGCAATGTATCAGATTAAGGCTCAAAATCTTACCCTAGAACAATTTTTACAAGAGGCTATTTCTGAAACAGGAATTTACAGTAATCCTTTACTTCGTTTATTCAATATCCTAAAACAGTCCCCTGACTTAAGTTCTGCATTCGCCAAAGTAGTAAAATCTGCTGAATCTGTAACATTGAATTCTCTGCAAATTTATCAGTTACACAGTATCGGTTTAGTTCAACATCAACATAATTCAGTGTTCCCTCGATGTAAATTATATCGGGATTATTTTAATCGGGTTTTTTGACACTCCTCAGCCCTTATGGCGTGAGGATTCTTGGTTCAACGAGTCTCCGTTAGACGACAGGATTGCTCCAATCGCCCAAGAGGGAGTCTCTCCCCCAGCTTAGATTCCTGTATGCCCTACAGTATTTAATCCTTTTCGCAAGATGTTGATGGCTGCATTTACATCTCTATCTTCTGTATAACCGCACTCACAAATATGAGTTCGACTAGAAAGAGATTTTTTAACTACTGCACCACAGTTAGAACAAATTTGGCTGGTATGGTGCGGTGGAACTGCCACCGTTGCTTTGCCATACTTGTGTCCAAAATACTCTAACCACTGTCTAAAAGTAGACCATCCTGCATCATTTATCGACTTAGCTAGTTTCCCATTTTTAACCATGCCTTTCACATTTAAGTCTTCATAGGCAACCAAATCGTTAGATTGGATTACGCAGTATGCTACTCCCTTGCAATACTCTTGACGTTGCCTACTTACTCCCAAATGTTTTCGTGCATATCGGATTCTAGCTTTGTGATAATTTTTGGATTGAGGTTTACCCTTTCGATACTTTCTAGACTTTTTTCTGTTGGCTCTATTTAGTTGTTTTTCAGCTTTTCGATAAAACTGAGGTATTGGTTCTAAATAACCATTTGAATCGGCATAAAATTCTTTTAACCCAACATCAATACCTAAACATTTTTGAGTAACTTGAAAAGGTTTTGTAGTATCTCTAGGGTCTAGTTTTAAAACAAATTGAACATAGTATCCATCAGCACGTTTAATAATCCTGCATCTTTTAAATTGCTCTAATTGAAAATAGTTCAAGTCACGACTAACAATTAATCTAAGCGTTCCTATTCCTTTTTTATCGGTAAAAGTTACCCTTTTTTTGTCTTCAGATAGTTTCCAACCAGAAACTTTATACTCAACAGAGCGAGAATGTTTTTTAAACTTAGGATACCCTTTCTTACCTGGAATATTTTTCTTGCAGTTATCGTAAAAACGACTAATACTAGACCATGTTCTTTCTACAGCGCATTGTGTAGCATGAGAATTTAAATCTTTAACAAACTGATACTCGGCTCGCAGTTGAGTATTGTATTTGTAGATATCGTATTTTCCCACACCACGATTATCCAGCCAAAAACGAAGGCATTTATTACGGACAAACTGAGCCGTTTTAATTGCCTCATCCATGGCTAAACATTGTTGTGATTTGGGATTACGAATTTTAAACTCTAAAACATACATTTTGACGCTGTGTAAAATAGCGTTATTGTATCACAAAATATCAAAATAGTGAACTGGTCGCCCTAAAGGGCGGGGCTTGAACCCATGATCACTAGGGTCAAGATGATTATAGGGAATGGGGACTTAGGGAATTGGGATTACTGATTACTGATTACTAACCACTAACCACTAACCAATAATCCGTTATTGTACCAATTCTGAAAAGTTAAGCTACATATTACTCCCCCTGCTCCCCCTGCTTCCCCTGCCGGAAAGGGGGGATTTCAAATTATATACTGAATTGCACAGTTTATTTGTCGGTATATTTCCCCCCTTCCCGCCCCTGCTTCCCATTTGTAGCAAGTCTAAATAGAAATGGTATTAGTTGGGATGCGATCGCATTATTGATTTTAAAAATACCTGAAAAAATACCTGAATTTTTCCCCTAGTAATGACCACAGCCTAAACTTATAATACTCATCAACTAACTAGAACTTAATTCTTATCCTGTCTCCTGTTTATTGATAATTGCTAAATATTTTAATGAATGAAGTTAACACAACATTCTCCTATCAGATAGGAGGAAGTTTAGCTAGTAAGTCCCTTAGCTATGTGGAACGAAAAGCCGATCTCGAATTAGACGAAGCCTTAAAAAATGGGGAATTTTGTTATGTTTTAAACTCCCGACAAATGGGAAAATCTAGTTTGCGAGTGCGAGCAATGGAAAGATTACAAGCAGAAGGTACTGTTTGTATTTTTATTGACTTGACTGGTATGGGAACTCAAGATTTAACCCCTGAAAAGTGGTATGCAGGAATTGTCCGTTCTATAGTTAGTGCTTGTAAAATTAAATTTAATTGGCGTAATTGGTGGCGAGAAAAAAGAGATTTATTTTCTCCTGTACAGCGATTAAGTTTGTTTATTGAGGAAGTTTTATTAGTAGAGATTAAGGAAAAGATTGTTATCTTTATTGATGAAATAGACCGAGTCCTTAGTCAAAAATTTTCTCTAGATGATTTTTTTGGTCTAATTCATAGTTGTTATCAAAAGCGTCAAGTAAATCCAGATTATGACCGTCTTACTTTTACCCTCTTAGGAGTAGCAGCACCCAGAGATTTAATAAGGGATAAAACCCAATCTCCTTTTGATATTGGTAAAGCCATAACCTTACAGGGATTTAAACTGGAAGAAGCTGGAGCTTTGATGTTGGGTTTAGCAGATAAAGTTACTAACCCTCAACAGATACTAGCAGAAATTTTATATTGGACAGGAGGACAACCTTTTTTAACCCAAAAATTATGTCAATTGGTGTGGGAAAAAGCAGATAGCGAACGGGAAATAGCTAATCTAGTTACAAAATATATTATTACTGATTGGGAAAAAAAAGATGAACCAGAACATTTACGCACTATCAGAGATCGCCTGTGTTACAGAGATTCATCGAAAACTATTCGTCTGCTAGGTTTGTATCGAGATATTCTAAAAAAAGGAGTAATTCCTTTTAATAATAGCCCAGAACAAATAGAGTTACGTTTATCAGGTTTGGTGGTAGAAAGACAAGGTAATTTAGAAGTTAATAATCCTATTTATGCCAAGATATTTAATTTAGCTTGGGTAGAAAATCAATTAGCACAATTACGCCCCTATGATAAAGCACTTGCCAATTGGCTGACTACAAATTATTCCGATACAACTTATTTACTTAAAGGAAAAGAGTTACAATCCGCTTTAACTTGGGCTTTGGGAAAAAGTCTTGCAGATATAGATTATCAGTTTTTGGTTGCTAGTCAAGAATTCGCCAAACAGGAAGCAGAAAATGCTTTAGCAGCAGTAGAAGCAGCTTGTACACTATTAGCAACTGCTAGAAAAAAAGCACAGCAAAAAGTAAATAAACAACGCTTACAAAAGAAATGGTTAGGGATGATCGCCCTTGGAGTGACGGGATTTTTTTTACTGCTACGTTATACGGGAATTTTACAAACTTGGGAATGGAATTTACTAGATCGCTTTTTTCGTTGGCGACTTTCAGATTCTCAAGAATCCCGAATTGTTGTAGTTACCATTGATGAAAAAGATATTAACACAGTTGGACAATGGCCGATTCCTGATGGTACTTTAGCAACAGCAATTAGAAATTTAAAAGCTCAACAAGCCAGTGCGATCGCCTTAGATATTTACCGTGATTTACCTGTACCACCAGGAAATCAAGATTTACTTGAACTCTTTAACTCTACTCCTAATCTGTATGGGGTAGAAAAAGTAATTTATGAGTCTATTCCTCCTCCACCAACAGTTAGTCAACAACAAATCGGCTTTGCAGATCAAGTATTAGATAGTGATGGTAAAGTGCGTCGTGGGTTATTGTCTTTAGTAGGAAAGGATAGACGAACACGCTATAGTTTGGGTACTAGATTAGCCCTACATTACATACAGAATCAAGGAATTAAACTCGAAATAATCAAAGATAATCGCTATCGTTTTGGTAAAGCCATCTTTGAGCGATTTACCCGTAATAGTGGGGGTTACGTGGGTGCTGATGCGGGAGGATATCAGATATTACTCAATTTTTGGGGAACAGAAGCCAATTTTAAGCAATATTCTTTAACAGAAGTGCTGAGAGGGGAAATTGATCCCGAAACTATTAAAGATCGCCTAATTTTAATCGGCTCGAGTGCTGAAAGTATCAAAGATGGTTTTTATACACCCTACAGTAAAGGTTGGTTTCGTCCTCCCTCAAAAATGCCAGGGGTTTTCATTCAAGCTAATATTACCAGTCAAATAATTAGTGCAGTAAAGGATAATCGCCCCCTACTCCGCACCCATAATAAAGTTTTAGAATCTCTCTGGATACTATTGTGGGGAATCATTGGTCTAATTATCTTTTGGCGTTTAAAATTTAATCTGGCGATCGCTTTTGGTCTTGGCGTAACTAGTAGCCTATTAATTCTAATTTGTTACCTAGCATTTTTGTTAGGTTGGTGGCTTCCTCTGATTCCTTCATTACTAACACTAACTACCACAGTCATTACTTCAATTTTCATCAGAAATAAACAACGCGATCGGCTAAGATTCCATCATACTTTAGCATTGCTACTACAAGAATATCGTGATCGTCCTATTGTTGGTAGAATTGCTTTAGAATACCTCAAACAATCAGAAAACCAAGAAAATTCATACCTCATTGAACAAAAAATAAGGATGAAGGATGAGGAAGAAATAAGTAATAAGTAATAATCAACCACCAATCCCCCCACCAAAGGTGCGCTTTCGCGACCTCCCCAATCCCGCAATCAGTAATCAGTATTTAGTATTCAGTATTCAGTATTCAACAATTAGCAATTAGCAATTAGTTAGCAATTAGCTTTTCATCCATCAACCACTAACCACTAACCACTAACCACAATTTACTGAATTAATAGGAATTCGAGTAGCATCATCCCTAGTAGGATAAGCTGTTAAAATTACTCTGCCATCTTCAGTTTTAATTATGCCTCTAGCTGGATAAATATCCCCAAGAGAAGTTTTAATTGGTTGAATTTGAGGGAGAATATTATGAGGTGTTTCTTGATGATTTAAGTGAGAAATATTAGGTGTAATAGCCTTCCCATCACCAAGTAATATTTCAGCATTTAAAGGAGAAATTATTGTAGGAGGTACGCCACCTTTACCCTTGACTATAAAGCTACTAACTCCACTATCGGCAGAACAAACATTAGAAGCAATTGTATCAGGAGACATGCTGTTATCAGACAATTGAGGAGTATCCTGAAAATTATTAGTATCAGGAACATTAAAAGTTACATTACCACTTAGACCAAATTCCGAACTAGCATCAATATCATTGGTGTTATTTGGTGGGACAGAGTTCCTTTCTTCTAAACCCAAAATTGCTTCTGTTGTTATAGTAATATTCCCCCCCGATCCTCTTTCCGCATTGGCAACAATATCGTTATTTTGATTAGGAAAAGCAATTATAGACTCTGCATCAATATTAATATTCCCACCATCACCACTTTCAATTGCTTGAGCAGAGATTAAAGCTTGATTTTCCAGAATTAAAGAGTCAGTCTGAATATTAATGTTACCTCCATCTCCCGTCAAAACACTACTAACTCTAACTTCTGCACCATCACTGATGGTCAATTGATTAGTATCAATATTAATATTTCCTGCTTTAGCAGAGGTAGTTGATTCAGAAGTTAACGCACTAGGAAATTGATTCCCAAGAGAGCTACCAGTTATTTCGATGGAATCAGCTTTGATATCTAAATTTCCAGCAATACCACCTTGGACAAGCAATATATTTTCGTTAGAGCCTATTTGGAAATCTGAAGGTTGTAAAATATTGCCAATAGTGGGATTTTCACCAACAAATATATTTCCACCACTAGATGAACTTATTGCTCCTCCTTCTCTTATAGTTAAATTTTCTGTATCTATGGTTATATTTCCTGCTTGTCCTTCACCAAAAATTGTATTGCTCGTGATAATTGTTGGAATTATTGAGCCTGGTAAAGTTGTTGTTACTTCGATTGATTCTGAAGCATTAATCGTGAGATATCCTCCATCTCCATTACCCAAAGTTACAGTTGCGATCGCTGCTCCTGCTTTGACTAGCAAGCGTTCAGTATTTATGGTTATATTTCCTGGGTTTCTCTCCGTATTTCGATTAGCTAAAGTAGTTATAAATGAGCTATCTAATTCTACTTGTTGAGCATTAGAGATGATAACATCTGCTGAACTTTTCCTAGTAGTATTTTCGGTATTATTGTTACTGTTGGCTAATACCGTACTACCTAAAAATCCTCCGCCTTGAATTAATAAATTAGGAGTATTAACAATAATATCTCCCGCTTGTCCAGCATCCTCAGCTTCATAAATTATTCCTGTTAGAATTTCTAAATTTGAGGTTGTTACTCTTCCCGAAATAACTACTGTGGTCAATCCTACAAGTTCATTAATATCAAGTCCACTTCCAATCAATTTTAATGATTCAGTAGCATCAATAGTAATATCACCTGCTTGAGCATCGAGAGAATTTGTATTTTCCCCTATACCTGCAAATATTTTGCTTCGTTCTGAAAGAGTTACATTGCGAGCATTAAAATTAATAAATCCACCTCCACCAGCACGAACATCCACTGTTGCTTGATTAGTTAAACTAATATTTGCTCTGGCTATACCATCAGGAAAATTGAGACTACCATCAGCATTAATGCCAATATTTCCTGCTGTGGATAATCCTCCTAATTCTACTCTTCCTCCTCCCGCAAAAATCTTTCCTCCTGCTAAATTAATATCACCTCCTACTAAAGTAATGCTTTCTCCTAGAGGTACTTGTAAACCAACACCATCAGCAACAGATTGATTAACAATATTCCCTGGATTATCTCGAATACCTAAACCAATGGGTGCATTAATAGTTAGTAGAGGAGGATTGTTTAAATTTGTCGCACTAAACTCCCCATCTGGAAACAATAGACTATCAGCAGTACTCCCTAAAAACGAACCACCAATATCTAACTTGGCATTACTCCCAAAAATAATACCAGCAGGATTAATTAGAAATACATTCGCATTACCATTCGCCCGAATCAAACCATCTATATTTGAAATATTGCCACCAGTTACCCGATTGATAATATTGTCTATGGTTGCAGCATTATTAAAGAAAGCAGAACCATTTGTTGGTACAGAAAAATCTTGGAAACTATGAAAAAGATTATTTCCTGCTCTATCTCCATCATTAATCGTAAAATTGCCCCCATCAGGACTTGTTACTGTAGTTGAAGTAGTCCCGTCAGGCGTAACCTGAGCCAATGTAGGTATTGAAACAAACAAATAATAAACTAATAAAAAACTTGCTCTAACTAAAGAGATAGTTATAGATTTCATCTTAAATATTTTCCAGGGCTTCATATTCTGTACAGTATATCTTTGAATGGGTACTGGGCAGAAATTATGAGGGATAAATTATGAGGGATGAGGAAGCAGGGGATGAGGATTGAGGATTAAACTAAGAACTAATAAGTCAGAGAATATAGGTAGAAGGTCAGAGGTAATAAGTAATAAGTAATAAGTAGTAAGTAATAAGTAATAAGTAATAATAACAATCAACCACCTCATCTCCCCAGTCACCAATCACCAATCACCAATCACCAATCACCAATCCTTAATCCTTAATCCTTGTTACTTTTGAGTTCACTAATAATTGGTTTATTGGCAATTTCATCTAAACCACCAGATTGTAAATATTTAACCCAAATATTATTCCAATTATCTGATTTTTTTGCTGCTATCAAAATATCTAGAGCATCATACCAAATTCCCTTTTGTGCATACCAAGCAGCCCTTTCTAACATAGTTTTTTCTGGTAATTGAGAATCAATAAATTGAGATTCATCAACAGGCTTAATCCAAGCAGCAACAACAGGATCGTTAGGATTTGGTCTTGTACCGCAAACTAATATTACTGCCCATCGATAGTTTTTGCCAATTTCTAAAGCAGGAGCATCATCTGATAATTTAATCCCCATAATTCCAGCTTTTCCTGATAAATTAATAGACTGTTGCCAATGAGGATTAATCCCTTCTTCTTGAATACTCAAAATTGCTTGCTTTGCTGAAGTTTGAGGTAAATAAACCCAAAAAGTAGGGCGATCGCTTACTGTTAACCCATAGTTGCTATCAGGTACAACAGCAGTCAACTTCAGGCGATCGCTTGTATGCTTCTGTTGTTCAGTCACAAACCAATCTTGAAAACACTGTTTATTTTGGCGCGAAGCTGCACCCTCTGTATTTTCTGGTCTTTCTTCTTCTGGCGGTGGTTGAAATAGAACAATAGTATTGATTTTAGCAGTTGCTACTGATGTTAATAAAAAACTCAATCCAGTTACAAAACTAATCAAAGCTAAATTGTTGTTTAATATTTTAAGATATGTATCTTTTTCCAAGAGCTTCATTTTTTGTCCTCCAACTTCAAATAGTGGATTAGCATAAATCAGTCAACCTTAATACTCTTTGGATAAGCCTATTTATTAATTGGTATGGATGGGAAAAGGTTAATGGTTAAAGGGAAAAGGAACTTTAATTCAACTAAAATATCCCTTGTGCGACCAGCTTTTGCTGTTGCGCTACCGCGCACCGCGTTTTTGAGCATTAAAAAGTTAAAAAATCCATGCTTTGGTAACTTTGCACTCCATTAAAGTTTCTTCCACGTATAATTTGGGTTTATTAATTATTGTGCAATTACCCTTGATAAAGTAAAAGGGGAAAAGTTCAGGTATTTTTTCAGGTATTTTGGGAAGGGTTTATTTAATAGATCGATTTTGTTGTGTAGCAACCTGTATGCAGGTCGCTACTTCCAGCCCTATTCCCGATTTTCACTATGTAATTTATTCTACATTAAACGTAGTTGAGAGCCTATGGTTTTTAACCATAGGATGAAAACAAGGAAGGGATTTTAATCCCACGTATGGAATTATTTATGCTGAGCGTTGAGTTTCAATATAGCGTTTGACAACATCTGTACTAACTTGACCTGTTGACCCCACAAAATAACTAGGACTCCACAAACAAGGTAGTTTTTTCAGGTCGGGAAATTCCTGTCTTAAGTATCTCGATGCACGACCTTTAACCCATTTTATTATTTGAGAAGGGCTTTCATGAGTTGGAGCATTAATAAACATATGGACGTGGTCAGGCATAATTTCTAATGCTATTAGCTTCCATCCATGCTCTTTGACCACTTCAAATATTATTTCTTGCAGCCTTTTAGCCACCCCATCAACTAAAACTGCTTTTCTTCTTTTCGGGCAAAAAACAAAGTGATAATTCAGCGACGAAACCGAGCCTTTCTCATGCCTGTACTCGTAATCCTTTTTTAATAATTTAGCCATCAAAATTTATATTTTTAAATAGTCTTTACGACTATAATAATATACATGAGCTATCAATACAGAACCCAAAAAATACTCCTTTCTGGCAAGATTGATGATGAGACCGAATCTTGTTTACTTTGGTTAGCCCATCAATCAAACAGCCTCTATAACTCAGCATTGTTTGCAGTTCGCCAAGCTCATTTTGATCTTTGCGAAACTCGGACTTTTTTTGACCAAAATGATATGTATCGGATTGCTTTTAAAGACCGATATGTCAAAGCTAGTTATGCTCAACTATGTAAAGACTTTAAGAGTAATAAGCACTATATAGGATTGGGAGGACAGCAAGGCCAACAATGTTTAAAGTCTGTAGTTGAGGGAGTAACCAGTTATAACAAACTGCTGAAAAAATATTGGCAGGGGGAGATTAAAGATAAGCCCTGTATTCCCAAATATAGGAAATCTAGAGGACTTTATCAGGTAGCTTTTCCCTCTCAAGCTGTCACTTATGACGAATACGAAGGAACTTGCAAACTAGCTATTAGTAAGGAGTGCAAGCCAGAATTAGTTAATAAAGAATTAACTATTCCTGGTGGTTATGGCTTTACCTCTGAACAATTAGCCGAAGTTAGAATTGTTCCTGCTTGTGGTCAATTATGGGCAGAATATGTTTATAAGACTGAGAGCAAAACGGCTCTTAGATTAGATTATTCTCAAGCTGTTGGGATAGATCCAGGGGTTACAAACTGGTTATCTGTAACCAGTAACAAAGGTAAAAGTTTTATTGTTTGTGGCAAAAAGATTAAGTCAATTAATCAAAGGTACAACAAAAAAGTAGCTCAGTACAAAAAAGGAAAATCTGAATTTTATTGGGATAGATATTTAGACAAAATAACTCATAAGCGGAATTGTCAAATTAAAGACCTGGTTAACAAGGCTGCTCGATTTATAATCAATTATTGCGCTATACATGGCATTGGCAATATTGTTTTTGGTTGGGGACAAGGTGTTAAAAATGAGTCTAAACTTGGCAGAGTCAATAATCAAAATTTTGTACAAATCCCAACCGCTAGACTCAAAAATAGAATTAAAGAATTAGCGGAATCAGTAGGTATTGTATTTACAGAAACCGAAGAGGCGTACACTTCAAAGAGTAGTTTTCTCGATGGAGATCTTCTACCTAAATACGGTGAAAAACCCGCACAGTGGAGACTTTCAGGAAGCAGAATTACTAGGGGTACTTATAAAACCGCCACTGGGAAAATTATTTCCTGCGATGCTCAAGCAGCAGCAAATATTATGCGTAAAGTAGCGACACAGCTAGGGATATCTCTAGCCGAGGTCGGTAGGGAAGCCTTGATACTTCCCAAGCGATACGATTTAACTTGCATGAGCAAATCTTATCGCAAACGGAGCGAAGAGGTACTTTTAGTACCCGTAGCGACATCCGTTTAGAATCCTGCGTTTTCAAACGTAGGAGATATCAAACATCTACTTATTTGCATAATTCCGATGCTTAATCCTTATATATAGCTTGAAACATCAAAGTCAATGTTGATCGGCTTATGACTTTTAGCTTGGAGTGAAGCGACCAATGAAAACACCACAAATAAAACCCCATTTTCGCCTCGAAATAATTGAACCCGAACAGGTCAATCTATTAGCGGAAAACAGAATCCATGCCCTCAGTGGCGAAATGTACTGCCAAATTGTTCCTCTCCTAGATGGCAACCATACCATTGATCAGATTCTCAGCACACTAGAAGGACAGGTATTATTAGAACATATAAACTATGAGATGAAAAGCCTAGAAGATAAAGACTACCTGAGTGAAACTGTACCCGAACTCACTTCAGAAGCATCTGGGTTTTGGAGTTTAATGAATGTACAACCTCAAGATGAGGATCTGCAACCAGAACTAAGTAAAATTAACCAAATTGCTCTAAAAGCTAACCAAGGTTCAGGTAATTCTGCTCCAGATACGCCAGAAAAGCCGAATCCACCTCGAAAGGGTTAGTAATTATACGAAATCCGATTACCAAAACCCTTGTTATTCTTAACTTTTGAATGCGCGACTTTTGAATGCGCGACTTTTGACTTTGAACTAAGTCTCTTGTTACTTTTGAGAAATGGTATTAGACCTCTTGCACCCACTCCCCTAAAACTTGGGGAGTGTTGCAATAAGAGGGATTAGTGGTAAGAGGTAAGAGTTGGCTTAACTTAAGTGATACAGAACCTTATAGATCTATATAATTGGAAAAAATTACTTGAGAAGCATCTTCATGAAACCTTGGTGTGAGCTACTTGTAGGATTATTTCTGGGAACTGTGATCGCAGTCCCAGTCAAGGCACAAATAACTCCCGATGGCACTACCAATACAAGTTTAACACCTACGGATAATGGTATCAGAATTGATGGAGGCGACCAGCGAAGCTGTTGCCTTGGGCATCGCGTTGGATATAATCTTTTTCATAGTTTTCGAGAGTTTTCTGTAATCAATGGCACAGAAGCGTTCTTTAATAATGGCAGCGACATCGTTAATATCTTTTCTCGGGTTACAGGAGGAGATGTTTCTCGTATTGATGGTTTGATTCGAGCCAACGGTAAAGCTAATTTATACTTGATTAATCCTGCGGGAATTATTTTTGGGGAAAATGCCTCTCTTAATATCGGTGGTTCTTTTTTAGGTAGTACAGCTAATAGTATTGTCTTTCCTGAAGGGGAATTTTTGGCAACAGATGGAGATCATCCCCCAATACTTACAATTAATATGCCGATTGGCTTAACTTTTGGCAATAATCCCGGTGAAATTGCTGTTAATGCCAGTAATCTCCAAGTAAATAATGGAGAAGCTTTTGTACTCTTAGGTGGTAATGTCAGTATTGCTGGAGCAGAAATAACAGCACCAGGAGCAAGAATTGAATTAGGTGGAGTAGCAGAATTTGGACAAGTTAGTTTTAATCTACAACAGTCAGGGGAAGATTTTGGTATTGATTCAATAAGCTTTCCAGAAGGAGTAGCTAGAGCAGATGTTACTTTGACTAATGGTGTTGAGGTGAATGTAAGAGCAGCAGGGGGCGGTAGTATCAGTGTCAATGGTCGTAATATTAAAATTTCTGGGGGAGAATTAGGGGGAAGTAGTTTAATAGCAGGAATAGCCTCAGAATCACGCTCGACAGAAGCTGTTGCAGGAGATATTACCCTCAATGCCACCAATGATATTACTGTGAGTCAAGGAAGTCGCATTTTCAATCGGGTAGAAGAATCAGGAGTAGGCAACTCTGGTGGGATTAATATTACTACTACTAACCTGTTTTTGACAGAGGGAAGTGTAGTAAATGCCAGTATTTTTGGAGAAGGAAATGGGGGGACAATTAACATTAATGCTTCAGGTACTATTTCAGCAGATAAGGTAGATCAAGATGGATTGGGCAGTGGCATTTTTAGTCAGGTAGGAGAAAGAGGAGTAGGCAACTCTGGTGGGATTAATATTACTACTACTAAGTTATTCCTGAGACAGGGAGGTCAAGTAACTGCCAGTACTTTTGGAGATGGAAATGCCGGAGCTATCACCATCAAAGCTTCCGATACCATCTCAGCAGATGGGGCAGACCAACATGGATCTAACAGTGGCATTTTTAGTCAGGTAGGAGAAAGAGGAATGGGCAACTCTGGTGGGATTAATATTACTACTACTAAGTTGTCTTTAACACAGGGAGGTAGAGTAAGTGCCAG
>JAAUYH010121696.1_pt1 | contig 51327 bp, 36 predicted proteins | sample 7278061 | NCBI WGS metagenome assembly JAAUYH01 (sample SAMN14350203, study PRJNA611818) | marine sediment metagenome | isolation source: surface marine sediment (0.6m) | place: French Polynesia: Moorea | collected 2018-08
ATATTTATATTTACTTCGTCAATTTTTCGATGATCAGTGCTTTTTAATCTTCTTTTCTGGATGAACTCATTTCATCAATCTTTACGAATTAAATTATTTGCTCCATATTCTCCAAGAAATATTATCGCTGTTTGAAAAGTTGGAGTAATGAATCAAATATAAAACTATTTCTAATCATAGAAACAGGGTAAATCTAATTATCAAACTATTCTTTTAGCTCTACTTATATTTCATCTTTGATCTACAAGATTATGAAAATACATTAGAATATTGTTTTGAACTGTTCCTGGGTGATATAATCAGTACTTTCTATTTACTCTCGTAATATAGCTGATTTAATCAATTGGATAATGCAATTAGAAAGAAGAATTTTTCGTATACGTGCTACCGTTCAGTTGCCTAATGAACGTACTCATAGCACGAAAATTGTATCTTCTGTTTAGAGTACTTATTCTAACTTTCATCGTTCTCCTGGCTATTCTGGATCCGCCATTTTCGTGCAACATCTAGCATTCTTTTGTAACCCTTCACGCTCATTTCATAGATCCACACCAAAATCTATCATTTGAATTACTTTATTTGGGGAACTATTCAGTGCCGATAAGAATGCCAAAAATATGTGTGTTCATAATCAACTTATTAAATATCTCTAATGTGTTTATGAACCAAGTCTGGCAATATTTTGATTCCAAAAGTGTTTGTCTATGATTAGAACACTTTAAATGATAAATTCAAATATTTTTGAGATGCTCAAAGATAAACAATCATTTCAAATATGGTATCTCGCTTCGAACTATCGCGAGCTTGATGTGAAATAATGATTAACATTGATTAACTTGCTGCTAGTTTGTTCTTCAATGATTCTATTGAGCTTGGAATACCTCATTCGAAGAATTTTTTTCACTTAACTGATTTCGTCGATGGAGGGAATGCATCGAAATCGAAAGCAAGAAAACCGAGAGATATTTCTTATTAAAAAAACAAGATCTCCAATCCCATCAACCGAGGTCCCATTAGGTCGATTCTTTTTACCATAAATTGCCTGAGCAACAACCAACGTCATCTGTGGAGTAACAAATGTTTTAGTCTTAGAACTGAATTCATTCTCCAGACAACGTGAATAAACGTGCTCAATTTAGCGTCAATAACAATGAACTCGTTGTGGTTGTGAAATGTTATGTTACTTGATACAAAAAAACCAATCACACACGTCATCGAATAGTAAAATGTTGTCACAAAACGGCATTTCAGGATAATTTTCACCAGCCCATGAGTTCTATAATGGCTGTGCGAATGAGGTTCCGCGCTAAGAATCAGATCCGGTTAGTGCACTATAGAGAACGGAGCACTGTAATTGATATAACATCACAGAACTGATGATATCGGGAAGGGTATCAGATAGCGCCAAAGGCATGATTTTAATATCAGATTACCGCCGCACGCCGATGTCACCGTACTTTGATCTCTTCCTCGCAGACCTCATCTCCCGTTTCAATGCAGGCTTTTGCGACTCCAATCGTACTGGGCGTTCGCTCGACCTTAGCGACAAACACCGTGTTGCGATGTTACCGTCGTTCTCTACCCCATGCCTCGCTCGGAGGAACCAGACGCTACAGAGGCGGTCCTAATGCGCGCGATGACGAGCGTCGTCACCGTCCGAAGTCGTACGATGACCGTGTGGAATACGGGAATAATGACGACAAATGGGGCCGGCAAGCACGCGGTAAGCGTCGTTCACTATTGGGCACAGGTGGCGAGGATTGGATGGAACGGAGTAACGACCGCGGCCGAAGAGGCGGGCGTCGAGAGGCACGCCAAGGCGAACGAGGAACTAGAGCGTTTGAAGACCGACGAGAATCACGCTTCAAAGAGTATGATGGAGGTGCGAGGAAGTTGAGTGACCGCCGTAACAGCCGTTCTGGTTACGAGGATAATCGTGAACGAAATTTCGACCGCCCGCGAGGTAAACGTTTCTATGGAGACCGCCAGGATGACTCGTACGCGGAGGTTCGACAAGAGCGTGATTTCGACCGTTTCGAAGAGGCTAATCGATTCGAACGTCATCTGCGTTCGCGCGAAACTGAGCGCCGGCGCGAACGTGTGGAGGAACCGAGCGAGGTTCAGAAAGCGCTGGCAAGTGGCGACGATCTCGTTTACGGGCTGCAGTCTGTGAAGCAGGCACTCGCAGCGGGAAGGCGCACCCTACACACGTTGTACCTGCAGAGCACGCCGGGCGGGAGTGGCGGGGAACGGAAGGCCGATAATCAACGAATCCGAAAGGAAATCGAGCGTGTCGCACAGGCCGCTTCGCTGCGTATAGTATTGCTGGACCGCGGCGAACTCAACGCGCTCTCGTCAAATCGGCCGCACCAGGGGGTTGTGCTGCGATGCGACGCGCTGGAATACGGAACTGACGCGGCAACGCTGGACGAGCCGCAAGTCGGCGACGTGCTTCTCGCGCTCGATGAGGTGCAGGACCCGCAGAACGTGGGCGCGTTGCTGAGGAGCGCCGCGTTCTTGGGCGCGCGCGGCGTCGTAGTGTGCGCACGCAACTCTGCGCCGCTCACGCCCGTCGTGTCGCGCGCCAGCGCGGGCGCGGCGGAGTCGGTGGTTGTCGCCGCCACCGACTCGATGCCCCGCTTCCTGCGCCGCGCGCACGACATGGGCTGGCGCGTGCTGGGCGCTGCCTCGGGCAAAGATGCGGTCGATATTGGCAGTGTCGAGAAAGGCCCGCCCACCGTCCTCGTCCTCGGTAGCGAGGGCAATGGATTGCGGACTATGGTGCGCAATTGCTGCGACGAATGCATCGAAATCTCTCGCGCCGAGGACGCGCCCGAAGCCCTCGACTCGCTCAATGTCAGTGTTGCGGGCGCGCTTGCGCTATTCAAACTGCTTCGCTAGGCTGTGGCTTTGGTGGTGTGGTGCCGTTGCTGAATGAATTTACTTGGTTCGCTTCCATTGTCTGGTACTTAGTCATGCCTTTTTCCTCCTCATTGTTTTCTAGGAGTCACGGAGCATCGGGCACTGAAACCTAAATCATCGAGTAGGACTGCAAGGAATAATTGAGTATTGAGATAAACGGCGTAGTCTAGGCGGACTACTGCGAAGAATGTGATGGATAGGTGAGTACGAGACTTCGAAGAGGGGCAAATGATGGACGACGACTGGCTCTGCTAATAAGTATTCTTCTTCTCCGTTAATACTCAGTGTGCCCGTAACAGAAATAGAGCATCACTGGCAGTGAGAATCTGATGGTTCGTAGAAATGTTGCTGACGAAGACTATCCAGAAAGGCTGTATTTCCATCCACCGACTCCTGAATGTCACAGCTATCGTCCGGTGGAAGTGGCTCTATGTCTCATTTTTGACAAGGAGTCGTGATTGTTTTGCGCAACCGGTGAACCGGTAGAAACATAAATCGGTCCAATTACTGCAGGAATTGTAGCAGTTTAGAGAGAACCTTTAACGAATCAGAACATCTGAAGGGAACACGAGCAAATTTTTGCTCACTGCTGTCATATACAGATCGTTTACTGGTACAGTAAAACATAATTTCATCACTGCAGGTTCGTGTTCGGCCATTACACATCGACGTGCTACACGTACACTACATCTATATCTAATGTTTAGCGTATTTACAGTGTAGTGCCTAAATTTAGAGCTGAGTTGTCGCAGCGGAGCTGTACAAAATGCCAACTCCGACACCGCAGGTTCAGCGTTATCTGAAAACATTCATGAAACAAGCCGATTACCAGCTCACAACCCGACGCAATGGCACCCCAACGTAACAGAACGAAGCGCGAGCTCGTGCGAGTCATCCGACGCCCCCGCGGCGCGCCCAAGGTCATCATCAACCTCCGCGCGCTAGCCGACGAAGGCTTCGTGCCGGTCGTGTGGAAAGTGCCCCGAATAAAGAAGCCCCGTCCCGCCCCGCTGAAGGTGGTTGCGACGGCCAAGCGTAAGAAGGGGCGGAATGCTGAACAAGGAGGAGCGAACGCAGGACATGAAAGCAAGCAAAGACTTGTGAGGAATGCGCGAGACCTAGATGTTGAACTCATCAGGCAGATGGGCTTGCTGGCTATAGCCGCAGATGTGGGCTCCTGTTCAAAAGTTCGTACCCAAAATCCAAACATTCACGCACGTCCTGGAACTTAGGACCAGTGATGCTCACGGTAAACGAGGGTATGGTTGGTGCACTTACATTATTCAAGTCAAGTACACCAAGTATTCGCCTCCTTAGCGTGGGGCTATCACTAAATGACATTACTGGTTCATCACGTTGGCATCGCGTTAGCGCTAACAGTATTTCGTTCTTCCTTCCTAGTTTCGCTCCGTACGTTTCGGACAATGCCGATTTCTCGGTTTCTCGTCGTTGTTGCTCCCAAACATGGAATTCGAACAAGCGTTTCTCCAGGTAAAAGTAGGAAGGCAGGAAAATTGATTTACTGGCTCTACTACAATTCTCTCTACCGTCTACACTTTCCTTTGACACACGTAATTGAATGGGTCAACGTCAAACAGTGAGTACTGGGCTCATAAAGGTATCGAAAGAGAAATGAGTTCGGGAATGATTGGTCGTCGTCGTCCTCCATGGACAGGCCAATCTAACGTTCAGTAGAAACATTCAGAGCGACGTCACCGCTATACTAACAATACAATCACCATTTACCCTACCCCTATTGCGAGTATTGTAGTTGGGGAACTGCTATGGCCCTTCATCACGTCAGGTTTGTGTTCTAGATTCGGCAGTGAGTCGCCACATTGTTGATATTTCTAAACGAGCTAATTAGTGTGTGGTGCAATGCAGCACCAACTGCATTGTACCTCGACTTGTGACGCGGTACCTAGCAGAGGTGGGCTGAACTTAACTTCGGAGAAATCAAGTAGTAACCCTGCGAAAGGGAATCTCAAATTAAGCGGGAGAGGACGCGCAAAGCAATCTCGGCAACGCGAGAAACATTCATTACAAGCAGGCTGCGGCACCACAATTGTCTCATCATGAACATAATCTCGTCTACTACGGAGTACAGCACAGTGCTGGTATTTGCAAACAATGCGACAACGAATAGTACGCTATCTGCTGTTTGCCACACATTTCCGACTCGTCTAGCAGATTCTATTGTACTGTAACAGCCTATCAGGAAGCTTGTTAAGCTTTGCTTTATTACAGTACCTGTTTTTTGTTCAGGTTATCGAGTTGGAACGGCAATTCCAGTAATTGATCATCGAATTGGTAATGCCGCGTATAACCCGAGGGTGTCTACGAGGTTACTGCAAACACCGTTTGGGCTGTAATTCTATGTCTAGGTAATGTAGCTATGTTTCCGAGACAGTGTTCTCACTCTATTAAGTCTCGAAATTGCAGAACTTCCATGCAACTCAATTCACAGTTAGTTAATCTCGCAATTTCTTTCATAAACATCAGAGAATATCTCTCTTTCGTTCTGTACCATAACTCTTATCATCTCAATTAATGCCATTTCAGACCATTGAAGCATAAAAGAACTACACAGGTAAACATGGACTAATTCTGGTCACTTCTATCCATGAACGGAACGCAAAAGAGTGATCTTCAAAAATGTATTTGCACTTCAATGAAATGAGTTATTTGATTACCGTATTTACGTTTAGATACGTCTTCTGTAGAGTTATTTAGGAAATGAAGGAGGTGTGCACGAGTAATTTATGTAGGTGGTCTGTAAATTATTTGTGTAAGGTCGGAATGATGTCACAAAAATTTATCCAGCTCGAACCCTTTACTGAGAGCTACGAATTTATTATGAATCATTTTTTGGAAATACTTAAGACAATATAACTTGAATCAATGCCAAACATGTATGCTGTGCCGGCTTTCAGGAATACACAAACTCATCCGGAGCCTTCTCGTAATCTACACATACGAGAGGTCTGGAAAAAGCTACAGAGTTATTTATTCCTCCTACTCATCTGATCAAACATTGCACTTGGACTTAGCATTGCTTTGAGTCATTATGCTCGATCTATGCGTGGATGTGGACAATTTATTCCAGGCCAACCTTTGGTATTGAATATATTTTAAATAATATTTTGGACATCAGCGACACAAAGTACGCAGAAAGTAAGGTAAGGGCTGGATGAACGTGGATTGATAGCATATATAGTTTGATTCTTCGCTTCTCTCGAGGTGGGCGAATACTGTTGTTTGACGATTTGTGACTGAATGGATATGTGAAATAAATTTTAACATAGTAATCTACAGTAATTAAAAAATAATTTTGGTGATCTTTCGCCGATTGATTTTACTGAATATTCTGTGTTATACAGGGCATTAAAAAATGACCACGATTTTCAATGGGTAATAAATTCTTTCTGCGAAACGATCATAAGTTGTACCCATTTGCAACATAAAAAGAAGACAATAGTACATCTAATAATCATCAATATGTGTAGCTTCGTTATTTGGCTTTCATTTTTGTAGGATATTTTAGTAAAATATATTATTTTGAAAATTTTCTTAGTATTCTGTTTGTATAAAACCAATCATAACTATTTGATTCATCATCAATAGTTCTTGAAAATTGGAAAATATGTAAAAAACTTAGTGAAGAAAATACAAAAATATCTGAGTAAAGATTCTTTACTACTGCACCATCTGAAGAAGCCAAAAGTAAAAATACTGATCTGTATAGAGCACAGTGTGTTGTATTGAACTTCAAATGATATGAGACAACACAAGTTCAATCTTTCCTCCAAAAGTATTTGAAAGGAACTCCCATACTCCCTCAAGAATGCCAGAAAATGGCTTATGCCACAAAAAAGAGAACCTCGGTGAAATGGAAATATGCGTAGACGATCGAAAATCAGTTGTACAATCCTAAATGAAATACGAAGCTTATTTGTAAATGGTGAGAAAGGACTTTTCGTATAGTAGATGTTCGAATTGGATTTGGCCCATTGAATAGAGTCTATTACAAGTATGAATCAAGAATTGATTCAAAATATTTCGGGAACAAGGCATCTTATTCATGGTTCTTTCTACGAGAATGTGAAGAACGATACAAATTTCTTATATTTGTCATAGAGAATTTACTGAATACTCTATGTTTCCATATTACAATCGCCGACAAGCTCAGTAGAGAAGCAAAACAAATTTGAATCTCAAAATCAGCGGTTTTTTGAACACCCTGCATGTACACATATATTTACTAATAATAACGATTGGCCGTATGCATGGTGTAATTTAACTTAATCAAAACAGTTATCAGTGATATCTGTCTTCGAGCACAGAAGAGTAAAACATTTTGCAGCCCACTCCTATTAAAAAAAATAAAATTTCTATATAGCCTGAATGATCACGTATCTATAAGTCGGTCTAAATCATATCTAATTTTTCTGGTAAATCTATACTTAATGTTCAAAAAAAGCTTTGCTTTGGGCGAATATTGGCCGTATCCAGTCCTATCACTCTGATTATACTTCTTAGAAGGCTCGTTTATGATTTGAATGTTTCAGGAGAGCCCATTTAACATCCCATGCATCCTGAAGTAGATCTAAAGGGCTTATTAATACTTCAAAAATCAAATGCTTTTGCAAATTTCTCGTTTTAATGTCATGGCCAACAGTACATTTTACTAATCGCATTCCGAACATCTCTGGGAGTTATACTAAGGATTTACAGCCCGGCAAGTCATTCATCTCTACTTCGGAGCTACTTCCAGCTAACATTCCAAGTGCGCAGAAATATGCATGTTATTGATATCTTCACGATTCTAGGATACAAAGAAATACTCAGGGCAGAGCGGTCCTATACCTACCCACAAGCTATACCAAATCTTAGGAGTAGAACAAAGCTAGAAACAAAAAACTTTGAATTATGACAAATGCATATCAAAAAATACGTGCAAATGATACGAACTGGAGGCAAATAGGGTGTATGGGGTCAAAGAAGCCGTAAAAATATTAGGGAAATTATTATCGCCATTATTTCACTCGGTTTTCTATGTACTTCCTGATTGAACCATTTTTCTGAAAATCAAGTCTCCCGGAAAATCCGGTTCGATCAGTAAGATACAGTAGTGTAGAATGATTCTATATACACAATCAGTTGAAAGCTGATCCGTAAAACAATGAGGGCTAACTATTTTTATTTTATAGATGTAGAATCAAACCATGATGTTGAATAGATTTTAAAAGTTTGATCAATCACACTCGAGGTTTCGGTGCCCCTGAACTGTATTGATGATTGTTTGTTATGGATTAGGTCTACGATTAGAAATTTTAAAGACTGTTTTGGATTTGGATGATACGAATGTTCTGTTCTAGAGCAAGTTTTACGGCTTATCCACGACTTTTCTAGATTTAAATCAATTAGTTCCGTAGTCATTAAATTCCAGAATCAACATTCTTAATGCCTCTTTTTGTGTTTCTGAGACACCATGAATCCTAATTTACATCAAGCAGTCCTTCCTTAACCTAAGTAGCGGGTGATACCTATGACTGGTGTTGTCGGCTTATATTGCGTTAAATGATTATCTGATATTATTTTAAAGGGAAACTAGCTTTTATTTCCCAAATTCAAAATTAGGATAAAGGCTTTTCGGTTACGTATTATGTTCAGAAATTTTGCCTTATTTCTCATTCAAACGCGACGTTCGCAAGAATCAGAGGTACTTCTGATTTATTTCTTTCTTTATAGAACATTTTTAATTCGAAACCTTCTTAAGTTATCCTGTTGATTCAACGGTACTGATGAAGCACAAAATTCTATATGTTTCAAATATAATTACGGAATTTCACAGAAACTTCCCGTGCTGTCTCAGCAATTGAGTTGAGTTCTCAGTTCTTGTAGTAATGTTGTAGTAATCACTTAGTAATAATCAAAAACTTAAGAGTTGAATACACACCTTAAACTAAGTTTGATGACGCTGTTGGAATAAAAAATAAATTTACTGTTTGATTTCTTTGAATTTACTTTAGCAGAAGAGGTTTCTAATGCAATATATGGCCTTGTGAAAATGGAAAACGATGGGATCCTTCCATGTTACTGACTACCCATTTTAGACGTTCGTAGCTCCTGTTAGCATGTGGGAGTCTCAGCAGTCTCATTCGAACGAAAAGCTTAAAGTTCAGTATTCTTTCCGCGTTTTGATCGTGAACCTTCGCTTTCAGAGCACATGAAGGAACATATTCCACTTGATTTGTGGTTCGTATATGTATTTCAGAATATATTCCCAGTGTTTCGGAATAAAAAATTGGGCTTCTCCTGACCAGCTTGATGTTTCGACGAGAAAATCAATTTAATACATTGAGATTTAAAAAATATCTGCCGAAAGTATTCAACGGTGCGTAGCACTGGAATTCATTCCTGTAATACCGTACCGAAAAATGAAGAGTTCGAACTCCATTGTTTTTTGATTATATGTACCCTTATATATGAAGTTGATTCTTAAAACTGTGATCGATACCCAGGCTCAAAGTCAGGACTGACCAGTCGCAGTAAATCATGAGAGTCCGTGAACTCCACGAATCTCGGAGGCTACTACTGTAAACTTTCCTTGCGGGTTTATGAGGAATAAGAATCAGAGCGCAGTAGCTTGACCATAGAATTTGTCAATTACTTTGCTGCAAAGTAACAAAAGCGAAGAACAGTTAGATAATTGTCGAGCTCTCGTCAACATGAATTCCTAAGCAGGTATCGCCTCTCTTTGGAGCCCACAGATTCTACACTTCTTTCGTAAGTATTCGGCCTTGTGATCAATTCATATCGATCGCAACGATGGTATGGGGTACAATTTTGGTGAGCCTTTCTGTAGTGTTCAGTCTGCCGCCATCATAGAATGAGTCAAACTTGTGATTTCTTATTCTCAGTTGGGGAGGACCGGCGGAATTCCGCCGGTTATGAGTATGTTACATAACACTGTGCTCGCTCAGGTTCACCCATACACATTCTCAGCTCACGAAATGATCCGTGTTAGTACCGCTCTTCTCTTTGCAAAACACAGGCTGAAATTTTGAAAATTCGGAGAGCCCCACGCCGGCACTCAACTGCGCCCGAAAATTCGAAGGAGCCTCGATTCTTCACTTCGAGATCACTGGAATCAAGAGATTGTTCCGCACGAAACCCGCACTTCCAACGAGTGAGACGTTTCTTCGTATTGAGTAGCATAGCATACCTCTTTTGGCTATGTAATTCGCCCGTTCGATCACTGCCACAGCACCAATCACCGCGATGGTGCAACTCTTCAACGCAGTCGCGTTCTTCATTGTACTACGCGAAGTGCTTGAAGCATGCCTAGTCGTCGGGATTGTGCTTGCTGCACTGCGGCAACTAGGTAACACGCATCTGCGGAAATGGGTGTGGTGGGGCGCAATTTCTGGAATCGCACTTTCGCTAGTATTCGGCATAGCGTTTGCCGTGATTTTCTACACACAAGGAAATCTTCTCTTCAAAGGAAAGAGCGAAAAGATCTTCGAAGGCGTAGTGTTCCTTATAGCTGCAGGCCTTCTGACTTGGATGATCATCTGGATGCAACAAATGGGGCGCAATATGCAACGAAATATTGAACGTCAAGTCGAAGGCGCTATAGAGCGGAAAGATGGTGGCAAGTGGGGAATATTCCTCATGGTCTTTGTCCAAGTACTTCGTGAAGGTATTGAAACCTGGATTTTCTTGTTCGGTGCAACAAGTGCATCAGATAACCCGAACGCTTGGCGAGCCATTCCGATTCCCGGTATTCTTGGAGTGATAGTGGGAATTGGAGCTTCTTATGCACTATTTAGAGGACTGGTCGAGCTTAGTATCGAGCGCTTGTTCTTTTGGTCTTCTATTCTACTCATGTTATTCTCCGCTGGTCTCACTTCCCACGCATTTCATGAGTTGCAAGAAGTCGACTGGTTTGGACCATGGGACACGAACCAGAAGGATTGGTGGAATGCACGTATGTGGTCGACAAAGGCTTGCTGTAATGATTCGGAAAATCAGTTCTTCGCCTTTCTTCGCGCCCTTTTCGGGTACCAAGACACGCCAACGTTTGTCGAGTGGAGCACGTATTTCGCCTATTGGTTGATCGTGATTGTCATTATCCTCTCTTTCAATTGGAGCAAAGTGCGAGGTGCGAGGAAAACTGTTGCCGGTATCACAAAGAAGTTCACTTTCACATCACTGCTGATAACATTTATTGCCTTTCTCTACACTTGCATCAACCCCACATGGCATGGCACTTTGTCTATGACCACCGCATTTCTTGTGACCATTATTGCCACATTGACAGTGTTCGATGCAACCGGCGAGAAAATTGCAGCTATTCGACGCGTTCGCAAGCCGGTGGTACTATGTTGCGGAGTTGTTCTCTCAGTTCTGACTGTCTTCATGGTAGGCATGCATATCGCCTTGATGGCCGCCGATGAAGCTGAATCATTGCCGCGATTCTACTATGTTGGTTTGATTTTCTCTGAAGAATGGGCGAGCAGAGGACGTGCTCCTGACGGAAATTCCTGGGTTTCTATCGCAGTGTTAAGCTGGAGCATGATGATCACGTTTTTCTTCTACGGAACTCAAGCCATGGCAACGATCCTGCATGCTGGTAACATTGACAGTGAAGGTTATTACAACTACGATGACATGCAGCGAATTAAGGATGAAGATCAATCGAACGAAAATCTAGGGAATGCAACAGGGACGAGTGATGAGAAAATCGGTGTAGAGGAACCACCTCGATCGGTCGAAGCTCCCTTTGAAGTTTGAATCTAACGTCAACTTTTCGATGTTGTCCATATTATATCGTTTCTGTGTGGTGCTGCTGCATGATTGCCGTACTTGGGTATGAACTGTTCCCGCTCTCAACTCTATTGTCATGATCACTTGTGGTAAATTACACGAATATCAACGTATGAAATAAAATGGTGTCTTTTATATTCTCAGTTATCTTCTATTTAAGTGAAACAGTAATACATCGCAAGCGCTAGAACATCAATACCAATAGATCCATTCATCCACTACCCCATGCTACATTCGAAATCCATTTCTATGAGCATTCCTCAATCCTTATGAATGCTTAGTGGGCTAGAGGCGTCGTCATAGATCAAAAGGGTCAGTAGAGCCTAGGCGCTTACGCGAGATATTTCCGTATATCTCGTAAGGCGATACTTTAATGGGTGCTGAACAGAACCATTTGCGTCGGGATGCTTGAATGGCAATACCTCCCATTTTATCATACGTAGCTGGACAGAGCATCGACAAGAAGCCCATTAAATTGAGTTGAACAAAACCAGCGGTCTGTATGATTTCTGACGTAATGTTTACTTGAAATGAACGGATTCGAGCTTTGATAATCTTCTTAGAAGGGTAGCAAAATCGTCTCGTCAATATGGGTCAGTCATTGTCAACGATTTTCGGAGACGGAATCAAGCCAATCACTGTCGAAGTACGGTTCGCTCCGACGGCGCAGCACGAGTACGCGCTGCGACAATGCGCACGGATCGCCTCATCGTTCTGGAACTCGACATGGCCCACGCACGTTCTCATGAAATTCGCAGATCCAAGGGAGTTCTCACATAGCTCCCGACTCTCCGAATCATGGCAGCCGCATGCACGCATTGGAAAGGAGCTGTTCACTATCGCGTCAGAAAAGCACATTTCAGATTCTCGCTTGGCCATTGACACTGATCCGTTCGAAATACTGATTCGATTTAATCCTTCACATAAATGGTATGCAGGGTCGGACAAGAAGGTTCCTGCCGATCACTATGACCTTACGACAACATGCTTGCGCGAGATGGTGCATGGTCTGTTTATGTACAGTGATGGAATCCGTGCTACAAATTCTCACGAATCCGCATACTTCTTCGGGCCCTCAAGAAATGCGTTGACCGAGCGCTTCATCTCGTTTGTCGCAATCGAGACGAAGAATGGCGACTGCGCGCTGTCAAGCTACAAGCATGCCCCTAAGGAACTGTATCGGGCAGTAGTGAGTGATAAAATGTACTTCAGAACAGAAAAGCACAGAATTGTACGATTACACGCACCAAGAATGTGGGATCCAGAATCATCAGTAATTCGTTTTCATTCAAGTGAAGGTGGGAACATATTGATGAAACCCAAAGTACAGGCTGGCGAGGCAATTCATGAAATTGACGATAAGGTTCTCGAAGTCATGAAAGTCATACTTGACAAAGACTCGGAACGCCCCAGAGTTTGTGGGAGAGGGGAAGAATACAAACCACCTCCACTTCATCGTCCCATCGATTTACCCTTGATTATTTTCCCGATAGCCCTCATATTCTCTTTTGTCGTTATTCTAGTATTTAAAGCTCGGAGAAGACGAATCGTGCGCCACAGTGAAGCATTACTGGAAAATCAAGATCTCATTGAGGACGAAATTGTTGAGAGTGAATAGAGCGGTAGAGCTGTTGGCCATGTCCGGTAAATCAATCTTGTCACGAAATAAATCGATTAAAACAATAGCTTTTACTGCATATGACAGTTAATGATGCTCTTCTGGCTGGAAAATATTCCCTTCATCATTCTCTATATCTCCCACAAAAGCTCACAAGCAACAAAGTAGATCCTTTTTACACGAGGAACTCTCGAAGTAGTGCTATAACCACATGTAATCTGGTACGAGCAATTTATCTTGCATCTAACATTGGCAATGAAATAATTCGACTTTTCTCAGGATTCTTGTCTAGTTCATAGCTGACATTTCACAAGCATTTAAGTCATTTTTTTATTATTCAAAGAAAAGATAAATATTATCTAGTGGATGCCGTGCAAAGTAATTAGAAATACCTGTACTTCAAATATAATTTGATAATCAATTGATTCGTCTACAGAGATCGATGATCCCAGCCGGTTGAGTTCAAGAATGGAACGAGTACAAAAGTCGACTATTGCTTCTAACATAATGAAGACTCGAGTTTTGTATAGAAAAGACAGCAAATGATTTACCCATATTTAATATTTGGAAATTAAATTATTTTCTTAGATTCTCATTTTCAAATTAAGATTTCTATAAGTCATGCAAAATTCTTCCTCCATATTTAGACTGCTTTTATTCGATTGTTGCTTCTGCTCGCTTATATTTTGCATCACACTTAAATAATTGAAGTGCATATTAAGTTCAGTTTGACTGCAAATTACGTTCTGCAAGCAATAACTGAACGATATAGAACTATAAATTCTCTTTGTCCACTGTTCACTGAATTGACGCATTCCAGCGAATAATCTGAAAACAAACGCGTTCTAATCAGATGACTTATGCGTTAATGCGCCTGACACGGTAGAAATTTTACAGGATGATGAGCAACCACCCCATCAACATCGTTCATTTAAGCATGGTCTGCTGTGCTTTTGTAGTACAAGTTTTAGCTCCAGATATTTTCCCAGTATATTAAAGAATATTTGTTCTGATGCATTTCATTATAAATAAATTATAAACTGCTCCTTCCTTTATACTCCTCGACTTTACCTATGTTTTCGAAGAGCGCTGAGCTGTTTCACGCTCAACAAAATTCAGTAGTCTAATTATATTTTCAAACAGCATACAATTATTTCCGTCATAGCTCAGCAACATGATTTGACAAGTAATGGAAGCATTAGTAGCGTTTCTTTATAGCTAAAGAACTCCAGCCATTCTACTATAAATTAAGCAGTGATGTATTGTTTTAAATGAACTTGGATCACATTTACTCGAGCTATCCCCGATTTCTTTTAAGGTATATGGTTTCGGTATGTTCAGATATCTGTGGATTTAAACTGATTAGAAAAATAAAGGTAAAATCCTAGAAGCACTAAAGTAGTCAGAAATATGTTCCTTAATGTATTTCCCTATTTACAGAAGAATCATCTTACGCTCCGATCAGCCTTTCATCGGCCAGAAAGTTAAAATTCTAAAATTCAAGAACCCGTGCTCGAAACTGAGTCCAAATCCATGTGGTTCTTTTCTTTTTTGTAAGGCCTTGCGCTTCGTTGCAAAGACAGGGAAAAGCACTACTATTTCTACTGATGCAGTGCACTTATACAGTAGTAGGAAGCCTGGTATAGAGCACTCGGCTGGAAACTAGTAAACAAGCCTATTGTGTATTTAAAAAAACCTCATGCATTTCAAACAACTACATGTCTTGTTGCAGCAAGGAATCGGTTAATTACCTGTTTGCTATGAAGTCAGAGAGATCCAACACGAAAACCAGAAAGAAAAGATGTATAATTTACTGTACAATAATGAAAAAGTAGATCCAATACTTCCTTACTGCTTTCACGAAAATGTGAAAACTGGCTCGTTTTGAGATCATTTGCCTACTGTTCTTGTCTGGTTCCGGAAATTTTTGCACCTATATTGTGCAAGACATTGTGCAACGGCATGCGCAAGAAGAGCACAGGCATAAACGGCAGACGAATAGTGTGTGACAGCGCCAAATAAAAATTAAGATAGTAAAAATTAATGCGTCATTCATATTTTCTAGGATATGAAAATTACAAATTTCCGCAGCCTCTCGGTAATGTCCAACTTAGAGCATAAGGCAAGCAATACAACTGACTTTGTTTTGAGTTCTTAACTACGTACTATATGGTGGGAGGGTCAGTTCATGAATTGAATTAATCTAATTTAAAATGAAAAACATGAGTATTTTAACAGTATAATCACGATAATCTGCATATCGCATTTGAAGGACGAACCAAATAATGCACCCTCTTTTCGAGATTACAGTACTTCTGCTCACTGCGAAACCCATAGGTGGAACGTCTACCTTTGGGCTCGTCGATCATCACAAGGATGGGACAATGTTCCTGAGCCGTTCCGACGATGACTCTAATAATAAAAAGAATGGTTTTTTGTTTCTCGAAATTCTGGTCAGTTTGGACAAAGGGACACCACTGTTGTGTCGTGAAGTGAGCTTTACTAAAAGCCCTAGACCATGGTCTACAATATTGCTCAGGAAACCCCATTCGAGTTCTTCAATGATCAAAATCTTCGCGAAAAAGCGGACCCGTAAATGAAAATCAAAGGAAAACACAACCGACGTGTCGTGAACCCGTCAAGAAAAGCTCAATGAAGACATCATTTTGGTTTTGTTCTACATATTATACTCGAAGTAAGAAGAAAAGCCTTGCGCTTTGGCATCTTTTTGTATGTTCGGACTGCTATATGGTGTTAAAAACGATATTGTGAATGGTCCAAGGCCGTAATCGACATCAAGCATGTAAAACCTTTGAAGCTGAGTGTGGATGTCTTCAGTGGCAAGCCATCGATCCTTCTACCTGGATAGAAGTTCAGATTGAACAGAAGAATATTGAAGTGCCCATCCAATTGGATGATGTCGAATGCGGGCGGCACACCTTATTCAGTTTAGAGTACCTACACAACGCGAACAACATTTTGAAGGCCATCTTCTCTTCTGTTAACGACGAGGTTGCTTGTAGATATCAGCCTGCTACGTACAGAGCTGAAAATTTGGATCGATATCCTATGCAGCGTGTGCGCCGCCAAATCTCTGGTTGATGATGTGTAACGTGGCAACGCAGGTAGAAGGTGGATATGGTTAGAGACCTGAACAAGTAAAACCAACCCAATGTGCGTTCGTCAGACCGACTCCAACCAATTTGATTTGGGTACAAAATGTTTCCCTTCCACTTCCCATTGTCTGCTACAGCGAGTGTCAATTGCTCGCCGAACTCGTCCACGACCATGCATGCCACGGCATTAAATCGGCGCTCATTACGAGTTGTCAATCATCCTTGAAATTTTCTAAATTCTTCAGCCTATTGTTGTTGTTAGTCCTGCTAAATCGATTGAAACAATGACTAATTCCAAACTGAATGTTAGAAGAAATCAAAAACAATAATAGAAGAGATGATCAACTGCTTCATGTTTCAATTTTCTAGATTCCCTCATCATTTATTAACAAATTTAGGACATGCATGTTATATTCTAAAAAGAAAGTCGTATTATGGAATTGGCCAGCGTATTTCTAATTCTCATACGCAGTAGAAAGGTGGAGAAATAGTAAGATGCGAGGGAGGACTATCGGGGTGATTACAGATGCGTCGAACGGTCGTAGAAAAAGTGGGATCGTTGAAAGATACGTAGAAAAGTGCGGACGGACAGTGGCGGTTGGGTGACGGTGTATTAATGATTGACGCGGGGACACCCAGATAGGGGAATTTCTGCGGGCGCTGGGATTGGTGCGCCCTCACAGCAACGGAGAATCGCGGCTGGCAACAGAACAGAAATGCAAGTTGTGATTGCAGCAATTCAGTGCAGGTGGAATTATGAGATGACTCTATTTCCGCGTTGCGCGCGTGCACGCGTGGTCTCACCCGTCCGCGAGCCGCTCGACGACCAGCCGAGACCAGCCCACCGCACGGCCACCACCACCCCCGACGCCGCCATGACCGAGCGCTTCAACATGCGTGCGGCCCTGCGCAAGCTGCGGCGCAAGCCGCGCGCGCCGCTGCGCCCCGCGGTGACGCGGGTGAACGCCGGCGCCACGGAGACGAGACGGCGGCGGCCCACGCCGTACGCGCTGTCGCGCGACCCCACCGCGGGCGGTGACAACTGGCGCGAGGTGAGCGTCCTGCCGCAGCCTCGCGCGCCCGCGGCGCCGCGGGAAGAGAGGACGACGGCGGGCGGCGAGCCTGCGCTGCGCGAAGCGGCGCCTTACGCTATGGTGTCCGACCCGAACATGCGCGACAGATGGTGTGAATATGTGCCTACACTTCCGCGCGGAGACCTGGATGTGCCAACAAATCGAGTGGATAGTGATGATTCGGGGGTCCCCACAGAAGCGGATGAACCGCCGGCGTCGCCAGTCCTGTCCATTGCCTCTACCGAACCGAGCGACGCGAGCGCGCAGGACGCAGCGGAGAGCGGCGCCGACGCGAGGTGGAACAAGGCGCCGGAGCGCGAGGACGACGCGCGCGAGGACGCGTGGGCGCGCGAGCTGCTGGCGCGGCGCGAGGCGGCGCCCTACGGGATGACGCACGACCCCACGACGAGCGGGCGGTGGCGCGAGCCGTCGACGTCGCGGCAGCGGCGCGACGCGTACAAGAGCTTCATCGTGGCGCGCGAACTGGAGGAGGAGTTGTGCTGCATCTGCCTGGAGCCGTTCGGGCTGAAGGACGTGGCCAAGGGTGACTGCCGCCACATGTTCCACACCGCCTGTATCGCCGAGTGGATGGCCAAGGACGACGAGGCCCGGTCGTGCCCGGTGTGCCGGCTGCCGTTCATGAGCCCTGAAAATCTTCGCTATTGCTTTGTCAAGAGATAGGCCTCGCGCGTTGATTGGTGCGTCGGTGGCTAGGCGTGGTGGGCTTACGTAAACTGGTGGGTCGCGTTGGGATTCCGTCATGTGGCTTCGCTTCAACCATCTACCGCTTCTCTGCCCGTTGTGGCACTCGCCTCTCGCGTTTCGCGTGTGAAAATGGGCCCCGTATCCTGCGTCTTCGTGCAACGCCAATCTCCTCGCAGGGGTGTGGGGGAGAGGTGGAACGTCGTGAACCGAATTCTTCTTCTCTTTAGGTCGCGCCAAGATTTCGCGAGATTGCGAGTGGCACCTACGTAATGTGTGGGCGGCAGTCAATAATGAAGCGCAATCTAGGTGTGCATCTTATTCGTTCGTTAACTAGTTAGCCGGCAACCAATGGGAGACCAGCGCCTAGACTACGACCTCGATACACATTCGGCATGTGTTGTATCACAGGCCACTCGGTGTAGGTTGGCATGAGAATCTATCTCGCATGGGTGAATCTGAAATTGCATTTTCAGGCTGCTGCACTGTCCGACGAGTAGCTCCAACTTTGCCAACGTGTTGCTACACAGTACTTTAGTGAACACGACAGTAGAACGATTAGGCGCGTGCGATTGCAATGCGACATAGCAATGCCTGCCATTCATGAGCTGTCGTTTCGCTACACATAACGCGACGGGAGTGGCGGAAAACGTGGTCAGTGACAGTCGCGTGCGTACAGGTATACCGCAACACACTGTACATTATGTAGGCGAGCGAGTAGCGAGTGGAATCGCAGGCAATTGCATGTTTCTCGTGACGACGACAGCGCCAACACCGCCTACGATTGTGTCGTTGCCCATGTGCTGCGCGTACACTTCTTTTACTGCTTTCCTTTCCTAGCAAATTCGTTGTGTGCTCGTCCGCTTGGCCCAACCATTCTTCTCTTCACTCTACTTTCAGTATGGGCAACAAATAGACTGATGTTGAATACATTTCGCCGTTCATCTACTGTACGTGCACCCATCTCCCGCTACTTGTTTATTCGCCGTCAACACCACACTCGCAATATGTCATTCCATTTCATCGCGAAACCCCACTTTCTCCCCGAGACCTCCACGATACGGGCGTCGCCCAAATGGATCATCTTCACATCACCTACAGAGAAAAGAAACCATGGAGATTGTGGTCGAAACAACAAACACGATAAGAACTTGGAAGCGGGTGCGATTTTAACCGAGTAAGTAGATTAGAGCGACGCCTCCCGAAAGAAATATAGCACATGCCTTCCGAGGAGAATCGAAGCCAAGCCCACGATAACGCGGTGCATCAAGCGCGTTTCTTGTCATCCGCGCCATTGGGTGCCCTATTTGCACTCCTGCCCTGCACGCGCGCGCTGCGTTTCCGCTTCTCGTTGAGGACGACGCAGGTGGTGTAAAAGTTGCCGCAGAAGTTGGCGGCGAACAAGAGGGAGAGCATGAGGATCTGGAGCTCTTGGCGACTCTCCAAGTAGATGCCCATAAGGTTGACGGCCTCGAAGGCTTGCATGGCCTGCCCGAAGAGGATGAGGGGGAGGAGGACGGCCATGCCGCGGCTCCAGTGGATTTGGGTGGAGTCGGAGCTGGCGACGTCCATCTCGCCGGCCATGCCGAGGGAGCGGAGGGCGTAGAGGCGGGCCATCTGGTAGCGGGTCTGGAAGATCTGGAGGACGGCGTTGTAGAGGCCGAAGAGGTGGAGGGAGCGGCGGAAGCGCGCGTAGCTGGCGTTGTCGGGCCAGGTCAGCAGCAGCACGCACTGCGCGAGCGTGAAGTAGTGGTGCACGATCCACCAGCTCTTGATGTTGCTGCCGTTCACGCGCAGGATGTTCTCGCGGATCGCGAGTGTCACGTAGTACAGCGACAGGCACATCTGCAACACCATGTGTACCCACCGGTTGTGCTCGAACGCCAAGCACACCAGCGCCAGCGCCACCAGCCCCGGCGCCAGCTTCAGCTTCATCTTCTCGTAGTCCGTCTTGAACTGCAGCCGCTCCGACTTCCGCATGAACCGCACGTTCAGCCCCCCCAGGAACAGACACACGAAGAATCCCCCCGTCGACGGCATCAGGTGCTGCAGCTGTGTGTCCGCGAGTCGACCACGAAGCTCCTTCACGCGCGCGATAGGGTCCACGGCCTCCGATGCCGCCGCGGTAATTTCGTCATTGTCGCCACCCGCAATCCCATTCGCAATTTCGTCGCCGGCTTTTGTCGACGTGGAAGTCGAGGACGAGGGCCCTGCATCACCCGCCGAGGTATTCGCAGCCGCCGATGCACTGCGCCGTTTCCTCTTGTTGCGCGTGGCGACCGACTTCTCGAGGTTCTTCAGCGTTTTGGCCTGCTTCTTGACCGACTTCTCGAACTGGTCCTGCAGCGCGTGCAGGTCGGCCATGGAGGTGCGCAGCCTGCCGGCCAGCGTCTCTACGTCGTCCTGCGCGTCGAGGAACTCATTCGTCAGCGTCTCCACGTCGCCGTACTGCTTGTCGCCCTTCACGTGCACCACCATCGTAGCAGCGCCGCCGCTAGCCTACTACACGCCTTTCTTCGCTTGCTCTTCCACTCGTGCCCTGCCTTGCCGATGACTGCAATTGCCGCGCATGGATCAACCGTGCAACACACCGACCGGCTCGCTGGTGGAATCCGAGACCATAGGCGAGCCGCGGGATTTACTGTGCTGTAAGCAGCCCGTTTCTGGTTAACGGACTTTTCTTAACTTGGGATTCCGCTGCTTCCACTTCCCGTAATCTACATTCATTCATGCAGACGATGCCTACGCCACGAGGTGCGAGATGTTCAACTTCATCCGTTTGCGAGTGACTGGCACGATTCCATCCCCATCAGCACATGGGGGGCACTCAACGGATTTGAACAAACGGTTAAAGGAACGAGGGATACCGTTTCGATACAGGCCAAAACCACCTCGATACATAAGGGTGATATTCGGCAGTAGAAATCCTGGCAACGGATACTGGCAAGTAGAAAGAATGGTACCAGTTTCTAATCGATGACGAAAACGCCGTCATACTCAAACTGATTCTCTTCAAGTGGCTTTGTTCGTCCCTCCTCATCGTAGGGCTTCTCGTTGTCGGGCACCACTTTGCACAGTTCGTACTTGTTGCGCCACATGTTGGCCTTCTTCATCACGTGCTTCGGGATGCTGTCGCCGGGGAAGAGCAGCCTGCCGAGGTCGGTGACCGCGCCCTTGTACTGGCAGAACATGCGGGTGCAGAGGAACACGTCGCTCAGCTTCTTCTTGCGGTCCCACGACAGGCCGCGAAACAGCGCGCGGAACCGGTCGCGGCACAGCACCGTGCAGCGGCGCTGGATCATGGCCACGTCGTTCGTGTCCTGGTTCGTGCCCTGCAGCACCTCGTGCCGCTCGTCCTCGCTGCAGAACGCGCGCAGCGCCCCGCCGTACGTGCGCACGTCGTGCGGCGTCCAGTACCACACGTGCCGGAACTTGGCCGCGTTCGTCACCTTGCTCCGCCACAGGTCCGTGATCTTCACCACCCACTCCCGCCCACCGTAGTACACGATCACGTGGTCGCCCAGATGGTACCGCACCCCATCGAAATCTACCGCACGGTACTTCGTCACGCTGCCCACGCAAAACTCCCCTATCAGGCGCGGCCCTCCCTCCGCCTTGGGAGCACTCATGTAGATGGCGTTTTCGAGCGTGACGCACTCGTTTTCGTTAGAGAAACCGCGCTACCTAGAATTTGTGCTATGAAAAATCCATGGGAATGTAGTAAAGTTCGACTTGCGTTTAATTAGAAAAAGGGTGTAGATTAATCAAGTATTAATTGTTTTCTAGGATCCAATGAAACTTGAGTGTTCTGTGCTATCCGAAAATTCATTGGCTTCAACCGCACTTGGTGTTGAAGAGAACGGCGACAAATTTAAGAATAGTGAACACCAAATATTTCAACGTATATTCCTCGCGATATAAGAGGTTTGAAAAGGTTTTTGAATGCTGAAATTTGCACTCCGCCGTAAATTCGGTCTAACTTGAACGGAAATGTGCTTTGTATTTTAATTTCTTTTAGGCATTCATTAGTTTTAAACGAGCAGTTTATGTTGTGAAGTACTGGGGTCGCTGTTACCGTGCTCCTTCCGAGATCAATTCTTGATGGCTTCAAATAGATTTCAATTTCTTGCAATCGCTTGTTAGATTCTGCAAATCCTTCAAATCCAATTTTAGAGTTGAAATAAACCGTACAAGAAAATGATTCCAAATTGCCTGTGCAAATCGTCAAGCCCTTGAGCGTTTCTTCATCCAAACCTTTACCGTGACGAAGATCTAAATGCTTTAGATAAGGTTTCGGTTCACAAAGCAGTGCCCGTAAATAACTCGTAGTAATGGAAATCGTTTCTATGTACTTCAAGTTTTCAATATTCGGACAACATCTTGAAATTTCTTTCAAGTCATCAATGTCTGTATCTGCCGAACACGAGAATTCTACCGCAGAGAGATTTTTGCCTAGCGTACGCATTCTTTGCAATACATCGTTTAGGCTAGATATAGTGAATCGTGCGTTTTGACATTTGGATGCTACGTAGGCACACAAAGATTCATTCATTGAGCTTAAATTAGCGCTTTGCAATTGATTTCCGTATGAAGCGTACAACTCTGCAATCGGCTCATACGTTGAACAGAACCATGGAAGCGATACATTAGCCGATATTAGTGAACGACAATATTTCTGTACTTCGGGAATATTCCCGGTGTCAGGGTCAGACCGCCAAATTTGCAAATTTAATTCTTTCAACGAAGTGTTCAATGATTGCCATAGTGGAATGCAATTTTCGTGGGGATCTAGGAGCTCGAGCTTTTCTAAAGAAGTGCAGTACTTGGTCATAGCTGCGATAAATCCTTGAGACCCGAACAAGCGAACCGAAAAAGATTTTAAATTTTTGCCAGTTCTACTTAGCAGTCGATGGAATGTCTCCAAATCCAATCGGACAGACAAACTTAGCGATGTTAGGGAGGAGCAATTTTCCAATACCGACACCCACAGCAGACTGCTTCTCATAAATGGAGACTGAGAGTAAATGTTTACTTCTGAAATTGTAGACTGAAATTCAGCAAGAATATTTGTGAACAGGCAACTTTTCCGAGCACCAAGGTAAGAGCTTCGAGTTTTGGTGAGAATTTTCACATTTCTTTGTAGTTCTGTGAAAAGGTTCTGCTTTAGCTCACATATAGTTTCAATATCGGAAGATGAAATGGAGTGCATCCATTGATTAGATTTAGGTTTTTTGCTTAGAAATCGAACTACGTTTTCTTGTACTTCGCAGGGCAAAGTATTGAAATAAGAGAGATCCATGATAGTTGAATTTTTGCACCGCCGAAATCAGATAGTGCAGTTATAAGCAATTTCATAAAAAAGTAAAAGTTCAATCTGTACTGTAATGATGGACAAGTGTCGGGCATAAAACAAATGTACAATCAATATTTTATTGCACTATTATTTTTCAGAAAAAATTTTTGTTAGGCAAATAGATGAAATAAATACCAGCATACTTTGTTTACAAAAACTACAAAATGAAAGGCGCAGAAGTAACACAAATTTACTTCCACCGCAGTACCTCAAGTTGTAATTTTAGTTGTTTGTATCAAATTTTGGGAAGTTCTCCATATTTCTGTACTTTGATTTTTCTAGACATCTTGAGATTAGAATCGATCGCATGGACATTTGTTTCAGCACCAGTAGGGCAGAATTCATGAAGCTTTTCCGATATTTAGGGCTGTTCTCAGATTATTAGTTTGATCGAAAGTTTAAGTGAAACAAAAATAATAATTTTGGGCTGCCTTGAACAATAAATAACTTTTTACTCAGAAAGCAGTAGACATCGTCTTGAAATGACTATTTCCATAACGCGAAGCCATAACATTATTAAAATCAATTATGCTTACTGTCTAATGGCGTATAAGACTGTACTGGATAAAGAATAAAGATAGACTATTTTTACTAATGTATGAAATTCCGAGTATACATAAAAGTGACGATCTTAGAATCTTGCATTCTAGTTCATAAAATTATTTTAATTATCTACATGATACTGTGAAAATGGTTATCATGGCAATACAAAGTGTTAACCACACGAACTTTGATTGCAGAATGTTACGATTATATTTTATGGAATTATACCTGATATTACTCCCTGCATCAAAAACATTCGACGGTTTTTTGAAGTGACACCCAATCATCGATCAAAAAAGAATCGTTTATTCGAGATAGCTTAGGGAATTAAATTTTCTGACAACTCTTTTACCGATGACTGCTCTGTGTAGCAGTAATAAAATTAAGTCTTTATTCAGTTTCGACTTTAATTTATTTAGAGCAATAATTGAATAGACCAAAATAAGGAGCTTCTGTGCTCGGATATGACCGATTTAGAATGTCATAAACGGAAACACTTCTCATAGTAATAAAAGGAATTCATAAAGTTGAAAATATTTAAGTCAAATTCAGAAATCATAATATAATATGAACTTAATTTCATGGAATGATGAACTAAGAAAATCAGAAACTAGAATTACAGTTTTATTGAAATATTATTGATATATCATTTTTACAGCTCAACGGAAAAATGCAAACCTTTCTTCCGAGCTAAAAATTAATTCTGAGCACTGAATAATGCCATAATTTTGCCATTTTACTGCCTCACATTTCATCCATACCTATTCAGTGAACTAAATATTGCATTACATCTTCACGATGTTGAAAAAATGTGGTACAGATTTCGACATTGTGTAAATGAGTCAATTGAAAACAAAGCATGGCGAAAACTTCTCTGAAACTTTGCAAAATTATTTTTGATATTGAAAGTAGGAGAATCGAAATAAATGTATGACAGAATCTTTTACTGATTTTTCCTCTTACTGAACATGATTGATTTCATATTATCTCCTCTCACAGAAGCACTTCTATTGAAATAGCGGTAAATCGAGGAAATGATATATTGCAAAAGACCACTAAAAATTCGGAGGAATTGAGATTAGCATTAAAATTGTATACATTAAATCTGTGTGTGTCGTTCGTAGAGCAGAATCATGTTAATCTGTGTTCGTGTAAATGAATTTATATGTCTCTCGTTACGGGGAAAAAGAATGCCAAATCTTTTAAGAATAATTGAAGGTCAATGTAATAGGAGATGAATCAATCCAAAACAGGGACATATAGAACGATGCTTCGAAAGTTCTTTATTTCGAATTTATATCTTTTGGACTTCTAACAACTGATATTGCAGATGTCGTGAGAAATCATTTTCTCTTGAGTTTATGAATTATCTATTAACTTTCATATTTAGCATATATCGAGAAAAAACCTACTACTTCATGATTTTCGAAGATATCTCCATTGCCGCAAATCAGTGATACAGCAACATTCTTATCCTTTGATGTTATAAATGAATTGTTTACACAATTTGATCTGCTGGTAATTAAGTTTAAAGTAAATTGCACATTCATTTCAAATGGAGAAAGAAATTAGAAATTTTTATACAAGCTCTTTTTTCTGTATGATTTAACTCAGGAATGGCGCACATAGACATCTTTGTTCACTTTGCCTTCTCTTTTTGTTTTTCATTCACAATTCCTAAATTGGCTTGGCCTATGGACCGCTCTTCTGACTTTTATTTAAATCAGTTAGGTACCAAATTTAGATGAGTATTGGAGTTGTTTGTGTCACTACTAGTCATTTTAGTCGGTTTATCTTTATCGTTTATAGAGCAAGTGCGCAATACCTTGATTCAACATTTGCACAAGTCAATCGATCCTGGTACTTCTCTGGCCTAAAAGATGAGACCAAATGGTTTGTGAATTTAAAACAGATTGACAAGAACACCAAATTTCATATCGCAGATATCATAATCAAGAGTTATATCCTTCTATATAAACAGTGCCTAAATCCGTCGCTCGATCGGTCAATTTTGTACAGCGCAAGCCCTTATTTGCGCTTTGTATACCCTGAAGGTATTATTATTGAACATTTATAATTACGCAGAATAAACAACCTATTTTCATCTAAGTATTAAAACAACCAATAGAGTTAAGCAGTTAAATCTTGATTTTGAGAATATGAGATTGCAGAGCATAATGTCATTAGAAAACTGGCTCAGACTTTTATCGTGAAAATTTGATGTAGACAGTCCATAATGCGAACAGAGATAGCTCCATTTCGCTTCATCCCTTCCAGATTACAATATTTTGTAAGAGTAGATTTAATTTATGTCCACTTCACCATGATAAGGGTACTAAGGAAAGCATACGTATCACATCCTGCAATTCGAAAGTTGCTCGTAAGAATTTGAACAGATCATGGCCTTTTCCTCGATCATGGTTCATAGAATCTGAGATTCTCATTGAGACTAAAACTAGTTTCACCCTATTTAAAGCCTAAAAGTTGTATACTCTTCCTGTGTCGATATGTTTTTCTATACCCAAATTTCATTCTATTGCTTAATCAGACTTTATAAATCTTTATGAAGTATGTGTCCCTATTTAACATGATAAAGATTCTAACATGAATAATTGTAACCTTTGTTCCGCATGGTAAACCTATCGAACGATTACATCATGTAAATACCTTTCATGAGTCTAAGAATAAATAATGCTACACCTTCGGATCGAAGAAGGTGACTCGTCTAATTTTACAAAAAGATGTTAATTTGATACCTCCTAGAATTACTCATTTCATTTTAGAATTGTGAATCTAATTTTTCTTTTTCCCTTCAAACTCATTAAAATTCATTTGAACACTGTGTATTGTCTAATACAATTACATTCCAGGCGATTCGGTATTTGAAAAATTTGATACCATCGAAAGGAAGGAATCTTTGCCTCGTTGAATAATCCAAAGATGGCAATGTACATTGCATAGAATCAAATGTCTATTTGCGGTTTCAAAAATACATGAGTTAGAACATTTTAACGAAGTGGTACATTGTAAAAGACATTTGAATCATTTAGTAACACACGCCGAGGTCAAGCCATAGCAAACTGAGCAGCCATACCCTAAGTTGAAATTAATTAGAAGAGACAATATGCTCTCATTGTTCGGCGCAGATCCTACAAGTCACATCCTGTACCAAAAATTATTCTTCTGAATGTGAAGAAGGCTTACCAACCTTTCTTCGAAATCATGAATTACTCTTATTCATATCTTCAAGACTAGAATATATGCTCATACGAGAGTGATGTTTTTGCTTTTTTCATGATTTGATTTTCAAAATCATCAAATGCACCTCATCGACTCGTTCTATACTTTGAACAACTTGCATCGACTCACTACCTCGCTCCTTTCAAAAATTTAGCTATACGACTGTTCCTTTTCTCAATGCATGGAGGGTTCTCGAAGGCGGCATTCGGTGGTTGAACATATTTTTTGACATTCTAATGAACGAATTTATCAGAGATAAAAACAATGTCTTATACGCTTCGGATTTGATCCTATCTTTCGAATTATCGATTTTCCTGAGCTTTGAATTTATTCCTTCGATACAGTTTTATCTGTTTCGGTTCAAGTATGAATAGTTCATTTGCAGGGTGGCTCTTCCTCTAGGTAGATCAAGTGAGTCCAATCTGCTACAGTTCCTAATGTTTTGCAGAAAAGTATTATGTATTAAGCAATAGAACTCAATACTACTAATCGAAATCTTATTCTATGATATTGGAAGTTGTCGGGACATGAAAATACATCCATCAATTTGTTCGAGAATATGAAGGGCTGAGTAGTATCCATAACCTTCAGCACTTACAAGATTGCGTTACAAAAAGAAAATAAGACACTATGATCGCATTATTATTTGGAGTTGAACCAACCCTGAACGCCAAGAAAGCGGCCGAGTAAATTTAATTAACGTAAATTAACTTGATATTCATACGTAGTACTGTAGCGGAAACAAATTTACGATACGATGATACAGTTGGTAGGGTTACCGAAATATAATGTGTCACGACATGATTGGATGACACCAAATGTCTAGGTTTTCCAAGGAGTCGTGAACGAGTTTAATTGGTTTATTGCACGTTGAGTCGTTTCATTGGATGAGAGACAGGCACCGGGTTGATGGTACAAGAGCCCTATGTTAGCGCATTGCCGAAGCAGAAATGAACGCGCAAACACGATTTTGGAAGACTGTGTTAGTGTGGAAGGCGAAGGGCGACCGACAGCGGCAAGGAAATGTTCCACATCGGTGTTAAAGTACTGTAGTCAATTAGCTTGTTGTCGAATTAGGATTGCGCCATGGCTGAATATGGTGCCGTCGGCGGCTAATCTTCAGCGTTTTCGGAGATGCGCTGTACCTCCTTGGCGCAACTAACGACTGTGTTGATAATGAAGGACGAGTCGAAGCACCTCACGAATCGGTAGTGCCGAAAAAACACTCGGCGAGGTTGTGTCGTGAACAGCCGCTCGCCGACACACTCGTACGACCCGAAAAAGCGGTTCAAGCGTATCTCACCGCGGCGAATATTTTTCACGAATTCGATCAATTCCTGGGTCGTGAAGCACGTCTCCGGCTCCTGGTCCAGCTGCGGTTCTGGCGTCGCCATCACCCCTTTCGCCATGTGGTCCATCATCACGTCGACGTTCTTGTAAGGGTAGTTGGTCGCCAGCACGGTTGTGAGTGCCATCGCGCAGAACACGAGGAGTGAGGCGCGCATCGCGGTGGTGAGAGCACAGTGCGCGTGAACAACCGCGTTGGGACATGCAGCGACTATATGTGGGGGGATGCGCGCGTGCGATGGATGGAGGTGCTAATTTTGGAACCTACTTCCGTAACTCGATCTACGCTGTTACTCTCTTCGATCATTGATTTTTAAACAGCTGCATCCACTGCTTCGAACTACCCTGCGGAGAAACGAGGTGGCGGCGACAACGAATGGTTGTGAGTGTCCTCATCCGCGTACCTGCTGGGGTAAGATTCCTTTCAACGTCCTCCGCCACACACAGCCCGAGGTCTCCGCCATGAATTCGCGTCTATACTCAATACTAGAGAGGGTGAGGTTTTCAAGTGTCGCAGTGCAACGAGCCGAATTGACAAGACACTGTTCCATTGCACCGTACCGACCTCGGGTCTTCTGATGAAGTGTTGCATGTTGTTGACAGTACAAAAACTGCCTACAGCGCACGAACAATCCATATCCGAGGAAAACAGTTGGAATTGCATCAATTTCGTCGATCGCTCGCTCGACCAACACGTGCAGGGCTCCCACTCACTAATGCACATCACGAAGCATGTTCGAGTAGAATCGATAGTTTCGGCCACCCCTCAGTAGCCATTTTGATTTCGTGGGTATCTTGTTGAGGTCAAGTACTGTAATCGGGTGGGGAGTTGGGTGTACAGTACTTGGTTCTTTCTCTCGAACTCCTCGTCTACGGTGGGAGCGTGCGGCATCCGAAAACGTATGTTTGACACAGTGGAGACACACCCTTGGTTTATTCAACGTTAATTACGTTACGTAATATTGGCGAGTTTCTCTTGTATTCTACTGTATAATCGGACCACACAGATGAATGGACCACAGAGATCTGACCATACACACCCCTCACTCCAACGCTGTACGTACACTGTAACTTGTAAAATTCCTTACCTTTCCTTCTCTCTCTGAGTCATTTTCTACGATCAGTGATACGCTTGCCCTTACAATAGTTTTGGATCTAGACATACTGCACCGTACACAACTCTTGCAGTCCTCCTCACTGCATGTTTTAGAATTAATTTAGGGGATAAACCTCTAAATTTATATCCAGCTAGCGTAGCTTGCTCATATTACTCCTTTGATTCTTGCATTGTGTGATTTAGAGACGAAATCATGAACCTCACATTTGTCTTACCGAGAGGGAACACCAAACAGCGCTGCAACGCGTTGCATGTCTCTGACTTGCACTCTAGAACCCTAAGTTTAGAATAAATTATTTAACAAGAAGACGCAGTAGATTTCTTTCGGTACTATGACATATCTGTTTGTTGCAAGTTTCCTGCACTTAAATTTCCATAAATTAAATCGGATCATTACTCACCTGTGAGATGGTAATCATTACGTTCATATTTCAATAACAGCTCGTTTGCTGGCGTGGTCTAGTAGTAACAGATTTGATGTACGAATAGTGTAGTTGAAATGTAGCCCTGGGATAGTAAGTAAACTACGGAGAAAAACCTGGTGAATGATCAGGACTTTTCTAGAATTTGTCCTCTATAACACAGGAACACTTTCAGATAACGCTGTTTTATTCTCTGTTAGGATATGTGTTAGAGTATGTGTTTATTCTCACTGCTGTCACATTACACGTTCGGATTCATAGGCACATTCCACTACACTTGTCGAAATCGACTTGGCGTCGTAGCACTTCACCAGCGCGCCATCACGACGGTATTCATCGACGGGTTGCATGGAATCAATTCTGGTCCTCACGCAGTTGTGAGCGCCTTCATATCGTGCCATTCGAATCGACCTTTGTCGAATACTTTCGATCAAATTGTCCATCTGCGTCGAGTTGAAGCAACCATCTTCTTCTGCCTTGGTCATGGTTACAATCACATAGTAGTACGTGAGCACGGTGAGCAGCACAGCACGCATGTTCTTCGGTATCGTCGTGGGAGGAAGTGATGAATTCGGTTTGTGGAGTTTGAGTGAGGAAGAACCCGACGATTTCGGCTGGGATCGACACTAGGAAGTGAGGAATTTGAGGAGGAATTCGGTTTGTGAGGCCAGAGCTAGCGAGAACCGCGAGGATTTATGCAAGTTACGACACTATTAAGTACTGTAGGTTCCTCCTGCCTGCATCATTTACGGAAATCCACCCGGGCTCTAGGAGTCCTCGTAAGCCTAGCTCAGTATCAAACAAACGAAGTTTTCTCAGATCATTCCCCCGTTTCGTAATTGACTGTTGAGTGCGATGATAATTACGGTGATCACACTGCAGGCATGTGCATGATTCGCAATCCTCGCTTCATGGCCAGCTATCATACCTGCATGGCGTCGAGCCACAAGGACAAGTCAAACGTTCGCAGTGAATTGTCGTATCCTCGCGCCAAATGCCACATCGCAACACACAACACACAGTGTTGCAATGTCCGAGAAGGGCCGATGTTCAGCGTTATATCGGGCTATCCTGGCATTTGACACGGAAACTGCCGAGCAACAGCTTCAGGGCGTCAAGACAAGGTCTTTTGTTTCCGTGACGGCGGTCACAGCGATGATGGTCTTATGGGCTGTGTTGCTGGCGGTTCGTTATCGATTGGTGAAAATGCGGACTAAGATGTTTGCCATTGAGGTCGTCTGTCTCGTGCTAACCGTGGCTTCGCAGGTTTGCACTGTTCTCGCAATCGATGAATGCAATCCGGATAGGCACCTGCCGTTTACTTTAGCATTGAGCAGGAAACTAAGAAGCGGGCCATTTGAGTGGGATGATGAATTCATTTTTGACGTATCCCTTCTATGGAAAGTCAAATATGCCTGCGATGATGTACTTGCCCTTGGTGCAAGAGATGGGAAACAGATTCAGTGGCGTTTGAAACTGCTCGAACTTGCCAACAGTACAAGAACACTGCACATTATTGTACTTACTATATGCGCCGTTATCTCTGCAGCTTTTCTTGTCTCGTTAGCAATTGTTGTTCGCTCAATCATGGCGTCTCGACAGGTAGAGCTGGAAACGTATACGGCTGTGGAACCTTATACTACGACCACGGTGCCGACTTCTGTTCGATCTCTTCAGCCGTTGCATGACCTAGAGTACTTGTCCGGGTTCTTGCAAATTTTGCCACATGCGCCGGAGAGCGTTGTCCTGCATGCTGCTCCCCACTGCTGGATCTGTTTTGAGGCACTGCTAGAGGACGTTGCGAAACTTCCTGCCTGTAAACATTTGTTCCATCGACGATGTATACTTCATTGGCTCGTTTATGCAGAGAAACTGAAATGCCCGCATTGTCAGTGTCCTCTGCGCAGAGTTCCATCTGGATCCGGATATACAAGGGCAAGTAGTATATCGAGAACAAATAAAATTTCGCATACGCTGTGATCGATCGTTCTAGATCTGTTCTAGGTTATTTTCTATTTCCTTCAATCCTTTTTTCTAAACTAGAAAGCTTCAGCAACTTCTCACAGAACTTCATGGTCAGGATGAAAGGGCTCTTAGTCCGATATCATTTGTGTCTACCAGGATGTCAATGGGTCGCATTGAACACCATTGTCTGTCAGCCGTCTACAGTGAAGGGTTGGAACCCACTAAGGGCTCTGTTCATTCATACTAGTTTCTACAGGTTAGAATCAAGTTCGAAGTTACTGGAGCAATGAGAAATCATTTCAGAGAATATCTTGCATACCGTTTCCTACTTTGAACAGGTTCTTGAGCTGGTTAATTTAGGACATAGTACTTTAATGTGCTCGATTGAAGAACGCACTGCAGCCTTCAAAAAAGAACTGTTCAAACAAGGCGGGAAATTCGGCCCGAATAGTTTCTGGGCTAGAAAGTGGCTGCAGCAGAGAAACGATAAGCTCTGCAGTCCAATTTATACGTACTGGTAGGCGCACTCTACCAAATTCATTGCTGTCGTGAGCTGCATCGTTGAAAACTGACTCTCCTGTTTTATATAAGCTGAGGCGATCGGCCAATCAATTGAACAGTCCTTCATATTCTCGAGATCTAATCTGAATGTTCCATAAGTGTTGGCGATCAATGAATGAAAATGCAGCCCGACACTACGTTTGTGTCGTTTAAGAGTGAGCAGCAATTTTACATACGATATTTCGCTTTAAAAGCTTGTCCAGCGCCTCAACAACTCCACAAGTCACACTAATCCTCTACAATGAACCGTTCTACCCTCATCCTTTTCTTCTGTGCTGCCTTGATTTTGAATGCGATAGCAAGCCAAGTTGAAGAAGAAGTACCTGTCGCATCACCTGAGCATGATGAAGTCGAGGACGGCTGCTTCGATCAAGAAGCACTAGAAAAGTTCATCAATGGGATACGAGAGAACGAGATTCGCCTCAATCGGCTCTTCGGTGCACACGCCTGCGTTAAGCGCCGATTTCAGACGCTACCTCCGGAACGTGCTTTTGTTCACAACGATGAGCTCATCAAATGTTATGAAGCTGATCTAGTGGTCGGTGCAGTGATTGAGTGTGCAAAACAGGTCGAGGGAATTCGAATGAACTATTAACATAGCGGTCATAGGTTTTTTCTTTTCTGTTTGTTTGAAGATATGTAAAGTAATTACAGAGCAGCATTGCCATGATAATAGTTTTCTGGCTTGAACTGTAACTGCTTATGATTTGAGCTCGGCTTATAACTTCGACCAGACAATTGTAGAGTAATGTGCAAAAAGCAACCTATTCTTTGAAGCGTTATGGCACTCCATTTCTTCGACCACTTGAGTCCCAACTTTTGATTCTTCGAGCGGAAGATCGTCAAAAAAGAATAAACAAGAGTTGATTAATGCTAACAGTCCTGTTGAACAGAACGTGGTCGTGCCCAACTCCCCGCATTAAACTGTACCGTGGATAATACGAAGAAAGTATGTAGTAAAATTGATTTCATTACTATTCGGTCTAACACGGTATCACAAGAGCGTCATTGTAACCCATTTTATTTCTGTTCTCCAGTATAAGCTGTTGAATAGTTAATTTTCCTTATTTACTTCGTGATAACCAGTAAAAAGCCAGTTAGATTCAATGCATGCTAAGAAAGAGGTAAATCAACTCGCGTTTTCAGATTATTACGTTGCTATTAGAAACATCAAAATTCTCTTACGCTCTTGATATTCATAATTAATTAGAGTGGCTTATTATGCTAATGTGCTGAATATCATCGTAACTGCTACATCAGAAGTGCAACAATTTTGTATTCAACGTTTAATCATCTCAAACATCGTAGGTACTGTACTTAAAGATATAACAGAAAATAAGAAAATCGATCTACATCATTTCAAGTATAAATGTTGACATATTAGAGTAGATCCTGGTAGATGAAATGGGGCCTCCGGCTTGCAGTTTGAGGATCGGAAAGTTATAGGTCTAATCCTGCGTGCGACCAGCAGAGGCTGAAGGATCATTCTACTGCAATGGTAGTTTCGTAAAGCGAGTTTCATCCATCCAGTTCTCCAAAGAAATAACATGATGTTCCACAAGCAACAACACTGTCGACACTCAGTTTCTTACAGACTGAAAGCATCACGGGCAAGGTTTTTCATGGAAGCATGAAAGAGTTCTGTGATATTCCAGTAAGTAAAAACGAACTGTTTCGGATATCAAAAGCGCAAAAATATATATTTGAATCTTTGTACTGCAACAAAAGATGGTTATGGGACTATTCATTTGATGAATGAAGTTTAAAGCACACAGAAGTTCGTACGGATGTATCCAAATATCGAGTGAACAATCTATACCGTTATATTTAAAGCAAGCTTGATCAAGATTGATATTTTACGTCTTATCCAAGTTCTGATTACAATATGCAAGATACATTTTGAAATTCCCAAGTCACAAAAAATTGGTTGGAGAAGTAATATAAGTTTGCCTATTGGAAGATTGATATACTTGGTGCTGAGGTTGCGCAATACTCTGTGATTCGAAGGATGCTTGATATGGCCATTCTCAAGCCGTCTCCAAAATTATTTATCTTTCAACAATTGTGATAGGTGGCATTTGTAGTGATTCTGATTCGAAGTATCGTTTTCAAGCGTCAGGAAGGGCTAAAATTCATCTCTGACAACGCTTTGGCGTTCAATAATAAATCGCTCGAAATAATAAAACATACTCAGGTATTTTAGCCAGACACCTCTTTTACGCAAAGCAAGGTCCAGAGCCCTTACTCGGCTGTGAATGGAATTTGGACTAGTGATAAGAATGCTAACACCATGCAACAAGGCTGTAGGATTAGAGAGGTAAATAGCTTTGCGAATACTGCTTGCTCCGGCCAACACTTTCTTGTCTCTACGCCACGTTCGTGTAGAAGTGTTAGCTTATACAGTGTTAAAATCTTTTCATTGTTTACTATAGGATCAGACGACGGATGATTTTACATAAATAGCCAATATAGTTGCTAATCAATTGGATTGCACCTTACATAATCGATTAACTATTAAATACTAATGTCACAGTACAAGCGAGCAATAACTGTGTACGATGCATGCTGTAGCATACGCTCGAATAAGTTCGAAGTCTCCGCTGACGCATAAGAATTTTTATTTGGTATCAAGTGACCACTGTCGCCTACTCTATATATTTGGTATTAAGTGTCCCCTGTCGCTTACGCTTTGTATTTTTTACGAAGTGTCTCCTACGCCTTGTATTTAATGCCATCTAGCAGGATTGCTCGTTCACTCTATCTATTGATAAATAGCTTCCTTCAGGTTCATGAGCAGTCTATCAGTGTTCTGTTCTCCTTCTGTGGTTGGACAGTTGCTTAGATAGGTACCCGTTAATTCCCATTTTTATGCCTTTAGTCCAGTTTCTTCATGACAGATGTAAGGTTTGAAATTTAATAGCCACCTTGGATCCACTTCTAGAAAGAGGCAATTGATCATTAACAACTATAACTACAGTGTTTGCCATTTGGCGTACAAAGAGGATTCTATCTTCGAGCTTCTCATTTGAAGGTAATTCTTTCGAGCGTGTCCACAGGTATGCCAGGAAACTGTACTAGGTGAAAGCCTAGTGGTAGTTCCGTCACGGGTTCCGCTTTATTGTGTGCATTCAGTCTCCTACAGTCGGCGACAAACAGTTTAAAAGGCGCCTGGTCCGTTGACCCATGCTACGCATTGTATCCTAACCGCGTAACAACCCAGGCCACGGCACGTCTTTAGACTCTTTAATTCATAACCAGACAAATGCAATAGTTGATCAAGCGTATTTGGGCACACTATCGATTCTATCGCAAGATTTCTCTTTTTCTCGGCACAAATGCATAGAAAAATTGTCCAAAGTAGCGAACTACTGTAAATCGAAAGAAAGAGAGGTAAAACTCTGTAAGATCAAGAGAGAGTCAACTGCAAAATGTGAGTGAAATTGCAATTTCTAAGGACATTCATTTCATTTTCACTTCTAGAAAACTTCTCTAGTATTTTTGACCTATGATCGGTGATTGATATATTTTCGCATAATTTTGCTCAATAGTGCTTGGTTGAACACTTGACTCAGGAAGAAAATTTTGATAGCCATAGACCACGAATTTGTATTGTCGCTTGATATCAAAGTACACGCAATCACTCTCAGATAACTATAAATATAAACTTGCAACTTCTTGTAATGAAATCAAAATTATTGGATCTTGATCATATTCGACATTCCACTAGCTTCTCGCTCGAATAAAAATTATTGATAAACCGCTTCTGCTCATTAGTATTGGCACAAATCGCCAAGGACATGAATAATGTCATAATCAACAAACAATTCTACAGAAAATAGTTAATGTTGTGATATAACTGCATACTTGAAATTCACCATGTCCGTACGAAAGTCAACCAATTTGGAGAGCTGGAAGTAAACGAAGTTCTTATACATATACTACCGAAATATGCCGCTTGACTTAAGCATAGAAACTATCTGTCTAATGGCTCTCACAAAAAATAAGCCGCTTTTTGTGGAATCGGTTAATAGTCGCTCGACAAATAGCTAATTGAAGTCATTCAATTCTGAAAAAAGTGTTCGGAAGGGCTGTGTTACTGCCAATATAATTTTTGTATACTGATATCCATAGGAAATGAAACTTTGGGCTAAAAAAGTGGTCTGAAGTATATATCTATTAGGTTGTGAAGGATATTGCTTGGGATTGCTGACCAAGATATTGTAGGATGAAGGCTGTGATGAATGATAACCATAAGCGATGCAACAGTTTGAATCAGCATGCCTCTATAAATTTCACTTGTACCATTATTTTATACAAGCTATTTCAAAGAATTAAACAATTTTTCTCTCTGTGATAATTCTTTGATTTATATTCTTCTGCATTTTTTGGATTGGAAACGAAAAAGTTTGGTAATATCAATTGATGATTCTTAAATTCGCAGCAAATAGCTGGATGAATATAGCAAAACATTCGTTTCACCGTTAAAAGTCGCAATGGTCATGGTCTACAGTACGAATTTTTAGAATCTCCTAGTTCGCGATTCGTATTTTTCTATTTGCTCCGGAAGATTTCCGTTCCAAGACTCACAGCTAACTTTTCAAAAATCATTCTTGAATCGGAAAATCAAATAAGACATCTGCGTAGTGTTTTGATGCATCCTAAAAAAGTACAGGATGAACTTTGAGTGCGATACCGAATTATAAGTCAGATTTTACTGTTACTACAGCCTATTATTTGCACTTGAAATTGATTTCGATTATGCTTTCAATAAATTATTCTATTATTCTTTAGACAACAATTTCAAACAATTAAATTGTTACTATATTTAACTTTAATTCCGTATTGGATTGTGTGTCCGTAGTACAAGCTTAATAGAGTAGCTATCACGATTCGCTTTCAGATTCATATGAACATTTCATTAAACTTGCTGAAATCGAAGAGGTGTCGTTGCACTGAACCAGCACGTCATCAAGTTAATATTCGCTCTCAAGTAGGCTAGACTCAATTCTGAGCCAAAAATATCAAGATTTAATAGTGAAGTATTGCTGAGGTGACAGTAGTACAAAATTTTAATGACTCTAATGGATCGCATCAATTTGAATTACAATTCCGAATATTAGATAAATTTGGAATGCAATCATAGAAGAATGATATATGGAACATCTTTCTCGTCTTTCGTCGTGAGGAGCAAGTTCAGATCTCCTAGAGAAGGTTCCCTATGCCCAGAGTTCATTAGTGAAAGTAGGCTAGACTTTTTCCTTTCTGCCAGTTTCTTTTGCCCTTCAAATTCCTGCAGCTCTCTGTTCATACCAAATCAGAATATGGGAGTATACTGATGAAAATAGGATCAAATTGAAACAATATTGCAATTTTTGAATCTCCGGCAATAACAATTGCAATACAGAGGGTCTTATTATACAAAGAAAAATACAATAAATATCAATCAATTTTTACAGCAATTTATTTGTGATGCCTGATTCTGGTCCTCACGCAGTGAACACCCTCATACCGTCCCATTCATATCGACCGATCTTGAATACTGTGGATCAGATTGTCCGTCTGAGTAGAGTCAAAGCTACCACCTTCTTCTGCCGTGATCATAGCGACAATCATCAAGTAGTAAGTGAACAGCATGGCCAGCGTGGCAAACACGTTATTCGGGTATTGCTTTTTTGCGAGGAGTGAGAAATTCGTCAGAAAAAGTTGAGTGATGGAGAACCCGAGGATTCATGCACGCTTCAACACAAGGAGATGATCAATTTGACGAGAAATCGAAGGACTTCGAGGATTTATGCAAGGTGCGACTAATTACAGCAGGTTCCTCATGCCTGCATCACTACGGAAATCCACCCAGCCACACGAGTCTCCAAATCATAGCACAATTTCAAACAAATAAGGTCTTCTCCGACCGTATCCGTTTCGTAATCCGAGTCCGTCGATAATTGCAGTGATCGGATTGCAGTACCCCACAGAATTCGCGATCATTGCGACATGGCCGACTATTTTACTTGTACAGAACCAGACGTTTGGCGTAAATTAACTCATCTTCGTACCAAATGCCATTTCTCAACACCAGACACACTGTAGTGCAATGTCCGAAAAGAGCCCATGTTCAGCGTTGTATCGAGCCCTTTTGGGATTCGACACTGAAACCGCCGAGCTACAGCTACAAGGCGTCAAGACAAGATTATTGATCTCTGCCACGGTGGTGGCAGAGACAATGATTTTCTGGGCTGTGTTGCTGACTCTTCGTTATCGTTTCTTGAAAATTCGGGCTAAGATGCCTGTCATTGAACTTGCCTGTCTCATTTTAACAGCAATATTGCTTGTTTTTACTGTTCTTGCTATCGATGCATGCAATCCAGAGAAGCATCTGCCTTTCACTTTGGCATTCAACAAGCAACTAAGAAACGGGCGATTTCAATGGGAGAATGAATTGATTCTTGATGTACAATTTCTATAGAAAATCAAGTATGCCTGCGATGATGCGCTTTCCGTTCATCCCAGTAATAGGAAAGAGATTCAAAGACGTTTGAGATGACTGGAACGTGCCAACAGTAGAAGAACACTGTATATTATTGCACTAACTATGTGTGCCGTTATGTCAGTGACATTTCTTGTCTCGTTGATGCTTGCTGTTCGCTCATTCATCGCATCTCGAAATATAGAGCAAGAACTTTACTCTTCTGTTGAAGACTTTTCTGTTCGATCTCTTCAGCCTCCACACAACCTAGAATACTTATCTGATTTCTTGTAAATTTGCCACAAGCATCAGGGAGCGTTGTCCTGGATACTGCTCCTTCTTGCTGGATCTGTTTTGGGGCGTTGTTAGAAGACGTTGCAATACTTCCAGCATAAAAACATTTATTCCACCGACGATGCATACTTCATTGGCTTGTTTCTGCAGATAAGCTAACATGCCCGCATTGTCAATTTCCTCTACAGAGAGCTACAATGTGATGTCCGGGTTGAAAAACAAGGGAAGTGCAGCCATCGACGACGAACTGTTCAAACGAAGCCGGAAATCCGAAAAAAATTTAATGCGCTTTAATGCAGCTGCACGGACGTTTTCAAAATAGTATTCAGTATTTATTTCGCCCTTATAATTGAATACGAAATTCTAAAATAAAGTATGGAAGATGATAGAACCAATGCACTACAATACTTAGGCGAACAAAGAAATTATTGCAGTATTGTTGAATTATTGCAAGTAACTGGAATGTATGATTTGACTTTATTCCTAGCAATTAATGTTCGATTCAATCTTCCACTTTCATGGCCTGGATTTCTTCCATTCCCGATAAATTTGAATTTCCCTTAAGAAACATTTACTTCTCGAAATTGGAAGGGAGTATTCCTTGGCGTCTGTCACTCAAAGCAAATCTCGCTTCCGAAAAAAAGTCTCTCACAGATATTGGTTGGAAGTGTGAAGTCCAGTTTTATGTATCTTGTGTTTCTGTCACGTAAAAGGCGACGTTTCTTTCTCACTTGTTCTGACAGGGAGAGATCGTTGTCATTCACATTAGATTCCACAATATCACAATCATGCTCCACTACAAAACAACGCCCTGCATTTGACTCACTCAGTGTAAGTGTAGAATCTCGATTACCAATAACTTTACTACGGCATTTTCAAAATTGTTGCAGTGAACAATAGATGATGACTTAGCTAGGTAACGGTCAGCTCTGGGATATACCTCTAATAGAGTATCAAACAAAGCTTTTACGTCTGCCAGATTTAAATTATCACGTTGTAGCTCTTTTTTGACTGCATCTAGCTCCTCGAAGATGTTACTCAACTTTCAATCTCTCTTACAGCAGCCAGAGGAGGAACCAAAAGATCAATTTCTTCAATTTCTAGCTTAGTTAGAATATATATTTGATATCTATGAATCTGACTCGCATATGCGCGGTTGATGACCATCGAGTGAAGCTGCTCACCTGCGCTTTCAAACTTGTTCGTACGCGTAACTTTCCAGCTGGAACTGAATTGACAGGTTTCTTCATTAGTTTTCTAAGACAGTCAATTATTTCTGTATGTTGATCGATTATTGTTTGTACGAACAAATTAAATCTATAGCTCCCACATCCCACAAAGCCGATTCCTAGCTTTATAGCTATAGAATTGTTGAATGCGCAGTTGCCCCCGAATATAGAAACGACATTATCAAAAGATTTCCCAAATATGCTCAGCACGAATTCGGCACTTTGGCTGATCTTATTCTCGAACGACGAGAAAGCAAGTAAGTATTTGCATACATTATTAGACTTCTCACAAAAAACGTGGGATGTAGGCAACGTTAACCAGTAGACCCTGGACACCAGTCATCAAATCCAATCGTAAACATCGACGGTAACTGAGCCGATATTTTCTCCTCAACCTTAACAGTAAAACTATCCAAAGACTTCATCAGTTTATTGTTGCAAATGGGTCGGTGATGTGTGAATTGACGAAAAACAGGATTTTGCACTACATTAAACGGGTGTAGGCCATGCACAACTAGCGATAATCATCCGTGCATCGAAGCAGTTTCCTTACTGTAGAACACGAGAGAAAGTTGAAATGGCTTTTGTGACGTTACAGAGTTCTTGCAATCAACAAGCAAGTTTCGTAGCTCATCAGGATGTGCTGTACGCACATGGGAAATTATATTCTCACATCCTCGTCCTGAGTCTGTTCGAACTTTACCGCATTTGCATTTCCAGAATCAGCTCCCTGAGCCTTTCTGTTCGAAAAATGCATCGCAGCTTTTCTTCCCATTTCCCCGGATTTCAGGCGTTTGAGGCACTTTTCCTTCGTTCTGAGAAAAGAGATAAAATTGGACTGTAACTGCGAGCAATATTTATCCCATAAGTGAATCAGGGTTGAGAAAAATCTGCTAAGTGACTGTTGAGACTCATTGAGATGGAAACCGAAATTATTGGCGCTCGGCAAGTAGAATAATTGTGCTTCGCACTAAGCCACCAGTAAATAGAATGCAGTGCTATAGAGCAGCACGGGGAACTTGAAGACGGTTGTTTCGATGACGAAGCACTGTCGAAGTTGATCAGTGGGATGCGAAACAACGAGATTTGCCTCAATGGGTTCTTCGGTGCACACATCTGTGCTGAGAGCAGATCTTTGAGGACACCTCCACAACGCATTTGATGAACTTATCAATTATAACGAAGCTGATCTAGTGGTCAGTGCAGTGATTGAGTGTTCAGAAAAATTCGAATGACGTTTAAATGAGGAATCAATATTATTCTCTTACCTTCAGTTTGAAGGCATGTTAAGTTTTTGCTAAGCTGCACTATCGTAGTAAAGGTTTTATATCTTAACCCGCTAACCCATACAAAACAATGGGTGACAATTCATAATCCGGTTTTCTCCTCTGACAGACTTGTTCGCAGCTTTTTAGTCCGATGAATGTCATGCTGTTGTTATTGTGAAGGCGTGAAAATTACTTTCGCATATAATTACGAATAGCTTCCGGTACAGCTCGAAATATGTAGTGATCGGATGAGAATGTCTACAAAAAGTTGGTAGAAATCACATCAAATATCCAGCGCACCCGAAAATCGGGCGATTTCGAAGCTTCTGCCCTTATTAACTCGATTTGAACAACGAAATACGATTGAATTTAATCATTAATTGAACAAGCTATCGTATCGGGAGACATAGAAGACTGAACGTTCGTAGTTTCAAAGAGACCACTTGAGCAACTAGCTAGCCGAAAAGAGACTCCTGAAAGCCGAGATGAGGTTTTTATTATCCAAAAACAAAACATTTGCGTATGCTTTTCGTTCCAGAAAGCCGAACCGAGGTATAGGAGAGAACCGACGCGAAGAGAGCGCTACTTTGGGCACGCATGCAGCTACTCTCTCGAACATTCATACAATACTCATTCTACCCAGTTTCATGAAGAATAGGTAAAAGAAGAATTGATCAGAGATAAAACGTCTCAAAAAAGCTATGCTCCACCAAAATTATATATCGATTTCGTCTGAACGGTTACGGGATAGTTTTAGCATAATTGTTTCTAATTCGAGCTTGGTTCCTAACTTCATTTAATCTCGTAATGAAGAACAAACTTAGAGGCAGTTTTCAGTGCATAATTGAACACATTAATCAGAATTTAGGGTCCTTGATACAACAGCTTGTAGCATTTGAATATGAACGATGTTATCTACTATCGCTCATAATTTTGCACTTTCTCCTCGCCTGCTTATAACTGTTCATGCACCTCTGTAGATCCAAACAGGGTCAGGGAAAAAATTATTCATTCTGTATTTTTGAGAAATTCTGAAGAGGATAAATTACTTCACAAGGACAAATCCGTAAGTTAATGATTCATCTAGGGCTGTAAAATTGTTTGTTTGCTGTTACGTTTCTGGAGTTCTATTCATTTGATCAAGTTATCAATATTGTACTCATTATTTGATCTCAACATGCAAATATTACTTCAAAAACTTCCAAATCAACTAAAATTTGACGTCCTCTCCGTTTTAAAGCTCGATACTCTAAGTGTTAAAAGCCTTATAACTCAAATATTTTCCTTGTTTCGTTCATTACACTATGCTTGATCTACTATATTATCGCAATAGCTGTGTGCTACATCAGTTGCTACCATTAAGCTCCTTTGTTTCAGATACTGAACTTGTATAACATCAGTGTAAACAAATAGCATGAGAAGTAGCATTATGTACCTCTTCCTAGTAATAACGCCCGAAAATGCGTCAACAATTCATGTAGTTTTCTTATTTACAGTCTGCGACACAAAAACGAGCGGTCTGGCATTGCTGTATCTTGCATGCTTTGCAGTAAAAGGCATTTGGTTTCATATTTTTTCTTATTCTTGATGTAATAAAACCAACGTTTCCTGACTAGGTTTTTACTGTTTCCAAGCGTTGACCCGGATCTCCGATTCAATGCCTTGAAATGGTCACAGAAATGGCATTAAACCTTTCAAGACTTAAATGATTCTTGCCTACAACACCTTTAACCAGAGGGAGTGATAAAAATTCAGTATCATCGAACAGAACGATCGACTTTAATGATAGGACGGATGCATTTTTCAGAATATGAACTTAGGCAGTCATAATACACGGAAATGACATTGAATAACATATATTTGCAACATATACAACGGACTTGGAAACATTTCCGACTCTAACTGCTTAGATTTACAAAACCCTTGACCGCACGTTAAGGTGTCGCAGACTGTTTATCTGATTTCTACTTTAACTTTACTTATTTATGTAGATATAATTTATTAAAATTTTCTTCTGTGCTTTTTGTCAAAAGAGAGCGGCTGCGGGTTCTTTCTCAGCAAACTCGAGTGCTGCTATCGCACTTGAACGCTAAGTTTCCAGCAAGTCTGCCCAATATGCAAAAAAGGCACTCATATATGTTAAAAAATTTCAGTAAGAGTTCGAATAACTGCATAGTGAAAGCTTTCAAAAATGGTCTAGTTGTAGGGTTCAGCTCTTTATTTTCTTATTTCTGATGTTTAACATTTTTATGACGATTAGCTAGAACGATTCTTGATATTTGCTCTGATTCTATGGGTGGCAAAAGCGAAGACGCTGCTTACATTCTAATCATTGACTCTAGCAAGTTGGACCACGATCAGTCTACTGTGACAGTCTGCCTTCGGCAGTATTGCCCAATATTTATTTTGGCTAAGCGAAAAGAGCTAGTAACTAGGGAAGGAATTATTTTCGCTCATCTTAGTTCTTTCTGGTTGTTTGGATGAAAGCTGTATTAGACCATGCCTCTTTGCGATATTGCTATTGAATTGAAGATTTGGTGGCCTTCGGTATAGCTTGATTGCAACAAATAGACCAGTGAAATGGAATTTTTGACTTGGATGTTGGACATGAGACACTTTTTGCTCAAGAGATAATAGATTATGTGGACCAATTTCAAGAAAACAAGGAGATAGTACTGCTTCGACGTGCCGCATCGAGTTGCCATTTGCTGTAAAAGTTTCATTTGCAAATAACACTAAGGCGACATGAAACATAGACTAGCAAGTGATGCGAAAATAGTTGCTGACCCTTGTTTTGAATCTGCTATCTGTAAGATATTGAACAAACAAAACGAGACTCTTAATGCAGAAGAGATTGAGGCAGTTTTTGATTTAATCAAATCCAATGAACTAGAAGAAGTTCCTGACCCGAATACTAATAATCAATTTTCTCTTGGTGAAAGAGGACTGAAAAAAAGGAAGCTGAATAACCCTGGTACAACATTCATGGATCTCCGATGTATTAGGCCTACTTCAACTTTGCGTGAGCGATTATTTTTTGTAGCTGGCTATGCCCTAAATGATCGCCTGAAACGAATTCTGCCCATGAATTTTGAAAGACAAATATTTCTCCACGCAAATTCCGATTTATGGGACATTTCTGATGTCAATGATATTGTGAATGAAAAAGGTTACTAGTTGAATTAATTGAAAACATGGGAATTTATTCTCAGTGTGAGGTTCATGGAATAATTTATTCACTTACGCTACAGTCGAATCATCATTATTCTCTTGGAACTAGCCCGCGATAAATAAATTTGAATTGTTATTTCGGAACCTCAGGATATATCTGCTGCGATTCTGTGCACCTGATAGACATCATACTCATCGGAGCGAGCAGCTCAGCATTCAAAAATTGAAAGTACTGGTTGATGGTTGCGCTGTGGCTGAGACTACTCGAATTTCTACACTTTACAATCGGGACGATTTCGGCATTTACTGTACCCTTCAGGAGAAATTATTTATTCTCGCTTCACCCGTAGTCAAGTAATTTATTCCAAGGTAAACTGCAAAACAATATTCTGGAGGAAGAAGTTGTTCCCTACCTCTGGATGTCGTTGGTCACCAACTTCGCGGACGTGTGCGATCGCCTCAGAATCTCCGGGAAGTAAATTTATAGCCGATTCCAACTTTCTTCACCTCACAACACATCAAATTTCTATCGCACGGCGGTTCGTAGCGCATGATGTTGAGTCTAGTAGTGGATCGAATTCTGTGAAAAGCCTAGTGCGCGAGATATTGTTTACTTCCTTCTGATGACGCCGGCTTTTTTCTGATTTCTTTTCGGGCTGTTCAATAGACAGTTTTGAATACACACTAGACAGTACACCTCGAACGAATCATTGAAAAGATGATAAACGCTTGTATACTGCCAGTCGAATAGAACCATAGCTCGGTGATTTCCGAGTGCGTTGTTTGTCATTGACTCTTAGAACAATGCGGCGCTGTGCAACGTCGCCGTTAGCCAATGGTCTGTCGAGAGGACGCGTGATTGTTCCATCAGGGCAATATTTTTGACAAGATGTTTGTGATTGCGTAACTGCAGTTTTCAAAATACTTGATCGTCTCTTTAATCTTCCAACTTCCCCCCGAATTTAGCCGCACTTCAATTCGGTACGCCTCTGACAATTCCTCCATATGCCCACTCCATGAAAGATGGAATTAACTTTGCCATCACCTCGCACATCGCCACACGATTCCAACTGCCTCTGGTTATGTCAACTCTTTCATATAAAACAGACCAATTGCACACGCACAACCAATTCAAGCCCCAAATCGTCCGCTACTGTCCAGCTCAATACTTCACTAATTCCCGCACACATTGCTCTCATGTAACATCATTCCTTCCCATAGCGAACTTTCAAAACGGATGACGTAACTGCTGTGTTCACATGTTCCACTAGTGCGGTCACGTTTTCCTTATCCCATCACAACCAACGCGACATTGCCTTGTACCATTTACGCCCATAGCATTGGTCTCGTATCGTATTCCATTTCGTTTGCTCTGCCTCTTCACCTGTTGATTCGCGAACAATCTCAAGTGCATCGCGTACGAAAGTACAGTACTGTACTTTCCATCGCTTTTTTTCAACACACCACTTGTACAGTGTCGTAATCCTGGCACGAATCGAGCTTCAGCGCGTTGGAATTCCATATCAAACTTCCATGCCAACACACGAGTAAAACTCGACATATACATCTGCAGCTACAGATTTCACGTGGAAAAGATCGCGATAGAATCAGAGCGTCACTTCGTAGTAGCCTTCTGTCCCACTGGCGGCGTCCAGCACGGCATAACAGTCGCCGGCCACATCCCAGAATCCTCGTTGAATCCACCCGTGTACGTGAATAATCGTCGGTGCCAGTCACTGTCCACGTTGCCAACGACGCCATGATTTCTCGCTACCAACACGCGATGGTTTTCTCTCGACAACAACGGCACATACACAGGGCAGCCCGATTATCATGTAATGCGAGTGACACGCTGCGTAGCGATGTCTGTCCGAACGCCGAAATACCGACGTAGTTGAATAGCATTTCATGGGCGGGTGTCCTCGGGTATTGTCGAGGGAGCATTATCAGTGCGTACAGTTGAGCAGCGACGCATTGGGGCACTGTAAGGCGAGAAAACAAGCGAGGTGCGGCTAACTGCGCTAACGCTCGTACTCACCCGATCAACGGCGCTTAGCGAGGCACATCGCGCCGCCGGGCACCGGGGTTCGCTACGCAGGCAAGGGGCATAGGAAAACCGGGTTGAGCGAAGAGATGAAGGGGCGGGGCGGATACGGTGTTCAGCCAGGATTGGCGGATGCGATTTGATATACGAGTGTGATAGGAGTATCACTCGTCTAGAAGCTGATTTTCCGGAATAAATTGAGGGTAGGCGTGGGTGTGTGCGGTTGCTCACCGATGTGAGTGCTGGGCCGCCATGAAGGACGAGTACCTTCGTTCGAAGCGACAAGCCAAGCGGCTATTGCGCAGTTTTGGCGAATGCGAACTACCGGCACCTGTTCATGTTCAATCGTTGACCACACTCCGTGGCCATCCGGCTCGTGTGCGCAAGGTCGCCCCGTTGAGAGGCGGCCGTATTGCCACTGTGGCGTTTGACGGAATCGTGCGCGTGTACGAACGCAACGCAACGGCGCCGTACCTCACTATTGGTGTGCCCGTGCGACAAGTTTCCTGCATTTGTGCGGTGCATGGTGATAGTGACAACGGCGTTGACGCGCTTGTCGTTGGTGGTGCGGACGGACAAATCGTTACACTGGGCGGTCATGATGGCCGTATGCTGTGTACCACTCGAATGGCGTGTGGTTCTGCGCGCGTTTGTGATGTGGGGGTACTGGGAAGCGAGCATATCATCGTGGCGACGAAATACGACTTGTTCCTCGTGCGGCATGAGTCCGGGCGTGAACTGCGACTAGTCGGGAGAATACGAAACGCGCATGGCAGAATCAATTCGTATGTCGGCAAAATCTTGAGTGTTTCTTGCGCCCACAACGCTATCGTCACGAGAGGGTCCGACTGGGTGGTGAATGTATGGGATCCAAAAACTCTGACGCGTCGTGCCCGACTTCTACATACCGGCGCCATTGTTGACGTGGAAGTGACTCCCACTCTCATAGTCACGGCGTCGTCGCGCGGCGAGGTGCGGCTATATCACAATCATCCCAACAGCTGCGTGCTGTTCCGAGTTTTGCGTGAGATTCACATCGACTCCCGCATCGTGTCGCTCGGTTCTATGTTTCTCGGTGCATCGTCGACAATCATGGTCGCCGCAGCGGACGGCAAACTCGCGTTCATCGACGAGGACGGCGAGCGCTGCGTGGCACTCGTATCCGCGCCCGTGTTCACTACCGCCGCTTGCACGCTGCCCGACCGCACGCTGTTCATCGCACAGCCCTCCGCGCTCGACTGCTTTATTGCTACGTTGCCGAGGTCGTTAGTGTGCGAACGTCGCTCGCGACGGCGCGCCTTCGTCGCCGCCTCTTTCCCTGTTGTCCCTACCGCTCTCATCGCTGTAACTGTGCTCGGCATGTTGGCCTTCTACGTTTCAAGGAGACGTGCCTGATCCCCGTTCCCATCTAAACTATATATCCCCTTTCCCCGTTTCGGTAACTGTTCATTTCGCCTGGAACCGGGAATCCCCAGTTCGCCCTTACCACCTCCGCCTTACAGAATTTCATCGCTGCGCCGATACGTAGCGCCTCGCGGAACGTAATGGCTTCACTGACGTGCAAACCTGTCTGTCATCGCCCTGGCAGTGTTGAACCCGGGCCGCGCACTGTGCACGATGCCACGAAAGGGCCGTTCGAATCGACTGCAAGAACCGGTGGATAGCGACAGTGACCTCGACCGCTCGTTATACCAACCTCTATCTGGTGAGGGTGGGCTGAACGGCGATGGGAGTCCCGATGGTGGGGCCACGTGGGCTAGCAGAGGTGCGTGCATTATCGTGGTCGTGCTTTTCGTTGCCGTCGCCGCGGTCGCGAGTGTGACGTGGGGCGTGATTCCGGATCACCGCCGCACGAATGTGTATGCGTGTCGGAAAACACATCTGTATCCGTCGCGGCTGGCCTGTCCGACCAGCTCGGAATGCCGGCATCGACGGCCGTTCGAGCCGAAGGGCACGCGCTTTCATCGCGTCGACGTCGGCTGGAACTACCCGTTGTTGGGCATCCACAATCTGCACCGCGTCGAGGCGATGGAAGACAAGGAGGTGGCGCAGCGATTTCGACTGCCACCGCGCGTCGTGCGCACGTTCTTGTATATAGAGGACCGGCTGGAAAACTCGGTCTCCACGCGATTGCGCGACATCCATCAGGTGCGGGAGAAACTGCCCCGTGACATCCGCGTCCCCATCGCCCACCTGTGCTGCCTCACGAAGGAAGAGATGAACCGCACCGGGGCCGCAGTCAAGGCGTGGACGGAAAGCCGCAACTTCAGCACCCATCTCGACTTCACCCACGTCGAGTGCTGGCAGGAAAGTCCGTTCAATGTCGAAAACTCGCTCATCGCTGACCTCACCAGTCAACGGCATCTGTTCGAGCTGAATCATCAACTCAGCCGGTGGTTGGTGAAGGCGAATATTCCGGTCATTGTTCGCCGTGAGGAGCAACTCAAGTTCCGCATCCCCTTGGTTGGGTTCTTTACGCGCAATTCGAAGAACAGTATCAGACCGATGTTGAGAAGCATCGCTGATAGTGTGGCTGATGTGAACAGAGCGTTCGAACTCAATATGCAGATTGAACGCGACCCTGGTGTTGCCTATGGTGACGAAATGAGTTTGTAACAGAGTAAACGAGCTGGATGATTCTTAATTCAAATGAGTGTGGCTGGTGGACTGCTAGTAGTGGTTGGAGATTTTCGACTCTGCCCCAGATAGGGATACTGCCTTTGAGTATAGTAGTGGAACAACTTGGAAGTACGAACTAATGAGGGAACTGAATCCTAACAGATACTAGTGCGGCTCGCGGTAAACGGGGTACGTAAACATGACTGTTTTATATCAAGCTTGAAAGAAACCTATTTGAAGCTCAGCACAGGGCAATACATAAGTTTTCTCGCGTTTGCAGGGAACTCCGAAGTTGTGACCTTCACTACTCCTAGCTTGAACATATTTGTACGCCATAAGCATTCCCGTAATGTCACTTTGCTTTCCACTGGCCTGCTCCTTTCTGCCGCTACATTTCCTAGTCACTCTCTGATTGCGCGGGTCGACTGTTCATCTCCTTTCTATTCTTTGCTGCATTTGCTGCAGCGTTGAGCTCGCGTTCTAATGAACGCCGTACATTAGGAATCGACTCAGTCCGACTGGTATTTGTGCACCGTCTCGAAACTCGTCTTCGTTTCGGCGTGGGCGAAACCTCCAATGAGCCAGAGTAAAAAGGTGGCGAACACACTTGGATTTTCTTGACCAAGCCGAGGTCGTGCCCACTGCCAGATGTGGTTTTCCGAAAGGCAACAACTCGATACCGTTTACGCGATGGAGGTGTCGGTGTCGAACCGAATAAAGCAGACCACGAAGTGAAATCAGAGGATGTCTCCGAAATCGTGGGGGAACCCATGTGCTACTCTCTGATAGTGAAGTGAAACCCAATGGCCTCACAGCGATATATGCTGGCAAGAAATCGTGAACGGAACTGTGCAGTGGCAGTCTACTGTAACACACCATGTCGTTGAGTCTTGATTGTTGCACTGCGAATCGTAAACATTCTTACTCCCTGTGATTCCTAATAAAAACCGGCACCGCACGAAGCACTCGTCCTACCGTTAATGCATAGCCGACACATGGGGCGATAGAAAAAGATTTCGAGCAATAGTGCATCGTACTAACATGGTCTACCAAAGCTGAACTCTAAATTGTTTGGATGCATGATTGTCACGATGGTAAATTAGGCTAACCTGGATCCTGAGAATGCGGAATCAGCAATCCGAGGCTATAGACCGCACGGCACAATTACGAAATACTTTCACACAATTTGTGCAAATAAACGAAAAAGAGTTTGATTGTTTGGGCAAATATGGTACAGTCCTCCCTCCCGATAAGGTGCCCTAGTTTTGGGTGTACAGCAGTGCAGGGTTTTGATTTCTTGCAAGATCGGAGTGGAAAAAAGGCGGACGATCACACAGTTTCGAGCAGTTGCGATCACTGCGAAGTGGCGAGCAGTATTGTTTCTCATAAGTAGATAGCTAAATAAACCTTCGAAAGGGATTTTAGATA
>JAAUYH010241274.1_pt1 | contig 51315 bp, 45 predicted proteins | sample 7278061 | NCBI WGS metagenome assembly JAAUYH01 (sample SAMN14350203, study PRJNA611818) | marine sediment metagenome | isolation source: surface marine sediment (0.6m) | place: French Polynesia: Moorea | collected 2018-08
AAACCGATATGTGACGCCAGAAAATCGCCTCCCCTTCGGGGCGGGTCGGCGATGGCGCGGCGGCCTTCGGCCTTGATTCCGCGCCTGAAGACTGGTTGCGAACGGCGGCTCCAGGCCAAAACCAACCGCCGATTCGCGCATAACACCTCACGATCTACGGCATGTCCGACCCAATTGGAATCACTCCACCATCCGAACGCAACTGCCCGCGCAAACGTTCAGGCCGAATGGCCTCTGCCGGTTCCTTCAGCGATAAGGAAGCTCCAGACCAGCCTGCGGCCCCTCCGAATGCAAGATGGAACGCGGGTGGCCCCGGGGCACCGCCCGCCCGCAGCCGGAGGCGAGGATGGGCCGGAAACCGGCGTGCGCGCAGCGCACTCCGTCACCTTACGCGGCCAGCACCCGGTCCAGCGCCGCCTCCAGCCGCGCCACACTCGCCTCCACGTCATAAAGCTTGTCGAGCCCGAACAGACCGATCCGGAACGACTTGTAGGCCTCGCCCTCGCCGCACATCAGCGGCACGCCCGCCGCGATCTGCACCCCCAGCGTTCCGAAGGCCCGGCCGGACTGCACCTCGGGATCGGCGGTATGGCACACAACCACACCCGGCGCGCCGAATCCTTCGGCGGCCACCGACTTGATGCCGCGCGCCGCCAGGGCCGCCCGCACCCGTCTGCCCTGCTCCCATTGTGCCTCCGCCAGCTTTGCAAACCCATGGTCCCGCATCTCCAGCATCGTGTCGCGAAAGCCGCGCAGCGCATCCGTCGGCAGTGTCGCGTGATAGGCGTGACCGCCGCCCTCATAGGCCTCCATGATCGTCAGCCACTTCCCCAGATCCACCGCAAAGGATGTCGACTGCGTCTCTTTCACCCGCGCCACCGCGGCGTCAGACAGCATCACCAGCCCCGCCGAAGGCGACGCCGACCAGCCCTTTTGCGGGGCCGAGATCAGCACGTCGACCCCCGTCGCCTTCATGTCCACCCAGGCGCAGCCCGAGGCGATGCAGTCCAGAACGAACAGCCCTCCCACGGAATGCACGGCATCGGCCACGGCGCGCAGGTACGCATCCGGCAAAATGATCCCCGACGAGGTTTCCACGTGCGGCGCGAACACAACCTCGGGACGCTCGGCTGCGATCTTCGCCACCACCTCGTCGACCGGCATCGGCGCAAAGGCCGCGTCCGCCGCGTTGCCCGCCCGCCGCGCCGGCATCACGATTTCCTCCGCCGGAATCGCGCCCGCCTCGAAAATCTGCGTCCAGCGGTAGGAAAACCACCCATTTCGGATCACCAGCGCCGTCCGCCCGGTCGCCAGCTGCCGCGCCACGGCCTCCATCGCATAGGTCCCGCCGCCCGGCACCAGCGCCACCGCATCCGCATTGTAGACCTCCCGCAACATCCCCGAGATATCGCGCATCACCTCCTGAAAGGCAGCGGACATATGGTTGAGCGAGCGGTCGGTGAACACCACCGAGAACTCCAGAAGGCCGTCGGGGTCGACGGTATCGAGAAGAGCAGACATGGACATTCCTCAACTGCAATCTGTGCCCGTCCAGTCATAGGCGATTCATCGGGAAATCATATGCTCGATTTCACTCTGCCGCGAATCGGCGCAGACCGGCGCAGGTCCACCGGGACACGCACGGCAGGGCGGGCTTCAACGGAAATCGGTGCTGCCTGCCCGGACATTCCCGAACAAGCCACCAGGGTCGAACCCCGAACAGATGCAATCCTGAATGGAACCGCCCACGCCCCAATACATCCACACACAGGTAATTCAGGGTCAAAGGCGCCAAAGCCAAATTTATGCCACATTTCTGTATTTTGCTTGAAACAATTCATCAGGGGCGTGGTGCATTGTTGACGGTTTGCGTGCCCGGGCGGTTCCCGGCCGTAATGCAGCCAACTCCCTCCGGGGACCGGCCAGCGCCCTTCGCAACGACACGGCGGCACAGCAGACTGGAACAGCCACCCGCCCCCTTCGCAGATTCCGGTATCGCCGGGAGGAACGCAAAATGATCTTGAGACTCGCAGCGGCCACACTCGGCACCCTCGCCCTTGCCAACCCTGTCGCGGCGGGCATCAACGCCGCACAGCCGGGGTATCTGCCCGACACCTGCCGCGCGCATCAGTATCAGTTCCTCGTCGGCAAACCGCGCTCGGATGTCGAGGTGGCGGCAATCGAGCCGCTGGTGCGGGTCATCGAGTACGGTCAGTTCGTCTCGATGATGCTGGTGCCCGGCCGGCTGGACATCTGGCTCGACGCGACCGGCCATGTCAAACGCGTGGAATGCGGCTAGCGCCGTATACGCCCTCTTCACCCTACCGAACACAGCCCGCCCCGCAACGGGACGGCGGTCGGCGCTCGACACGCGTTCCGACCGGACCTCAACCCAGCGGTCCGACCTGCCGCTCTTCGCTCAGCAGCACGTTCGCCTCGATGCTGCCCACCCCCGGCAGCGCCATGATCCGCCGCCGCAGAACCCGCTCGAAATCCGCGATGTCACGGGCCACGACGCGCAGCCGGTAGTCGTACATCCCCAGCACATGCTGCACCGTCTGGACCTCCGGAATCGCCGTCACCGCGCGTTCAAAATCCTCCAGCGACACCCGACCCTTTGCCGCCAGCTTGACCCCCAGAAACACCGTCACTCCGAATCCCAGCGCCTCGCGGTTCAGATCCAGCCGCCGCCCCGAGATCACGCCGGCCGACCGCAGCCGCCGGATCCGCCGCCAGGTGGCGGGCTGGCTGAGCCCCACCATCCGGCCCAGCTTGCCCGCCGATTGCGTGTCGTCGCGCGACAGTGCCGCCAGCAGCGCGGCGTCGATTGCGTCGAACTCGCTCATATCGGCAGCTTCTCGTCCGATTTCACCGTCGCCACATGCATCAGCGCCTCGATATCGGCGATATGCGGCAGGGTCAGGATGCGGCTCCGGTAAAGCTCCTGGTAATGGCCGATGTCGCGGGCGATCACACCCAGCCGCACGTCCACCTTGCCCAGAAATGTCTGGATCTCGATCACCTCGGGGATCTCGCGCGCGGCGGCGATGAACTCGTCGAAGGCGGTGCGCTGGGTCTTGTCGAGGGTAAAGCGCAGCGACACAACCACCTCATAGCCGAGCTGGCGCCAGTCGATCACTGCCCGCGTGGCGCGGACTACCCCCGCCTCCTTCAGCCGGTCCAGCCGCCGCTGGGTCCGGCCGGCCGTCATACCCGTCGCCTCGGCCAGCTCGGGCACGGTTTGGGACGGATCGGCCTGCAATCGCCGCAGGAGTCGCCGGTCGATATCGTCGAGCATGAATTTTCCGAAGTTCACCAAGTTCGAGAATGATTATCACCATATTCGGCAAGAAAACAGCAAAAATCAGTCTCGCAGCCCGACCGGAATCTGGTTAGGACACCCACAACAATCCAAGGGAGACCCCGCCATGCGCGTTTACTACGACCGTGACTGCGACATCAATCTGATCAAGGACAAGAAGGTGGCGATTCTCGGCTACGGCAGCCAGGGTCACGCCCACGCCCTGAACCTGCGCGACTCCGGCGCCAAGAACATCGCCGTCGCCCTGCGCGAGGGGTCACCCAGCGCCAAAAAGGCCGAGGGCGAGGGCCTGCAGGTCATGGGCATCTCCGAGGCCGCCGGCTGGTGCGATCTGTTGATGTTCACCATGCCCGACGAATTGCAGGCCGACACCTGGACGAGATACGTCAGGGATCACATCAGACCCGGCGCCGCCATCGCCTTTGCCCACGGGCTGAACATCCACTTCGGCCTGATCGAGGCACCCAAGGAGGTCGATGTCATCATGATGGCCCCGAAAGGCCCCGGTCACACCGTGCGCGGCGAATACGTCAAGGGCGGCGGCGTGCCCTGCCTCGTGGCGGTCCACAACGATGCCTCCGGCAAGGCGCTCGAGCTTGGCCTCAGCTACTGCTCGGCCATCGGCGGCGGCCGGTCGGGCATCATCGAAACGGATTTCCGCGAGGAATGCGAAACCGATCTTTTCGGCGAGCAGACCGTGCTGGCCGGCGGTCTGGTCGAGCTGATCCGGATGGGCTTCGAAACCCTGGTCGAGGCAGGCTATGCCCCCGAGATGGCCTATTTCGAATGCCTGCACGAGGTCAAACTGATCGTCGACCTGATCTACGAAGGCGGCATCGCCGACATGAACTATTCGATCTCGAACACCGCCGAATACGGCGAATACGTCAGCGGCCCCCGCATCCTGCCCTATGACGAGACCAAGGCGCGGATGAAAGAGGTGCTCGACGACATCCAGTCGGGCCGCTTCGTGCGCGACTGGATGACCGAATGCGCCGTGGGTCAGCCCTCGTTCAAGGCGATCCGCCGCAACAACGACGCCCACCAGATCGAAGAGGTCGGCAAGAAGCTCCGTGCCATGATGCCCTGGATCTCGGCCGGAAAAATGGTCGACAAGGAACGGAACTGAGATATCCGACACCCACGCAGCCGGTCCAACGAACACCGTCGGACCGGTTGTTTTTTTGCCGAATTCACGCTGCGTTCGGTGCGGTTTTCTGTTCATGCCACGCCGTTGGCGGGATGCGCCCAAGGCCGCGTTGCGCGAAATCCTGTTTGATGACCTGACCGACCACGACTTCGGGGCACCGACGGTAAACGGGCATCGAGCCGGCCGCGGGGCGGCGGCGTCTCATGCTCCGGATCGACGAGGTGTCCGATCAATGCTCGATCGAGTTGATCGGGACCGGCCCCGGAAACAGCGTATCGCGTCTCCAGTTGAGCACGAGGCTGGTTTTTGGCCTGAAGGGGACTTGCCCAGTGGTTCCAGTTTGTGGGCACCTTCGATCACCCGTTCCCCGGGGCTGCACACCCGGATAGCACCCGGGAAAGCGATGCGCTAAGCGGGGCCATGGCTACCGACCCGACCGCGTCTCCAACGCTCACCAACTGGCTGTCCATCGCCGCACTCGGCGTGATCTGGGGCGGCACCTTCATGGTGGTGACGGTCGCGCTGCAGGGCTACGGCCCGGTCACCGTCGCCGCCGCACGCACCGGGCTGGGGGCGCTGGCGCTACTGGGCATGGTGCTGGCGCTCGGACGCCCCTGGCCGCGCTTCGACGGACGGTTCCTGGCCTTCGTCCTGCCCATCGGCGCGCTCAGTTCCGCCCTGCCGTTTTTCCTGCTGGCCTGGGGCCAGCAGCATGTGTCCTCCGCCTATGCCGGGCTCAACATGGCGGCGCTGCCGCTCTTCGTGCTGCCGTTGGCGCATGTCTTCGGCGACGAACGCCTGTCGCTCCGCAAATCGCTTGGCTTTCTCGTCGGATTCGCGGGCGCGGCGGTGCTGATCGCCCCCGGACTCACCTCGGGCAGCGGATCGGCGATGGAACCGTTCGCGCGCTTGGCCTGTCTCGGGGCGGTGATGTCCTATGCCGTCAGCTCGATCCTCACCCGCCGTTGCCCGCCGGTGGACCCGGTGGTCCTGTCGGCGCTGGGGCTGATCATCGGCAGCGCGATCCTGACGCCGCCGATGCTGATGACCGAAGGCCTGCCCGGATGGGCGGGTGCGCGTGCGGGCTGGGCGCTCCTGTTTCTGGGGCTGGTGCCCACCGGCCTTGCCGCACTTTTACGGGTTCTGGTGATCCGCAGTGCCGGGTCGACCTTCATGACGCTGGTCAATTATCAGGTGCCCGTCTGGTCGATGGTCTTCGGTGCCGCGGTGCTGGGCGAACTTCTGCCGCTGCGGTTCTTCGTGGCCCTGGCATTGATCCTGCTTGGCCTCGCGATCAGCCAGTTCGGCGCATTGCGGCGGCTGTTTGCAGGTTGAACGCCGCTTTATCCGCAGCGGGATGCTGGCATTAACGAGCTAAAACAACGGGTTGGACCAGAAACTTCATGGGGAATCCGGACCCTCGGCCTACCCCGCCGCTGCCTCGACCTCGGCGACGATCCCATCCACAACCTGGCCCAGCAGCGCCTCGTCCTCGCATTCCGCCATCACCCGGATCAGCGGCTCGGTTCCCGACTTGCGGATCAAGAGCCGCCCGGACCCGTTCAGCCGTGCCTCGGCCTCCGAGATCGCCGATTTGACCGCGGCGATCTGCAGCGGCTCGTGCCCGGCTCCATAGCGGACATTCTTCAAAAGCTGCGGCACCGGATCAAAGCTGGTCGCCAGATCCGATGCACGCTGCCCGGTCTCGACCATCGCGGCCAGGAATTGCAGCCCCGCAATCAGCCCGTCGCCCGTCGTCGCATAGTCGGTCATCACGATATGCCCCGACTGCTCGCCGCCCAAGTTCCATCCCCCGGCCCGCATCCGCTCGACCACATAGCGGTCGCCCACCGGTGTGCGTTCCAGCCGGATCTGCCGGCCCTGCAGGAACCGCTCTAACCCGAGGTTCGACATCACCGTCGCTACCAGCGTGTTGCCCGCCAGCCGCTCGGCCTCGGCCCAGCGGCTCGCGATCAACGCCATGATCTGATCGCCATCCGCAACCGCGCCGGTCTCGTCGAGGATCATGACCCGGTCGGCATCCCCGTCCAGGCAAATGCCGACATCAGCCCCCTCGCGCCGGATCGTCTCGGCGGCCAGCGCGGTATCGGTCGACCCGCAGCCATCGTTGATATTGAACCCGTCGGGCTCGACCCCGATCGGGATCACCTCTGCGCCAAGCTCCCACAGCACCTCGGGTGCGGCCTTGTAGGCGGCGCCGTTGGCGCAGTCGACCACGATCTTCAGGCCATTGAGCCGCCCGCGTCTCGGAAAAGTCGTCTTCGCGAATTCCATGTAACGCCCGCGCCCCGCACCTTCGTCGATACGCCGGGCACGGCCGATATTCTCGGGTGCGGCTGGTTCGATATCGCCGGCCATCAACGCCTCGATCTCGGATTCGGCCTCGTCGCTGAGCTTAAAGCCGTCGGGACCGAACAGCTTGATGCCGTTGTCGTAATGCGGATTGTGGCTGGCCGAGATCATGATGCCCAGATCGGCCCGCATGGAATGGGTCAGGCGGCCCACCGCCGGTGTCGGGACCGGGCCCAGCAGCAAGACGTTCATGCCGGTCGATGTCAGACCCGCGGTCAGCGCGTTTTCCAGCATATAGCCGGACAGCCGGGTATCCTTGCCGATCACCACGCGATGCCGACGGCCACCGTCCGTGCGGAAATAGCGACCCGCGGCGGCGCCAAGGCGCAACGCCATCTCGGCGGTCATCGGATAGCTGTTGGCGCGGCCCCGCACGCCATCGGTTCCGAAGAGTTTTCGTCCCATCACCAAAGCCCTCTGCCCGTTACGGCGCCTTGCAACGTCAGCGCCTGTTTTGTTGCCTCTATATCATGGACGCGCAGGATCTGCACGCCCTGCGCCACCGCCGCCATGGCAACAGCCACCGAGCCCGGCATACGCGCCTGCGGGTCGGTCTCGTCCGCCAGCACCCCCACGAAGCGCTTGCGCGACACGCCGAGCAAAAGCGGGCAGCCAAGACCGTGAAACACGCTTAGATTGCGCAAGAGGCGAAGATTGTGATCGAGCGTCTTGCCAAAACCGATGCCGGGATCGACCAGTATGTTGTCGCGCCGGATGCCGGCTGCCTCTGCATCCGCCACGCGGACGGCCAAATGATCGTAGACGTCGAACAGCACGTCGTCGTAGCTGGGGTCTTCATGCATCGTCTTGGGCTCGCCCTGTGCGTGCATCAGACAAACGGGAACGCCGGCTTCAGCGGCGGTGCGTGCCATGCGGCGATCATAGGTCAAGGCCGAGACGTCGTTCAGCATCGTGGCCCCGGCCCGCAGGGCGGCCCCGGCAACGGCGGCTTTCCTGGTGTCGATCGAAATCGGCAAGGACTTGCCGGCAAGCGCCGAAATCACCGGCACGACCCGCCCAATTTCCTCTTCCGGGCCAACGGTATCCGCCCCCGGGCGGGTGGATTCTCCGCCGACATCGAGGATATCCACACCCTCCAGGATCAACGCGTCTGCGTGCGCGGTGGCAGCGGCCGGATCCAGGTAGGCGCCGCCATCCGAAAAGCTGTCGGGCGTGACGTTCAGAATACCCATCAGGCGCGGGCGGTCGAAGGTCAGGCCGGCGACCGGGGCCCGGCTGGCGGTCAGCCGTGCGAGGATGCCGGCCGGGACGTCCTTTGCCGCGATCACGCGGGCCTCGCCCGAGCGCGACAGGCGCTCGACCCTGTCAAACCAGGCCCACCCACCGCCGAGCGGCACGGCGTCGGCCGGACGCGCCGCATCCACCATCGGGATCGGACGGTAATAGGTTTTCATCTGCGGTGACACGGACCGTTCCGCCGCCGTCTTCGACCGCCGGATCCGGGCACGGGAAACACAGGGCTGACACCGACCACAGAAAGGTCCCAGGCCCTGGCAGTCAAGCGCCACACAGTCGACACCCGCCTAACCCTCTAGTTTAGCCTGGAAAACCAGCCCGCTCATAGGCGTGGTACGAACGTTGCGGAGATTTTCAGCGACGGGAAAGCTTTGTCGGCATCCGGTAGAAATGATGCACGCCTATGGTCGCGGTGCGCGGAAACTTGCGGGACCAGCGCGGGCTGACCGCTTTGGTGTGATAGTGTGTGGCGCCGGCGGTCAGGCCGCGCTCGGCACCGTCGAGCATCACGCGGGCCACTTTCGCGACCTGCGCGTAAGCCGCAGGTTCATGGATTTTCTCGTCGTGGCCGTCACAGGTATAGGTGAACTGACACTGATAGCGCTTGCCGGTTCCCTGCCGGATGACCCCGCAGACCGTATTCGGATAGTGACCGCTGTCCACGCGGTTCAGGATCACCTCCGCCACCGCGAACTGACCTTTGACGGTTTCGCCGCGGGCTTCGAAATACAGCGCTTCGGCCAGGCAACTCAGCGACGCGCCGCCCTTTGCCGGCGGCAGCGTGTTAAGCCAGGCCCTGGTATAAACAACCTTAGCGGGTTTTGCCTTTTCAAACCGGGTTGTCTCGGGCAGGTTCGCCAGCTTCTGCAGCCGGGCGACATTGAGCCTGCCGAGCGCGACGCGTTCACGGCTGAGAAGATCGGTCAGACGGGTCTCTATCTGTATTCCGGGATCGTTCGACTCACTCAGAACGATGTCGGCAGATGCCGCACCGGCGATACCCAGCGCACCCATCATAAAGGCAGCCTTGAAAAGACCCACCAGTTTCATACTATCCCCCAGGCGGCCCAAAACGGGCACATTCAGCACCTTGACTTGGCCCTATATGCAAAAAAGTCACGGTGAGTCGAGTCCGGCTGCCGATTCGTGCCGCGTTGTGTCCAAAATGCAAGCGGAAAACGAACGAAACGCGAATTTTCTTGTTCAGCGTTAATGTCTTAAGATCAACAGGTTACGGATCAACGCGCCGGATCCGGCGCTGCCAGCGCCAGTTGTGCGGCGGCAAGCCGCGCGACCGGAACGCGGAACGGGGAACACGAGACGTAGTCGAATCCCGCATCCCGGCAGAAGGCAATCGATTCGGCGCTGCCCCCATGTTCGCCGCAGATCGACAGGACGATGTCCGGCGCCGCGCTGCGCCCGCGCTCTGCGCCGACAGTTAGAAGTTCTCCAACCCCGTCGGTGTCCAGCGAGTGAAAGGGATCTTCGCGATAGACGCCAAGGTTGACGTAGTCCGACATGAACCGCCCGGCATCGTCGCGGGACAGGCCATAGGTCATCTGCGTCAAATCGTTGGTGCCGAAACTCAGGAAAGCCGAATGCAGCGCGATCTCGTCGGCGCGCAGACAGGCGCGCGGGGTTTCGACCATGACACCCAGGCGAAAGTCGAAATCGGCGCCTCGTTCGTTGCGCACTGCCGCCGCGACGGCGTCGACGCGGGTCTTGACCAGTTCAACCTCTCGCCTGGCGCTGACCAGCGGGATCATGATCTCGGGCACCACCGGATCGCCGTTCCGGCTGGCCTCGATGGTCGCCTCGAAGATCGCACGCGCCTGCATGTCGTAGATTTCCGGCACGGTGATGCCCAGGCGGACGCCGCGCATGCCCAGCATCGGGTTGAACTCGCTCAGCTGCTCGACCCTTTGGGTGACATCGGCGATCGGTTTGGCGAGCGATTCCGCCAGATCCCGCAGATCGTGGCGGTCGCTGGGCAGAAACTCGTGCAGCGGCGGATCGAAAAGGCGGATACAGACGGGCTTGCCCTGCATGATCTCGAAAAGCTCGACGAAGTCGCGGCGCTGCATCGGCAAGAGCTGATCGAGGGTCGATTGCCTGTCCTCGGGCGTATTGGCGAAAATCATCTCGCGCATCACGGTCAGGCGGTCATCCTGAAAGAACATATGCTCGGTGCGGCAAAGCCCGATGCCTTCCGCCTTGAAATGCCGGGCCAGCCGGGCGTCGTTGGGGGTGTCGGCATTGGCGCGGATGCCGATATCGCGAATTCTGTCCGCCCAGGTCAAAAGCGACCGGAACGCGTCGTCGAGGGCGGGTTCGAGCATCGGGACCGCCCCGGCCAGAACCTCCCCGGTGGCGCCGTCAAGCGTAATGATGTCGCCTTCGGCGAATGTGCGGCCCTGGGCGGTGGTCAGCGTCTTCGCGCGCTGGCCGAGCGCGATGCCGGAGGTGCCGACGACGCAAGGCAGGCCAAGGCCGCGGGCGATGACGGCGGCATGGCTGGTCATTCCGCCGCGTTCGGTCAGAACACCCTCTGCGGCGTGCATCCCGCGGATGTCCTCGGGCGTGGTCTCGCGGCGCACCAGAATACAGGGCTGGTCCTGTGCGGCGCTGGCCTGGGCGGCGGAGGACGAAAACACGATACGGCCCGTCGCGGCGCCTGGGCTGGCGGCGATGCCCCGGGCGATGACATCGCGGTTGGCCGAGGGGTCGATCTGGGGGTGCAGCAGTTCCGTCAGCGCGCGGGGTTCGATCCGGCGCACGGCCTCCTCCTTGGCAATGATGCCGTCTTCGGCGAGCGACACGGCGATGCGCACCGCGGCGCGGGAATTCCGCTGGACCCGCACCGCATCGAGGATGCTCAGCTCACCCGCTTCGATCGTGAATTCGATCTGCAGCTCTTCGCGAAGCTCGCTGCGGCATTGACGGCCATGCTCGACAAGCTTGGCGAAACTGTCCGGGCAGCGTTCTTCAAGGCTTTCGCCGCGCGGGTCGCGGGTGATGTAAAGCGATCCGTCGGTGCCGGCCACGGCGTCGCGGCCCTGGCTTTGGCTGCGGTAGCGGCCGGTGATCTGCGGCAGCCCCGAGGTACCGTCGACGAACTGAATGACGCCCGAGCCGGATTCGGACGGCCCGACGCCGAGCGCCATCTTCTGAACGACCAGCCCCAGCCCCGCCTCGATCGGGGCGCCCTTTGCCTGACGGAGTAGCCGCGCCGTGGTGCCCTCCCATGCGCGGGCCATCGACCGCAGAACCTCGGCGAGTTGCACGGCGGGGTCCTGCGGGAAATCCTCGTCGGTCTCTTCCTGATAGGCAAAAAGCGCGTGATCGAGCGCCGCCGCGTCGGGGTTTTCGGGCAGGTCGAACATATCCGGATCGAGCCGGGCGACATGGACCGCATAGGCCTGGATGAAGCGCAGATAGAGCGTGGTCGCCGCCGCCTCGCCCAGCGTTTCGCACATTGCCGCGTGGCGGGCATCGGTCATGCCGATGTTGAGGATGGCGCCGGGGCCGCCCCAGTCGGGGTCCTCGCTGGAGGGACGCACCGAGACCAGCGGATCGGGTCCGAAGGTGCGAAGGATCGCGGCCATATCGGGCAGCTGGCCTGCGGCGATGTGGTGCACCGTGTCGAAGGACAGCGCAACCGTGGTGGGCACCGGCATGTCCAGGCGGATCAGACGCTGCAGGCATTTCGCCCGGCCGCCATGGGTGCCGGTCGAGATCGACGCGGTGCGCGTGATCGTCGAGTAGGGTTTGAGGGTCACGATTTTCTGCACTGCAGCGCCTTTTGCTGTGTCGCGGCATGATAGCCAGCGGTCTCATCGGCGCAAGGAATTTCCGCGTCTCGACCAAAAAGCAGGCGGCTGCGGCACTCGCGGCATGGTTGCGCCGCGCTCCGCGCGCCGCCGTGTGCGAGCGGGCTTTCCGCCCCCTCGCGCTCCCCCCGAGCGTATTTGGGCCAAGATGAATGAGGAGCGCCCGTAAATCGATCCGGTGGAGCGATTTCAGCGACGAATGGGCGAAGCCCGTCTTAGCCTTCGATCTTGGTCAGGTCGGCGACCGCGCCACAGGTTTCACGGATGCGGTGCAGCAGGTTCAGGCGGTTGCGGCGCAGGATCTGGTTGTCGGTGTTGATCTGCACGGTGTCAAAAAAGGCGTCGATGGGCGCGCGCAGGGCGGCCATGGCGTGCATGGCGGTCTCGAAGTCTTCGGCCTCCATGGCGGGTTTGATTTGTGCCTCGGCCTCGTCGAGGGCTTTGAACAGGGCGTGTTCCGTGGGATCGTCGGCGAGTTTCGGGTCGGGACCGAAACTGTATTCGACACCGTCCTTTTCCTCGGCCTGGGCGAGCAGTGCATGGGCGCGTTTGAAGCCCAGAAGCAGGTTTTCGCCGTCGTCGGATTTCAGGAGATGAGAGAGCGCCTCGGCGCGTTTGACGAGCAGGGTCAGGTCGTCGTTGTTCGGCATGGCGAGGCAGGCGTCGATGACGTCGTGGCGGATGCCCTCGTCGCGGAGGTGGACCTTGAGGCGGTCGTGGAAGAAGGTGAGGAGGTCGTCAACAACTTCATTTCTTGGAGCAAGGCTGTAGTCGCCCCAATCCGGTCTTGGGTCATTTTCTAATAGTATAACGTTGGGGATGTCCTGAGGATCGCTTTCTCTGAAAAACACCCAGTTTTCCTCTGCGTCTCTAGGATCAAAAGCCGAAACCGCCGGATCGGTCGTGTTGGCGGCATCGACTTGCGGTAACAAAACAAACTGAAAATCTTCCTCGCGGATTTCAAGGACAAACACAGTCTGCAACGGCCGAAAGCTGCGGAGTTGGTCCAGATAGTTTTCCCAAGCCGCAATTATTAAGGGCCTTAACTGTGCCTGGAGCGCATTCACCAGCACCAATCGAATAACCCCCAAAGCCGCCCGCCGCAGCGCATAGGGGTCCTTCGACCCCGTCGGCTTTTCGTCAATCGCCCAGAACCCAGTCAGCGTGTCGATCTTGTCCGCCAGCGCCACGGCGACCGAAACCGGGTGGGTGGGCACGTCGTCCGACGGTCCCAGCGGCGAGTAGTGGTCCTCGCACGCCTCCGGCACGCCGTCGTCGTGGCCGGCGGCGCGGGCGTAGTATTTGCCCATGGTGCCCTGCAGTTCGGGGAACTCGTAGACCATTTCCGAGGCCAGATCGGCCTTGGCGATGCGGGCGGCCTCGGCGGCGAGGTCGGGTTTGGCGCCCACGAGCGGCGCGATCTCGCGAGCCAGCGCGGCGATGCGTTCGATGCGGTCGGCCTGGCTGCCGAGCTTGGCGTGAAAGGTCACGTCGGCCAGACGGTCGCGCCAGGCCTTCATGCCCTGGCGTTGGACGGTGCGCAGGTCGTTTTCCCAGAAGAACTTGGCATCCGACAGCCGCGCGGCCAGAACCTTGGCGTTGCCGGCCAGGATGGTCGCGCCGGCATCCGGCGCCTCGATATTGGCGACGGTGACGAATTTCTCGATCCGTCCGGTCTTGGGGTTGCGGACCGAAAAGAACTTCTGGTGCTCGCGCATCGAGGTCTGCAGGACCTCGGGCGGCAGGTCGAGGAAATCGGCGCCGATCTCGCCCATCAGCACGACGGGCCATTCCACCAGCCCCGCGACCTCGGCCAGAAGACCCTTGTCTTCGACAACCTCCAGCCCTTGCGCGAAGGCGAGGTTGTGGGCGTCGACCCAGATATGGTCGGCGCGCTCCTCATGGCGCAGGATCACCTTCGCCCGCTTCAGCTTGGCCTCGTAATCCTCGAAAGAGGTCACCGCGATGGGCTCGGGCGCCATGAACCGGTGGCCGCGCGTGGTGTCGCCCGCCGCGAGTCCGTCGATCTCCAGCGGCACGACCGACGCGCCGGACTCGTCGGTCAGAAGGCACAGGATGGATTGCAGCGGGCGCACCCAGCGCAAGCCGCCGCTGCCCCAGCGCATCGATTTCGGCCAGGGAAAATTGCGGACGGTGTGGTCCAGCACCTCGGCCACGATCTCGGCGGCGGGACGGCCGGGCCGTTCGATGGCGGCGAACCACACCTGCCCCTTCTTGTCGTCGCGGACCTCGAGCTGGTCCTTGGTCAGCCCCGTCGACCGTAGAAAGCCCTCCAGCGCCTTTTCGGGCGCATCCACGCGGGGGCCCTTGCGCTCTTCGCGCACGGTGGGGCTTTGCGCCAGCAGCCCCTCGACCGCCAGCGTCAAGCGCCGCGGGGTCGAAAAGGCGGCGGCGTGGGCATAGGTCAGCCCGGCCTCGACCACGCCGTCGGTGACAAGCCGACTGAGATCCTCGGCCGCGCGGGCCTGCATCCGCGCGGGGATCTCCTCGGAAAAGAGTTCGATCAAGAGATCGGGCATTCGGTCAGTCCCGGTAGGTTTCGTTCAGTTGGTGCCAGGCGACCCCGCGCCCGTCGTCGAACACGGCGACGACGCGGTCGACGCCGTCGCGGATCTCGGCCTCGGCCAGGAAGGCCAGCGCGGTGCCGTCTTTCAGGGCCTCGCCGACCTGTGCGGCATCGAAACAGTCGAACCATCCCGGCGCGACCAGCGGTTCGGGCGCGTCGTAGAGCACGAATTCCTCGCTGAGCGCGACGTTGCTGGAGCCGGTGGTGAAACAGGCCCGGAAGCGCAGCGGAGAACTGTCTGAGTCGATGGCTTCGACATTGTCGACCAAAAGCGGCTCGGGCCGCTGAGAGGTCAGCGACGTAAGCCGGATCTCGACGCTGTCGCCCTCGACCTCGTCATAGAAGGCATAGAGCTGCAGATAGTACATCGCCGCGCCGGCGATCAGGGCGGTGAGCACGAGAAAGGCTCCTGTCAATTTTCCGGACATGGGCGGCGGGGGCTCAGTCGATGTCCTGGCCGAAGCAAAGCAGATTGCCCGCGGGATCACGCAGGGTGATCTCTCGCATGCCATAGACGGCATCGCGCGGGCCCTCGATCTTTGCCCCCTTGCCGCGCAGTTCCTCGGCGAGCGCGTCCACGGCATCGGTGTGGAAATAGGCCCGCCAGGCCGGCGAGGGCTCGGGATCGCCCCCGTGCCAGGAATCGACGAAGACCGTGGCCCTGCCGCGCTTGAAGATGCCGAACCGGGCCGGATCGCCGCCCTCTTCGGCAATGGCGAAGCCCATGGTCTCGGTCCAGAAGGCGCGGGCAGCGGGGTAGTCGGCGGCGCGCAGGACGGGGATCGAGGACATCAACGTCATGCCGCGACCCCCCCGGCTTCGGTCTGCACGAAGGCATCGGCGCATTGTTTGGCCAGGGCCCGGACGCGGCCGATATAGGCCTGACGTTCAGTGACCGAGATCACGCCGCGGGCGTCGAGCAGGTTAAACAGATGGCTGGCCTTGATGCATTGGTCGTAGGCGGGATGCGCCATAACGATGCGTTTGCCGGTCTTGGGGTCGTCCTGCGGCTCGGCCAGGATGCGGGCGCATTCGGCTTCGGCCTCTTCGAATTGCCTGAGCAGTATGTCCGTGTTGGCGACGTCGAAGTTCCAGCGGCTGTATTCCTCTTCGGTCTGCCGGAAGACGTCGCCATAGCTGAGCGCGATGGGCGTTTGCGGGTCGTTGAACGGCATCTCCATCACGTGGTCGATGCCGAGGACGTACATCGCCAGCCGCTCCAGCCCATAGGTCAACTCTCCCGAAACGGGGGCACAGTCATGCCCGCCGACCTGCTGGAAATAGGTGAACTGGCTGACTTCCATGCCGTCGCACCAGACCTCCCAGCCCAGGCCCCAGGCGCCGAGCGTCGGGCTTTCCCAGTCATCCTCGACGAATCGGATGTCATGGACGTTCATGTCGATGCCGATGGCCTCGAGCGAGCCGAGATAAAGGTCTTGCAGGTCGGGCGGCGACGGTTTGATGAGCACCTGGAACTGGTAATAGTGCTGCAGCCGGTTCGGATTCTCGCCATAGCGCCCGTCAGTCGGGCGGCGCGAGGGCTGGACATAGGCCGCCGCCCAGGGTTTCGAGCCCAGCGAGCGCAGAGTCGTTGCCGGGTGGAACGTGCCGGCGCCGACCTCCATGTCGTAGGGCTGCAGGATCGCGCAGCCCTGTGCCGACCAATATGTCTGCAGGCGCAGGATTGTTTCCTGGAAACTGCGGGGAGTGGTACCCTTGGCCATCGCTTTGCCTGACTTACCGGAAATCGCGTTCTCAATAGGCAACAGGGTGCTGGGGGTCAATCGCATGGCGGACACGGTATATTGACCTTGACCGCAAAGCGGCATTGATAGGATGGGTTAGCAGGAAACGATACGACGCTGTTCAGGGATCATTCGAGGATGAAGCACGCGATTTCCGCCTTGGTTACGGCGGTCATTACGCTTTGGGCCGGTCTGGCCGCCGCACAGGTGACCTTTGTCCAGGTCGAGGCACACCAGAATTTGGGACCGGCGCAGGACCGGGTCCGAGCTTTTGCCGCGAATCTACCGGATGTAAACGGCTTTCGTATGGGCTCCGGCTGGTACGCGATCGCGCTCGGACCTTACGACGAAAACGGCGCCATCGCTCGGCTGAAAAGCCTCCGGTCGCAGCGCGCCATCCCGGCCGACAGCTTCCTGGTCGACAGCCGGGCCTATTCGCAACAGTTCTGGCCCATCGGGTCCAACGCCCTTGATGGGGCCGTGGTCGAAACCCCTGCCCCGCAGCAAGACACCGTGACCGCCTTGCTGGACTCGATCCCGGTGTCAGAGCCGCAGCCCGAACCGGAAGAGACGCGGCGCGAGGCGCTGCGCAGCGAAAGCCGGCTGACCCGGCAGGAAAAATTCAACCTGCAGATCGCGCTGCAGTGGTTTGGATTTTACCAGGGCCGGATCGACGCCGCCTTTGGCCCGGGAACGCGGAACTCGATGGCCGAATGGCAGACATCGAAAGGGTACGAGCCGACCGGTGTACTGACGACCCGGCAACGGGCCGAACTGGTCGGAGAATACGAGGCGGTGCTGGCCTCGCTCGATCTTCGGCTCGTGACCGACGACCGGGCGGGCATCGAAGTGGAGATGCCGCTGGCGATGGTGGCGTTCGACCGCTACGAATCCCCGTTTGCGCATTACAATTCCATCGATGACGGCGGGGTGACGGTACTGTTGATCAGCCAGACGGGCGACGAAGCCACCTTGCTGGGGCTGTACGACATCATGCAGACGCTCGAGATCGTTCCGCTTGACGGTGCGCGCGAACGCCGGGCGAACTCGTTCACGCTGACCGGCGAAAATGCCGAGATCACATCCTACACCTATGCAGTGCTCGGCGATGGCGCGGTGAAGGGTTTTACCCTGATCTGGCCGGCGGGCGACGACAAGCGGCGCGAGGTTGCGCTGAAGGCAATGCGCGACAGCTTCAAACCGATCCGCGGCACCGTGCTGCCCGAGACCGTCGGCGAAGGGACTCTGGAACAGTCGATCGACCTGATCAGCGGGCTGCAGATCCGGCGTCCGCAAAGATCGCGGTCGGGATTCTACATCGACAGCCGCGGCTCGGTCCTGACGACCGCACAGGCGGTCGAGGGCTGCGGGCGGATCACTTTGGACGAGACCTACGAGGCGACCGTGGCCGCAAGCGATGCAGGATTGGGGCTTGCGCTGCTGCAGCCCGCCGACCCGCTGGCGCCGGTGGATTATGCGCGGTTCCAGGCGGCGATTCCCCGGCTGAAGTCAGAGGTCGCGGTGTCGGGCTACAGTTTTGAGGGCATGCTGGGCGCGCCGACGCTGACCTTTGGGACGCTGGCGGATATCAAGGGGCTGCAGGGCGAACAGACGATGAAGCGGCTGGCGCTGGCGGCGAGCCCGGGCGATGCGGGCGGTCCGGTCTTCGACACCTCCGGCTCCGTTCTGGGAATGCTGCTGCCGACCGAATCGCCGGCCGGAAAGCAATTGCCCGAGGACGTCAGTTTCGCCACCGATGCCGAGGCGATCGCGACCTTTCTGTCGAACAGCGGATACGCGCCGGCGGCCTCGGACCGGGCGGGATCGATGTCGGCCGAGGATCTGACGCGGCTGGCGGCGGATCTGACGGTGCTGGTGAGCTGCTGGGAGTAAGATCGGCGGGGTGTCCCGATGGGACACCCGGTTTTCCTTGCCGATAGCCCCAATACCTCGCGGCGTTGCCCGACAGGCCAGAGAGGCCCTCAGGCGACGAGCGCGGGCGTCATGCGGATCAAGGTAGGCCCGTCCGCCGTCAGCGCGGATTGCACGGCAGAGCTCAGATCCGCCAGCGAGGCCGGGCAGGCATAGCCAATTCCGTAGGCCGCCGCGAGCGTGCCGAAATCGGGATTTCGCGCCTGAACGGCGATGGGAGCGATCTGCGAGCGCGCCATGGAAGCCTCGATTTCCTTCAGCATCCCGTTGTCCCAAAGCAGGATCGGCAGTGTCAGGCCAAGCTCGGCCGCCGTGCCGAGTTCCTGTAGCGTGTACTGGAACCCGTAATCCCCGGCGATGGCGACCACGGGCGTTCCCGGCCCCGCCCCGACCTTGCCGCCGATCGCGGCGGGCAGGGCATAGCCAAGCGTTCCGAAGCCGAAGGGATGGTGCCAGAGACCGGGTTTTGCAAGGTCCCAGATTTCCTTGGCGACATAGGCGAACTGGGTCATGTCGCTGTAGATGATGGTATCCTGCGGAAGACAGTCGCGCAGCGCATCGCAGACCGGCACGATACCGGGGCGGTCTGCATCGACCTGTGCGCGCCAGCGGGCGCGGGCCGAGGCGATTTCGTCGGGCTTCCAGTCATTGTCGAACGACGCGCCGCCCAGTTCGGTCCTCATCGCCTCGAAAAAGGAATGCGCATCGGCGCGGATGTTCAGGAACGCTCCGACCGGGTCGGCCAGCGCCATGTCGCTGATGTCGACGCGGATCATCGGGACCGTATGCCCCAGCCTTGGACGCCACAGGTCCACTTCGGAAAGCCGCGAGCCGACCACCAGTACGAAATCCGCCTCGGCGACGATGTCGGCGCTGTCGGGCCGGGCCAGCGTGCTGCCGAACAGCAGCGGATAGTCCGGGGCGACGGTTCCGCGCCCGGCATAGGTCGTGAAGACCGCCGGACGCACCGTGTCGATGAAGCCGGTCAGATGATTGGGGGCGTCCACGCCGCGCGGATCGGCGCCCGCCGCCCCGCCGCCAAGGATCAACAGCGGCCGCCGCGCCTTTTGCAGCCGATGGGCGGCGGTCTTGACGTTCATCGGATCGGGCAAAATCCGGGCCTCGCCGCGGGCAAATTCGCGGTCGTCCGGCGGCGGGCAAGGCTTCTGCAAAAGCGGAACCGGCACCTGGATATGCTTGGGCCGCGTCTGGCCCAGAAAGACCTGACGGAACGCCCTGTCGAACAGGCGATAGGCGGCGTCGGCCGACCGCGCCTCTGCGGACCACTCGCACACGGTTTCGGCCGCCAGTCGCTGATCCTTCATCTGGTGCAATTGGCCCTTGGTCAGCAGCGTCTCGTCAAGACAGGAGGAGATCGCCAGCACGGGGATATTGTCGGAATAGGCCTGGCCCAGGGGCGTCATGATGTTGGTCAGCCCCGGCCCGGTGATCACGAATGCCACGCCCGGCTTGCCTGTGGCGCGGGCATAACCGTCGGCCATGAACCCCGCGCCCTGTTCGTGGCGCGCCAGAACGTGCGAAATGCCCGCCTGCTCGATGCCGCGGTAAAGCTCGATATTATGCACGCCGGGGACGCCGAACACGGTATCGACGCCGCGGTCGGCCAGCATATGGGCGATTTGCGCGCCAAGGGGGCGTTCGGTCATCAGACCCTCCAGAAATTGACGGTGAGGATGGCGAAGACCGCCATGATTTCAAGCCGCCCCAGCAGCATCGCCGCCGCCAGGATCCACTTTGCCGTGTCGCTGAGCCCGGCGAAATTTCCCGCAGGCCCGATCATCGGGCCGAGCCCGGGGCCGATATTCGCCAGCGCCGCCGCGGCGCCGGAGATCGAGGTGACGGTGTCGAGGCCGGTGGCGCCCAGCAGCACCGAAATCACGCCCATCGAGACGATGAAGGCGACGAAGAAGACCATGACCGAACTCAGCACATCCTCGCCGACCGGGCGGCCGTCATAGCGCGGCGTGAAGACGCCGTGGGGCGAGTGGATCTTGCCGATCTGCGACCGGATCGAGGCGATCAGCAGCTGGTAGCGGAAGACCTTGATCGAACAGCTGGTCGACCCCGCGCAGCCGCCGATCAGGCCGATGAAGAAGAACAGCACAATCGGGAACGGACCCCAGAGCTGGTAGTCGGTGCTGGCATAGCCGGTGCCGGTGAGGATCGAGGTGACGTTGAAGACGGTCTCGCGCAGCGCGGTCTCGAACGGGACGGCGTTGCCGGTCTGGTACAGGCAGACGACAGCATAAAGCGTGAGGAGGATCCACAGGAACCCGCGAACCTGCGGGTCGCGCAAAAGCGGCCCGGACGAGCCGGCCAGCAGCTGGACGTAGCGGACAAACGGCAGGCTGGCGATCGCCATGAACAGCGCGGCGATGTATTCGGCGGGGCCCTGGAAGGCGCCGAAAGAGGCGTCGAAGGTGGAAAATCCGCCCGTTGCGATGGTGGTCAGCGCGTGGTTGACGGCATGGAAGCTGGGCATGCCGACGGCGATATAGGCGACATAGCAGACCGCCGTCAGCCCGAAATAGATGACCGAGATGCGCGCGGCGATCTGGGCGGCGCGGGGCAGCACCTTGCCGTCGGTGTCGAAGCTTTCCGAGCGGAAGATCTGCATACCGCCCACGCGCAGCTCGGGCAGGAACACCATGGCGACGACGATGATGCCGACGCCGCCGAACCACTGCAGCATCGAGCGCCACACGAGGATGCCCTCGGGCAGCGTTTCCAGCTGGTCGAAGACGGTCGAGCCGGTGGTGGTCAGCCCCGACATCGCCTCGAAAAAGGCGTCGGTGACGGTGGCGTTCGGTTCGGCCAGCACGAACGGGATGGCACCGAAGACCGGCAGCATCAGCCAGACGCCGGTGGTCAGAAGAAAGGTCTGCTGGATCGACAGGCGCTGTTTGACGCCGTTGGCGCAGGCGACGGCGGTGAGCGCGCCGGTCACGCCGCTGAGGATCGCGCTTTCGAGAAACACCGCCCAGTGGCCGTTGCGATAGTACAGATCGACCGCCATCGGCAGCAGCATCGTGGCGCCCAGGGCGGCGACGAGCAGGCCGGTCACATATCCCACGGGGCGCAGGTCGAACATGGGGCGCAGGCTTGGCCGGGCGGCCCGCGGCTGTCAAGGCGGGCTAGGTCCGAGTGTCGGTGAAGCGGATCGTCAGCGGCTCCATCCTTGGGTTGTTGGGCTGGTCGAGCGGATGCGGCAGAGCCGGCCTGGCGGGGGATTGCGGGGCGTGGCGGGTAAAGCTCAGCTCCAGCACCAGCGGCCTTCCGTTCGGGTCGGCGCCGGCGGTGTTGTTGGCGGCGATGTGGCAAAGGTGGAGCGGCAGGGCGGTCGCAAAGGCCTCGATCCGGTCGGTCAGCAGATCGCAGTCGTGGAATTCGATGGTCAGGCCTTCGAGCTTGGGCGCATGGGCGATGATCTGGTCGAGGATACGGTATTCCCAGCCTTCGATATCGACCGACAGGAACAGGCGCTGGCCGGCCGCCTCCAGCCGGTCGACGACGGTGTCGAGATCCAGCATCCGCAGGTGGCGATACCCGATGCCGGTCTTGTGGTGGCGGATCGCACCGCGGAAGAACCGCCGGTAGGCGCGCCAGACCCGGAACCGGTCGAGAAACAGGCCGGGGCGGTCGAGGCGCAGAAGGTAGTGATAGGCCTGCCGGAAGAAGATGTCGGCGCTGACCGTGTGATCATAGGCATCGACGGGCACCGGGTGCATCGCGTGAAAGGCTTCCTCGAAGCTCCAGTCGTCGTTCAGCCCGAAAGAGATCAGCCGCTCGGCCCCCAACACTGCCCGCGGGTCGACGATATAGCCGCCGTCCCCGCTTCGGCCCAGCCGGATCAGGTCGTAGGTGCCCGCCGGGGCGAGGATGGGGTTCAGCCAGACGTCCAAAAAATGGCGCTCCGATACAGCGGCCCGGCGGGGGTATAACGGTTTGCGGGGCGACTCAACTGCCCACGGCCGCACGCGCCGCGGCCGCCGGGCCGGGCCGTTCGGCCCGTTCGTTTCGGTGTCGCCGGCGCGGTGGCATTGGATGGGCGGATGCACGGCTTAAAAACTCCAGGACCGGACAGCAGGCGCCGCGTACCGGGGCGAAGCGGCCCGGGCGGGCGGTCTTTCCGGAAAGCGGGATGACGGTCGCGCCTCGGCAGCAAAGGGAGGTCCGGCAACGCGCCAAGGCCTGGCCGTTGGCCGGCACTTGATTTGTCCCCTGGCACGGCTTTTCTCGCGATGGACACTGTCCGCTCCAGGCCGGCAACCGGCCGTGCCGGACACGTGCGCTGCATCACGCCCTGGAAACAGGGCCGTGGGCGAATGCCCGAAGGACCGGAAGTTATGCCAGGCCGCTTTGCCCGGCCCTGCCCCGGGGACCCGGCATGGTTGCCGCGATGATCCCGGAAGCCGCGCTCAAAGCGCCCGCCAGCCGATGTCTCGCCGAAAAAAGCCGCCGGGCCAGTCGATCCGCGAGACCATGCCATAGGCACGGTTCGCGGCCTCGGCCAGGCTTCGGCCCCGCGCGGTGACGTTCAGGACCCGCCCGCCAACCGCGATCACATCGCCGTCCCGCTCGGCAGTCCCGGCGTGAAACACCATTTGCAGGCTGTCTTCGGGCAGCCCATCGAGCCCGCCGATGACGGTCCCCTTCTGGTAGGCGCCGGGATAGCCGTTTGCCGCCATCACCACCGTCAGGGCATGGTCATCGGCCCAGTTGACCTGCGCCTCGGCCAGCCGCCCCTCGGCACAGGCCAGCATGAGATCAAGCGCCTGCGCCCCGAGCCGCATCATCAGCACCTGGCATTCCGGGTCACCGAATCGGACGTTGAATTCGACGAGCCGCGGCGCGCCGTCGGCAATCATCAGCCCGGCATATAGCACGCCCTGATAGGGCGTGCCGCGCCGCGCCATCTCGGCCACCACGGGTTTCACGATCTCTTCCAGCGCGCGCTCGGCCACCGCACCGTCCAGCACCGGTGCAGGCGAATAGGCGCCCATCCCGCCGGTGTTCAACCCGGTGTCGCCCTCGCCCACGCGCTTGTGGTCCTGCGCCGTGCCGATGGGAAGTACATGCGCGCCGTCGCACAGGACGAAGAACGAGGCCTCTTCGCCGTCCATGAATTCTTCGATCACCACCTCGGCACCGGCCGCGCCGAAGGCGCCGCCGAACATCTCGTCCACCGCTTCCTGTGCTTCGGCCTCGTCCATTGCCACGATCACGCCCTTCCCGGCGGCCAGCCCGTCGGCCTTGACCACGATCGGCGCGCCCGTGGCGTGAACGTATTCCTTGGCCGGACCGGCCTGCGTGAACCGCGCCCAGGCGGCCGTGGGCGCGCCACAGGCGTCGCAGACCTCCTTGGTAAAGCGCTTCGAGGCCTCCAGTTCCGCCGCCGCCTTCGAGGGGCCGAAGCACAAAAGACCGGCGGCCCGCAGATCGTCGGCCACCCCGGCCGCCAGCGGCGCCTCGGGACCGACGATGACGAAATCGATGCTGTTGGCGACGGCGAATTCGGTCACCGCCGCCCCGTCTTCGATGTCGAGCGCGGCGCATTCGGCGATGGCCGCGATCCCGGCATTGCCCGGCGCCACGATCAGCCGGTCGCATTTCGGGTTCTGCATCGCCGCCCAGGCGAGGCTGTGTTCACGGCCGCCGCCGCCCAGGATCAAAATGTTCATCGCCCGCTTCCCCCCGGGTTTTGCGCGTTCTAAGCTTGGCGTCAGAGCAGCACAAGGCGGCGACATGTCCGACCTCTTCGAAGACGACCCCGGCCCGGACGCACCGGGCAATGCGCCGGAACTGACGGTCAGCGAACTGTCCAACGCGGTCAAGCGCGTGATCGAGGGCGAGTTCGGCTTTGTCCGGGTGCGCGGCGAAGTGGGCCGGGTGTCGCGACCGCGGTCCGGCCACATCTACCTCGATCTCAAAGACGACCGGAACGTGATCGCGGGGGTGATCTGGAAGGGTGTGGCAGCCCGTCTGGCGACCCAGCCCGAAGAGGGCCTGGAGGTCGTCGTCACCGGGCGGATGACCACCTTCGGCGGCCAGTCGCGCTATCAGATCGTCATCGAAGACATCCGCCCGGCGGGCGTCGGCGCGCTGATGGCAATGCTGGAAAAGCGCAAGGCGGCGCTGCAGGCCGAGGGGTTGTTCGACCCGGCCCGCCGGAAACCGCTGCCCTATCTGCCGGAGGTGATCGGCGTCGTCACCTCTCCCTCCGGAGCGGTGATCCGCGACATCCTGCACCGTTTGCGCGACCGGTTCCCGCGCAAGGTGCTGATCTGGCCGGTGGCGGTGCAGGGCGAGAAATGCGCCCCCGAGGTCACCCGCGCCATCGAGGGCTTCAACCGGCTGACCCCGGGGGGGGCGCTGCCCAGACCCGATCTGCTGATCGTCGCACGCGGCGGCGGGTCAATCGAGGATCTCTGGGGCTTCAACGAGGAATCGGTGGTCCGCGCCGCGGCGGCCTCGGACATCCCGCTGATCTCGGCCGTCGGGCACGAGACCGACACCACGCTGATCGATTTCGCCGCCGACCAACGCGCGCCGACACCGACCGCGGCGGCGGAACTGGCGGTGCCGGTGCGCATGGAACTGCTGGCCTGGGTCGACGCCCAGGAGGCCCGGTTGACCCGCGGCGTCGCCCAGGCGCTGGCCCAGCGCCGCCAGCGCCTGGCCGATCTGGCCCGTGCGCTGCCCAAGCCCGCCGCCCTGGTGTCTGCGGCGGTGCAGCGGCTCGATCTTTGGGGCGAGCGGCTGCCCAAGGCGCTGATTGCCGCAGCTCAGCGCAAGCGGCTGCGGTTGGCTGATGCCGCCGCGCTGCTGCGGCCGGCCACGCTGCGGCGCAGCCTGTCCGACCGGGCGCTGCGTCTCGAACAGGTCGCCGGGCGGCTGACGCCTGCGCTGAGCCGCGGCAATTCCCAGCGGGGGCGGGACCTGGCGCGTGTGGCCGCAAGGCTGCGGGTCGCCACCCTGTCGCGAGAGCTGGACCGGCAGCGCGACGCCTACCTCCGGCTCAGCCAGCGTCTTTCGGCGGCCGGAACCGGGCAGGTACAGGGCTGGTCCGGGCGGCTCGATGGTCTCGAGCGGCTGCGCCAGAGCCTGGGCTACCGCGCCACCCTGGAACGCGGCTATGCGGTGGTGCGCGGCGACGGGGCGGTGGTGTCGCGCAAGGCCGGTGCCGAGGCGGCCAAGACGCTGGAGATCGAGTTCGCCGACGGACGCCTGGCGCTTGCGGGGCGGAAGCCGCGCAGGGACAAGGCGGAAACGCCCGAACAGGGATCGCTGTTCTAGCCCGGCCGACACCCCGGCGAGGCCCGGGCGCCTTTGGCGTTCTGGCAACCGGTCGGTGAATTGCCGTTTGCCGGACAGGTCGCATCGACTATGCTTTGATCCGCGCATTTCGACCCAAGACCGTTCGACACCAACCCATAGGAGCCCCGGCAATGGTGCTGTCCCGATCCCCCGCCCTCAGCGACAGGCAAGGCTTCGACCGGCGCTGGTTTGCGCCCGATCTCGACCGGGTCTATCTGCCCACCACGGGCGCAGAGGTTGCCGCTGCCTGGGCCGAGATCGTGGCCAATGGTCCGGGCGGTCCGGGCGCGACGCAGATCACCTGCGGGCGGCACTGCTATGAAAACTTCGTCTACCGCGACGAGACGCGCACGATCATCGACGTCACCGGGCTGCGGGATTTCGGCGAAGACCCGGCCTACGGCTTCTATATCGGCGTCGGCTACGGCAACTGGGACATGTACCGCATCTTCAACAATGTCTACAGCCGCACGCTGCCCGCCGGATCGTGCTATTCGGTGGGGCTCGGCGGCCATATCACCGGCGGCGGCTATGGCATCCTGTCGCGGCAATGGGGGCTGACCGTCGACCACATGACGGCGGTCGACATCGTGGTCAAGACCGGCCACAAGCCGGAACTGATCACCGCCTCGGCCAGCGAAAACGCCGATCTCTTCTGGGCGGTCCGGGGCGGCGGGGGCGGCAATTTCGGCATCATCACGCGCTATTATTTCGGTGATCCGCCGCAGGCGCCGAACCATATGGCGTCGAACGCCTTCACCTTCGACTGGACCGGTGCGGACGGCACTCTGGCGATGACGCTCGACCGTTTCACCGATCTTCTGACCGCGTTCGCGGCCTTCAGCGAAACCGGACAGGGCGGGCCGCAGAACGATTTCGACATCTTCCACGGCAATCACAAGGCCGCGGGCTCGATCGTCTGGTCGTCCTATTCCTTCGACCTTCCGGGCGAGGGCCTAAGCGCGGCGGACCATGCCGCCGCCATGGCCGAGCGCTACGCCGCCAAGCGCGCCATGCTGGCCGATCTCGCGCCGCTTTCGGAGACCCCCGGACCGATCCTCGGCCATCCCTGGCACGGCAGCGCGCGCCACATCATGCCGCAGTCGGATGACGCCACGCACCGCTCCTACACGTTCCTCGAAGGTGTCCAGAACGCGAACGGCTCGGGCCCGAACCGATTCGGCAAGTACAAGTCCGCCTATATGAACAAGGCGTTCACGCCCGAGATGATCGAGGCCCTTTGGACCGGTTTGCAGATCGTGCCAGACGGCATGGATATGAGCGCCAGCCTGTGCCAGGTCGACAGCTACGGCTGCGCCATCAATGCCGTCGCGCCTGACGCCACGCCGATCCCGCAGCGCAGCGCGATCATGAAGCTGCAATACCAGACCTATTGGGACAACGCCTGCGGTGTCGGCCGGCAGGACCCTGCGCAGACCGCGGCACATGTGAAGTGGATCGACACCATGTACACCGATGTCTACGGCGCCTATGGCGGTTTTCCGGATCCGCGGAACGATTCAGGCGGCGTGGTCGATGGCTGTTACTACAACTACTGCGACAATGCGCTGGGGGTGAACGGCCAGCCCGATCCCGGGATCGACCACGCGATGTATCTGTATTTCAAAGAAAACTTCCAGGAGAGGCCGCAGAATCTGCAGTCGGTCAAGGCCAGATGGAACCCCGAGAACTGGTTCAACGGGCCACAGTCGATTCCGATTTAGGCACAATGTGGTCTGTGCCGGATTGAAAACCGTTCTGGCCTGGAGCGGACGTTGGCTTTCTGGCGAGAAGCCGCGCCGGGAACTGGGTGGCAACGACTGCTTGGGCCAAGAAGCGGCTCTTGGCCAGCAACCCGCCATCTCGCGGCGGTTGCGCCCGTGCCGCAAGGGCCGCCGCCCGGCGCCGCGCTTGTCCATCGACCGGGATGCGAGATGTGCTCTTGCAGCACCTTGCAGGACCGACGTCGCCGCCCGGCGTCAGAACGCCTTGAACGTCAGCGTCGTCAGCGACCTCTCAATTCCCTCGATGTCCAGCAGACGGTCGTTGATGAACTTGCCGATGTCCTCGTCCTTCGGAATATAGAGCTTCAGCAGCAAGTCGAAGTCGCCCGACGTGGAGTAGAGCTCTGAATGGATCTCCCGCAGGATAATCTCTTCGGCCACGTCGTAGGTCTTGCCTGGACGGCACCTCAGCTGGACGAAAACGCAAGTTGTCATCGGGCTCTCCCTGGCAGGCAACGCCTTGGCACATTCGCCGCGCGCGGCCCATTAATCAAGCGCCTACCTTGGAATGGCCGCGCAGCCTGCCTATAAGGCGCGCGGACCATCACGGAGACGCGCCCATGCGCACAGCCAGCATCCGCCGCAAGACGGCCGAAACCGCGATCGAGGTCGACATCGACCTCGACGGTACCGGCGTTTACGATATCCGGACCGGCGTTGGATTCTTCGACCACATGCTCGAACAGCTGGCGCGGCATTCGCTGATCGATATGACCCTGCGCGCGGAGGGCGATCTGCACATCGACGACCACCATACGGTCGAGGATACCGGCATCGCTCTTGGCCAGGCGCTGACGCAGGCGTTGGGCGACAAGACCGGCATTCGCCGCTACGGCTCCTGCCTATTGCCGATGGACGACGCGCTGGTGCGCGCCGCTCTGGATCTTTCGGCCCGGCCCTACCTGGTCTGGGGCGTCGAGATGCCGACAACCAAGATCGGCACATTCGATACCGAACTGGTGCGCGAGTTTTTCCAGGCGCTCAGCACGCATGGCGGCATCACATTGCATGTCGACGCCCTGCACGGGATCAACAGCCACCACATCGCCGAGGCGGCGTTCAAGGCGGTGGCGCGCAGCCTGCGCGACGCGGTCGAGACCGACCCGCGCAAGGCCGACGCGATCCCGTCGACCAAGGGCGCGCTATGATCCGGAAGGCGGGGCCAAGATCGTGCTGACCGTTCTGATCGACTACGAGTCCGGCAACCTGCACTCCGCGGAAAAGGCGTTCCAGCGCATGGCGCAGGAGGTCGGAGCAGGAGAGGTGATCGTCACCTCCAGCGCCGAGGACGTTGCCCGTGCCGACCGGATCGTGCTGCCGGGCGACGGCGCCTTTCCGGCCTGCCGCGCGGCGCTCTTTGCCGCCGAAGGCGTCCACGAGGCGATGGACGAGGCCGTACGCGTCAAGGGCCGGCCGTTCCTGGGCATCTGCGTCGGCATGCAGATGCTGGCCACGACCGGGCACGAATACCAGGATGTCCCGGGGCTCGGCTGGATCGGCGGCGATGTGGTGCGGATCACGCCGTCCGATCCGGCGCTGAAGGTGCCCCATATGGGCTGGAACGATCTGGTCGTCGACCGGGCGCACCCCGTGCTCGACGGCATCGTGACCGGGGATCATGCCTATTTCGTGCATTCCTATCAGTTCAGGGTCGCCGACCGCGGCGATCTGCTGGCGCATTGCGGGTATGGCGGCGACATCACCGCCATCGTCGGAACCGGGAACATCGTCGGCACCCAGTTCCACCCGGAAAAGAGCCAGTCCGCCGGACTGCGCCTGATCGCCAACTTTCTGACCTGGTCGCCATAATGCCCGAAGCGATGTGAGTGGGTCGAAAGGCTAGCTTTGGCCTGGAGCAGGCGTTGACCGGAATCTGAGAAGCCGCGCCATCGCCGACCCGCGGGGAGGCGAAACAAACCTCTGAACGGCTCGATTTATCCCGGCAAAGTCCGAACGACCTGAATGCGATACGCTCCGCCAGCAAATCGCCTCCCCTTCGGGGCGGGTCGGCGATGGCGCGGCGGCCTTCGGCCTTGATTCCGCGCCTGAAGACTGGTCGCGAACATCCGCTCCAGGCCGTGAACCGACAGAACGCGGTTCCGGCAAAACTCGATCCGCCCTAGTCGACCCGCTGCCAGATCTGCGTGCGGCAGATGCCGATGCGGTTGCAAGCCTTGAGGTTCAGCCGATTGCCGTTGGCGACAAGACGCACAGGGAACTCCCTGCGCATCAGAGGCACATAGACCATGCCCTCGCCGGCATTGCCCTGGGCTTTCACGTCCCGGAGGATGCGCTTGCCGACATTCGGCGTCGTGATTGGCTCGCCGTTCTCGCCGAAGGCACGCCGCATCGTGCCGCACAGCAACTCGCCGCACCGTTCGACGACCACATGCGCGGTCCAGCCGTTGTGATCGGGCTCGGTCAGCCAGGTCCCGGCGAGGCCATCCGCCTGAACAGGGGCCGCGAGCAACGACAGGCTTGCCAGGACCGGCAGGATCGGCTTCATTCGACCATCCGGAACGACACCCTTCGGATAGCCGCCATACTTGGAAAAGGCCCGGTCCGGATGCAATCCGTCTGTGCCGCCGGTGCGTATTCAGCCCCCCGCATCATACCCCGACATCCGGTCCCGGGCAGATCAGCGGTTCGTCGCTTTGCGCGGCCTCGTAAAGCTGCCGGCCATCGTCGTCGCCCATGAACTTCGCTCCCAGCCGCCCGGCTGCCCTGGTGAAGATCCAGCACTGCGGCTCGGGGTTGTTTTCATAGACAAAGCAGATCTGATCACCGGCATCGTACCAGTACCCGTCGCGGCACTGATCGCCGATATAGGCCCAGCGAACCCGCCGGCCGGGCAGATATTCCTCGACCCCGTAGGGCACGCCACGGTCGATGAATGTCAGAGTCCGGCCCGCGACATAGGCCTCGAATTCGGCCGCCGTCATGGGCGTTTCGGCCAGCGCCACGATGGGGGCCGCCAAGGCGGAGAGCAAAAGAGCGATGCGCATGCACGCAAACTGGCAGAATGCGGCCGGGCACTCCAGACCCGGTCGCGCATCTGTGAGGCGGTGGGCGGGCTTACGCCGCCTGTGCGTCCTTCGCCGCCGTCCAGGCCGCCACCCGCGGGTCCATCACCTGTTTCCACTTGCGCGGCCAAAGTGCCAGCAACGCCATGGCCGGCAGGCTGCGGGGCAGGATGGGCGCCCGGTCCTCGGACGGCAGGGTCAGCGCGGGGTAGGGCCGCGCGGGATGCCCGTGATGATCGGAATGCCGCGGCGCGTTCAGCATCATATGGCCGGTGAACCAGTGCGGCGCATTCCACGAATGCTGCGGCCCCACCGGTTCCAGCCGCCCGTCGGCCAGCCTGCCGCGCCGCAGCCCGTAATGCTGCACATAGTCCGAGATCAACAGTTGCGACTGTGCGAAGGCCGACAGTGCCAGATGCGCGAGTATCCCGGCCATGCCGCCGATCGCGGCGGCCGCCGCCACGGCCAGTGCAGCCCCCGCAAAATAGACCGCGTAGGGGTTGGTCAACGGGCCGGTGCGACCGATGGATCGCAGCCGGTCCCGCTCGGCGGTAAGCCCGGCCTTGAACGAGCCGATCCAGGCCCGCCGGGCAAACCGGTAATAGCTCTCGCCCGCGCGGGCGGAATTGGGGTCCTTGTCGGTCGCGACGAACCGGTGATGCACCAGCGGATGGGCCGAGCTGTGGTGTCCGAAGAGCACCGAAATATAGACCCAGCGCCCCAGCGCATTCAGCCCGCGCCGGCCACGGTGGATCAGTTCATGGGCGTTGGAATTGCCGACCTGGCCCAGAAACAGCCCTGCCGCCAGAAACAGCCCCAGCCGTTCCGCGCCACCCAGCCCGGTGCCGCCGGCCAGGGCGTGGACGGTCAGCCCCAGCACCGCAAAATGCGCCAGCGCCAGCACCACGGACAACGCGTCATGGGCCGGAAACTCACAGCCGCCCCGGTCGGCCGGGACGGCCCGGGCGATCACTTCGTCCATCATGAAGGCAAAAAGCGTGACATAGAGCAAAGCGGCCCACACCCCGGCGCCGCCAACCAGCGCCGCCGCCACGATCAGCGGCACGGGCAGCAGGCTGGTGATCGAAAATGCCAGCGCGGCGCGGGTCATTTCAACGGGTTTTCCTCTGGCGTCCACCGCTGGTTTCGGTGCAAGAACGGAACTTCTCGCGCAGGCTACCACGACGGTCCAGCGGAAGAATGGCCATTCATGGCCGAAATTGAGGGAACTGTGCTGCGTCCGATCCGATGACCGCGATATCGTTCACGATCACCCTGGGACTGCTGGCAGCGTTTGCCTATCTGCCCTCCGCGCCCAGGCCGCCCACTGCCTGGCGGTCGGTTCTCAAGACGGTCCCGCTTGCAGCTTTTGCCTTGGCCGCCTGGCTGGCCGGCGCCTCGCCGTTTCTGACGGCCGCCCTTGCGATGTCGGCGCTTGGCGACCTGGCCCTGTCCCGCGAGGGTCGGCCCGCTTTCCTCTACGGCCTTTCCAGCTTTGGCCTGGCGCATCTGTTCTACGTGCTGGCCTTTACCGCGGCCTCGGATATGGCCCTGTCAGAGGCCTTCTTTCAACAGCCATTGGCCGCCTGCGCCCTGCTCGCGCTGGCGCTCTCGACCGAGCTTTGGCTGGCGCCCCACACAGGCGGCCTGGCCTGGCCGGTCCGCGGTTACGTCTTGCTGATTGCCGTAATGGGCCTTGCCGCGTTGGTCCTTCCACCGGGACTCGCCGCCGCCCGGATCGGCGCGGTCCTGTTCATCGCCTCGGATCTGATCCTGGCGCTGCGCCTGTTCCGCCTGCACGAGGGGCATGGCGCCGAGGCGCCGGCCGCCTGGGCCGTCTGGGTGCTCTACATCGGCGGGCAGGTGCTGATCCTGATGGCCTTTGCCGCACCCTGACCCCTTCCAAATGCGGGCCCGAGCCGCTACCTGATCGATCAAGCCAGTTGGAGCCGCCATGTCGTTCTTCGGAAAACTCAAGGAACGCCTATTCAAGTCGTCGTCAAAGATCGAGGAGGGGCTCGACGCCATCGTCGCCGAGGGCGGCGATGAAGAGGTCATCGCGGCAGGGACAGGTCCCGACGCGCCTGAGCCCGAGACCCCGCAGGAAGTACCGGTCGTCCCCGAACCGGCCCCCGCGCCGGAACCCATCCCGGTGCCCGAACCCGAGCCAGCGCCCGCGCCGGCACCCGAACCCGTGCCGGCCCCTTCGCCGGTCGAGGTACCGTCGCCGACGCCCGCGCCCGAGCCGCCGCCCGCGGAGGTCCCCCCTGCCCCCGCAGAGGTTCCCGACACGCCGCCGCTTGAGACCCCCGTCCAACCGGAGCCGATGCCGGGCCCCGCACCGTCCGAACTCCCGCCCCTGCAGGACCCCACCGAGCCCCCCGTCGGGGCGGGCCTTCTGGGCCGCCTGCTTCGCCGTGGGGCGCCACGGACCGTCGTGCGCCGCACCCTTGACGACGACATGCTGGAAAGCCTCGAGGAATTGCTGATCACCGCCGACATGGGCGTGGATACCGCCCTGCGCGTGACCGCGAACATGGCCGAGGGCCGGTTCGGCAAGAAACTGTCGGTCGATGAGATCAAGGACCTTCTGGCGTCCGAAATCACGCGCATCATGGATCCGGTCGCCAAGCCCCTGCCGCTTTACCCAAAAAAGCCGCAGGTGGTGCTGGTCGTCGGCGTCAACGGCTCGGGCAAGACCACGACCATCGGCAAGCTCGCCAGCCAGTTCCGCGCCGCGGGCAAGTCCGTGGTGATCGCCGCGGGCGACACCTTCCGCGCCGCCGCCGTCGAACAGCTGCAGGTCTGGGGCGACCGCGCCGGCGTGCCGGTGATGACCGCACCCGAAGGGTCAGACCCCGCCAGCCTCGCCTTCGACGCCATGGCCCGGGCCGAGGCCGAGGGCGCCGACCTTCTGATGATCGACACCGCGGGCCGCCTGCAGAACCGGGCCGATCTGATGGAGGAGCTGGCCAAGATCGTCCGCGTCATCCGCAAGCGCGATGAAACCGCCCCGCACAACACGCTTCTGGTGCTCGACGCCACCACCGGGCAGAACGCGCTCAATCAGGTCGAGATCTTCCAGAAGATCGCCGATGTCTCGGGACTGGTGATGACCAAGCTCGACGGCACCGCCAAGGGCGGCGTGCTGGTGGCCCTCGCCGACAAGTTCGGCCTGCCGATCCATGCCATCGGCGTCGGCGAACAGATCGACGACCTCGCCCCCTTTGACCCCGAGGATTTCGCCAAGGCGCTCACAGGCTTGGCTGCGTGACCGGGACGGCTCCTTCATCCGGCGTCAAATATCCCGAAGGGGCCTGGAAAGGCAGCGTTCTTCCAGCCGGTCGGATCGGTGCGGCCGATTCGAAATAGATGAGCGCCTGGCTCACCTCTCTCGAGGGCACGCCCGCAGGCGAAACCGCGGCCCTGATCCTTGCGCTCGTCGCCGCCATCCTGCATGCCGTCTTCGGCGCCCTGCAGAAGGGCCGGCACGATCCCTGGCTGACCCGCGGCGCCATCGACGCCAGCTATGGCCTTATGGCCGCGCCGTTCGCATTTTTCGTCGTTCCCTGGCCCGAACCGCATATGTGGCCGATCTTTGCGGGGGCGTTCGCGATCCATTTCGGCTACAAGGTCTTTCAGGCCTTCGCCTATACCAAGGGCGCCTACACCGTGGTCTACCCGGTGGTCCGGGGCACCGGACCGCTCTTTGCCGTCATCGGTGCCTACCTGATTTTCGGCGAGGTGTTCACCGTCACCCAATGGCTCGGCGTCGCGGTCCTGCTGACCGGCATCTTCGGCCTTGCGGTCTATAACCTGATCTTCCTGACCACAGACCGCCAGACGCTGCCCGCCGCGCTGATGCTCGCCGTCCTGACCGGCGGTTTCGTCGCGCTTTACACCACCTATGACGCCTACGGCATCCGCGCAACGGCGGACCCGTTCACCTTCCTTGCCTGGTTCTTCTTCATCGACGGGATGGCGATGCCGGGCATTGCCTGGCTGCGCTGGCGCGGCATGCACGCGCCGCCCGCCTTCGGCCCGCTCGCGGCCCGCGGGCTGATCGGCGGGCTGATCGCGTTTGCCAGCTTCGGCTCGATCATGCTGGCCACGCGCCTCGACAAGGTGGGCGAGGCCGCGGTTCTGCGCGAAACGTCGACCGTTTTCGCAGCCCTGATCGGCTGGGTGTTCCTGAAAGAGGCCGTCGGCCCCCGCCGGCTGGTCCTGATGGCCTTGATTGCGCTTGGCGCGGTCATAGTTGAGTTTGGCGGATGAAGGAGATCGGCAATGGCCGAAAAGCAAATATCGCAGGGTCTGAAACTGGCGCTCGACCTCGGCCCGATCCTGGCGTTCTTCGTGGGCTATCTGATGCTGCGCGACGAAACCGTCACGCTCGGCGGCACGGAGTATTCGGGCTTCATCGTCGTCACGGCGCTGTTCATCCCGCTTCTCGCCTTCACGACCTGGCTGCTTTACCGGCTGACCGGCAAACTGTCGAAAATGCAGCTCGTTACGCTGGTTCTGGTGGTGATTTTCGGCGGCCTGACGGTCTGGCTCAACGACGAGCGTTTCTTCAAGATGAAACCCACGATGATCTATGCGCTGTTCGCGGCGATCCTCGGCGTCGGTCTTTTGCGCGGCCAGTCCTACCTGCAACTGGTGATGGACGAGGTGCTGCCGATGGCGCGCGAGGGCTGGATGATCCTGACCCGCCGCGTGGCTATGTTCTTCGCCGGTCTTGCCGTCCTGAACGAGATCGTCTGGCGCAGCCTGTCCACCGATGCCTGGGTGAATTTCAAGACCTTCGGCCTGACAATCGGCGTCTTCGCCTTTTTCATGGCCCAGTCGAAGCTGTTTCAGACCTACGGCACCGGTGAGGAGAAAAAGTAGCCCTTTCCGTCGGCGACCGAGGTGTCACGGCTCTGCAGATGCCTCGACGGCCGTGACGTCGGGAGCGCGGCGAGCTTGGCCGAAGACAAAGGTGAGTTTTGGCCTGGAGCGGGCGTTGACCGGAATCTGAGAAGCCGCGCCATCGCCGACCCGCGGGGAGGCGACCCGTACTTATGGACGGCTCGATTTATCCCAGCAAAGTCCGAACGACTTCAACGCGATGCGCGCCGTAAGAAAATCGCCTTCCCTCCGGGGCGGATCGGCGATGGCGCGGCGGCCTTCGGCCTTGATTCCGCGCCTGAAGACTGGTTGCGAATGGCAACTTCAGGCCAACAACCGACCTCGCGATACATCTAGCGCGACGAAGTTCCCTCGCACGTCAGAGCCGCCGCGAATGACTGAGGGCCGTCGAACGGTCCGACGACAGCGCTGTGCAACTGTCCGCCCTCCAGCCGGGTCGCCACGATATTGCGCCATCCCGCATCGGTTGTGATGATTTCGGGGACTTGGCCGCATGCCCGGATTCCACCGGAAATGAAGCCTTCGCCGATGCGGTGATTGGTCAGGCCCGGTGCGCTGGCGATTTCGGTCAAGGTGGCATCGGCGTAACGCCAGACCCGCAGGGTCTTCGCCAGGTGCGGCCGGTCGATATAGGCAAGCTCGACGGCGCCGTCGCCATCGAGATCGGCGGCACCGAGCGGCGCGAGCCAGCGGAACGGGCGGCCGATGAACGGCGTGGCGGCGACAAGGCCGCCGGCACCGTAGATGGACAGGCGGGCCCCCTTGGCGGCGTCGCTTTCGACGACGACGACCTCTGGCGCGCCATCGAAATCAAGATCGGCAAGGCGTGGCGCGAGGTCCTCGAAGACCCGCGTCGCGGGCAGGCGAAGCGTGACCTCGCGCACGGCACCTTGCGCGCCGGAGGAAACCGTCAGCCGCAACGCGCCCCATTCTTCGTCATCGCCCAGCACACCATGGGGATAGCGGGTCGTCGGCTCGGCAAAGACAGCGTCAAGCACGATCCCGGCGGGCTCCGCCAGAGCCTGCCCCGGTATCAACAGGCACAGGCCGATCGATGCGCGGCGGGCGAGCCGCCGCAGGCCGCGCGACGGCAGACGCCGCGCCCCGTCGGGCATCAGATCTGCTTTTCCGGCATCTGCACCACCAGCCCGTCCAGCGCGTCGGACACCTTGATCTGGCAGGTCAGGCGCGAACGCTCGGGGTTCGGTTCGTAGGCGAAATCGAGCATGTCCTCTTCCATCGCCTCCTTGGCGGGCAGTTTCGCGACCCAGTCGGGATGCACGTAGACATGGCAGGTCGAGCAGGCGCAGGCCCCGCCGCAATCGGCCTCGATGCCGGGGATGTTGTTGTCGCGCGCGCCTTCCATGACGGTCAGGCCGTTGGCCACGTCGACGACATGCTCTTTGCCGCCGTGCTCGATATAGGTGATCTTGGCCATGCTGCCCTCTTTGCCGCCATCCGGTTCCAACGTTGCCAAATAGGACGTTCCGGGCCGATTTGCCAGTGCCTTTCTGTTTCCGCCGGGGCTTGCCTATTCCATCAGATGTTCTATTTTCGTTCGCATGCCCGCCACCCACCCAGACGATTGGCCGCGCCCGCCGGCCTGCGTGCCGAACGGCCGGCTGGACCTGGTGCCGCACGGCGCGCGGGTCGCCGTGGCCGGGCTGGTGCTGGTGCGGCAGCGGCCGGGCACCGCGAAGGGGGTGATCTTTGTCACGCTGGAGGACGAAACCGGGATCTGCAACGTCATCGTCTGGCGCAAGATCTACGAGGCCTTCCGCCGCGCGGTGATCGCCGGGCGGCTTCTGCGGGTCACGGGGCGGCTGCAGCGCGAAGGGGCGGTGACCCATCTCATCGCGGACCGGATCGAGGATCTCTCGGCCATGCTCGACAGCCTTCTGGTGCCCGAGCCCTGCAGCGGCGCCGGACAGCCCTGACACCCGGTTGGTGCCGCACCGCCACATCCCCGCCCCGCTGCGCCTCGGGCAGGGTTCCGCAACCGGTCGAAACAGACTACTGTCCGGCAAACGCCCGAAGAGGCCGCGAGCAGTATGAGTGCAAGATCGATCCTGGCGGCAAGCGCTGCGGCGCTGTGTCTGACGGCCTGCGACCGCGCGGGCGCGCCCGCCGTATCCCAGCTTGTCGAGCCCGGCCTGACCACCGCACAGCCAGCGCCGCCGCCGGGCGGCGACCCGGATGCCTGCCATGCCCGGGACGTGACGCCGGCCGAGATCGAGACGGTCACCGAACAGGTCATGCTGCAGCCCGCCTCGCTCAGCACGGACGGCAAGGTGCTCTACCCCGCCGTCTACAAGACCGAGACCCGGCAGGCGATCGTGCGCCAGCGCCGCGAGCAGCGGTTCGAGACCCCCTGCCCCGACGTGCTGACGCCGGATTTCATCGCCAGCCTGCAACGGGCGCTCAAGGCGCGCGGCCACTACCGGGGGCCGATCAATGGCGAGATGACGGCCCGGACCCGCCGTGCCGTGCAGGCGTTCCAGAAACCACAAGGGCTGAACAGCGGCATCCTGTCGATCGCCGCAGCTCGGCAGCTGGGCCTCGTGCGACATCCGGGCATCCCGGAGGGTTGGGAACCGGCCGAGCTGAATTGAGCGGCGCGCGGGGCGTCAAATCGCGAGGCGTTGTGAAAGAATTGCGAGGCCGGGTTGGTTTCGGAGCCGCCGCTCGGAACCAGTCTTCAGGCGCGGAATCAAGGCCGCAGGCCGCCGCTCTACCGCTGACCCGCCCCGAAGGGGAGGCGATTTGCTGGCGTCACATATCGGTTTGAAGTCGTTCGGACTTTGCTGGGATAAAACGAGCCGTTCCGAGGTTTGGTTCGCCTCCCCGCGGGTCGGCGATGGCGCGGCTTATCTCTGAATAAGCAACGTCCGCTCCAGGCCATGAGGCGACAAAATGCGGTGCCCTCGACGCCGGTCATGATTCCAGCCCGCAAGGCAAATCGCGGCGCATGGCACTGACGCTGCCGAAGATGCGGCATTCTCAAAGATGACGGGGCCGCCGCGTGATGCGGCGGCCCCGGGACTTCAGGACGGTGCGCGCCCGGCCTAACCGAGCGACAGCGCCACGAAGCGCGGCTCGCCCTGGCGGCGCACGAGCAGCAGCAGCGACTTGCGCCCAGCCTCCTTGGCCTCGGCGATCCGGTCCTCCAGATCGCCCACCGTCTGGACCTTCTGCTGGCCGGCCTCGGTGATCACATCGCCGGCGCGCAGGCCCTTTTCATGCGCTTCGGTGGTTTCGTCGACCTCTTGCACCACCAGCCCTTCGGCGCCTGCGGACAGCCCAAGCTGCTCGCGCAGCTCTTCGGTCATCGCGGTGACGGTCAGGCCCAGGATGTCCTTTTCGATCGGCTCGTCCGCGGGCGCCGAGGCGGGCACCGCGCGCTCGGCCTCTTCGCGGCGGCCAAGCGTGACCATGATGGTCTGGGTCTCGCCGTCGCGGAACACCACGACGCGTACGGCCTTGCCGACCTCGGTTTCGCCCACCACGCGCACCAGCTGGCGGGTGTCCTCGACATCCGTGCCGTCGAAGCTCAGGATCACGTCCCCGGCTTCGATTCCCGCCTCCATCGCGGGGCCGTCGGGCACATCGGTCACCAGCGCGCCGGCGGCATCCTCAAGACCCAGCGCCTCGGCCACATCGGCGCCGACATCCTGGATGCGGACGCCCAGCCAGCCGCGGCGGGTCTCGCCGAAACGCTGCAACTGGTCGACGACGTTGATCACCACGTTCGAGGCCATGGCGAACCCGATGCCGATCGAGCCGCCATTGGGCGACAGGATCGCCGTATTCACGCCGATGACCTCGCCGTCCATGTTGAACAGCGGCCCGCCCGAGTTGCCGCGATTGATGGCGGCGTCGGTCTGGATGAAGTCGTCATAGCTGCCGGACAGTGCGCGGTTCCGGGCCGAAACGATGCCGACCGACACCGAAAACCCCTGGCCCAGCGGGTTGCCCATGGCCATCACCCAGTCGCCGACGCGCGCGGCGTCGCTGTCGCCGAACTGCACGAAGGGCAACGGCTCGTCGGCCTCGACCTTCAAGAGCGCGATGTCGGTATTGGGGTCGGTTCCGACCACCTTGGCGACCAGTTCCTCGCCCGAGAAGAACTCGATATTGATCTCGTCGGCCGACTCGATGACGTGGTTGTTGGTGACGATATAGCCGTCTTCCGAGATCACAAAGCCCGAGCCCAGGGCCTGGCTGCGCCGCGGGCGCCGCTGGCCGTCGTTGCGGTCCATGAAATCACGGAAGAAATCCTCGAAGGGCGAGCCGTCGGGCACGATCGGGTTCGGTCCGGTCGAGGCCGCAACCGTGGTCGCGGTGGTGATGTTGACCACCGAGGGGCTGATCTCGTCCGCCAGGTCGGCGAAGCTGCCGGGCCGGGCCTGGGACTGCGCGGCGAAGGTCTGCACGATAAGGAAGGCCAGACCCAGAAGGACAAGCCAAACCGCGCGCGACAGCACGGCGGCCCGGGAGGGAATGGGGATTGCCTGAGGTTTCACACTTCTTCTCCGTATGCTGGCCCCGGGCGGTTCGGCCTCGGGGCGTCTTTTGTGCATCTGAGCATCTAGATAGGTGCAGGGACGCACAACTCAAACACCCGTCGCGTTCGGTCAACTGGGTGTGAGAAACGTGTCATCGCCCCACCAGTATCTCACGCGCCCAGGGATTTCGCCAGCCAAACCAGCAGCACGCCGACGGCCAGGGCCGCCAATCCGATCAGGCGGCGGGTGTCGGCCGGGATGTTGCGCAGGGCTTCCATCGCATCCTCAAGACGCGACGGGGCCAGCGCGAACACCAGCCCCTCGACGCAGAGTACCAGGCCCAGGGCCAGAAGGATCGTCGCCATCACTCGGCGGCAGCCGCGCGCCCCGTCGCGCTGTCGAGGTAGTTGAAGAACTCGCTGTCGGGCGTGATCACCAGCGTCGAGTTCGACCCCTGAAGCGACCGGGTATAGGCCGAAAGCGAGCGGTAGAATTCAAAGAATTCCTCGTCCTGCCCGAAGGCTTCGGCATAGATCCGGTTGCGTTCGGCATCCGCCTCACCGCGCACGATCTCGGCCTCGCGGTTGGCTTCCGACACCAATTCGACCACGGTGCGGTCTGCCTGTGCGCGAACGCGCTGTGCGGCTTCCTCGCCGCGGGCGCGTTCGTCGGTGGCCTCGCGTTCGCGTTCCGCCCGCATCCGCTCGAAGGTGGCGTCGAGGTTCTGTGCCGGCAGGTTGGTCTGCTTCAGCCGCACGTCGACGACGTCAAGGCCCAGGGGCCGGGCACGGGTACGCGCCTGGTCGGTGATTCGGGCCATCAGTGCGGCCCGGTCGGCCGACAGGATGGTGTTCGAGGTAACGCCCTCAGAGCCCAGCACCGCCCGGATCTGGGCGTTCAGGATGCCCTCGAGCCGGTCTTCGGCGCTGCGCAGACCGCCGACACCGACGGCCTGGCGGAACTGGACCACATCCGAGATCCGGTAGCGCGCGAAGGCGTCGACCACGAGCCGCCGGTCATCCGACGGGGTAACCTCGGTCGGCGGCGTATCGAGCGACAGGATCCGGTCGTCATAGCGCACGACGTCCTGAATGAGCGGGATCTTGAAGGCCAGACCAGGGTCTTCCTTGACCGACTTGATCTGGCCGAATTGCAGCACAAGTGCCTTTTCGCGTTCGTCGACGATGAAGACCGACGAGAATACCAGGGCCAAAGCGATGACGATGATCGGCAGGATGTAGGTAGATCTGCGCATGGCTTAGTTCCCCCCGGTGCTGCTGCGGCGAAGTTCGTTCAGCGGCAGATAGGGCACGACGCCCTGCCCCTGGCCGCCACCCGAGATGCCTTCGTCCAGGATGATCTTGTCGACATCGCCCAGGACCTGTTCAAGCGTTTCGAGATAAAGTCGCTTGCGCGTGACGTCGGGCGCATTCTGGTATTCCTGCAGAACGGCGACAAAGCGGCTTGCCTCACCGGCGGCCTCGTTCACCACGCGGGCGCGGTAGCCTTCGGCCTCTTCCAGAAGCTGCGCTGCTTCACCGCGGGCGCCGGCGAGCACCCGGTTGGCATAGGCGTCGGCCTGACGTTCCAGCCGGTCACGCTCCTGCTCGGCGGCCTGCACGTCGCGGAAGGCGTCGATCACCGCACCGGGCGGGTCGGCCTTGTCGAGGTTGACGCGGACGATGTTGACGCCCGAATCGTAGCTGTCGAGCGTGGCCTGGATCAGCGTCGTCGCGCTGTCGGCGATCACCGCCCGGTCGCGGTTCAGGATCGGCGCCAGTTCGCTGGCCGCGATAATCTCGCGCATCGCCGATTCCGACACCGCGCGGATCGTTGCCTGCGCATCGCGCAGGTTGAACAGGAACTTCGCAGGGTCGTTGATGTTCCAGACCACTTGGAAATCCAGATCGACGATGTTCTCGTCGGTGGTCAGCATCAGGCCGGCATCGTTGCCGCGGGTGCTGGCGGTGCCGATGCTCTCGGTCTGTTCGCGGGTCACCGGCAGCACCTCGTAGGTGACGACCGGCCAGGGAGCGAAGTTCAGCCCCGGATTGCCGGTGGCCGAATAGCTGCCAAGAAACAGCTCGACCGACTGTTCTTCCGGCCGGACCGTATAAAGCGAGCTGAACAGCCAGAGCGCCACGAGGCCGATCAGGCCCAGCCCGATCGTGCCGCGGGAAAACCGCGGGCCGCCGCTGCCGCCGCCGCCATTGGGCCGCCCGCCGCCGCGCCCGCCCATCAGCACGCGCAGCTGCTCTTGCCCTTTTTTCATGATTTCGTCGATTTCGGGGATCTGCGGTCCGTCACCGGGCCGGCGTCCGCCGCCGGCAGGGCGCCGGTCGTCGTCGTCTCCACCGCCGTTGCGGCCGCCGCCGCCCCAGGGTCCGCCTGAATTATTGGCCATCTAGGTGTCTTTTCCTTGTCTATGCCGGGTCGTTGTTCTGCTACCTGTGCTTGTTCGGCCCGGAAATCAAGCCGTCCGGATCGGTGTGCTCATGGTCACAAGCTCTTCGGACATGGTCGGATGCACCGCGCAGGTCCGGTCGAAATCTTCCTTTGTCGCGCCCATTTTGACGGCGATGGCCGCCAGCTGGATCATCTCGCCCGCGTGATCCGCGACGATGTGGCAACCCAGCACCTTTCGCGTGGCCTTGCTGACGATCAGCTTCATCAGCACCCGGTCGCTGCGCCCGGCAAAGGCCTGCTGCATCGGTTTGAACGACGTGCAGTAGACCTCGATCTCTTCCTGCTCGGCCGCCTGTTCCTCGGTCAGTCCGACCGTGCCGAGCTCCGGCTGCGTGAAGACGGCCGAGGCCACAAGCTCGTGATCGGGCTTCGTCGGATTGCCCTTGAACACCGTCTCGGTGAACGCCATGCCCTCGCGGATTGCCACCGGTGTCAGCTCGATCCGGCTGGTGACGTCGCCGATGGCATAGATCGACGGAACCGAGGTCTGCGAATAGTCGTCGACGATCACCTCGCCCTTGCGTCCAAGCTTCACGCCGCACTCTTCCAGGCCCAGCCCGTCGGTGTTGGGCTTGCGTCCGGTGGCGAAAAAGAGCGTGTCAAACACCCGCTCGGTGCCGTTGGTGGCCTTGACCCAAACCGGCCCGCCCGGCACGCCGCCCGAGGCCGCCAGCATATCGAGCGCCTTGACGGGCGGACCCATTGCGGCATCGGATTCGGTCGGGTGCGGCCCGTGTTCGCCGCTGGCCGGCGCCATTTCGACGATGTTGGTGCCCAGGTGCAGGTCGATCCCGCGCTCGCGCATCGCTTCGGCCACCAGCCCCCGGGCCTCGTCGTCGAAGCCCCGCAGGATCTGTGCGCCGCGGTAGTACTGCGTCACCTCGACACCCAGCCCGTTGAGGATGCCGGCGAATTCGCAGGCGATATAGCCGCCGCCGATGATCAGGATCGATTTCGGCAGGTTCTCCATCAGGAAGACGTCGTTCGACACGATGCCAAGCTCGGCATTCGGCATGCCCGGCCGCGCCGGATGCCCGCCGGTGGCGATCAGGATGTGCTTGGCGGTAGCCGTCTCGCCGCTTGCCATCTCGACGGTGTGCGGATCCGTCAGCCAGGCGCGGGTGTCGTAGGTCGTGACGTTGTTCCGGCTCAGGATTGCGCGGTACACCTCTTCCAGCCGGTCGAGTTCTTTGTGCAGATGCGCGCGGAAGGTCGGCCAGTCGAATTCGCCGGCCTCGTGGCTCCAGCCATAGGCCCGGGCATCGTCGATCACCTCGCGGTAGCTTGACGCAAAGACCATCAGCTTTTTCGGCACACAGCCGCGGATCACGCAGGTGCCGCCCATGCGGCTTTCCTCGGCCAGCGCAACCCTGGCGCCCGTGGCCGCGCTGGTCCGCGCCGCCCGCACCCCGCCAGAACCACCGCCGATGACGAAGAGATCGAAGTCGAATGCCATCTGTCTTCCCTACTCCGACAGGTCGGAGAACATATTCGCGCTTTCGACAAAGTCGATGCGGTCCTGTTCGGTGGTGCCGGAATTGATGTCGTTGACCTCGACCCGGCCGTCGCCATGGCCGATCACGACGATGTCGCAGACATCGATGAAAAGCCCGTTCTCGACCACGCCCGGGATCTGGTTGAGAACCAGCGAGGCATGGCGGGGATTGCTGATCCGGTGAAGGTGCAGGTCGACGATGTAGTTGCCCTCGTCGGTGACAAAGGGCGCGTCACCGTTCAGCCGCAGCGTCGTCGACTGCCCCAGTACGTCGAGCCCGACCAGTGTCTCTTCGATCAGGGCCTTGGTGGTCTGCCAGCCGAACGGCACGACCTCGACGGGCAACGGGAAGGCCCCCAGCGTATCGACGCGTTTGGAGGCATCGGTGATCACCACCATCCGGTCCGAGGCGGTTGCGACGATCTTTTCCTGCAACAGCGCCCCGCCGCCGCCCTTGATCAGGTTGAGGTCGGGGTCGAATTCGTCGGCGCCATCGATGGTGATGTCGAGCCATTTCGCCTGATCCAGGCTGACGACGTTAACGCCGACCCGGCGCGCCAGATCGGCGGTGCGCGACGAGGTGGGAACACCGGTGACGTTCAGCCCGTCCTCGCGGATCAGCTCGCCCAGGCACCGCACCATCCAGGCGGCGGTCGAGCCGGTGCCGAGCCCCACCCGCATGCCGTCCTCGATGAAATCGACGGCGCGCTTGGCGGCCACGAATTTCGCGGTGTCGATGGGTGATAGATCTCCGGTCATGGGGGCGGCTCCGTCGTTCTCGGGCCGCTTATAGGCAAGTTGTCACCGGGGTGCGAGGGCGGAAATCGACCTTGCCGCGAACTTTCTGGCTTGCTCGCGAACGGCGGCCTGCGCGGCATACCCATCGGATGAGGCATCCGCCAAGCCGTGTGACGCAGAGCGATCGAGGTGACGCCGGGTCTGCACAGGCGACCGCCGGTATCCGGCATGGGCAGAGGTCGATTGTGGCCCGGAGCGGACAACTGAGAAAACAGAAAAATCGACCTATAAATATATCGAAAGGATCGCGCCCGACCCCGAGGGTGGGCACTTCTCAGCTTGCGAGGAGATCTCTCCGAAGCACAAGTGTTTCAAGGAAGTCAGACGTTTCAACGCATCGCGCCCGCCCTGGGGGGCGGGGTCGGGCGCGATCCGGGCTTTCAGCCCGGGGGAACGGGTGATCGAAGGCCCCCCCAGAATTTCATCAGTTGTCGACGTCCGCATCAGGCCAAAAACCACCTTTCTCGCCAACGACCCGATGACGCGTCGAAGCACGCCGGCACAGAATCCGTGAAGACGGCGGCTGATCATTCCGCCGTGGCACACATTGCCTTCGAATGTCGTTCTCCGCCTCTCCGCCCGCAATTCCGGCCTCAACGGTCGCTTTCCGCACACCACGCCCACCCGGCCCGGCCTATATCCCCACCCAAAGCCATGGAGCCTGGCCCGTGTTTGTCTCTGTCTTCGATATGTTCAAGGTGGGCGTCGGCCCGTCCTCGTCGCACACGATGGGACCAATGGTCGCCGCCGCGCGGTTTCTCGACTTGCTGCGCGCCTCGCCCTTCACGGCGCACGGGCTGACGGCGACGCTTTACGGCTCGCTCGCCTTCACCGGCATCGGCCATGCCAGCGATCGTGCGGTGACGCTGGGCCTGGCGGGGTTTGCGCCGGACAGCTATGACCACGACAAGGCCGAGGCCGCGCTGGCCGCGATCTCCGCGACGCGGCGGGTCCAGCCCGACGGCCTGCCTCCGCTGCAATTCGACCCGCAAGCCGATCTGGTCTTCAACTACGGCGACCCGCTGCCCGGCCACGCCAACGGCATGGTGCTGGCCGCAACGGACGCGCAGGGCGACGTGATCCTGCAGGAAACCTATTACTCCGTCGGCGGCGGGTTCGTGATGACCGCCGACGAGCTGGCCGGGGACAGGCAGGGCGACGACGGCCCGCCCGTTCCCTACCCGTTCAAGACCGCAGCCGAAATGCTTGAGATGTGCGCCGATGCCGGTGACACCATCGCCGGCCTGAAACGGGCCAACGAGCTGAGCCGGATCGGTCCCGGCACGCTGAACCAGGGGCTCGACCGGATCTGGCAGGTGATGAACGCCTGCATCGAGCGCGGGCTGACCACCGGCGGCACCCTGCCCGGCGGGCTGAACGTGCGCCGCCGCGCCAAGGGCATCCACGACGCGCTTTTGGCAGAGCGCGGCATGAACCTGACCCCGCCGCATACGATCAACGACTGGATGAGCGTCTACGCCATGGCGGTGAACGAGGAAAACGCCGCGGGCGGTCAGGTCGTCACCGCGCCGACGAACGGCGCGGCGGGCGTTGTTCCGGCCGTGATCCGCTACTGGCTCGACCATGTGCCGGGGGCGGTCCCGTCGAAGGCGGGAGACTTCCTGTTGACTGCGGCGGCCATCGGCGGGCTGGTCAAGCACAACGCATCGATCAGCGGCGCCGAATGCGGCTGCCAGGCCGAGGTCGGCAGCGCCTCTGCCATGGCCGCGGCGGGCCTCTGCGCGGTGATGGGCGGCACGCCGGAACAGGTCGAAAACGCCGCCGAAATCGCGCTGGAACACCACCTTGGCATGACCTGCGACCCGGTGAAGGGCCTGGTGCAGGTGCCCTGCATCGAGCGCAACGGGCTGGGCGCGATCAAGGCGGTCAGCGCCGCCTCGCTGTCGCTGCGCGGCGACGGCCGGCACATGGTGTCGCTTGACGTCTGCATCGAGACCATGCGGCAGACCGGGGCCGACATGAGCGAGCGCTACAAGGAAACCTCGCTGGGCGGCCTTGCCGTGAACGTGCCGAATTGCTGATCCGATTGACCGGACCGGCCGCTTCGCAGAGCCTGTGGCCGTGAGCTACGACGCGGTCATCGTCGGCGGCGGCATCATCGGATGCACGACCGCCTACTTCCTGTCCCGGGCGGGGATGCGCGTGGCGTTGCTGGAACGCGGCGCGCTGGCCCGGGGCACCACCGGCAACAGCTTCGCCTGGGCCAACGCCTCGACCAAGACCGCCGACGCGGCCTATCACCGGCTGAACGCGGCGGGCGTGGCCGGTTTCCGGACATTGGCGGCGGAATTCGGCGCCGAAACGCTCGGCATCCACGAAACCGGCGCGATCCAGGTGGTCAGCCGCTCGGACGGACCGGGGTTTCGCGCGATGCAGGACGACTTTGCCGCGCTACGCGGCTTTGGCTATCCCTGCCGCTGGCTGGACGGCGAGGCGCTTGCGGCCGAGGCCCGGGGACTGACCCTGCCCGAGGGCGCCGAGGCATTGCTCTTGCCCGCCGACCTGGTGATCGATGCCCCGCGGTTCACCAACGCCATCGCCGAGGCCGCGCGGTCGGGCGGCGCGGTGATCGGGGAAAACTGCCCGGCTCTGGCGTTGGCGGCCGACGACGACGGAACCGTGAAAGGAATCGAGACCGCCGACGGCATGATCGCGGCGCCGCGGGTCATCGTCGCGGCCGGAGCCGACACCGGGCGCGTGCTGGCGGAGCTGACCGGGTTCGACGCCTTTGCCACCCGGTTTCCGCTGCGCGAGGTGCCGGGGCTGTTGCTGACCACGCCGCCGCTGGAGCAAAATCCGATCAGGCGTCTGATCTACACCTCGACAACCGACGAGTTGCACCTGCTGCCCGCGCCCGGCGGCGGCATCCGCATCGGCTCGGACGACGTCGACGGTGCGATCTGGGAGGACCGCAGCGAGGCCTCCATGCGGCGGGGCGGCGCAGCACTGTTGAAGCGGGCCGGTCGTATCGTTCCCGGGCTGTCGGACCGTGTGACTCTCGACGACTGCACCCTGCAGGTCGGTGTCCGTCCGTATCCGCAGGACGGCAAGGCGATCATCGGCCCGCTGCCCGGCGCCGAGGAGCTCTACGTCTTGGCGACCCACAGCGGCATAACCCTCGCCCCGGCGATCGCGGCGCATATGCCGGCCCTGGTGCACGGCCAGACACCGCCGGATCTGGCGCCTTTCGGGCTCGGCCGGTTCCCCGGGTTCTGAGCCATGCCGGGACCGCAATGACCGGGGACCGCCCGCTGCTTGGCATCCTGCTGATGACCGGATTTGCGGCCATCGCCCCCGGCATGGACGCTTTCGCCAAACTTGCCGGCGAGGCGATCCCGGTGGGTCAGATCCTGGCCTTTCGCTTTGGCATTCAGACGCTGGTGCTGGTGCCGCTTGCCTTGGGTCTGGGCGCGCTTGTCCGGCAATCGGGCAAGGCGATCTTGCTGCACGCCGTGCGGGCGGCCCTGATCCTTGCCGCGACCGGCTGCTTCTTTTCGGCCTTGCGGTTCATGCCGATGGCCGACGCCATCGCGATCTTCTTCGTCGAACCGTTCATCCTGACGCTGCTCGGCGCGGTGTTTCTCGGCGAAACCATCGGCTGGCGGCGGCTTCTGGCCTGCGCGATCGGCTTTGCCGGGGCGCTGCTGGTCATCCGCCCCAGTTTCGGCGATCTGGGCGCGATCGCGCTCTTGCCGTTGGCGACCGCGGTGTTCTTTGCGCTTTACATGGTGCTGACCCGCAAGGTGGCGAAGGCGCTGCATCCCGTCGCCCTGCAGGCCTGGACCGCGCTGGCCGCCGCCGTGCTGATCCTGCCGCTGCTGGCCGTCTTCGAGGGCAGCGGCATCCAGCCGCTGGACGCGGTGATGCCACAGGGTGCGTACTGGGCCTTCCTGGTCGGCGTCGGCGCCACGGCGACCCTTTCGCACCTGCTGTTGAGCGGCGCGCTGCGCTTTGCCCCCGCGGCCACCATCGCGCCGCTGCAATATCTCGAGATCGTGTCGGCCACGCTGCTTGGCCTGATGCTGTTCGGCGATTTTCCCGACCGGCAGACCCTGATCGGCATCGCCGTGATCGTCACGTCGGGCATTTATGTCTTCCTGCGCGAACGCGATCTCGGCCGCCGCCCCGCCCCGCCGCCGTAGCGATCTGTCTCGAGGCCGGGCGAAGGACGGCGGGCCCGTCGTGATGCGGATAACGGCGGGTTGTGGCCTGGAGCGGACGTTGCTTATTCAGAGATAAGCCGTGCCATCGCCGACCCGGGGGGAGGCGAAACAAACCTCTGAACAGCTCGTTTTATCCCGGCAAAGTCCGAACGACCTCAATCCGATACGCGCCGCCAGAAAATCACCTCCCCTTCGGGGCGGGTCGGCGATGGCGCGGCGGCCTACGGCCTTGATTCCGCGCCTGAAGACTGGTTGCCGGCAGCGACTCCATGCCAAAGGCCGTCTTTGCTTACAATCCGCCGCCATCTTGAGATAGCTTGGCTCAATGACCGGTGACCGCCCGCTTCTCGGCATCCTTTTGATGCTTGGCTTTTGCATCCTCGCGCCGATGGGGGACTCGATCGCCAAACTGCTGGGCGGCACGATCCCGGTCCTGCAGCTGGTCGCCATACGGTTCGCCATCCAGGCGGGCGTGCTGGTCCCGATGATCTGGCTGAGCGCCCGCACGCTGGCCATGCCGCCCCGGCTGTTGGCACTGACGGCTTTGCGCACCGTCCTGCACATACTCGGCATCGGCGCGATGTTCCTGTCGCTGCGGTACCTGCCGCTTGCCGACGCCGTCGCCATCGCTTTCGTCATGCCGTTCATCATGCTGCTCCTGGGCCGCTTCGTTCTGGGCGAGGAGGTCGGTCCCCGTCGGCTCGGCGCCTGTATCGTCGGCTTCGCGGGCACGCTGATGGTGGTACAGCCAAGCTTTGCCGCCGTCGGGCTGCCCGCGCTTCTGCCCGTGGTCGTGGCACTGGTCTTTGCGCTTTTCATGCTGGTCACGCGGCAGATCGCAAAAGCTGCGGATCCCATCGCGCTGCAGGCGGTCAGCGGGATCATGGCAACCGGCATCCTGTTTCCGCTCCTTGCCCTTGGCGGCGCCACCACCTGGCCCGGGCTCGCACCGGTTCTGCCCGGCCCGGTCGATTGGATCCTGTTGGCGGCGCTCGGCCTGCTCGGAACGGTGGCGCATCTGCTGATGACCTGGTCGTTGCGCTTTGCCCCGGCCGCGACGCTTGCGCCGATGCAATATCTGGAAATCCCGGTCGCCACCGTGATCGGATGGCTTGTGTTTCGCGATTTTCCGAACGATCTGGCGCTGGCCGGGATTGTTCTGACCGTCGCCGCCGGCCTTTACGTCATCGCCCGCGAGCGCGCCGTCAGCCGGGCCACGGCGCTGGCACAGCAGCCCTAGGCGCCGCATGCGGACGAACCGGCGGCATGCCGGGTTCAAAGCGCGCACTCAGCCCCTTGGGGGACCGCGCCCAAACCCCGGCGCCACAACCGTGCCACTATCGGCCGCTACAACCGTACCGCTAGGCGCGAGCGATTCGGAAAGACCGGCCTCCGGCACCGGAGCCGCCCCAAAAAGGGGCACTATTTCCGAGCATTGGACAATCGCCGCCCCTATATGGATATTAATGTTATATTCGGAAACAAGTCACAATCTGACCCTGAAAAAATACTGGTTCACTCGCAGTTCTGTTCCGAATTCGGAACCGGTGGATGGTAAACAGGACCCTGCTGGATCGGGGGAGAAAGCGGACGCACGATGGTTAACGCCAGCAAGATTCTAACGGTTTCCTACGGGACATTTTCCTGCACGCTTGAAGGATTCGACGACCCGTTTTCAACGATGCGCTCGATCGCCGAGTATTTTCGCGACCTCGCGGCGGACGACCGCTATTTCGGTGCGGAACCGCCCACCCCCGATGCCGAGATGCTGCACAAGATTGCCGAGCGCGAAGTGCAACGCCGGGTCGAGGCGCGCGTTCAGGAAAACGGAGTCGTGCTGCGCCAGGTCGACGAGGACAAAGATCTGACCGCGATCGCCGCCGCAGAAAAGCTCGAAGCCGCGGTCAAGCCCGCCGCGCCAAAGCCCGCCGCCGCGGCGGCGCCGGTTGCCGCAGCGGCGGCGCCGGTTGCTGCCGCCGTGTCGGACTCCTTTGACACCGAAAGCGTCGCCGCCAAGCTCGCGCGCATCCGCGCCGCTGTCAGCCGCTCGCAGAACGAACCACAACTCGGCTCGGTCTTCCCCGAGGACGAGCACGCCGAAAAGATCACGCCCGAGGTCCCGGTCGAGGCCGCGTTCGAGCATGAGCAGGCCGCCGTCGGCGACACGCCTGACGACGCAGAGCTTCCCGAAGCGCAACCCGAAATGCCTGCCGAGGACGCCTATGAGGAAGACCTCGAAGGCGAAGCCGCGCAGATCGGTGCCGACGTTCAGGAATCCTTGGCCGACGCCCTGTCAGAGTCTGAAGACAAGGCAGCCGCCCCAGAGGTGACGGACAAGGCGGAGGCCGACCAAGTCACCGCCGAGCCAGAGATCCCGGCGGACGAAATCGCGCCGGAGGCCGAAGACACCGTGGCGGAGGTTGCCGATGCCGGCGCCGACGAAACCGAGCCGGCGGCGGAGACGGAAGAGCCCGCCATACCCGAGGAAGCGCCGATCGCGGTCTTCGCCGACGATGCCGCGGCCGAATCGGTCGAGGACAAAACCGCCGAGGCGGAGATCGATCTCGGGGACAGCATCTCATTCGAAGACTTGGGCGCTGCCGAACCCGCCGAAG